>Ga0335072_10002065_pt1 | contig 31700 bp, 27 predicted proteins | sample Lox_Sample_21_FD_206725 | JGI IMG/M metagenome (GOLD analysis project Ga0335072, IMG submission 206725) | Soil microbial communities from Loxahatchee National Wildlife Refuge, Florida, United States - Lox_Sample_2.1 | ecosystem: Environmental > Terrestrial > Soil > Wetlands | place: USA...
TCGCCGTCGGGCTCGATTTCACGCTCTGGCTGGTCATGGCTCGCTCTCGTCTCGCTCGGATCAGGACATTTTCGCGACCCGGCGCAGGTGCCGGCCGCCTTCGAATTTGGTCTCGAGGAAGGCGCGCAGGCAATCCTTCGCCACCTCCTCGCCGATGAGCCGCGCCCCCAGCGCCAGCACGTTGGCGTCGTTGTGCCGGCGCGCGAGCGACGCCGAGGTCGCGTCGTGGCACACGGCCGCGCGCACCGCGCGGTGGCGGTTGGCGGCGATCCCCATGCCGATGCCGGTACCGCACACCAGCACGCCGCGCTTCGCCTTGCCGCCCTCGATCGCGCGCGCGAGCGCATCCGCGAAATCGGGATAATCGACGCTCTCGGCCGAATTGGTGCCGAGGTCGAGGGTGCTGTAGCCGAGCCGGCCGAGCTCCGCGGTCAGCGCGGCCTTGAGGGCTAATCCCGCGTGGTCGGCGGCGATTGCGATGGTCTCGTCGGACATGGTGTCACGGGTAACGGGAAGAAGTCCCGGATTTAACCATATGTCGCTGGGCCGTGCCAGTGCGCCACAATCCCTCGCGGGGGGCCGGGTGCTTGGGGCCCGAAAGGCCGCCCGAATATTAGAGTCGCCCAAATTTAATGCAGGGCGGCGCGGTCCCGTCCTTTTCGCGCGCAATGCTTCGATTTCCGGGAATTGCGTCGAATTCTCCAATGTCAATGGGGCGATTGACCGCGGAATTCCTGCCGTACGCCGCCGCTCGAAGCAAATCCGCACAAGATATCGGGCGCAATGCTGAGGAAACGCGATTCTATTGCCGGCACCGGAATGATGGCGCCGCGCGCCAAGAATTAAATACTCGCGCCGGTCCCGGTTCGATTGACTTTCGATTGACTCGATGCCGATGCCATGCAATTCTTTTTGGCGGATTCTCCACTTGACACAATTTATTCAACAAAGCTGAAAAGGCGGAAAGCAATGATCGAGGAAAACGCGGATCCGGCGGAACGCGACGGCATGTTGCGCATGACCGCCGACCTGGTTTCGGCCTATCTCAGCAACAACGCGCTGCCGCCCGGCCAAATCCCGGACGTGATCCGCACCGTCTACGACACGCTCGGCGGCGTCGGGCGGGCGGTCGAAGGGCGCCACGCCGCCCTCAAGCCCGCGGTGCCGATCAAGCGCTCGGTGCGGCCCGACTACATCGTCTGCCTCGAGGACGGGAAGAAGCTCAAGATGCTGAAGCGGCATCTGCGCACGACCTACGGCCTGACGCCGGCGGAATATCGCGCGAAATGGGGCCTGCCGGCGGACTACCCGATGGTCGCACCCCATTACGCGGCCCAGCGCTCCGCCTTCGCGAAGAAGATCGGCCTCGGGCGCAACGCCCCCGGCCAGGGCCGGCAGCGCGCGCGCTGAGATACTCCGCGCGGGCCGGCGCGCCAGCCCGATCATCCTGGGCGCCCGCCCGGTCCGAAGCGTCCCTCCTCGACCCCGAAAAGCAACGGGCCCGGCGTCGCCGCCGGGCCCGCGCAATCGGTCTCGAAGCGTCGAGCGAGCTCAGTGGGTCATGAGCGCGCCGGGCGCGTAGTCGTAATTCCCCTTGCTCCAGCGATAGACGACATAGCCGGGTGCGGTCACGTCGCCCACCTTGTCGAAGCTCAGGACGCCGAGCACGGTCGGGAACTTGTCCTTATGCAGGATCGCGCCGACCTTGGCGGCCTCGGTCGACTTCGCGCGCTTCGCCGCCTCCGCCCACACCTGCATCGCGGCGTAGGTGTAGAGGACGTAGCCCTCGGGCTCGACGTTTTCCTTCTTGAACTCGGCCACGACCTTCGCCGCGTGCGGATTCTTGCGCGGATCGGGGCTGAAGGTCATCAGCGTGCCCTCGCCGGAATCGCCGGTGATGCTCCAGAACTCCTTGGTCACGAGCGCGTCGCCCGACATGAGCGTCGCCTTCATGCCCTGTTCCTTCGCCTGGCGCACGATCAGGCCCGCCTCGGTGTGATAGCCGCCGAGGTAGATGACCTTGACGCCCGCCGCCTTCATGCGGCTCACGATCGGCGAGTAGTCCTTCTCGCCGGCGGTGATCGATTCATGGATCACCACGTCGGCATGGTGCTTCTGGAGGGTCGCGAGGGTCACGTCCGCGAGGCCCTGACCGTAGGCGCTCTTGTCGTCGAGCACCGCGATCTTGGCGTGCGGGAAGTGCTTCACGATCCAGTCGCCCGCAACCACGCCCTGCTGGTCGTCGCGACCGCAGACGCGGAACGTGATCGGGCTGCCTTCGTCGGTGTATTTCGGATTGGTCGAGGCGGGCGAGATCTCGAGGATGCCCTCCTCCTGGTAGACTTTCGAGGCCGGGATCGACGAGCCCGAGCAATAGTGGCCGTCGACGAAGACGACATGCTGGGTCACGAAGCTGTTCGCCACGGCGACCGCCTGCTTCGGATCGCACGCGTCGTCGCCGATCACGAGCTTGAGCTTCTGGCCGAGGACGCCGCCATGGGCGTTGATGTCCTTGACCGCCATTTCGGCGCCGTGACGCATCTGATCGCCGAAGGTCGCGTATTCGCCGGTCATCGGGCCGGCGGCGGCGACGATGATGTCCGCCTTGGCGGCGGAGTAGCTCGCGGCCAAAAGGGCCGCGGCCGCAAACAGTGCCAGTTTCATCTTTGACATGATTGGAACTCTCCCTGACTGGACTTCACTAAGTCTCGGCCTTCGGGACCCCCCGTCGAGCCGGTCTATCGCGCCGCGAAGGGCGCCATTGATCAAGTCTAGCACCCGGCACGGGCCGGCAAAAGCCCGCTCGCGCCTCGCAAGGAGGTCGCGAATCGGCGGATTCCGGCCCTTTCAGCCCCTTTTGGCACGCCAACCGAACGGGCCCGTGCGCTCGTAGAGCCACGGGTACTGGCTCACCATCTTGCGCGCTTGGGTAAGGCGATAGGCGCCGAGGCAGTAAATCAGCAAAAGCGCGGTCGCGATCAGATAGGGCACGAGGCCGATGAGCGGCCCCTTGAAGAGCGCCCAGGTGAAGAACCGGTCGGCGGCACCCAGCATGAAGCCGTAGGGAATGGCCTGCCACCAGGGACGCCAGGTCGTGGCCAGCGCCTGCCCCGCCATGTAGCTCACGAAGCCCATGATCACGATCGTGAGGCAAAAGAAAACGATCAGGTCCGAGCCGAGGATGGGAGTCATGGCACGGCCCCCACGGCACCCCGCGGCTTGCCGCCCTCGAGATAGGCCGCGCGGATCTCGGCATTGGCGAGGAGCTCCTTGCCGGTGCCGCTCGTGAGGATGCGCCCGTTCGCCATGACGTAGCCGCGGTCGGCGAGGCGGAGCGCGTGGTACGCGTTCTGCTCGACCAGGAACACGGTCACGCCCTGGTCGCGGTTGATCGCGCGGATCACCTGGAAGATCTGCTTCACGATGAGCGGCGCCAAGCCGAGCGAGGGCTCGTCGAGCAGCAGGAGGCGCGGCCGGCTCATGAGCGCGCGCCCGATCGCGAGCATCTGCTGCTCGCCGCCCGAGAGCGTGCCCGCGCGTTGCAACGCGCGCTCCTTGAGGATCGGGAACAGCGTGAAGACGCGCGCGATGTCCTCGTCGTAATGGGCCGGGTCGGCGACGGTCGCACCGAGCTGGAGATTCTCGAGCACGGTCATGCGCGGGAAGATGCGCCGCCCCTCGGGCGACTGCGCGACGCCCATGCGGATGATCTCGTGGGTCGCGCGGTGCGTGATGTCGTGCCCGTCGAGCTCGATGCGCCCGGTCTTGTTGGTGAGGGCGCCGCAGATCGACATCAGGAGCGTCGACTTGCCGGCGCCGTTGGCGCCGATGAGCGTCACGATCTCGCCGCGCGCGACCTCGACGTCGATGCCCTTGAGCGCCTCGATGTGGCCGTAGAAGGCGTGGACGCCCGAGACCTTGAGCATCAGCCGCGCTCCCCGGGCCCGGCGCCGAGATCGCGCGCGATCTCGCCCGGCAGCTCGTCCTTCTCCTCCTCGCCGAGATAGGCGCGGATCACGGTCGGGTCGTTGCGCACCTGGTCGGGCGTGCCCTCGGCGATCTTGCGCCCGTAATCGAGCACCACGATGCGGTCCGAAATCTCCATCACCACGCCCATGTCGTGCTCGATGAGGAGGACGCCGATCTTCTCGCGGTCGCGGATCTCGATGAGCAGGCTGTTGAGCTCGGCGGATTCGCGCGGGTTGAGGCCGGCCGCCGGCTCGTCGAGGCAAAGGAGGGTCGGATGGATGCACATGGCGCGCGCGATCTCGAGCCGGCGCTGGGCGCCGTAGGGCAAGGCGCCCGCCTCCCAGTCCGCGCGCTCGGCGAGCCCGACCTTGTCGAGCCAGGCGCGCGCGAACTCGATCGCGTCGCGCTCGGCCTGGCGGTAGCCGCGATAGCCGAAGAGGCCGAGGAAGGTGAAGCCCGAGGCGCGCATGAGATGGTTGTGCTGCGCCACGATCAGGTTCTCGAGCACGGTCATGCGCGGGAACAGCCGGATGTTCTGGAACGTACGCGCGACTCCCGCCTGCTTCGCGATGCGGTAGCCTTCCATGCGCTCGAGCAGCACGTCGCCCGAGGCATGATGGAGCGTCAAGCGCCCGACGGTCGGCTTGTAGAAGCCGGTGAGGCAATTGAATACCGTGGTCTTGCCCGCGCCGTTGGGGCCGATGATCGCGGTGATCGATTGCGCGCCCGCGACGAACGAGACGTCGTCGATCGCGACCAGCCCGCCGAAGCGCATGGTGAGGTGCTCGACCTCGAGGAGCGGCGCTCCCTTGGGCAGGAGTTCCGGGACCGCGGGCTCGTCGCGTACCGGAAGCGCGCTCATTTCGCCCCGCCGCGCGACTTGGCGCCGAACAGCTTCAGGGTCGGCTCGCGATGGGCGAGCAGGCCCGCCGGGCGCCAGATCATGATCGTGACCATGGCGGCGCCGAAGGCGAGCATGCGGTAGAGCTGCAGCTCGCGGAAGAATTCCGGGAGCCCGATCAGGATGATGGCCGCGAACACCACGCCGAGCTGGCTGCCGAAGCCGCCGAGCACGACGATCGCGAGAATGACCGCGGATTCGATGAAGGTGAAGCTCTCCGGACTGATGAAGCCCTGGCGCGTCGCGAAGAACGAGCCCGCGAAGCCCGCGAACATCGCGCCGATGCCGAACGCGGTGAGCTTGGTGTTGCGCGGGTTGATGCCGAGCGAGCGGCAGGCGATCTCGTCCTCGCGCAACGCTTCCCAGGCGCGCCCGATGGGAAGGCGCCGGATGCGCATGGTGAAGAGGTTGGTGATCATCGCGAGGCCGAGGATCACGTAATAGAGGAAGACGATGCGCGCCTCGGGCGTGAAGGGAATATGGAAGAAGGTGAAGAAGGATTCATGCCCCTCGGGCACGAAGGGCAGAAGCGGCAGGCCGAAGAAGGTCGGGCGCGGGACGCCCGAAATGCCGTTCGGGCCGCCGGTGAGGCTTTGCCAGTTGTTGAGGATGAGACGCACCATCTCGCCGAAGCCGAGCGTCACGATCGCGAGATAGTCGCCGCGCAGCCGCAGCACGGGGAATCCGAGCAACACGCCCGCGGTCCCCGACATGAGCCCCGCGAACGGCAGGCAGGTCCAGAAGCCGAGCCCGAAAAACTGCGCCAGGAGCGCGAAGCTGTAGGCGCCCACCGCGTAGAACGCGACGTAGCCGAGATCGAGCAGCCCCGCGAGGCCGACCACCACGTTCAAGCCCCAGCCGAGCATGATGTAGGTCATCACGAGCGTGCCGATGTCGAGGATCTGCCGGTTGGCGAGCGGGGTCAGCGGCAACGCCAATGCGGCCACGAAGATGAGCGGCCCGATCATCCGCGCGACGCGTTGGACGCGCGCCGCGGTACGGTCCGCGCGCGCCTCGCGCGCCTCGTCCGAGAGCGTCACCTTGACCGCGCGGCGCATCGTCCACAACGCGCGCAACGCGAACACGATCATGGCGCCGTCGATGATCCAGCACACGACCGGATCGCGGAACGGCAGCAGGTGCCGGAGATCGGCGCCGATGCCGAGCGAGCCGCCGAGCAGGATCAGGAAGGTCGCGAGCGCGAGCGGCACCATGGTCGCGAGCACGATGCGGTTGCGCCCCTCGCGCAGCAGCACCAGCACGATGCGCCCGAGGAACGCGATGATCACCGCGGCGATCACGTCGTTGAGGCGCGGGCGCACGGTCACCGTGTCGCTGAAATCGACGATGTCGGCGCCCACGAGGGCGATGGTGAGGAGAAACACGACGAAGGCGGTAAGCGCCGCCTCGATCAGGATCGCGCGCCAGTTGAGCGGGCGCGGTCCGGCGAGCGCTTCGTCCGCGACGGCCACGGGCTCAGACCTTCTCGATGTCCGGCACGCCCAGGAGGCCGGTCGGACGGAAGATGAGCACGAGCACGAGAATGCCGAACACCGCCACGTCCTTGTACTCGATCGAGAAATAGCCCGACCACAGCGCCTCGATGAGGCCGATCAGGAGCCCGCCCAGCATCGCCCCCGGAAGCGAGCCGATGCCGCCCAGCACGGCCGCGGTGAATGCCTTGATGCCGGCGAGGAAGCCGATGAAGAAGTCGATCACGCCGTAGTTCAGGAGGAAGATCAGGCCCGCGACCGCCGCGAGCCCCGAGCCCATGACGAAGGTGAGCGAGATGGTGCGGTTCACGTCGATGCCGACCAGGGCCGCCATGCCCAGATCCTGCTCGCAGGCGCGTTGCGCACGGCCGAGCGGGGTGCGGTTGATGAGAAGCGTGAAGCCCGCCATGAGCCCTACCGTGAGCACCACGATCAGGATCTGGAGGTAGCTCACCGAGACCGTATAGTCGCCGCGACGCATGATCTCGAAGCCGCCGACGATCACGGGATGAAGCGCCTTGTCGCGCGCGCCCTGGAGCAGCTGCACGTAGTTCTGGAGGAAGATCGACATGCCGATCGCGGTGATCAGCGGCGCCAAGCGCGGCGCGCGGCGCAGCGGCCGGTAGGCGATGCGCTCGAGGGTCCAGCCATAGACCGGCGTCAGGATCATCGCGGCCAGGAGGGCGATGAGCACCGCGAGCGGGACCCAGGTGATGCCCACGATGCCGAGCACCACGAAGGTGATGAGCGAGATGAAGGCGCCGATCATGAAGATTTCGCCGTGGGCGAAATTGATCATGCCGATGATGCCGTAGACCATCGTGTAGCCGATGGCGATCAGGCCGTAGACGGCCCCCAGCGTGATCCCGTTGATCAGCTGGGTGACGAGGTACTCGTAGCTGTGAAGCATCCGTACTCCCGAAGCTCGCCGTCCCGCGTGCGCCGCGCCGACACTTTGCGATGCACGAATCGGGCCGTTCCCTGGTTCGCCGCCCCCGGCTGCGCGACCCACCCCCTGAGGCCGGGAGGCCCGGCGGGTCGTCAAGCGTAGCCGTTATCCTGCCACGCCCGGCGCCAGAATGGCAGGCGGTAATTGGCGGCACAATATGAATGCGGTGCGTGCCCAAAATGCCGCCAAGTCTGTCGGCGGCGCGTCGAGGCCGGCGATCGGGGCCGGCGGTCGGGACTGGCGGTCGGGGCCGGCGATCGGGACTGGCGGTCGGGACTGGCGATCGGGCTGGCGGTCGGGGCGGCCCATCGTTCGAGGCCTGCGGCGGCAAGGTCGGTGACAGGGACGGCCGGCCGCGCTATATCCCCAGACGCCGCCAGCCCGCGCCTCCGCGTCGGGTGAGATGAGGCGGCGGGAGGATGTCCGATGAGCAACGTCGAGCGCGCCGCCGCGCCCAAGCCGATGGCACAGCCGGCCGCCAAGTTCCAGTGGGACGATCCCTTCCTCCTCGAGGCGCAGCTCTCCGAGGAGGAGCGCCTCGCGCGCGACAGCGTGCACGCCTACGCCCAGGACAAGCTCGCCCCGCGCGTCATCGAGGCCAACCGCCACGAGCGCTTCGAGCGCGCGATCTTCGGCGAGCTCGGATCGCTCGGCCTGCTCGGCCCGACCATCAAGGGCTATGGCTGCGCCGGCACCAACTACGTGACCTACGGTCTCATCGCGCGCGAGATCGAGCGCGTCGATTCCGGCTACCGCTCCATGTTCAGCGTCCAGTCCTCGCTCGTGATGCATCCGATCAACGCCTACGGCAGCGAGGCGCAGCGGCAGAAATACCTGCCGCGGCTCGCGACCGGCGAATGGATCGGCTGCTTCGGCCTGACCGAGCCCGACCACGGCTCGGACGCGGGCGGGATGAAGACGCGCGCGCGCAAGATCAAAGGCGGCTACGCGCTCAAGGGCTCGAAAATGTGGATCACCAATTCGCCCGCGGCGGACGTGTTCGTCGTCTGGGCCAAGGACGAGGAGAATACGATCCGCGGCTTCATCCTGGAGCGCGGCATGGCCGGCCTTTCGGCGCCGAAGATCGAAGGCAAGTTCAGCCTGCGCACCTCGATCACAGGCGAGGTGGTGATGGCGGACGTCGAGGTGCCGGAGGAGAATCTGCTGCCGAACGCCAAGGGCCTCGCGGGCCCGTTCGGCTGCCTCAACAACGCGCGCTTCGGCATTTCATGGGGCGCCATGGGGGCGGCCGAATTCTGCTGGCATGCGGCGCGCGACTACGCGCTCGGCCGCACCCAATTCGGCCGGCCGCTGGCGGCGAACCAGCTGATCCAGAAGAAGCTCGCCGACATGCAGACCGAGATCGCGCTCGGGCTGCAAGCCTCTTTGCGCGTCGGGCGGCTCTTGGACGAGCACAAGGCGACGCCCGAGATGATCTCGCTGGTCAAGCGCAACAACGCAGGGAAAGCCCTCGACATCGCGCGCCTCGCGCGCGACATGCATGGCGGCAACGGCGTCTCGGACGAATATCAGGTGATCCGCCACATGATGAACCTCGAAGCGGTCAACACTTACGAGGGCACGCACGACATCCACGCCCTCGTGCTCGGCCGCGCGCAGACGGGGATTCAGGCGTTTACGGGGTAGATTGTTGGAACAATACTGTCGGGCAAGAGTCTATTTGATGCTTTTGACGGCATCCCGAATTATATCGGAGTACGTCGGACTCAGGTTACAATCGATCGCCAGCTTAAAGAACTCTTCTGCAGCCTCATGTGGATTTAGCCCGAAAAAACGTGTTTGCTGACGCGAATATGCTCTTAACGGCCCGACGTCTCCGGAGCTGACGGATTTTCGTTTCGCGACCTCTTTTTCGAATCCGTCAATCACGGATTGCGGAAGTCTTGGCCCAAACAAGAAATAGCTCAGGTATTCCAAGAAATGCGGGTGCCTCAGTATTTCGTTAGCAAGACAACCATTTTTCTCAAAGGTGCTCTTACGCGACCGGCCCCTACTGCGGGGGTTGTACTTCGGGTCAAGAAAATATTTGGTCCGCGGTTCAGGAATTGCCTTGCGCCTGGTCAAGCATGTCGTTAATTCCACAACTGCGTCACCATTCCTTTGTACATCGTTGCCGTCAGTCAAATCCGCCATGTCCAGCTTGATCTGGGAAACTATTTTCTGCTCATCTGGAGTTAGAGTGATTGGTTTAAACATCGTATGTTTCAGTGTTAGAAGTTCGACACGACAATACTTGGTATCTGTCGACCACTAATTTGCCGAATTGCATTTTCTACTCCTTCACCGCCCCCGTCATGCTCGAGACGTAGTGCTCGACGAAGAAGGAATAGAGGATCGCGACCGGCAGCGAGCCCACCAACGCGCCCGCCATGAGCGAGCCCCAATGATACACGTCGCCCTCGACGAGCTCGGTCACGGTGCCGACCGAGACGGTCTTGAATTCCGACGACGAGATGAAGGTGAGCGCGTAGATGAACTCGTTCCACGAGAGGGTGAAGGCGAAGATGCCGGCCGAGATCAGGCCCGGCACCGCCAAGGGCAGGATGATCTTCCAGAGGATCTGGAGCCGCGTGGCGCCGTCGATGAGCGCGCATTCCTCGAGCTCGTAGGGGATCGACTTGAAATAGCCCATGAGGAGCCAGGTGCAGAACGGAATGAGGATCGTGGGATAGGTCAAGACCAGCGCCCAGATCGAATCGAACAGGCCGAGCTGGAACACCATCACCGCGAGCGGGATGAACAGGATCGAGGGCGGCACGAGATAGGCGAGGAAGATCGCGACCCCCACATAGCGCGCGCCGGTGAAGCGCAGCCGCTCGATCGCGTAGGCGGCGAACACGCTCGCGAACAGCGACAGGAACGTCGCCAGCACCGAGATCACCACCGTGTTCCAGAGCCAGTTCGGGTAATCCGTCTCGAACAGGAGCTTGTGGAAGTTCGCGAGCGTCGGGTGCGCGAGCCAGAAGGGATTGTAGGTCTTGTAGTCGTAGAGCTCCTCGTTGGTCTTGAACGAGGTCATGGTCATCCAATAGAACGGAAACAGCAGCACCACGAGAAAGACGCCGAGCGGCAGGTAGACCGTGACCCAGCGCCGCGGCAGCGACACCAGATAATCCATCCCCGCCCGATGCTCGGCCGCGCGCGCCATGCTCAGTCCTTCCCGCCATGCTGCCAGGCGCGCCGCTGCAGCCCGAAATAGCTGAACAGGATCGCGGCCAGGAGGAACGGGATCATGGCGACCGCGATCGCCGCCCCCTCGCCCAGATGGCCGCCGGTGATCGCGCGTTGGAACGAGAGCGTCGCCATGAGATGGGTCGCGTTGATCGGCCCGCCGCGCGTGAGCGTGTAGATGAGCTGGAAATCGGTGAAGGTGAACAAGACCGAAAAGGTCATCACCACCGCGATGATGGGCGTCAAGAGCGGCAGCGTCACGTGGCGGAAGCATTGCCAGGAAGACGCTCCGTCGAGGGTCGCGGCCTCGTAGAGCGAGGGGGCTATGGTCTGCAGCCCCGCGAGCAGCGTGATCGCGACGAAGGGCACGCCGCGCCAGATGTTGGCCGCGATCACCGAGGCGCGCGCGTTGTTCGGGTCGCCCAGAAAGTCGATGTATTGGTGGATGAGGCCGAGGCGCACGAGCAGCCACGAGATGATCGAGAACTGGCTGTCGTAGATCCACCAGAAGGCGATCGCCGAAAGCACCGTCGGCACGATGAAGGGCAAAAGCACCACGGCGCGCACGATCGACTTGAACGGAATGTGCTCGTTGAGCAAAAGCGCCAACCAAAGCCCGAGCGCGAACTTGATCACGCTCGCGACCCCGGTATAGAGCGCGGTGTTGAACACCGAGAGCCAGAACACGTCGTCCCGGGAGAGCGAGAGGTAATTCCCGAGGCCGATGAAATGGCCGCTCTCGCCCAAGGTCGCGTCGGTCATCGCGAGCCAGATGCCGAGACCGAGCGGATAGGTGAGGAAGACCAGAAGCAGCGCCGCCGCCGGCAGCAGGAACAGCCAGCCCAGGACCTCGCGCCCATGCATCGCGCGCGCGAGCCAGCCCTGGCTCGCACCCGCCGCGATCTCGAGATTGCCGCTTTCCGCGACCATGCGCCCCTCGAGGGATCGGGAGCGGCGCGCCACGCGCACCGCCCCCGCCCCGTCTATCGCTCCCTCGGCCGCGTCAGACCTGGTAGTAGCGCTTGGCGCGGTCGGAGGCTTCCTTGGCCGCGTCCTTGGGCGATTTCGAGCCCGAGGCGGCGGACGCGAACATGTCGACCACGATGAAGTCGCCGATCACGGCGGCGGACGCGTAGCCGAGCGGCCCCGCGTAGCCGTTCTGGAGCGAGAGCGCCGCCACGTCGCGGAACGGCGTGTTCTTCGGGTCGACGGTCCAGATCGGATTGCTCGCATAGGCCTTGAGCGGCTGCGTCACGTAGCCGTTGGACGCGATCATCCACGGATCGTACTGCTCCTTCTCCCACATGAAGCGGAGATAGTCCTTCGCCGCGTGCGGGTACTTCGTGTACTTCATGACGAAGGCCTGGAGCATCAGGTTCTGCTCGGTCGGCTTGCCGCTCGGGCCGATCGGGAAATGGGCGTGGTCCATGTCCTTGGCGATCGCCTGGAGCTTCGGGTCGGTCGAGTTCTTGGCCACCGTGTAGATCGAGATGCCGTTCCCGGTCATGCTGATGTCGCCGGCGAGGAACGCCTTGTTGTTGCTCGGGTCCTGCCAGCTGAGCGTGCCCTCGATGAAGGTCGGGTAGAGTTGCTTCACATATTCGAGGGCGGCGACCGTCTCGGGCGAATCGAGCACCACGTTGCTCTTGGCGTCGACCACCTTGCCGCCATGGGACCAAAGCGCCCAGTGGCACCAGGTATTGCCGTCGCCGGTCGCGTGGCCGAGGGCGAAGCCCGCGGGCAAGCCGTTCTTCTTGAGGCCCTGGCACAGCTTGAGGAACCCGGCATGGTCCGTGGGAAAGCTCTCGAAGCCGGCCTTGTGCATCGCATCGATGCGGTAGTTGATGCACGAGCCGTTGATGCCCTGGGGCAGCGCGATCCAGCGCTTGCCGTGCGTGCCGTAGGCGCGGCACATGTCGTACCAGCCGCCGTACTTGTTGCCGAGATAGTCGGCGAGGTCGTTGAGCTCGACCAGCTTCTCGGGGAATTTGTGCGGGTCGTCGTTGGTGCCGATGATGATGTCGGGGCCGGCGCCGATGTTGGCGGCGACCGCCGCCTTCGGGCGCACGTCCTCCCAGCTCTCGGTGTCGACGCGCACGGGCACGCCGGTGAGCTGGGTGTATTTCTTCGTGCTGTCCATGAAGGACGCGATGTCGCCGGGCACGAACTGCTTCCAGCGCAGCACGCGCAGCTTCGCACCCTTCTCGGGCGTGGGCTTGAACTCGGCGGCGAGTGCGGGGGCGACGCGCGCCCCGGTGGCGCCGAGCACGGCGGCACCCGCGCCGAGCTTGAACATATCGCGACGAGTGAACTTAGACATGGTTTCCTCCCACTCCAGTTCCGGTCCGGCCCCTCTCGGCCTTCGACCGCGATCGAGCCTTGTCTTTCGAAGCGTCCGCCCCGGCTCTTTGAGGCGGCGCTTTCCCCTGTCGGCCGGCGCACGCGCGCGCGCCGGTCACGCGATCCTCGCGCCCCCCTCGGCGTCGAACAGATGCACGGCGTCCGGATGCGCGCTCAGGCGAATGCGGTCGCCGGGCTTGAAGCGGTGACGCTCCTTGAAGAGCGCCTGCACGCGCGCCGCGCCGATCTGCGCCACGATGAGCGTCTCGGCGCCGGTCGGCTCGACCAGCACGACCTCGGCCGCGATCCCGTCCTCGCCGCTCGCGAGCGCGAGATGCTCGGGCCGCACGCCGTAGATCACCTTGCGCCCGGCCTCGCCCCTCGTCGCGACCGGAAGCGCGATGCCGTCGGGCGCCATCACCGCCGCGCGTCCGTTGGGCGCGAAGCGGCCCTCGATGAAGTTCATCGCCGGCGAGCCGATGAAGCCCGCGACGAACGGGTTCACCGGCCGGTCGTAGAGGTCGAGCGGCGTTCCGGTCTGCTCGACGATGCCGTCGCGCATGACCACGATGCGGTCGCCCATGGTCATCGCCTCGATCTGGTCGTGGGTGACGTAGATCGAGGTCGAGTGGAGGCGCTGATGCAGCTCCTTGATCTCGGAGCGCATCTGGACGCGCAGCTTCGCGTCGAGGTTCGAGAGCGGCTCGTCGAACAGGAACACCTGCGGGTCGCGCACGATCGCGCGTCCCATCGCGACGCGCTGGCGCTGGCCGCCCGAGAGCTGGCGCGGGTAGCGCGCGAGATAGTCGGTCAAGCCCAGGATCTCGGCCGCGCGCGCGACCTTGGCCTCGATCTCGCTCTTCGCGACCTTGGCGAGCTTGAGGCTGAAGGCCATGTTGTCGAACACGCTCATATGCGGGTAGAGCGCGTAATTCTGGAACACCATGGCGATGTCCCGGGCCTTGGGCGGGAGATTGTTGACCACCCGCCCGCCGATCGCGACCTCACCCGAACTGATCTCCTCGAGCCCGGCGACGAGGCGCAAGAGCGTCGACTTGCCGCAACCCGACGGCCCGACCAGGACCACGAACTCGCCGTCCTCGATCGCGATCGAAACGCCATGGATGATTTCGGTGGCGCCGAAGGTCTTGCGAACGTTGCGCAAATCGACGGATGCCATTTCCCCCCGGGCGCGGCTCTGACTCGTCAAGTCCGCTCTTGTTATCGGATAAGCTTACGGTCGGTTCCCCTCGCGCGTAAATAGGGCAATTGGACCTCGCGATCGGGGGCGCGCGTGGGCAGGCGCCCACCCGGCCTCACGCCGCGGTTCAGCGCGCGTCGAGGGCGTAATCGCTTGGGAAGGCCGCGATATATTGGACGATCCGCGGGTAGTGCCCGCGGTTGGGGCGGCTCCCATGGGGCAGCCGGTCGTCCCAGATGATCAGGTCGCCCGCCCCCGCCGCGATGCCCACCGGCCCGAGCGCCTCCAGATCCTGGGCCTGCGGATCCGCACCCGGCGGCAAGCTCGCGAGCCAGGCGTCGATCCGGCGCTGGAAGCCAGGCACGCAGGTGAAAGCACCCTGCTCCGCCTCGGTGTCGGTGAGATAGAGGACGCCCTGCAGGCTGAAGCGGAGCGGCGGGGTGAGGTCCGCGTCCCAATGGAGGCGCGGCCCGGGAAAGCGCCACTTGTCGCGCTCGGGCGGATTGAAGCCCGCGCGATCGATCGTGAGCCAAATGTCCGAGGTCCCCAGCAGCTGCGCATAGGCCTTGCGGATACGCGGGCTCGCGCGCGTCGCGCGCAGCTCCGGCTCGTGGTGGAGCTGGACCATGATGCCGGCGCCGAGCTTGTTGTGGTACCAGCCCTCGGGCGCGTCGGGACGCATGCCGAGGCGGCGCCAGATGACGTTCTCCGCCGCGCGCGCCGCCTCGCGCGGCACCGCGTTGCGCAGGATCACGTAGCCCTGCGCGTCGAAAAAGGCGAGATCGTCGGCGGAGAGCGCCGGCGGCTCGGCGTCGAGTGCCGCGAGCCGCGCGCGCCAATATTCATCGTACGGCTCGCCCGCGATCGCCGCATTGATGCGCGCGACCGCAACCGCGTCGACGGCTCCTCCGCATTCGGCCGCGATCCATGCCTCGAGCTCGGCGAAGCTCGGCGCCGCCGAGTAGATGTGCCGCAGCGTTTCCTCGAGCGGGAGGCCGAGCCCGTAAAGCACGATCTTGTCGAGCGCGAACTCGCGCGCCGGCGTGCCGCCTTCGCTACCCGCGCGCTGCGCCATCGCGCGCGCCCAGAGGCGCTTCAGGTGGCGCACGCCGAGGCCACCCGTCTCGAGCGAGCCCGGCAGCGTCGCTTGTTGCGCGGGCGATTTTTCTTGGGACAGAGTTTGGGTCATGACGCGTCCCCGTCCCGGCGCCTCACGCCGCGCGCGCGCCGACGCGGTAGCAGGCATCGTGCACGTAGCGCGCCCAGCTGCGCAAGCCGCGCTCGCCCGACGGAATGTTGCCGCCGAGGATCCATTCCGCGACCGGCGCGACGAAGCCGGTCTTCGGGCGCCCATAGATGGCCGCCGGGAGCTTGCGCGACGTGGCGCGCGGCAGGCTCTCCTTGGTCGGCGGATTGGGCCCGACGATCGCCGGCAAGAGCTGGCGCAGGAGCGTCACGTCGGCGAACGGCGTGCGGATCTCGATCGAGTGCGCCATGCCCGCCCAGTCGCCGTCGCGGAACAGGCGGTTGCGCACCTCGGACGCGATCTCCATCGCCATCACCTTGAGCCGGGACCCTTCGACGCCCTCGATCGCGGCCTCGATCGGCTTCAACGCGTCGAGCGCCCGCCAGCCCTCGCGCACCATCTCGCCGTCGAGCAGCTCGGGCAATTCCCATGGCATGAAGAGGGCGCGGCGCAGGAGGTAGGCGCCGGGGTACGTCGCCCCGTACTCGAGCAGGCTCGCGTATTTGGGCGAGGTCATGTGGCGCAAGAACGGCGCCGAGACGATGCGCATGAGCTTTCCCAGCGGGGCCACGCCGCGCAGCGGGCCGAGCGCGCCAACCAGGCGCGGGATCTGGCGGAAGCTCACATAGCCCGCGAACAGCTCGTCGCCGCCGAGGCCGGAGAGGGCGACCTTCATGCCCGCCTCGCGCGCGACGCGCGCGACGAAGTAGGTGTTGACGCCGTCGACCGTCGGCTGGTCCATCGCGCGCAGGAGGTCGTCGTGCGCGGATTCGAAGCCGCGCCGCCCGACCCAATAGGTCTCGTGGCGCGTGCCGAGGGTGCGCGCGACCTCCTCGGCGAGCGGCGTCTCGTCGAGCGGGCCGCCGCGGAACGTGTCGAATCCGAGCGTGATGGTCCTGAGATCGGTGCCATGCGCCTCGGTGGCGAGCGCCGTGATCGCGGTCGAATCGCGCCCGGCCGAGAGGAACGAGCCGACCGGCACGTCGGCCACCAGATGGAAGCGCACGCTCTCGAGCAGGGCCGCGTGGAGGTCGACCGGACCCGGACGCGCCGCGGCGAGCTCGGACGCGAGCGAGTAGTAAGGCCGCTCGGCGCGGCCCTGGCCGTCGATCCAGATCGTGGTTCCCGCCGGCACGGCGCGGATGCCGCGGAACAGCGTGTAGGGCTCGGGCAGATGGCCCCAGAGGAAGAAGCCGACATGGCCCGCCGGCTCGGGCGAGGTGTCGACCCGGCCGCCCGCGAGCAACGCCTTCACCTGGGACGCGACCCTGAGGGTGCGCCCGTCGTCCGAGATGTAGAGCTGCTTGTTGCCGAGATGGTCGCGCGCCACCAGCATGCCGCGCCGCTTGCCGTCCCAGATCGCGAACGCGTAGACGCCGCGCAGCTTCTCGACCATGGCGCGGCCGTGGCGCTTATACAGGTGCAGCAGCACCTCGGTGTCGGAATGGTACTTGACCGGATAGCCGGCCGCGATCAGCTCGTCGCGCAGCGCCTGGTAATTGTAGATCTCGCCGTTGAAGCTGATCACCGTGTCCTCGTCCGAGGCCTGGACCGAGCCGTTGAGGTGCATGGGCTGGGCGCCGTAGGGCACGTCGATGATCGCGAGACGCCGGTGCGCGAAGCCGACTCTCTTGTCCGACGACAGCCATTGGCCCGCGCCGTCGGGCCCGCGCGCGGCCATGGCGCGGCTGATGCGCGCGAGCTCGGCGGCATCCACCGGCGGCGCGTCCTGGCCGTAAGCGAAGATCGCGGTCACGCCGCACATGAACGAAGCTCCCTTGCCTGCGTCACGATTTGTCCTCTTTCGTTGCGAGCGCCAACGCGCGCGCGACCGCGTCCTCGAAACCGACCTCGCCCTTGAGCACGGACTCGCAGAGGGCGTCGAGCGCGGCGGACTCCGCGCGCGCGATCCGGCCGCGCATTTCCTCGGCGGCCAGGCTCGCGATGAGCCGGCGCGTGCGCCCGCGCGCATCGAGACGCGCCGACGAGCGCGAGCCCTCGGCGCGCAGCCATGTTCCGTGGCGCTCGATCGCATCGGCGAGCTCGCCGACGCCTTCGCCGCGCAAGGCACTCGTGCGCAAGACCGGCACGCGCCAATCCTTGCCGTCCCCCGCCTCGCCGTAGCCGAGCATGGCCTCGAGCTGGGCCGCGCTGCGGCGGGCACCCGGAAGGTCGCCCTTGTTGACCACGATCACGTCGGCGATTTCGAGGATGCCGGCCTTGAGCGCCTGGATCTCGTCGCCGAGGCCGGGTGCCGTCACCAGCACCTTGGTTTCGGCGATGGAGGCGATCTCAACCTCGGATTGGCCCGCGCCCACGGTCTCGACCACGACCTGGTCGCAGCCCGCGGCATCCATCACGTCGATGGCGCGGCTCGCCGTGCGCGAGAGGCCGCCCAGATGGCCGCCCGAGGAAAGCGAGCGCACGAACACGTTCTCGTCGCCGCTATGGCCGGTCATGCGGATGCGGTCGCCCAGGATGGCGCCGCCGGTGAGCGGGCTCGAGGGATCGACCGCTACCACGCCGACCCGCTGTCCGCGCCGCCTGAGCTCGCCGATATAGGCGCTGACCAGGGTCGATTTCCCGGCACCCGGTGCCCCGGTGACGCCCACGACGCGCGCGCGCCCGAGTTTCGGGTAGATCGCGCGCAGCACCTCGGCCGCCTCGTCGCCGCCGCTTTCGACCGCGGTCAACGCGCGCGCCAAGGCCGCGCGATCGCCCGCGAGCAGCCGCGCGAGCCAAGCGTCCGCCGAGCCCTCCGCCCCCGAGCCGTCCGGCACTGTCGAGCGTTGCGCCATGGTCCCCATCGATCGCGCGGCATCGCCCCGGCCGCGGCATTGCTCAAGTCTTAGCGGCCGCGTCCGCGCCGGGCAAGGGTCCGGCCCGCGGATCGGAGCGGGTTTCCAGGAATTCGGGGACTTAGTCGGTGTCGGCGGGGAATTGGGTGGCGGGCTTTTCGGGATCGCGCGCGCAGGCCGAGAAATTGACGCACAATTGCTCCGACTCGTCCTTGGTGAGCGTGTCGGAGGTAAGCCCGCAACGCGCCGCCCCGTCGGCGCTGAGCGGGACCAGATGGTTGCAGCGCGCGCAGACGCCGAACTCGCCCTGGCGGCAGCGGCCGCGGATATTGGCGAGGACGCGGGTCAATCCCTTGGCAAGCTGGCTCGCGCACTCGTCGGGCAGGGCCGCGACCGCGCGCTCGATGTCGCGCAACGGGTCGTTCGCCAGGAGCTCGCGGCCCTCGGTCGTGAGCTCGAGGCTGATGCCGCGCCGGTCGTTGCAGTCCCGGCAGCGCGTCACATAGCCCTTGCTCTCGAGGGCGCGTAGCGTCTGGGACGTGGTCCCTTTGGTGGTGCCGAGATATTCGGCGAGACTGCTCGGCGAGCGCGAATAGCGGTTCGCGCGCCCAAGGAACCGCAGCGCCTCCCACTGGGCGGGGTTAAGCCCTTGAACGAATTGAAGCGCATGGGCCGCCCGGCCAAGCCGATCGAGAGTCTCGGCAATTTCGCTGGCGACACTTGGACCGGTATGCCCGTCCTGCATGGGTGCCATGAATTCTATTTTCGACTCGATATTATTCTTGCCTGCATCCCCCTCGGCGACTACTGTATCGACTCGATACAAAAAGTCAACCTTGGGCCTGGGCCGCGTTCGGCCCCAACCCGGGGCACCGAACAGAACTTGCCGGCCGAGCCTGGGCCGGCCGCCGTGCCCAGCAATATGGCGCATTCTTTTCACAAGGCAACAGCGCGTGGCCGCCCAACAGGCGCTTCCCGCGACGGCCGCGAGGGTGGGACAGGATGAGCATCGCCAATACCAAGGACACCGAGCGCAGCGACCGGCGCTATATCGCGGCCGCCATGGACGCCCCCTATCTCGAGCGCGAGTACGAGCAGAATCTCGGCCGGCGCTGGCGCGACAGCAAGGACGAGCGCGCGCTCAACGAGCTGATCGAGAGCCACACGCGCCTCGTCGTGCGCATCGCGTCGCGTTACCGCTCGAGCACGATCCCGCGCGGCGACCTCGTGCAGGAGGGCAATATCGGCCTCATGGAGGCGGCCCTCCGCTTCGATCCCGAGCGCAACGTGCGCTTCTCGACCTACGCGACCTGGTGGATCGTGCGCATGATCCGCAACTACATGATGCGCAACGCGTCGATCGTGCGCGTCGCGACCACGCCGAGCCAGCGCCGGGTCTACTTCAATCTGTGGCGCCTGCGCTCCAAGGCGAAAGTGCGCCCCGACGGCACCATGACCGACGAAGACCGCGCGCGCATCGCGAAGGAGCTCGACGTGCCGCTCGCGGACGTCGAGCGCATCGACCTCCATTTCGCGCGCCCCGACCAGTCGCTCAATCTCGGCATCGGCGAGGACGATTCGCTTGAAATCCAGGATCTGATCCCCGACGCGCGGCCCAATCCCGAGGCGACAGTGGCCAGCCGGCACGACCGCAAGGTCCAGATCGAGTGGCTGCATCAGGCGATGGACACGCTCACCGACCGCGAGCGCTCCATCATCAAGAGCCGTTTCCTGGGCGACGACAAGACCACCCTCTCCGACATCGGCGAGGATTTCGGCGTCACCAAGGAGCGCATCCGCCAGATCGAGCGCCAGGCGCTCGGCAAGCTGCGCCACGCGCTGGCGGCGCGGGTCCAGAACGGCGCCGAGCTGTTCGACAACTGAAGGGCGGCCGAGCGCCTCATCCTTCGAGACGCAATCTGACGATTGCTCCTCAGGATGAGGATCGGGACGGAGAAATCAGGGCCTCATCCTGAGGGCGCCCGACAGGGCGCGTCTCGAAGGATGAGGCCCTAAACATTTCAGGCTCTCACGCCTCGCCCTTGATCATGCGGATGATCGAGGAGAAATCGAGCCCGGCGTGGCCCTTGCCGCTATGGAGCTCATAGAGCGCCGCGGCGACCGCGCCGAGGGGCGAGGACACGTTCGCCCCGCCCGCCGCCTGCTGCGCGAGGCGCAAATCCTTGAGCATCATCGCGACCGTGAAGCCGGGCGCGAAGTCGCGGTTCGAAGGTGCGGTCGGCACCAAGCCCGGCTCGGGGCAGTAATTCGTGAGCGACCAGCATTGGCCCGAGGATTTCGAGCTGATCTCGAACAGCTTCTCGGGCGCCAGGCCGAGCTTCGCCGCGAGCGCGAACGCCTCGCTCACCGCGATCATCTCGATTCCGAGCATGAGGTTGTTGCAGATCTTGGCCGCCTGGCCGTTGCCCGCGGCACCCGCATGGACGATCGCCTTCCCCATGAGCTTGAGCAACGGTTCGGCGCGCGCGAAAGCCGCATCCGACCCGCCCACCATGAAGGTGAGCGTGCCCGCGGCCGCGCCCGCGACCCCGCCCGAGACCGGGGCATCCACCATGTCGAGGCCCTTGCCGCTTGCCGCCGCCGAGACCGCGCGCGCGGTTTCGACATCGATGGTCGAGCTATCGATGAGGAGTGTGTCCTTGCGCGCCGAGGCGAGCACGCCGCCGGCACCGAGATAGACCTCGCGCACATGCTGGCCCGCGGGCAGCATGGTCAAGACCGCGTCGACCTCGCGCGCGGCGTCGCCGGCGCTCTTGGCAGGATCGGCGCCCGCTTCCTTGGCCGCGTCGAGGAGTTTCGGCACCACGTCGAACGCCTTCGCCTCGTGGCCCGCCTTCAAGAGATTGCGCAGCATGGGCCCGCCCATATTGCCGAGCCCGATGAATCCGATCCTGCTCATGGTGGCGCTCCCTGTTTGGCATCCCGGTCTTCTCGGTTCCGTTCCAAGCGCTTCATTACCCCCCACCCCACCCTCCCCCTCAAGGGGGGAGGGGCAATGCGACGGACGAGGACTCAGATTTATCCGCCGTTCCGCCCATTCCGATCTTTCCCCGATTCATTCTCCCGATCCTTCCCCCTTGGACGGGAGGACGACAAGGCGCGGCATTGTCGGGTGCGCAGTCGAAACCTCATTCGAAGCTGAGATCGTCGGCGCGCGGCAGAAAGGCGCGCTCGATGTCCGCGTCCGACACGTCGGCGAGCGACGCCGGCTGCCATTTCGGCTTGTTGTCCTTGTCGATCACGGCGGCGCGCACGCCTTCGTAGAAATCGTGCCCGTCCATGCAATATTGGCAGAGACGGTACTCCATCGCCATCGCGGCCTCGAAATCGAGCGACTTCCCGAGGCGGAGCTGGCGGTAGGTGAGCCTGAGCGAGGTAGGCGATTTGGTCGCGATCGTGGCCGCCACGCCCGCCGCCCATTCCGAGCCTTCGCGTCCCAACGCCGCCAGGATCGCCTCGACCGAGGCGGCTTTGAAGCAGCGGTCGATGGCGGCGCGTTGGGTCGCAAGCGGCGGCGGCCCAGCATCCTCGGCGAAGCGGTCGAGCACGGCGCTCGCGGCAACGCGACCCTCGCGCCAATCCGCGTCCGCCAACGCCCCAACCAGTTCCTCGAGCCGCGCCGACGGCACATAGTGGGTCGCAATGCCCGTATAGAGACAATCCGCCGCCTTGAGCCTGGCGCCCGTGAGGCCGAGATACATGCCGATCTCGCCCGGAAGGCGCGGCAGGAAATAGCTCCCGCCCACGTCGGGGAACAGGCCGATGCCGGTTTCGGGCATGGCGAAGAGCGTGCGCTCGGTCGCGACCCGATGGGAGCCGTGGACCGAGAGGCCGACCCCACCACCCATGGCGATGCCGTCGATCAATGCGATGTAGGGCTTCGGATAGCGGAACACGCGCCGGTTCTGGGGATATTCCTCGCTGTAATAGGTGGCGGCGAGCGCGCGGTCGCCCTTGGCGCGCGATTCGTAAAGCGCCTTGATGTCGCCGCCCGCCGAAAAGGCGCGCTCACCCGCACCCCGGATCACGATCGCGCGCAGGCGCGCATCCTTCTCCCAGCGGTCGAAGCGCGCGGCGAGCGAGCGGATCATCGAGAGCGTCACCGCATTGAGCGCTTCGGGCCGGTTGAGCGTGATGAGGCCGAGCGGCCCGCGGCGCGCGAACAGGATCTCGGCGCGCTTGGGATCGCTCTCTTTCGGCTTCGGCGCTTCGGTCATCCCGCGAGCCCGCCCTCAATCGTCGAGCAAGCGGCGCGCGACGATCGTGCGCATGATCTCGTTGGTGCCCTCGAGGATGCGATGCACGCGCGCGTCGCGCATGAAGCGCTCGACCGGGAAATCCTTGAGATAGCCGTAGCCGCCATGGAGCTGGAGCGCCTCGTCGCAGATCTTGAAGCCGACGTCGGTCGCGAAGCGCTTGGCCATGGCGCACTGGAGGGTCGCGTCCGGATCGCCCGCATCCAACATCGCGGCCGCGCGATGGACCATGAGCCGCGCCGCCTCGAGCTCGGTCGCCATGTCGGCGAGGCGAAAGCGCAGCGCCTGGAATTCCGAGAGCGTCTTCCCGAACTGCGCGCGCACCTTCATATGCTCGCGCGCGGAATCGAGGCAGGCGCGTGCGGCGCCCAACGAGCAGGCGCCGATATTCACCCGCCCGCCATCGAGCCCCATCATCGCGATCTTGAATCCCTCGCCCTCGGAGGCGAGGCGATTTTTCGCCGGCACCTTGCAGTTCTCGAACATCACCATCGAGGTGGGTTGGCTGTTCCACCCGAGCTTCCGCTCCTGCTTCCCGAACGAGAGGCCGGCCGTCTCGCGCTCGACCAGGAGCGTCGAGATTCCCTTGGCGCCCTTGCCGCCCGTACGCGCCATGACGGCGTAGAGATCGCTGCGCCCGCCGCCCGAGATGAAGGCCTTGGTGCCATTGAGCACGTAATGCGCGCCGTCGGGATCGTTGGCGCGGTCGGCGCGCGTCGAAAGGCTCGCGGCATCCGAGCCCGAACCCGGCTCGGTCAGGCAATAGCTCGCGAAGATTTCCATCTTGGCGAGGCGCGGAATCCATCTCGCGCGTTGGGCGTCGTCGCCGAAGCGGTCGATCATCCAGGCGACCATGTTGTGGATCGAGAGATAGGCCGCGGTCGAGGTGCAGGCAGCGGCGAGCTCCTCGAAGATGAGCGCCGCATCGAGGCGCGAGAGGCCCGCACCGCCCACATCCTCGCGCACATAGATGGCGGCGAAGCCGAGCGAGGCCGCCTTGCGTAACGCGTCCTCGGGGAAGATCTTCTCTTCGTCCCAACGCGCGGCATGGGGCGCGAACTCGGCCGCCGCGAACGCGTGGGCCGCCTCTTGGAACGCGCGCTGCTCCGAGGTGAGGCCGAAACCGGACATGTCCCCCCGCTCGCCATTTTGGCCGGGGCAGATCATAGCGGGGGTGCCCCGCCTGTCAAAGGCCGCGCGCCGCGGCGTCCCGAAGGATGACGGCCCCTGGCCTCGCGGCCCGTTCTGCGCGATACTCCCGCCTCATGAACGACCAATCGAAGCCCCGCAAGGAGACGCGCGCGGCACCCGCCGCGGAGACGCGCGCCCTCGGCGCTTACCCGCGCGTGCGCCTGCGCCGCAGCCGGATCGACGGCTGGACCCGGCGTCTGGTCGCCGAGAACAGGCTTTCGGCGGACGATTTCATCTGGCCGCTTTTCGTGCGCGACGGGCGCGGCCTCTCGGAGCCGATCCCGTCCCTCCCCGGCGTCGCGCGCCATTCGGTCGATCGCCTGGTGGACGCGGTCGGCGCGGCGGTCGAGCTCGGTATTCCGTGCGTGGCGCTGTTCCCGCAGACCGACGCGAAGCTCAAGGACGAGGACGGCAGCGAAGCGCTCAACCCCGACAATCTCGTCTGCCGCGCGGTGCGGGCCTTGAAGAAGGCCTATCCCGAGACCGGCATCTTGTGCGACGTGGCGCTCGATCCCTACACGAGCCACGGCCATGACGGGCTCTTGCGCCCCGGTCCGGGCGGACCATACGTGATCAACGACGAGACGGTCGAGGTGCTGTGCCGCCAGGCGTTGGTGCAGGCGAAGGCGGGCTGCGACATCATCGCCCCCTCGGACATGATGGACGGACGCGTGGGGGCCATCCGCGCCGCCCTCGACGTCCACGGCTTCGAGCATGTGCGCATCATGTCGTATGCGGCGAAATACGCGTCGGCGTTCTACGGGCCGTTCCGCGACGCGATCGGCTCGATCAAGGCGCTCAAGGGCGACAAGCGCACCTACCAGATGGACCCGGCCAATTCGGACGAGGCGTTGCGCGAAGTCGCGCTCGACGTGGCCGAGGGGGCGGACATGGTGATGGTGAAGCCGGGCCTCCCTTATCTCGACATCGTGCGGCGCGTGAAGGACGCGTTCGCCATGCCGACCTTCGTCTATCAGGTGTCGGGCGAGTACGCGATGCTCAAGGGGGCGGTCGAGCGCGGCTGGCTCGAGAACGACCGGGTGGTGCTCGAGACGCTGATGGCGTTCAAGCGCGCGGGTGCCGACGGCATCCTCACCTACCTCGCGGTCGAGGCGGCGACGCTCTTGAAGAAGGGCTGAGGCCCGCGCTCGCGACTGAGCGCACGGCGCGGCGCGGCCGGACCCGACGGTGCTCGAAGAAACGTTTTCCGCGATCGGGGAGTTGCGCCATGCGCGTCTCGATCCTCGCGTTTCCGGATACGATCCTGCTCGAGGTGACCGGCGTCCTCGACGCGTTCGCCGAAGTGCCGCGCGTCAACGACGGGAAGTCGCCCTACGAGCTCGAAATCATCGGCATCGACGCCGAGCCGATTTCGGGCTCGTCGGGCGCGCGCCTGATGCCCGACCGGACCATCGCCGACCCGGACCATGCGATCGACACGCTCCTGGTCGCGGGCAGCTACGCGATCGACGAGTACGGCAATCGGCCCGAGGTCAAGGCGTGGCTGGTCCGGCACGCGACCAAGGTGCGCCGCTTCGGCGCCATTTGCCACGGCGCCTTCGCGCTCGCCGCCGCCGGGCTGCTCGACGGCAAGCACGTCACGACCCATTGGGACGCGACCGAGCGCCTCGCCACGACCTGCCCCAAGGCGATCGTCGAGCCCGACAAGATCTTCATCCGCGACGGGCACCTCTACAGCTCGGCCGGCGTGTCGTCGGGCATCGATCTGGCGCTCGCGATGATCGAGGAGGATCTGGGCCACAAGGTCGCGTTGGGCGTCGCGCGCCGGCTGGTGCTGTTCCTGAAGCGGCCGGGCGGCCAATCGCAATACAGCGCCTATCTCGCGGCCGAGGTCGCGATCCAGCCCGCGATCCGGAAGGTCGAGGCCTGGGTGCTCGAGAACCTGCGCGCGAAATGCACCATCGATCGATTGGCGCAGCGCGCGGGCATGAGCCGGCGCAGCTTCACGCGCCTGTTCCGCCAGGAGACCCATTTGACGCCGGCCGACTTCGTCGAGCTCGCGCGCCTCGACGAGGCGCGCCGCCTGCTCGAGAACAAGGCACTGTCCTCGAAGCAGGTCGCCGCGCGCGCGGGCTTCGGCAGCGCCGCCGGCATGCGCCGCGCCTTTCAGCGCCGCCTCGGCACCACGCCCCAGGAATACCGCCAGCGCTTCGAGCCCGGGCCGCTGCTTGGCCCGAAATAGACCCAATTTGGCCCGATCCGGCCGCTCGTAGCGGCTTGCATCCCGCACCCGGGTAACGATCTTTCAACGCGACCGCCGCAACGCTCGGCCCTCGGGGCCGGCGCAGGCCGCATCCGGGGATGCTCACTTGCGTCGCGGCGGGTCGCGTTACAAGCCGAACAAACGGTTGAAGTGGGGGTTCCGTTCAACTCACGGAGCGGGCCATGAGCGATGCTTTTGCCAATGCGAGCGGATCGGCGCGGATGGCCGCCGAGCTCTGGATCGCCTTCACCGGAGCGCCCTACGGCGTCGTGATCATGGATTCCGGCGGCACGATCCTGGACGCCAACGCGTCCTTTTGCGCGATCACGGGCTATACGCGCGACGAGCTGCGCCATCGCCCCATGGGCACGATCACGCATCCCGACGACCTGCGCGTGAACATCGCCCAGATCAACCGGCTGAAGAAAGCCGAGAGCGCCGCGGTCCTCCTGGAGAAGCGCTACATGCGCAAGGACGGCAGCCTCGTGCCCGTCAAAAACCGGGCGATCGTGATGCACGACGCCGACGGCAAGCCCGCGAACATCCTCGTGTTCGCCGAGCCGGTCGCCGAGCCGTCGGAATCCGAGCGCCATTTGCGCGAAGCGCTGGCGCGCGCCGAGGCGGCCGACCGCGCCAAGGCCGAGTTCGTCGCCTGCATCAGCCACGAGCTGCGCACGCCGCTCAATGCCGTGATCGGCTTCGCCGAATTGATGCAGGGCGAGACGCTGGGGCCGTTGGGTCGCGCCGAGTACCGGGACTATGTGCGCCACATCGGGGAAAGCGGCCGGCGCCTGCTCGACATCGTCAACGACATCATCGATCTCTCGCGCCTCGAGGCGCGCGAGCTCACGCTCAAGGAAACGCTCGTCGATCTCGGCGACCTCGTCACCCGCGCCGCGGCCGCGGTCAAGCCCCAGGCCGAGCGCGCGGACCTCACGCTCGAGGTCGCGGTCGAGCGCCTCCCCTTCCTCATCGCCGACGCGGCCAAGGTGCAGCGCATCGTCGACCATCTGATCTCGAATGCGATCAAGTTCACGCCCGCCGGCGGGCGCGTCGACATCGGCGCCGCGCGCAACGAGGATCGCGCCATCGAGCTCACGGTGCGCGACACCGGGATCGGCATGGACCCGAACCAGATCGTCCTCGCCCTCGAGCCGTTCCGGCAAGTGGACGGGGCGCTCGAGCGCAAATACGAGGGGGCGGGCATCGGGCTCGCGCTGACGCGGCGCCTCGTCGAGCTGCACCAGGGCACGCTCGCGATCGAGAGCCGGCCGGGGGTCGGCACCACGGTCACGGTGCGCTTCCCCGCGAGCCGCACCGACGAGCTATGACGCGGTCCCTCGCGCGCGACTGACGGAGATCGGCCGCGCGCGCCTCGAAACGAGACCTCGACCTAGCCGAGCGATTTTCCCGCCTCGACCGCGCGGCCGTCGGCGCGCCAACGCAGCATGCCGCCCGCGAGATTGGCGCAGGCGTTCAATCCCGCTTGACGCAGGATGGTGAGCGCCTGGGCCGAGCGCGCCCCCGAGCGGCATACGGCGACGATCGGCCGGTCGCGCCCGAGCTCGCTTGTGCGCCGCGCGAGCTCGCCGAGCGGGATCAGCATCGCACCCTCGATGTGGCCGAGCGGGCCTGAAAACTCATCCGCCTCGCGCACGTCGAGAATCTGGACGCGATTGCCCTGCTCCTCGAGAGTCTCGGGCTGGATCTCCCAGATGCCGGCGAAAGTGTAGGTGAGCGGCGCCCAATCCTGCTCGGCCGCCGCGGGATCGGCCGCCGCTTCCGCCGCCCCCACATCCGCGGGCCGGCCGCATTTCAAGTTCGCCGGCACCGCGAGGTCGATCTTCTTCGGATGCGGCAGCGACATGTTGCGCATGAAGCCCGCGAAATCCTCCTCGCCGATGGCGCCGCCGAGGCGCGGGTTGAAGTGCCGCTCCTCCTCGACCGTCGTCGCCGTGAGGCCGCGATAATCGTGCGCCGGATAGAGGAGGCAATCCTTCGGCAGCGAGAAGATCTGCGCGTGCACCGAGCGATAGAGGAGGCGCGCGTCGCCTTGCTGGAAATCGGTGCGCCCGCTCCCGCGCACCAAGAGGCAATCGCCGGTGAAGGCGCGGCTCCAATCGTCGAGCACGTAGGTCAAGCAGCCGTTGGTGTGGCCCGGCGTCGCGCGTACCTCGAGATAACGCGCGCCGAAGGCGATGCGGTCGCCATGGGCGAGTGCGCGGTCCGCACACTCGGGGCCCGCCGCCTCGGCGAGTGCGAGCTTGCAGCCGGTGCGCTCGCGCAACAGCCAGCCCGCGGTGACGTGGTCCGCATGCACGTGGGTCTCGAGGCTCCAGGCGAGCTCGAGCCCGAGCTCGGAAATCAAGGCCGCGTCGCGCCGCACCTGCTCGAACACCGGGTCGATCACGACCGCGACGCCGCTTTTCGCGTCGCCCAGGAGATAGGTGTAGGTCGAGGAAGCCGGGTCGAAGAGTTGCCGGAAAATCAGCATCGCTCGCCCCCTTCGGACGCCGCCGACGAGCCGCCTTTGCGTGCCCGCGGCGAGAATATTGCAATTCGCTTATGGCGCGCAATGCGGCCCGGCGCCACGGCGGCGGCCGTTTCGCGGCACCCGGGGCGTTTCTTGACATCCGGGACGCTTCCAATGCCATGGCGCCCGATCACGGATTTGTGCTTTGATGGGGCGGGACGATCCGTCGGTAATGGCGTGGGGAATCCGATCCCGGTCCCTCGACACCGGAACGCGACGTCGGATTTCGACATCTGATCTCGACCTCTTCCTTCAACACCGGGTTTCAACAACGGGAGGCAAAAATGCGTTTTGCGATGCTGGCGGGCGCGGCACTGCTCTTGGCGATGACGGCCGCGTGCGTCGTGCCCAATCCGGCGGTCGTGCGCGAGACCTCGAAGGGGCCCGCGCTCACCGACGTGAACAAAATGACGATGTATACCTTCGACAAGGACGGGCCCGACAAGTCGAACTGCAACGGCCCGTGCGCCAAGGCCTGGCCGCCGCTCAGGGCCTATAGCAGCGACGCGGGCTCGGGCGACTGGTCGGTCGTCAAGCGCGACGACGGCACCTACCAGTGGGCCTACAAGGGCAAGCCCCTTTACGGCTGGTTCAAGGACAAGGCGCCCGGCGACGCGACCGGCGACGGTTTCCGCGGCGTCTGGCACATCGCGAAGCCGTAACGCTTCGACGCCTACCATTGCTTGCCTCGCCCTTCGAGACGGTGCCTTGCACCTCTGGAGGGTGAGGCAGGCATTTTTTCTTTCGACGTCATCCTGAAGAGCGAAGCGTCTTGAAGGATGCAGTCGAGAGCGCTGATTCGTTGGGCTCGTCAGCCCTCGAGCGCTTTGCGCAATAGCTCGTTGACGAGCTTCGGGTTGGCCTTCCCACCGGTCGCCTTCATCACCTGGCCGACGAGCCAGCCGACCACGCCCTGCTTCCCGCCCTTGTACTGCTCGACCTGGCCCGGATTGTCCGCGATCACTTTCGCGATCGCGGCCTCGATGGCGCCCGTGTCGGTGATCTGCCTCAACCCCTTGGCCTCGACGATGGCGGCCGCGGACTTCCCGGTCTCGAACATCTCGTCGAACACGTCCTTGGCGATGCGGCCCGAAATCGTGTTGTCCGCGATGAGATCGATGAGCCCGCCGAGGGCCTCGGGCGAGACCGGCGAGTCCTCGATCCCCTTCCCCGCCTTGTTCAAGCGCCCGAACAGCTCCGAGCTCACCCAGTTCGCCGCCTGCTTGCCGTCGCGCCCTTTCGCGACCGCGTCGAAATAGGCCGCACTCGCGCGGTCGGCGACCAGCACGCTCGCGTCATAAGCGCCGAGCCCATACGCCTTGACGAAACGCGCCTTCTTCGCGTCCGGCAATTCGGGCAACGACGCCTTGATCCCCTCGACCCAGGCCGGCTCGAGCTCGAGCGGCAGGAGATCGGGATCGGGGAAATAGCGGTAATCGTGCGCCTCCTCCTTCGAGCGCATCTCGCGCGTCTCGCCGCGCTTCGAATCGAACAGGCGCGTCTGCTGCGCGACGGCACCCCCCGCCTCGATGAGGTCGACCTGGCGCCGCGATTCGTACTCGATCGCCTGCTGGACGAAGCGAATCGAGTTCACGTTCTTGATCTCGCAGCGCGTGCCGAGCGGCCCGCCGGGCTTCCGCACCGAGACGTTCACGTCGGCGCGCATGGAGCCTTCCTCCATGTTGCCGTCGCAGGTGCCGAGATAACGCAGGATCGAGCGCAGCTTCCGCAGATACGCACCCGCCTCCTCGGCCGAGCGCATGTCGGGCTTGGAAACGATCTCCATGAGGGCGACGCCCGCGCGGTTCAGATCGACGAAGGTGCGCTTCGGGTCCTGGTCGTGGAGGCTCTTGCCCGCGTCCTGCTCGAGATGGAGGCGCTCGATGCCGATCTCGCGGCTCGTGCCGTCGGGAAGATCGATCGCGATCCTGCCCTCGCCGACGACGGGCTGCTTGTACTGCGAGATCTGATAGCCGGCCGGAAGATCGGCGTAGAAGTAGTTCTTGCGGTCGAACACGGAGCGGAGATTGATCTTGGCGTCGAGCCCGAGCCCGGTGCGCACCGCCTGCTCGACGCAATGGCCGTTGATCACCGGCAGCATGCCCGGCATGGCGGCATCGACGAACGAGACCTGGGCGTTCGGCTCGGCGCCGAATTCGGTCGCGGCACCCGAGAACAGCTTCGCCTGCGAGACCACCTGGGCATGGACCTCGAGGCCGATCACGATCTCCCACTCGCCCGTCTTGCCCGGGATCAGGTCCGACATGCTCACGCCCTCCCGGCGACGAAGGCGGGCAAGGCCTTGAAGCCCGCCGCCTTCTCGATCGCGGCGGCCACACCCAACACCGTCTCCTCGTCGAAGGCGCGGCCGATCACCTGGAGCCCGAGCGGCAAGCCGTCGGCCGAAAGACCCGCCGGCACCGAGCAGCCGGGCAAGCCCGCGAGATTGACCGTCACCGTGAACACGTCGTTGAGGTACATCGAAATCGGGTCGTCCATCTTCTCGCCGAGCGCGAAGGCGGCGCTGGGGGCGGTCGGGGTCAGGATCGCGTCGACTTTCCCGAAGGCTTCGGTGAAATCGTTGCGGATCAGCGCGCGCACGCGTTGGGCCTTCAGATAATAGGCGTCGTAATAGCCCGCCGAGAGCACGTAGGTGCCGATCATGACGCGCCGCCGCACCTCGCGCCCGAAGCCCTCGGCGCGCGTGTTCTCGTACATGTCGATCAGATCATCGCCCGGCACGCGGAGGCCGAAGCGCACGCCGTCATACCGCGCGAGGTTCGAGGAGGCCTCGGCGGGCGCGATGATGTAGTAGGTCGCGAGCGCGTATTTGGTGTGCGGGAGGCTGATCTCGACCGCCTCCGCACCCGCGGCCCGGAGCCAAGCGAGCCCGTCCTGCCACAGTCGCTCGATCTCCGCCGGCATGCCGGCCACGCGATATTCCTTGGGGATTCCGATCTTGAGCCCCTTGAGGCTTCGAGCCAGCGCCGCCTCGTAGTCCGGCACGGGCTTGTCGATCGAGGTCGAATCCTTGGCATCGTGTCCCGCCATCGCACCCAGCATGATCGCCGCGTCGCGCACGGTACGCGTCATCGGCCCCGCCTGGTCGAGGGAGGACGCGAAGGCGACGATGCCCCAACGCGAGCAACGCCCGTAGGTCGGCTTCAACCCGACGAGCCCGCAAAAGGACGCAGGCTGGCGGATCGAGCCGCCCGTGTCGGTACCCGTCGCGGCGAGCGCCGCGCGCGCCGCCACCGCGGCCGCCGAGCCGCCCGAGCTTCCGCCCGGCACCAGCGGACGATTGTCGCCCTTGCGCCGCCACGGGTTCTCGACCGCGCCGTAGTAGCTCGTCATGTTGGACGAGCCCATGGCGAACTCGTCGAGAT
>Ga0335072_10002066_pt1 | contig 31695 bp, 31 predicted proteins | sample Lox_Sample_21_FD_206725 | JGI IMG/M metagenome (GOLD analysis project Ga0335072, IMG submission 206725) | Soil microbial communities from Loxahatchee National Wildlife Refuge, Florida, United States - Lox_Sample_2.1 | ecosystem: Environmental > Terrestrial > Soil > Wetlands | place: USA...
TATTCGCAGTTCCCGCCAGGCAGCAACAACAAAACTGCACACTTTGGACGGGTGAACCATTGCAACTTTTTGTGTTTGTTGCAATTAGCAATCTGGACACGGCGAAAACCGCGTAAAACCGTTCTGAATCGGTAGGATTCTCGCTGCGCAGATGACGGGATTTGCGGGAAAATTCAGGGAAAGAGTGCCCTCTTGAGATTGAGCAGTGACGATGATTTAGTCTGTTGATCTCGGTAATGCACTAATCTCTGCGAGGAGAAATGGAACAACGCATTCCTGATCGATGCCCTGTCTGCGGTGCTGCAACGCCGCTCAGTCGCGCAGATATTGTGCCACGTGGGGCGAAGCGGGATGGCGGTCCCGAGAGCTTCATTTGGCTTTGCGCCAATTGCCATCAGCAGATGGATAGTGGTCAGATCCGGGAGTTCGAGTTTGAAGCGGTGCTCGCGGAGCTCATGCGGGCGAGCAAGCAATACGAGGACGGATCGATCCGGGAAGATGCCCCTATGCAAGGAGGCGATCGCCAATACCGGGTTGACCTCACCGGGATCGAGAAATCGAGCGGGCGGACAATCGTAATTGAGTGCAGGTCTGGCGCCTCGACGAGTCTTCGTCTGTTAGAGGGGCTTGCTCCAGTTGTCGAGCAATACAAAGCGCTTGTCCCGAACGGTGAGTTTGTTCTCGCGATCGCGACGCGATTAGCGGCGGAGCGCCGCGCCATTTTCACGATGCGCGGGATTGAAGTTTGGGATCTCGATGAAATTGCGCGCCGCTTTCAGGACCAGTTGAACGGGATTCAGCATCCGGTTCTACGGCCGCTGCTGCTGAGCATTGCAGCTCTGCATAATCCAACCGCGCCTAAGACGCCGGAGGCGCTGCTTTCGGCAGAGCTCGAATCCATTCAAAGCGGCCGAGAACAGGCTTCCGCATATCAACGCCTCATCAGCCGGATTCTGGAGCGTCTCTTTGTTCCCCCGTTGGCACCGCTGCGGTGGGAGTATTCAGATGCGGAAGGGTACAATCGGCGAGACATCATCTTACCCAATTATTCGGAATCCGGGTTCTGGGCCTATTTGCGTGAGCGCTACGCGGCCGACTTCATTGTGGTGGATGCCAAGAATCTTACAGATGAAATCGGGAAAGATGAGGCACTGCAAATTCTGCACTATCTGAAGGCCGACGGCGCGGGTCTGTTCGGACTTTTGATAACACGTAAGGGCCTGTCGGAGGCCTGCCAACACGCTCTCGCGAACCACTGGACTCGCCATGGCAAGATGGTGATCTGTTTAACGGATGAAGATATCCTTCAAATGCTTCGCCTCAAGGAAGCCGGCGGTGAGCCGGAATCCGTGATCCGACAAGCTATCGAGACGTTTCGGCTCGGCCTTTGAATTCTTTAATCGAGCGGCTCGCCTTAGGCAAGATCGCCGAGTTTCTATCCTGGCAGTGGCGTTAGCTCGTCCTGTACCTGAGCCGCATAGTCAGGGTGGAAACCGAGTTCCATGCTGGCGATACGCTGCGCGTCGGCCGCCGCGCGGAAAATCTCGCGCTTGTCGTCCTTCAGCGGCTTGATCCAGTTTGCGATGTAGCTCGCGTGATGCGGGATGTCAGTCGGGATACCGAGTTCGTTCGCCACGAAGGCCGACGCCAGTTCGGCGCGTAGCTCTTCCATCGCATAGGCTGCGGAACCGTAGCGGTTCTGAAGATCGCGGTTGAGCCGGGAGGGATGGCCCGTCCAATGCGCGAGTTCATGGAGCGCCGTCGCCGCGAATTCTTCCGGACCGTTGAACGCGCAATCCGGTGGAAGCTGGATGTGATCGGTTGAGGGTGAATAGAAAGCGCGCTCGCCGCCAATGCGGATAACAGCACCACTATTGCGAAGTATGATCTCCGACGCTTCGGGGCGCGTCCACGGCGCTTCGTCTACCGCGGGAGCCTTGTAGGCCGGGACGCCGCCGATCTGCGACGCATGAAACACTGCATAGTGCTTCAGGACGCGGATGGTCTTCGTGCCGTCTTCGGCGCCTTCATCCTCGACCTCGTAAGGCTTGGTGAAGAAGATCGTGGTCGAGCGTTCGCCCTTGCGGACCTGCCAGTTTTTTCCCTGCGCCTGCTGGTAGGTCATCCAGCGCGGATCGCCGGTCTGGAAGGCGCGCATGTCCATGCCGAGGATCAGGACATTGATGCCGTGGTAGCGCTGCCCCGTGACGGGATTGAAGGGTGCCTGCGGCCCGCCGGCCTTTTCCGGGTCCCACGGCCAGACCCACGGCTTCACGCCGTTCTCAAGTTCGGCCACGATGCGGTTCGCGAATTCCTGCATCGGATCGCGGGCGGGCCCGCTGTCCGTGCGGCGCGCGTGCCTGGCCGTGTTCGCTTGCGATGTCGTCATATTGTGCCTCTTTCCGTGTGAGCTGCCCCCGATGGCGGGGGTGAAAGAGGCCTGCGGGCCAGCGCAACCGAGCGCGGCTGTCATAGCTTTTTGGGGGGACCGGACCGCAGGGCCGGGGGAGCCAAAAAGCGTCATTGACGGCAAGCGGCGCTGGCCAATGTGCCGATGCCCCGCCATGTCATGGGGCGGCTGGAAAGAGGAATAAGGAGACATCGCGGCGATGCATTGAGCCGCGCACGGCTCCGGAAGCGCGGCTCTCCCCTTTATTGCCCGCACCCGGAATCCCCGGTGAGACTGTTTTGAAATGGAGCTTCAGCGGATCGACAAGCGTGCCGTCTGATCCTCTCCAGGTCGCGAAAGCCCATCCGAGACCCCGAGAACCGGTCGGATTGAAGATGGGCGATTTCCTCGTCGTCGAAGGTATCGCGGGCCGTTGATGCTTCGTCGCCATGAAGCACGGCTGTTCTCGTCGCGGCGATTTTGCCGTTGGCCTTAGACATAATTCGTCTCCGCACCGACGCCGTATCGATCGAACATCTGCAACTCGGCGATCTTTCGCTGCGCGAGGATCGTTATCTCGCGGACCGCGGCGAAGTCGTCCGCGGTGAACTCCTGTGACGGCCTCCGGTTGTCAGGGCTCTCCGTGGATTCGCGCGTCAGAGTCGCCGTGTAGAAGTTTTCTTCTTGACCGAATATCCGCCATATCAGGGCTTTGATATGGCCAATCTCGACCGTTGCTATGGGCGCGCCTGTTTGGTTCACGGTTGATCCCTCCAAGAAGCAATCCGAGCCCTATGATGCGCACAGAATTTTATGCAGTGGCGTGGCCTTTTTTGCGCAAGGGGTAGGAATTCGCCCCAGCGTAAGAAAATCCCGCGAACAACGACGCGGTTGCATAAGGAGGCGAAGAATGCAAGAAAGGGGGTCACTAACTGGATCTATTGCAGGAATGCAGCATGTCAGATGCGAAGGCCGTCAAACTGATATTGAAGGAAATTCAGCAAGTCATCAGCGACATGCAATTCACTTACAGCTGTTCGAGTGTCTCACACGCGAAAGTGAGCGAGGACGTCTTGCGCGGGGAACGTGGCATCTCGACCCAAGAAGCCATAGAAGAGATCACAAGAATTTTGAGTTCGGCCGCATCCGGTCCTGAACCCATTCGGCCGAAATTGTGCGGACAGGGATTATCGGGCCGAAGCAAAAGCGAATCGACGTTGGCGGAAATCCGTCAGGTGATGGTCGACATGCAATATTCATATAGTCGCGAAGTCCCTGCAGGTGAAGAAGTCAGCCCTCATATCATCTACGGAGACAGTTTGGTTTCAAGACAAAACGCCGTCGAGAGGATCGGAAGAATCCTGGACCGAGGCCCGCGCCGTGTAGGCACCGCAAAACCCGCTTTCAAGAGCCATCGGCATCCCTAAAAGACTCGACGCGCTCTCCTGCCCAATCGAGGATATGTCTGGCCGTCAGTTCATCCGTGATCCAGACGTTGAAGAGTTTGCCCTGCAGGGCAGCCTTGATTGCATCTACTTTATGCTTGCCCGCGATAACAACCACCTTCTTCTTGCCGAGAACCTGCGACCTCGCGCGTGCGCTTGTTCCCGCACCTGGTTTGCCCACTCGAATCTCGGGATGCTCGACCATATTCTTATAGAATTTCAGACCCAAAGGAGGATCCATCAGCGATCCCGGAGTCAGGAAGAAATCCCAGCTTTTCCCACGAGGCACCGTGCCTTGCCCGTTAAAGAAGTTATAGCCAATGTCGCCCACGATACCATCGGCCTTGAGTTGACCGAGTGAGAGGAATTTATCCACTGACTGGGTCAACGACAGCTTTGAATCGAGTTCGTCACTTCCCGTCGGCTCCTGGACCTGTCCGAGGCCGACGAATGCAATGTGGATATGGCTCATAGCGGTAATCGCGGCGCGAACAGATTCATTCTTCTTCAGAAGGTCCATGCGATTGCTGAGGATTTTAGTGTCCCATTGGTCATATGGCGAGATCGTCGCATAGTGAAGGTTGCCCTGTATGCCCCCGCATTTGTTCCATAGAATGGTCGCATTAACGATGGGATTTATATGGGCGAAATCCTTTTCATCGAATTCGAGGCCCCTCGCGCGTCCCTGGCCAATCAGGCCGAGCGTGTGAATCTGAACATGCTCACGTCTGTGCTCAGACACGGCATTGGCAAAGGAATTGAGAGTCTGTCCCCCCGATATGCCGACGATAAGCTTGCCGCCAGCGGGCCCGCCTTTGCACACTTGCGTCTCGAAAGATTGTGCGGCGACTTTGCTCCATCTGATGAGCAGTGATTCATAGCTTTCGTTCTGGGTCGTTTCAACCACAACAACGCGTTCGAGGAATCCAAAGTGCGTCTTCAAAAGTTGCTGGTATTTCTCAAGCCTGTCGATGGCGGGTGGGTAGGAGAACGTTATCACTCCTCTTTCCCGCGCCTGTTTCTCCATTCTTCGGACGGTGTATCGATTCAGGTCTCGATGTCGCACGGGATCAGCGTCTTTAAGGGCCGCGACGATCTTGGAGGGCTCCATGAAATCTTCATGGGCCATCTTCGCAACCTGACGGAGCACGTCCAATGGAAAATCGTTATGTGGTCTCCCCATAGAAGAGCGCTCCTGATTGAGAAATTCTAGCTGGTCTAGAAGCCGCAATTTCGCAATTGTCACCCGACCGGACGGTTTTTGCGCGCTGGCGAGTTAGAGTGCCAGTCGACTTCGTCGACCTCTGGTACGGTGATGTTCATCCGGGATCGGCGGCGCGAGGCACATTTCCGGCACAGTTCACTGTCGTTTGTGAATTGAGGTAATTCTGCTGCGGGCTGAGCGCACGCGGGGGATCGCGTCTTGCCGCGCGGCAATTCTAACACCGTCGCGGATTCGGCGGCTATGACTGCTTTCCGGGGCGCTGTGAATGTGCCGCAGAATCCCCCTTCCAGTCGCCGGCGGCGAACGAGGCTAGATGCAAGAAAGAGAAGTTCTCGATCTGCAAGCGGAAACAGTTTCGAGATTGGGAAAGGATGCGACAATGTGGAGCCACTCTGGGGAAGGTTCAAAGGGCAGAATGGTCAGGTTGCTCCGGCGGCAGGCCGAAATCCGTTCCGCGATTGCTGAGGAACGTGGACGACTGGAAAAGCGGAAAGAGCGCGAAGACGATCGCCTGGCGCTCATTGTCGGCCGGGAGCTTGCCCGGGAGGGAGAGGAATCGCCCGAGTTTCGGGACATGCTGATTCGTATCCTTCGCGGGTCGGACTTGAGGGATTCCGATAAGAGGTTTCTCGGCAAGAAGAACTGGATTTGACCGTAGGGGTTTCTTCAAAGTCTCACTGATGTTTGGCGGGACCTTGGGGGACCATGACCGGCACGGGCAAGGGAGCCAAAAACAGGATCATTGACAGCAAGCGGCTGCGGCCAAAGCGCCATTGCCCCGCCGTGTCACGGGACAGCAGGAAAGAGGCCGATGATGGTCGGCCCACACGGTGGAAGAGGGGCGTCGCTTGACCTGGAGTAGCTGGAAACCGTTTCGCGCGCCAAAATGGGAAACCGAAGACCGAAACGGACGAGCCCCGGTTATCAACAATCCGACACCGAATTTCCGAGGGCGGAGCGACGCGTCTAGCGACTATCCTGATTCCTAACGCGTTCTGGGCGCCGCCGGACTCTTGGACGATGCGCCAAGATAGTGTAGTGTTGTGCGCGCGACGGCTGCGAGGCGCGTCGCGGAGAGACTGCCGCCGTTGAAGGGGCATGGGTGGCGTGATGCCGTCATATTACGAGTTCTTCGCAGGCGGTGGAATGGCCCGAGCCGGGCTCGGCGACGGTTGGGAATGCCTCTTCGCCAACGACATTGACGCGAAAAAAGGCGCCAGCTACGCCGCGAATTGGGGGAGCGAACGCCTGAAGATCGAAGACGTCGGCGAATTGGCGACCGTGGAGGTGCCCGGATGCGCCGATTTGGCTTGGGCCTCGTTTCCCTGCCAGGATTTGTCATTGGCGGGCGACTATGTGGGGCTTAGGGGCGAACGATCGGGAACCTTCTGGCTGTTTTGGCGGCTGATGAAGGCCCTCGCCAAGGAAGCACGCGCTCCCTCGGTGATCGTGCTCGAAAATGTGTGCGGCGCCTTGACTTCTCACGGCGGGAAGGATTTCGCCGCCATCGGGTCCGCCCTTGCCGACGGAGGATACCGTTTCGGCGCCGTGGTGATGGATGCGGTCCGGTTCGTGCCGCAATCCCGTCCGCGGCTTTTCATCGTCGCGGTGCGCGAGGATCAGACCATTTCGCGCGATTTGACGCAGACCGAGCCCGATCCGCTTTGGCATCCGGCGCATCTCGTCGGCGCCTATGGCAAGCTGCCGCCGCGCCTGAAGAAAGACTGGGTTTGGTGGCGTCTTCCGGCACCTCCGGCGCGGATCGCGACGTTCGGGGATATCGTCGATGACGATCCAGAGGGCGTCGAGTGGCATACTCCCGCCGAAACGCGCCGGCTTCTGTCCTTGATGAGCGCGATCAACCTTCAGAAGGTCGAGCGCGCCAAAAGGATGCGGAGACGCATCGTCGGCGGCGTCTATAAGCGGACGCGCGTTGACGACGAGGGCAAGCGAGTCCAGCGCGCCGAAATTCGCTTTGACGACGTGTCGGGCTGTCTTCGCACGCCGGTCGGCGGTTCGAGCCGGCAATCGATCGTGATCGTCGAAGGCAATAAAGTGCGATCACGGCTCCTGGCGCCGCGCGAAGCGGCCCGATTGATGGGACTGCCGGAAAGCTATAAGCTGCCGGAGAAATACAACGAAGCCTATCATCTCGTCGGCGACGGCGTTGTCGTTCCCGTGGTTCGCTTTCTGGCGGAGAACATCCTGGAATCGTTGCTTGCCGGAGAGACGGCATGTGGGAAGGAAGCGGCCTGAGGAATGACGGGCTCACTACAGCAGAAATTGGCGGAATTCGCGGCCAAGCATGTTTTTCGGGGGAAGGGGCCTTTATCGGTCGCGCTGGTGGTGACGCAGCACGCGAAGAAAATGGGGCTGCCGCTCGATCCGGAAAAGCTGCTTACGGAAGGCGGCGGGCAAGTGCTGGGCCTCGGCAAGGGGGCCGTGCAGGCGATCCTTAAGCGCCATGGCGTCGAACGCGTGCTGGCCTCCGAGGGCGGGCGCACCTCGCGCGGCAGCCTGAATAATATGCGCGAATACGTCGCTTTCCTCAACGCGCTGACGGGGAAAGTCGATCTTGATTCGATCGAGGCGTTCTGGATCGGGCGCGTCCATGAATTTTTCGCCGGAAAGCCTTTCAAGATCAAGCTCGACGCTTCCCGGAGTCTTCGCACCGTTGTCCGCGACGTCATCGCGCAAGCGGTCGAGCGCCAAAAGACCGCGCCGGGCATGTATTACGCTGGCGCCGTGCTTCAACATCTGGTCGGCGCAAAGCTCGATTGCGCCCTTGGCAAGGGGAAGTTCGAGCACAACAGCTTTTCGACGGCCGACGCTCCGGGCGGACGGGCAGGGGATTTCTTGATCGAGGATGTCGCGATTCACGTCACAACGTCGCCTGGCGAAGCCGTGGTTGAAAAGTGCAGGGACAACCTGAACGACGGCTTTCGGCCGATGCTGGTCACGCTCCAGCACGGATTGACGGTCGCCGAGGGCCTCGCGGCGAATGTCGGCCTTGGCGATCGCATCGACATCTTCGAGATTGAGCAATTTGTCGCGCTCAATCTTTACGAGCTGGGAAAGTTCGGCGCAGATGGTCGCAAGACGGCGGTCACGGAAATGGTGGATCGCTATAACGAGATTGTCGAGGAATTCGAGACCGATCCGAGCCTGAAGATCGAGCTACGGCGATGAAAATCGCAGGTTCTTCGCCGCAATTGGAACTACGATTCAATTAGTCTTGCGACTCGGCGAACCGACGAAGGGTTTTTCACGCGACATTCCCAAATCCGGGCGACCTTCCAACCTTGACGGCGCAGCAACCGCGTTATGCGCCGGTCGCGCTTTTGATTCCTCTCGATCTTGTTTTTCCAGAATTCGACGTTCGACGTGGGCAGGGACCTGCATTTCGCGCACCCATGCCAGAAACAACCGTCCACGAATACGGCGATTTTGCGTCCGGGCCAGGCGAAATCGGGTTTTCCCGCAATGGGCCAATGCTTTCGGTAGCCACGAAGGCCCGCCGCCCATAGCAATCTCCCAAAGACGATTTCGGTCGTTCGGTTTCCTTCCGAATGGACCGACGCCATGATCTTGGACCGGATCTCTTTGGGGACGGTATCCATAACGCATGAACCGAGCTTGCAAATCGCCGAGATTTCAGCGTCGATCTCGCGCGCGGATTTGTTTGGCGACCGAAGCGGCCAGTGTTTCCGCGAAGTCGCAGGGAAAGGCGTTTCCTATCATTCCGCAGGCATATTCCATAAACGGCGTTTCAAACACGTAGTCGTCGGGAAAGGTCTGAATTCGCGCCGCTTCGCGGACGGATATGGTTCTCAATTCCGAGGGGTGGCCAAATCGCCCTTTACTCAAGGTGGTACAGCCTCCGGTTATCGTCACCGGCAATTGATCCCAACTCATGCGGCCGTAGACGTTGGTGTATCCCTTATCCTCCGCCTTGTGGCAGTCGGGACGTAGCGACTTCGGAAGCTCGGCGCGGCTCGCCCCCGGCCGCGTCGCGCGCAATCTTGCCAGGTTGGACGGCGAAAGCTGCCGGACGACATGCCAGTTGTGCCGCTGCGGTCCTCCGGCTTTACGGGACTCTTCAAGGAGCGCTGGAGACTTCATGCCGTAAATAACGTCGCGAAGCGTCTTCCATTGAGAAAGCCCGCCGTCTCCGGTCCGATCGTGAGTCGGTTCGGGAAGCGACAAGTCGAAACCTTTCGCGGCCAGGAGGACAAGACGGCGCCGGTTCTGGGGAACTCCGTAGTCGGCTACTTGTAACACCGCCCAGGTGTGCCGGTACTTCAATTCGTCGAGAGTCTTGAGAAAGCGATTGAAGAGACGCTTCCCGCGATCCGCCAAGCCCGGAACGTTTTCTATCATTACGGTGCGTGGACGCAGTTCCTTTACCAAGCGCCCCATTTCGAGGATGAGGTCGTTTCGGGGGTCGCGTTTGGAGGACGTATTCGTGAGGCTGGAAAAGCCCTGGCACGGCGGACACCCCGCCAGCAAGTCCACCGTACCGCCCGCTACGGCGCGCAAATGGCGGCCTTTCACCGTGCGGATGTCCTGCTTGATGGCGCGAACCTCCGGGTGGTTCGTTTTGTAGGTGGCGAAGGCGTGGGTCTCGATTTCGACGGCCGCGGCGACGCGGAAGCCGGCGCGCTTGAGGCCGAGCGTCAGACCACCCGCGCCGGAGAAAACGTCGACCGCTACAAGCGGTTTGGATGTGGTGTTACTCCGCACGTACTTCCTTCTTGAGACGGTCCGCCTCGTCGAGAAACGATTTATGCATCTGCCGAGTCCTTAGCAGAAAAACTTTCCAGGTGATATGAGTGAGCTGACCGGCCTTCTTCATTCCTTCGAAGGCCGCACGGCGCGTGCCGTCGAGCTTCACGGCGTCGCAAACGAGCGTGATCCTAAACTCCGGGAAGAGCCGTTTGAAATCCTCGTGCCCCTCCATGTTCAGGAATTCGTCCATCAGGTCGCGGTACTTTACGATGCGATCCACCTCGGCGTCGGTGAGCTTGTGCTGCGGCTGCTTGATTTCGATGATCTGAACCGTCGTGTCCTGATTGCTCATGACGAAATCGGCGCGCTTCTTTGGGTCGGTGAAGGGTTCAAGGTTGAGCGTCTCGCCGGTTTTCTGCTTGTAAAACTTGATGAACTCCTTCCTCAGCGTCGAAAACGCCTGGTTCGCGGTGATCGGCGACCATTGCGGATCGATGAGCCACGGCGACGTCTCGATGAGGGTCTGGAAAGCGGATTCCAGGGTATCCGGATCGTCCTTGAGCGCCTCCACGCGCTCGATGACCCGTATGCGGTCTTCCGCGATTCTGCCGAACGAAGCGAGTTCCGCGACGCGGGCGGTTCTCAGGATGTCCGTAACGACGTCCAGCGGCGAATCGGCCGAATCGGCCGCCGCGCGCAGCTTTTCGTCGAGCGTGATAACGGGCGCCAACATAAGGCTGAGTTGAACGAAACTCTCTACCCGGTCCGCGTCTTGGACCTCGTCCGGACGGATGGTCTGTCCGATCATTTTCGCCACGGTAATCGCCTGCTCGCGTAGAGTTTCCTGATCTTCGCGCGGAAAGGCTTCGCGGACCCGGTCGTCGAGTTTCGCGGCCTGCTTAAATAGATCCCACGTTTTTTTCTTCATGGGATCGCGCGATCGCGTGCCTATCTTCCGAACGACGGCTTGACCCCATTTTTCAAATTCCTGGCCGAGTTCGTGCGACCAGAGAATGTCGCGACGATCCGTTTGGATCAGGTCCTCGCTTTCGTCCAGCCAGTCCGCGTGCAACTCGCCGACGAGGTACGACCGCACGTCGTGCTCTCCCGTAAACCCGGCCCTGCGGTTGAAAACGTTGGTCTGGGCGGCGATCTTGCCGCGGCAGTAAATGCGAACGCCCGCCATGAGGTCGTCTTTATAAGGCTCTTTGGCGTATGCGACCCAGCCGCGGATCGGGTAGTTTTTCCCTTCGTAGGTAAACCCGGCCTCGATGTTGTCGACCGCGTTGTCGTCGCTGTCGAAAGCCCTTCCTTCAATCTCGCCGTTCTTGCCCGGCTTGAACGAAATTTCCGTGCTCTCCATCGTGTTGATAGAAAACTGTCCGACGGTGGCTTTGTAGGCCGGATCGCCCGGAGTTTTCACGCCGTCGATCAGTTCGATTCTCCAATTGCTCGACTTCAATCCGAACCGCTGCGCCAACTGCCTCGAAAAGTCTTCGATGGCGGGAACGCGACGGTAAGCGAAAACGCGGAGCGTGATGATGGTCCCGCTCGCCTTACTCACGGTCCCGTCGAGCTCACCGACGGTGGGTTCGTAGTCGAACTCCTCGTCTTTGAGAATGCCGTCGCGGTCCAGGATCAGGTGCGCCCGCAAATAGCCCTTTGCCGTTTTTCCGGACTCGTCCTTGCCCCCGACAACGCCGCCGCCCGCCGTCAGAATCTCGATTTGCTGGCAGATTCCAAAGGGGGCGAGCTTCCCGACGCCTTTGTTTCCCATGACCTTGCGGCCGAATTTCTTCGACGTGTCGCCGCGCTCGTCCTTTCTTCGCTCCGATCCCACCCGAAGATAGAAGCGATTCACTTCTTCCGGAGTCATGCCGCTGCCGTCGTCGGTCACGACGATTTCGTAGCCCCGATCCTTGATTTCGTCGTTGACGCGCGTGGCCAGGTACTCTCCCATCGGCGCGGTAATCGTCACTTTTTTCGCGTCGGCATCGTAGCTGTTGGCCACAAGTTCCGCGATGACGGCCGAAACGCGATCATAGAGCTTGACGCCGAGTTTATCGACGGTAAGCCGCGAGATTTTCATCACGTACTTCGGCGGCGCGCTCGCTTTTTTCTTGATGGCCATTTTCTGATCCGATGAACCGTCTATCGCGCTTTAGATTTGGGAGAATCTCGAACCGGTATCTCGCCGGCGGGCCAGAGATCGGGCGCGCGTCGACGCAATTTCTCCTCGATTAACCCGTGAACCCAGTCCTGCTCGGTTGTGCCTTCCCGGACGCAGAGCATTTTGACGGCCTTCTTTAAAGCCGCCGAAACCCTCACGTGTACCTGTCGTACCGGAGAGGTCCGTTTCGCAGCGTCCTTCAAGGCGAGCATCCCCTTCTGCGCCCAGCTAGATTGTTACCAATATACCAACGGCGGTAACGGGCGAGTGTACACCGCTCGGTCGCACCTTGGCAACTCCCGAGACGCGCGGCACATGTTCTCGGTTCTGGGTCTTGGGTGTGAAGCGGTAATGCGGTTTTATCGGGGAACAGAATCCGTTGTGGCTCTACTTACTCCTGGCGAGATGGCTTCACGGTCGCAAATCTGCGAGACGGCGTTTTGCAAACGCCTCGGCGCTTGGCCAGTCTGGAGAAACATAGAGGTCCTCGTCTTTGGCGGCGCGGGCTTCCGAGACCACGAAGAAAGAGTACAGATTCGGGTCAGCACGTACGTCTTCCCGCGCAGCCTCGCATAATTCCTGCCACAGAAAGTCGTTATAGTCGCTTCCTTTAGGATCCGGAATGTCCGTCGATTCATAGTTCTTCGTCAATTCGAGGGCAGCCGCGAGAGCCTCTCTGGCTTCCGCGCCAATGCCGTTAAACACTTCGCGGGCATACGACCGATCATAGGTTTTCAGAACCTCAATGCGTCGATCGCCCGTCTTCTGCTCGAAATACACTTCTTGCCTTGGCATTAGCCACTCTCCGTAAATCCAATTATCTGCCCGTGGTGCCGAAGAGTCCAGAAGCCGTCGATGGCGTTGGAAGCGCTACAGATGCAGTGAATTTTTGCTCTTCCTTCATGCCGAGATTTGTGCATGATAAAGGACGTTATCACGCTGAGACGCGGCGGGGCATCTGGTGGAATCCTAAGACTGTGCACTAGTGTCAATGAAATTTGAGATTAAGATACCTTTCCTACGCGTGCGGTAGCTGAATCAAGAAGGGACTTCTTAACTTGTCCTTTCTTTTGATCCGCGAGGCCTCTCCTGATGTATTCCATGGTTGGGCGTCCGAAACTAGCAACAGCCTTAATGCCCAACTTTACAAGTGCCTCTTCTCGGCTTTGGCCAAAATCAGGAATCCATGTGGCTCCAAGCGGTCTGCCGGCATCATCCAGCAGCTCCGCTCCGTGGACGACGTATTCCCCTATGTCCCAGATGATCCTCTCCGTTTTGCCTAACCCTCCGCCGTACGGACGGGAGTGTTTGGCAAACGCATCGGCAACACGCTCCCACGCGAACATGAATTCGACCTCGGGTGCCGACGCATCGCCCGCGATCGCCCAGAACCCTCTGATCGCGTCGCCGCACTCCTCCAGAACTGCGGCTACCACATCGCCGATATCGGGAGTGACCGGGACTTTAATAGGCTTTTCGGTGGGAACAACTTCTACGCGGTACAGCTCTTCTTCCGGCTCCGTAAGTCTGGTCGTGGGAGGTAACTCGGCGACACGAGTGCCATAATACGTCCCAACCGCTTTCTCGCGCTGGAGCTCGCAATGAGCATAGACCGATTGCCCGAGATTTTTTATTGACCGCTTTTGCCTTTGATTTTGCAAAAGCACTTCAGCACACTGATATAGAAGGGAGCGGTAGAAACCGTTCGTTGCGTTCGGAGTGACATCATTCTTGCGGAGAAAGTCCAGGGCGAGTTCGTGGTTTAGTGCAAATTTCGTAAATTGCATCGCGACTCGACCATCGATGGCCTTGAATGGCCCGCGTTCGCGCCAGCGTTTGTCCTCTCCGGTGAGCACAGCGACGAGTTGCTCGGCGAATGCATTATTGGCAGGAGGCGAAATTCTGTGACGGACAACTCCATTCGGACGTAAGCCGCCGTTGGCTACAAGCATGGCATCGAGGGATTCACACAGGCGCCTGTGCTGGTCTGTCATTCGCCATTGACGGGTCTTTAAAGGGCGTTTGCTTCTGATAATTTCGTTCGCCGCTGAGAGGATTGGATGCTTGACTGGATCTTCAAGGTCGCGGGAAGCGTCGGGGATTAGGACCTTGATCCTCTTCGTCGCCACGAGGCTAGAAAACTGGTGAAATCCCACCGGGTCGGATAGGACCGCAGCGATTCTTGAATTCTGGAAGAGGTCAACTTCTTTGATCCAGACCTCTCCGTGGGCGAGGATATAAACAACCAATTCCGGTATCAGCGGAAGTGGTCGATTGGGGTACAAATCTGGGTCCCAATGGGTTATGAGTAGTGGAGAACCCGAAAAAGCTTTCCTCTTCGACATGCGTGGCCTTCTTCGTCGAGATTGATGTCTTGGAGCCAGTCCGAACGATACTTCAGAGAACGGGATGAGGCATTCCTACGACACCCGGCAAAGTAATAATCTTTAATCTGAATCTCCTGCTTGATTTTTTAACCCGATAAAATACATTATCGCGTTACAATCCAAGGCGCTACTACAGTGTGTCTGGAGTCCGCGATCGAAATTCATAGGAGCCTTCTAGTCGTTCAAGAAGCAAACGACCGACTCTGCACTGCAACTTCCGTGCCCACGCCCAGCCTTCCATAACCATCACAAATATAAACATCAGGGCTGCGACAGCGAACTCTTTGTTCATAACAGCATGCGGAGTTCCTAGACGGTCATACAGCCCTGTGAAAGCTACCACATCGATGACAGCAACGAGCGCCGCACCCGCAGAGAATCGCCACACTTGCCACGATCCATGGAGATAATCGTCGATGAAAAGTCGCAGGCCAAGCAACTGAGCGTGGGCCCCTTGAGCGATGTAATACTTTGCGGTTTTCGCCACAGCTTCAGGGAGAAGCCAGCGTATTACTAACAGCCAACAGATTATGTTGCCGATTAGAAATGCTGATAACGTGCTAGCGAACGCTCGGTATGACTGAAGGTAGCACAGGACACCAAAGGGAACTGCGACAAGAAGTGCCGTGATGACGCACGTGGCAATAACGCGACTGCGTTCTGGGGGCTCTATGTAAAGTACTTCCTGTTCGTCAGCATCGAAGGACAGACCCGCAACCCAGGACACATAGTACCCCGCCAACGTTGTTCGAAGCACAAGCTGAGCGCTCAAATCGTTGACAAGCGGAGCGAAGTTGAGGCCGTGGAATTTCAGCCACGTGAAGGTCAGCGCGAGCCCACCCGCAACGAACTGGAGGATTCGTCGTGCAAGGCGGGTAATGCTCATCATTTGGGCCTTCTTGCTGGCAAAGTTCGTGGCAACTGGAGCAGTTAGAAAGTTTGGTCTAGGCTGTGACCGACTCTTTTTGACCATATTCCTCGCCCTTTCTTATCGGTACACTTTGCCTGGGTGGTGGGTTTTGCTCGGATCTGATCGCGGTCGGGTCGGTGTCCTAACCGGCGCACCCGTCCAATGTAAACGGAGAATCGAGGCCTCCTTAGATCGACCCTTGCGCTCTTGTTCCTGAGTGATCGAATTATAAGCCAATTCCGGCTTCTGTCAGACTTCTAATCGTAGGAATCTCCCTTTAGACACCGATTCACCCAAGCGGCACGAGTGTTCCAGACGCTGAGCACAAATTACTGGCTGACCGGGGATCCGGTCAGGAAACCAGAGCCTGACCCCATCTTCGCGAATCAGTTGACTCAAACCCGGAAGGCTTGCTTTTTCTCGGCGACAGAATAAATTATCGCGCTTAAAATCAGCCGGGACAGGCGATGCGTCGGAACCTCCTGCCGGTCAAATCGCGGAGCTTGACCGCCGCACAGTTCGATCGCCTCGCGGCCGTACCAGCCGAGGACGAATGGCTCGCCAACATCGGCAGCAGGAAAACAAGACGCGCCTATAAGGTCGATGTCGCCGAATTCTCGGCCTTCACCGGCATTACGGAATCCATACAGCTGCGCACCGTGGCGCGCGCGCACGTCATCGCCTGGCGCAAGGATATGGAGCGCCGCGGATTGTCGCCGTCCACGATCCGCCGCAAGCTCTCGGCGCTGTCGTCGCTGTTCGATTACCTCTGCGAGCGCAATGCCGTCGCCGGCAATCCCGTCGACGGCGTCAAGCGCCCGGCCGCCAACGGCAACGAGGGCAGCACGCCGGCGTTGGGCGACGCTCAGGCGCGTAAGCTCCTGGAGGCGCCTTCCGCCAAAACCCTCAAGGGCGTGCGCGACCGGGCCATTCTCGCCTGCCTGCTCTATCACGGCCTCCGGCGCGAGGAACTCTGCGCGCTGCGCGTCAAGGACATGCAGACGCGCCAAGGCGTTTTACACTTCCGCATCCGCGGCAAGCGGGAGAAGATCCGCTTTATTCCCGTACATCCCTCGGCCCAGCGCCTGGTCGGCGACTACCTCGCATTGGCTGGCCACAGCAGAGAGACCGATGGCGCCCTCTTCCGGCCGGTCAAAAACAATCGCACCGGCACGCTCAAGGGCCATCTCAACCCCGGCTCGATCTATCGCAACGTCGTCCAGAAATACGGGCTTGAGACCGGCATTAAAGCCGAGGTCAACGGGCTCTGCGTGCACTCGCTGCGTGCCACGGCGGCGACGAACGCGCTGGCCCATGAATCCGACATCGCCAAGGTTCAGGAGTGGCTCGGCCATGCCAATGTCTCCACCACACGGCTTTACGACCGGCGCAAGAGCAAGCCCGAGGATAGCCCGACATTCCGGGTGAAGTATTGACGCGCGACTGCCGCAATCTCCGTGGCGCATTCTTCACTGAATAGTGCGTTCGATGAGATAGAAACCCTTTTCGCTTTGATATTCGAACCGGGAGAGAATTTCAGCGTCCTCTGCTCCTGTTACGGCGGCAGCGGTCAAGGGGTTGGGGTCAACATAGACACGGAGGAACAACGCGCCGTTCGGGTCGCCTTCCAGTTCGAGAAGGCGCAGCACCGCGTCGGCGATGTTAATAAATTCGCCGTACTCGCTCCATCGTTTGATTTTGTTATCGCGTCCGCGAAGTTTCCACATGACGGTGTAGTCGAGTTAGTGGCGCGTCGCGGCGGGCGCTAATGAAACGATGTTTGGCTCCTCGGCAGCCGACTCCTCTATTCTCTTTTGCACTTCTCGCCACCCGCGCATCAGGGGTTTCAGATCGTTTTCCGTAAAGCCAGCTTCCTGCAGATCGGCGATACGAAGGCCGAGTTGCTTCAGAAGAAAATACGCCCGGACGGGATCGTTCTCGGCGACGAGTATGAGCGTCGCTCCAATACCTTGTCGCCGTCCGCGCTCGACTGAATTAAATTCCTTCATGCCGGACACTATGCCTAGACGCGTTGCCCTGCTCAAGCGACTAATCGGGACGCACGTGCCGTTCGCGCAGCCGCGCAGAATTGCCAATCTTTCGAAAGCCGATGAATGTCGTTCCGTATCCCGTTGATATTCCCTAGTCTCTGCATCTGACTGCCTGGCAAAGTTCCAGCCTTGCTATCGATAAAATCTGTTATCAAGACCAATCGTTCCGGGCCCTTCGAAGCCCGCCGGCGGCGCCGGGGAGCATCTTCACTGGACGTTCTTCCAGAACCGTTGCGCCTCGTCCCACATCAGACTTGGCGGCGGCGCGGATTTCCGGGAACCACGCTCTCTGTCCTCGGTCTCCCATGCATATTCCACGCGTCCGGCTTTGAGCGCAACGCGCAAGGTGCGCGACCGTCGGGTCGTGAGCTCCGCGAGCCGCGTGGCGACGCGCCGGATATCCTTGCCGCGGCTGTCGATTGACTTCCGGTCGTCGTAAGGGCTCGTAGTCAGCACATTGAGAAACTCGAAGAGATCGATCCGCATCAGTTCGAGCGTCTCGAATGTGAGTCCCCGCAAAGGGCGCCGGAGAGCGTGTTCCCAGCGGCTCTTTTTCCGGCTCGGATAGGCTTTTTTCATGGGTTCATTTTGAGACAGGCTTTCGGGACGCGCAAGGCCGCGCTTTTAGCGGTTCGGCAAATCGTCCCGAAACTTTGTCGCTTGTGAAACAAGCTATCGCGTTTTACATCCGTCGCTCTCAATGCACCTGATTGCGCCTGATACACCGTTCGATTTCGGGCTCCTGTGCTGTGGCCAAAGGCTTTTTACTTGCGCGGCGCGAAATGACGATTACAAATGTGTTCAGGATTTGGTGCCGGCGCGCGTATTGGTAGGTATTCATCCCCCCACCAAGGCCGAGCGGATCGCTCTGCACATAGCGGGTCAGCGTCCCGGCGTAGTCGCGGAAGCCGTTGTGGTTGTTCCCCGTTTCCGGATCGAAATACTGTCCCGGCAGGCGCAGGCTCTGCGTCGTCAGCGTGCCGCTGAATGCGTTGGTATCGCCGAAGGGATTGTAGGTGGCGCTCCACACCACGCTCTTGCCGCTTCGCATCATCACGACGCTTATTGGGGATCCGCGTTCGGCGTTACTCTGAGCATCGGTTTCCATGTGGCGGCGAGGCGCTTCGCTTTGGCGATCTGGGCGGGGCTCATGGAATGTTCGAGCGCCTTAAGACCGGTTCTAACCTTTGTGGCGTTTCTGGCAGCAGCAAGGCTTAACCACATATATGCTTGCACAGTGTCTTTTGGAGTTCCCCAACCCTCAGCATAATCTTGACCAGCATCAGCCTGAGCCATTGCCATTCCCTGCTCTGCAGCAGCAAGAAACCATTTATGTGCTATAGCATCATCTTTTTTCACACCATGACCGGTTGCATACATCATCCCGAGACACATTTCGCCGCGCGCATAACCCTGTTTCGCGGCCAAGGTAAACCACTTGACTGCATCCGTATCGCTTTGCTTTACCTGTGATCCGTGAACATACATCAAGCCAAGATCGGTTTGCGCAACTGGGTCTCCCTGCTGAGCTTTTTGCATGCGTTCTGACGTCGAGTTTGCATAAGCCGAAACGCTAATCCCAAAAAGAGTAATCGTAAGAGCCAATATCGTAAAAAACGAACTTTTCATGATCAGATGCTCATTGCTTAGGTTCAGGTGGCGGAGGCGGAACATCAGTAATCGTGTAGTAACGCTGAGGAGTTGTAGGCGTATTAGAGTTGATATTCTGTATGTTGGTTTGCATGGAACTAATGCCTGTTGTCGCCTGGTATATACCGAGTAATACGGTTGGGTTGAATGGTGTGGGGGCCGAGGGGTTTTGTGTAATAAGCCCAAGACTGAAGCCTGTGGCCATATTAAATGCATCCTGTCCCATAGATTGATACAAGATGGGGCCCGACAGCGATGGCCCGTCACTAGAACACCCGCCGTTCGGCGACGGTTTGCACAAGGGGCTCGAGCCGCTACCAGTACTCGGATACGCGTCGCCGTGCCCTGATTGCGGACCATTCCCATTTCCGCTCTGGTTTTGGTTCTGGTTTTGAGTCGGGTCCAAACCCAGCCTGTCCGTCCACTTGAACGGATTGCCGCGCGCGTATTGGTAGGTATTCATCCCCCCACCAAGGCCGAGCGGATCGCTCTGCACATAGCGGGTCAGCGTCCCGGCGTAGTCGCGGAAGCCGTTGTGGTTGTTCCCCGTTTCCGGATCGAAATACTGTCCCGGCAGGCGCAGGCTCTGCGTCGTCAGCGTGCCGCTGAATGCGTTGGTATCGCCGAAGGGATTGTAGGTGGCGCTCCACACCACGCTCTTGCTGCTGTCCGTCACCGCCTGCACTGTCCCCAACCGGCCCGTGTGCATGAAGTAGATGCTGCCGCTGGTGGGATCGACCTCGCCCACCGGGCGGTTGTTGCGGCCGGGGTCCATGTAGATGTAGTCCGCCGTCTGCCCGCTATGCAGATCGTTCTCCGACAGAAGTTCCTTCGCCGCCTGCCCGTATTGATAGGCGATGGGATAACCGCTCGACGGCGTCTTGAGGAGGCGCTGGCCCTGGAAGCCGTATTCGTAGCTCGCCGACGCGCCAAGCGATCCAGTCGCGCTCGCCATCTGGTTCGCCTGATTGTAGGTGTAGCTGGTGATCGCTGTGCCGGCGATCTTGAAGTCCGCGATGTTGCCGTTCGCCGTCGTGTCCACCGTCGTCGTGGTCGAGCCCGTCACCATGCTCGCCAGCTGGTTGCTGCCGGAATTGAGATTGAATGTCGTGGCCGTGCTGTTGATCGTCTGCGTCGCGACATTGCCGACCGCGTCCCAGGTCCAGCCATAGGTGCCGTAGCCGCCCGTGCCGCTCACGGCCGAGGTTAGCCGATCGAGCGCGTCATAGCCCAGCGTCTGGCTGTTCGCCGCGTTCACGCTGTCGGTGATGGTGTTGACGCTGTTGTTGGCGAAATACGTATAGGCCAGATTCATCACGTCCGAGGTTGCCGCCGCGACCCGGCTGGTCGCGCGGTAGTCGTTGTCGAAGCTGTAGGTGCCGGTGACGCCGTTGCCGAAGGTCAGACCCGTCACCGGGCCGAAGGGAGCATGGGTGATGGATGTGGCCACATTGGACGGGCTCCCCGCTCCCGCCGGCTGCGCGGTGATGCCGGTGACGCGGCCCATGCTGTCGCGCGTATAGGCGACGACGGTGCCGGAGGGATAGGTGATGCTGCTGATGTTGCTGTTGGCGTCGAAGGCGGTCGCGGTCGTCAGCGTGCCGACGCTGGTGATGATCCGGCTTTCATTGGTGATATTGCCGCGCTCGTCATAGGTGAGGCCGAGGCTGCCCGCCTGGTCGGTGACGCTGGTGAGGCGTCCCTTGCCGAAACCGTGCCCCGACTGGTCGTAGGTCTTCGAGATATTGAGGCTGCTGTCGGAGGGATAGGCGACGGTGAGATTGCGGTCAGCGGCGTCATAGGTCAGGTTCACGGTCTGCCCGCCGTTGAACACCATTTGCGTCAGATTCCTGTCCTTGTCCCAGGTATAGACGGAGGCGCCGGTATCGGGACTCGTCACCTGCGTGACATTGCCGAAGCCGTCGCGCGTGTAGGAGGTGGTGTTGCCGTTGGCGTCCTGCACAGCGGTGAGGCGATTATGGGCGTCGAGGGTGAAGGTGGTGGTGCCGCCGGGCGACGGATCGGTGCGTGTGGCGAGCCGGTTCAGGGCGTCGTAGGTGAAACTCACGGTATTCGAGAGCGGATCGGTGACGCTGAGCAGATTGCTGTTCGGGTCCCAGCTGTAGCTCGTCGTCTGGCTCGCGCCGCCCACGGTGGTCAGCGGCCGGCCGAGCGCATCAAATGTGGCCGAACGGGAGAGCGTGGTCGTGCCGCTCGGATTCTTGACCGCGAGCGCCGTCACGTCGCCGAGATAATCGAGCGTCAGGTTGATGGTGTTGCCGGGAAGATCGGTGACCGTCGTCAGCCGATGGGCCGTGTCATAGGCGTAATCGAGCGTCGAGCCGTCCGGCCACTGGACGGCGGTGAGATTGTTGGCGGCGTCATGCGTGTAGTTCGTCGTGCGGTTGCCCGCCCCGGTTTCCACCGTGACGGTGTTGAGATTGAGCCTTGTGTCCCAACCGAGCGTCGTCGTCACGCCGTTGGGATCGACGATGGTTTCGGGATAGCCGCCGCCGGTGCTCGACGTGATCCGCGTTTCGTTACCGACCGGATCGGTGATCGTGGCGAGCGCCCCGCTGCTCCACGTCAGCGTGTACTTGACGGTGGCGTCGGTGCGCGGCAACTGCGCCGTCAGCAATTCGCCGGTGCCGTTCCACGTCCACTGCCATTCGCGGGTCTGGCCGTTGGTGCTGTACGGCGTGCTGCCGCTGGTGGTGTCGGTGTCGGTACGGGTGGCGACGTTCCCGCTGCCGTCATAGGTAAAGGTGATGGTGTCGCCCGGCGTGGTGATCGTATCCGGTTCATGCACCCATGTACTGTCATAGGCGATAGTCGTGGTGCGCGCGACGCCGCTGCCGTAGCCTTCGGTGATGCTCGTCGGCTGGCCGTGGCTGTCATTGGTGGTTTGCGTCTCGTTGCCGTTCCAGTCGATGAAATCGTCGAGAAAGCCGTTGCTGTCGTAGCCGAAACTCTCGCTCGCCGCCGCCGTGGTTCCGGTTGAAGCGCGGCTGATGCCCGACAGCGCGGGACCGGTTGACAACTCTGTGAAGGAGTAGGTGTCGGCCACGCCGAAGGCGTTGGTGACCGTGGTACTGCCGCCGCCATTATAGGTAAACGAGGTGGAATTCGCATCGAGCGATCCGGCGCCTCCGAAGCTCGACGTCGCGCGATTGGCCTCGTCGTAAGTCCAGCTCGCGACCGTATTGCCGTTCTCGTCGGTGATGCTGGTCAGCGAATAGGGCAAAGGCTCGTTGCCGTAGTCGGGACCGGTCGTCGCGGTGTAGGAATAGGTCTGGCTCGTGGCCGGGTCGGTGTTGTACGACATCGAGGTCAGATTGTAGCCGCCGCTCGTGGACGACGTGTAGCCGATGGTCAGCACCAGCGAGTCCGGCGTCGAGACGGTTTCGATCAGGTGCTGGTCATTGTAGGTGAAAGACAGGCTGCGGCCATAGGAATCGGTCACCGAAGTCAGATAGGAAGCATTAAAGGTGGCGTAGGTCGGCTCAAGGTCAGCTTCCCAGTTGAAGATAACGGGCACAACCTCGATGGGATAGGTTATACCGGAGCCGTAGTGGAGGGTTTGCTGATAACCGTCGCGGTAGGTGATGGTGTTGAGCTGGGCGACGCCCTCGCCGCCGTCGCCATAGCTTTCGACCGTGGCGTCGGGACCCGTCAGCGTCCAGGTCGAGCCGGATTGCGTCAGGGTGTAATCGAGATTGCTGTTCGTGACCCAGGAGCTGCCGCTGAGGGTGAACAGGATTTGCTGGCCGTCGGCGCGCTCGGCGACGACATTGGTCGGGCTGGTGGCGGGATAGATTTGCAGCCAGTTGTCGTAATTCGACCGCCAGTTCATGCCGAGCGTCTGGGCGAACACGTTCTCAAAGCCGCCCGTGAGGTTGGAGCTCTGGATGCTGTTGTAGTAGCGAATGAACTGGAGCGGGTTGGGTCCCGCCGTGGAGTAATCGATTACGTGATAGAACAGGTTGCCGGTGTCGACATTGACGGGATCGCCGCCCATGGTATTCCACGGGCCTTGAACGGTTGGATTTACCGAGTCGCCGCAATATGCCGGATAGCCATTGATGCAGGTGCAGCCTGGAGCACAGGCATGGGCCGGACGGCAGATGGCCGCGCTCGCCGCGATCATGGCCGCGAGCACGAGATTTTTGGAGAGGTTTCGTTTGGCGCGGGTGACGAGCGCGCGCCCGGCCTGCTTCATCGCCGCGAGAAGTGGGGAGTCAGAACCGGAAGATGCGGGAAGATCGTCAAATTCAGGCTCCGGAAGTGATGATTCCATTGACATGACGTCGTGGGGCATTCTCGACCTCCATTTTCATCGCGCTAGCGGGCAACTCCCCGTTGCCGGAATATGCGCCCTTACCATCCGGGCGTGTGCCGTGCAAATAGATTCTCAGAAAAATTCGTGACGGGTAATTTGTTGTCGAAATTTGGTGAATCGACATTGCACGTCAGGCATTCAGCCGCCGGGCGCGGGGTCGGACAGAAACCATCCCGGAAACATCGTCCGGATCTGGAGCATCGTGTAACCGTTGGCCAGCAGCCAGCGGATGAGCGCGCCGGCGCCCAAAGGCGGCCGGAGATCGGCGGCGGGCGGCCGGGCCGATCGGTTTGGCCGCATCGGCACTTCGTGACGGGCAAGAGCCTGCGGCTGCGACGGCGCCGCACCAGCGCCGCGCCTTGCGGAGGTAACCCGTCCGGCGGCGAGCCGGAACGCAAACAGCCGGAAGCTCCCGTGAATTCCGGCATCCGTTGCATGTCGGCCCCGTCCCGGTTCTCGCCGCAGGACGGGGGCGGTCCTGCGGCTCTCATCTTTCGCGTCCAGGGTCCCGGTGCCGTTGCTCCTCGTCGCGCCGCCGCTCCACCGACTGCTCGGCGGCGTATTTCGAGGAATCAAGTTGCTGCTGCGCTTTCTCGTCCCTCTCGGCCTGCGCGATCCGGCCTTCGAGTTTCTGCGCGGGCGTGAGGATCGGATCGAACAGGCTCGAAAACGCATCGGCGATTTTGTCCGCGCCTTTGAGAACTCCGGTCGCCACGCCGAGACCGATGGAGGGAACGGCCCGTGCGAAAATCGGCCGGCCCTTGGTCCCGCCGCCCATGGTGCGCGTCCGGACGCGGATGTCCCCCGCCTTTTTCATCCGCTCGGTGCTGTGCGCGTCGCGCAGCAAATCGCGGAAAGCCTGGACCTCGATGATGCGTTCCTCGGCGCGGGCCTTGACGTTTTCTTTCGTGACCTCGATGCCCCGGAGCCGGGTGCGGTCGAGGGATTTGAGATAGGTCGCGATTTTCGCGCGCTCCTCGCCGGTGGTGCGCCGGTTGAGCTGGTAGACGCCCGGCGCGGCGAGCCGGCCGTCGCGATAGGTCAGGGACGGCTCGACGACGGCGACGATCTCCCCTTCGCGGTAGCGCGGCGCGAAGCGCCCGGTCTCGCGGGCGAAGGCCGACAATCGATAGCTCCGGTCCGCCTCCTCTTTCGTCACCGCCGCCAGCGAAATCCCCTCCTCCCGAAGCGCCGCGGCGAAAGCCTGGGCGTTGTCGCTGGTGTGATAGGCCTGCCAGATCCGCGCGGCGTCGCCTTTCAGGTTCGCCGGCATGACGGGCTCCGGCTCCGGCCTCGCGGTTTCGCGGGCCACGTCGTCGAAGTGATAGTGCGGCGAGGTCCGCACAGGTCCGGATTGCGGCGGCTTCAGCGGCCAATCCTTTTCCCTACGGTCCCGCTCCCGGATGTCCCGAGACGTGGGCTCTTTGAACCTTCCTTCGATCTTTTCTTTTTCGATCGCGGCGCGAGCGAGCTTTTCTTCCCAGGCGATTTCATGCGCGACGGTGGCGAGATCGGCCCGGCGTGCGGCAAGATTGCTTTCGAGAAACCTCATCCGCGCTTTCTCGACACCGGGAAGCGCCTCGCGGTCGATGCCGCGCATGAATTCCCGGAGGTCCTTGGCCTTCACCCCGTCGATCCGCCGGGCGAGACTATGCACGTCGCCGGCCGGATCGAGGATGCAGAAGTCGCGTTTGTCGCCGCGGACGAGCTGATAGCCGTGCTCGCGCAACCCCGCCACAAAATCCGCCGCATGCGCGCTGTCGCGGAATATCCGCGTCACTTCCCTTTTCACCTCGCGCGGATCGATGCCGCTGCGGAGGCCCCGGAACATTTCATAGGGTTTCGGCGCGCGTTCCGGGCGGGGACCCTCCCGATCGCGGTCATAGGGGCTCGGGCTGCGCTGGAGGCCAAGCTCCTGCGAGATCTCGCGCGAGGCGGCGTGGCAGACTTTGGCGTCGAGCCGGTCCGGCCAGGCCTTCATGGTCTCAAGATCGATCCGCGACCAGATGACATGCCGGTGAACCCGCCCCTCTTTCTCATGCTCATAGACGACGCGCGCCGTCCCTTCCGGAATACCCCGGTGTTTCTCGAAAATCTCGAAGGCGCGCTCCCACTGGTCTTCCGTCAGATGTTCGTGCGCGCAGGGATTGAAATTCGCCTGATAGAAAAAGTTCTGGCACCGGGTGTGCCGCGCATCCTCCTGCATTTCGAGGAGAGCGTCTTTCAAATTCGTCGCCGCCAGGCCGCGAATTTCCTTCAGCTCGGCGCGGTCGTTCTTTTTGTCGTTCGCAAGATGCCGGGACCAGAACGCGACGCTGCGGCGCGAGGCTCCGTTGACGATCATCTATTCGGCCCTCCTCAGGAGGTCGCGCGCCACGGCGAGGAAGTCACTGACTTCCTTCGCGGCGACGGCGATCTCCTCGTTCCACGGAATCTCGCCGCGATTGGCGAGACGCAACAATTGGTGAATATTGCCGCCGATCCGGCCCACCTGGCCCTTGATCTGGGCCAGAAGCCGCACATCGGCCAGGGGCCTGCGCATGATGCGCGTCTCGGGCCGGTCGATGGCGAGCCAGCGCAGATAGCCGCCGACGCTCATGCCCAGCGCGGCGGCGTCGCTCTCGATCCGGGCGCGTTCGGCCTCGCTCACCCGCGAGTAGACGCGCGGGTGGCGCCGCCGTGTCTCGCTGCCGCTGCTCGTGCTGTGTTCACCGGTCTTCATCGGATACGCCTCGCGCCTCACTGCGGGGGGTCCACGGGGGCGGAGCCCCCTGGCAAGCGTGTTTGCGGACAAGCCGCCGCGGGCGGCGCGGTCCGACAAACACACAGCTTGTCAAACCCCCACTCCGCCCCTTCGCGCTGCAACAGGAATCGACGAATCACCTTCACCGCAAGAATTTTTCCGCGTTCCGGCTGCGGAATGTCGGAACGAAGAATGTGCCGCGACCATGCGCGAGTACGTATTAGCGTAGTGCGACGATGGTTTGCGGACGGTAGGGAAAAAAGTGCCGTGTCCGGACAGGCACCATACCCGGCTATTGTCACCGCGTCGGGATGCGGCACGGCGCCAAAGTGCAAGACAATGCGAAGAGACGAATCCGTCGGGTCGTCGGGAAAAAACAGCGCGGGTGAAATTGGTTCTCGCATAGGAAGAAAGGGACAGGACGCGCGAGCGCCCTGCCCCGGTACGGCTCATATGATCTTGAAACCGCCGCAGGTTTTCAGGAAGGCGATAAACTCGCGCACGTCGTCCTCGGTGACGGCGGGAGCCTCCATGCCCGGAGCGTTGACTTCGCCGCCGCCCATGGTTTTCTTAAAGGCTTTGATGAGCTTCAGGGCATTCGCCTGAAGCGCGGTGACGGGCGGTTCCCCGCTGTCTTCGATGTACTGCGCGATTGTGCCGTCCGCCAGCAATGCGTCAAGGCGATTGGCAAGGCGGAGGGCATCGGCGGCGTTCAGGCCGTGGCCTTCGTTGACTTCCCATCCCTTGCACCCTCTGCTTTCGACCGGAGCAAGAGCGCGGCACATGGCGACGAATGGCGGCCAGTACCAGATGTTGCTGCGATAATGTTCTCCTTCCGGCGCGGTCGGCCTCTTGCCGTAGATGTCGTATCCCATGACGGTGTCCTTCTGGTTGAATGCCCGCTCGCGGCGGGAATGGAACCAGAAGAAAATCGGCGTGACCGAGGGGCAGGCGGAGAATTTTCCTCTTCCGCCCTCTTGGGTCGAAAAAAGTTCGCGCCTATCCGCGGACTTTTTTTGAGGGCTTGACCGATCGGAGCGCAAGCGGAGAGCGGTCAAGTCCCCGGAAAGGAAAATTTGTCCGCTTGAGGAACAGCCGCGCTCCGCGCGGCTGTTACGACCCGAGGGCGCGCCGATTTTATTCTGGTTCGCGTTCGGGATTCGTCCTTGGCTTTTTCCGGCGTGTTCATGTTGCATCACCGTCAGGAGGAAACGAGACCCGCGCTCGACAGGTGACAGAAATATGCCCCGCTCCGCATACGCCGCTCTTCTTTCGGCGTCGTGATGCATGACAGAAAAAAAGGGCAGGACGCCCTTGCGAGCGCCCTGCCCCGAGAGACGGCAGTTACGCCGCTTCTTCGTCAGGCTGTTCGGACTGCCGTTCGGCGGCGCGAAGCTCCCGAATTTTGGACTCCGTCGCATCGGCCAGCTTGGCGAGCAATAGCAAGTCCGCAGAGTTGAACGTCGAAGTGTTCGCCCACTTACCGCCGTCGTCGCGATAACTCCGCTCGAAAGTTGCGCTGTAGAAGACACCCTTCTCGGTCTGTCGACGCCAGATTGCGGACGACAACGGGAACATCTGGATCTTAGCGATTGGTTTCTGTGCGTTTGACATGACTTTTCTCCTTCGTGTTGAACGGCTGCATAAGCGCAACCGATGCAAAGTCCAAAGCGCATCCCACGAGGCGCGAATGTCCAGAGCGTGCTTGCACGGGATCGCAGGAAATTTGTCTGCGTTTTGGGCAGGGACCCGGAACGCAACAAAATTCCTAGAACCCACCTCTGGACAGGCGCGCCGGATGCGCCAGGATTTGCATCGTGGTTGGTTGCGACTATGCTGCCCTGAAAGGCCGAAGGCAAGGAATGGCAGGCGCGGAAACATACGCGGCGATGCATACAGATTGTGTCCGATGTTCGAGAGGGCGCGAAGGTCGGTCCGATGAGGCTGCTTTCGCGTGGAGGGATAACGATTGAGGGGATAATCGTGGCGCTGCTGCCGCATATGCCGTTCACAACCAGAGCCGCTTCGAGTTCGCGTCGCCAACAGCTCAGCCGAAGATGATGACTTATTACTGTGTGTGCCCGGTGCGCCATGACGGGATTATGGAGTAAGGAGGCTGCAACGGTTTCGAGAGCGGGTGCAGATTTCTGCGGATTTCGCTATGAGCAATGAATGAGAAGGCGGATTCTACCCAAAAAGGGTAGTCGATATAGATATTGCTGCCGCCGCCAAGTCGTGCAAGTATTGACAGTTCCTATATTTAAATAAAGGGAAAAGCCTATGACTGCACGAACCATTAAAACTCGCGAACAGATTCTGGACTCAATCGAAAACCTGAGGGAGGACCTGTATTTCAGTTTCGGGGTTCCCAATCCCAAGGGTTCGGCCTGTGTCCCCCCGCAGAGGGACCCTCGCGTACATGTGGACGTGGACAGTCCCCGTAAGATGAGCTGGTCGCTTCACGTTATGGACGCTCTCGATAATCTTCAGGGAGCGGTCTATCAAAGGGAAGGAACTCCGAAACCGAAGCCGACGATCCCACGGCTCAGAAAGCGGCATGGCAAGACATCATCGCCACGAAACGATTGACTTGTCTTCTCACTCGGCTTCGAGAACGGTGAGTGCCGCGGCTTCATTTGTGAACCAGATATTGAAAAGTTTCCCCTTGAGCGCGGCGATGATGGCCGGTTCTTTGAAGGCACCCGCAATAACGAGCACATCGCGCTTTTTTGTCACCATATCTCGATAGAAGCCAACGCCGCGCCGCGCGTCATCCTTGCGCTGATCTCCGGCTGTCAGATAGAAATGCCACTTGTCGTTATTACCTGCTCCCTCAGCGTCGAAGTAGCAATAGCCAATCTCGCCCTGCGCGCCGTCATTCAAGAGATCTTCAGCAACAATATGGGCAGTGCTTCGAAGAAGACTTGTCGCGGAGAACCGGACACCCCGCAGTTTGTCATTCGCCGGCTCAGTCACGATGCCGAGTCCGACTATCGCAATGTCCATGCGATCGAGGTCGCCTAATGACTGTCTGATCAACGGATTCTCGGACAGCGAGTTTATCTCTTCCATCACCATCCGTCGACGTTCCTCATAACTCTTGCCGCTTCCTGACAGATCGTACGGCGTCACGGTCGCGTAGATACACCTCCCTTGACGACGCCCCGAACGCGACCAAGCGACTTGCACATTAGCTATTGCGTCCACGTGGGATGTGTCGACCATGTGGTAGCGCCCGATCAGGGCGCTTGCGTAATAGAAGACATGCTCACGATTCTTGATGGGCAAATTGTTGACCACTTCGAAAATCGTTTCGCCGCCCGACATGCAGATGTGAAGTTCCTTGCCAGCCGCGGCCGCATGGTCAACGCGGCGATCAAGGTAATCTGCTGCCATCGCCGCCCAGCGGTTCAACAGCGCATCGTACTCGTGCGCTTGGGTGATTTCTTTTCCCGTAACGACATAAACGTCCTTCAAATGCGGATACTTCTTGAGGAGTTTTTGTTCGAGGTCGCTTCTGTCCCTTGTAGGCGCGACAGTGCGACGAAGGCGTTGGTTCTCCGCCAAAAGCCACGCGGTCGCTTCGTGCAAAAGCGGGGTGACGTGGCGCGTGCCAATATCTAAGTGTTTGGCAATCCCCTCATTGTTTAGTTTGTCCTCGGCGAAGAGCCTCAAGACACTGCGATAAAGCTCCGGCCCGTGAGCCACCTGGTCGTGCGCCATTAGCCCCCCTTTGCAATCGTGACCGCTTACCTGAATGTCAGATTTCTGCGCCGCGCGCAGATTTTGCATGGTGTCTGAAGTCGACATGCCGAATTTCGCGGTATCTCTGTAGGGCATAGCCGCTGATGGAGGACGCCGCGTTATGAAACGCACCGAAAAAGATCTGGGGAATCTTCCACCCGCTTCTCAAATCGCTCGCGCAAAATCCCCTGCGAACGGGAACCGTCCGGTAAAGCGCGAGACCGTTCGCAATGTGCAAGACCATGTCGAAAACTCCTGCCCGTCGTTCATGTTCGATGAAGCATGGGGGGCACAATTCAATGCTGAAATCTGGCATAGCGGGTCGGTGGCTAACTTCAGATTCGGCGATGATAACACGGCCGGGAGCAGCGCAAATGGCAATCGCTGAAGAAATCTGAATTCGTTGGAGTGACGATCCACTCGGCGCGTAACGAGGGAGGGTTCCGGAATGCGCGAAGGAATGAACAAATTTGATGTGGACGAGGCTAGAACACGGCCATGCGATGATGCCTCCCGCATCCTCGACAGTTCGGAAGACGAAGAACTCTTCCACCTCCAGGCAGACGGGTTCTGGGGACCCGAAATGGGCTTCCAAGACCTGGAAGAGGCCAGGCATCAATCACAGCGGCGCGATTGACGCTCCGGAATCGGGACATCGACACAGTCGGCCTTCCCCAAAACGGCTCCGGCGATTCAGATGCGATTGCGGCGAACACTTTTTACCCAATCACAGGAGGTCATATGAACGGCCAGCTCAATTTTCCGGATTCGATTAGCATCCGTGATGCCCGCATCGAAGACATCCACGGGATCGCGGCTCTGGTCGCAAACTGCGGCCCCTATCTCACCAGGCACGCGCCTTATCTCTATCTGATCTACACGCGCTGCTACAGCACAACCTGCGCCGTGGCGGTTGAGGACGGAACCATTGTCGGATGGTGCTCCATGTTGCCGGTATCGCGCGGGGAGTATTTCCTCCATCAGCTCGGCATCGCGCCCGAGGCGCGCGGCAAGGGCATTGCCCTCCGGCTGTTCGCCTATCTCCTCGCCAGGCTTTGGGCGCGCCACGGCGACGATTTCCGGATCGAGTTTACCGTAGACCGGAGCAATAAGACGGTCCACCGGCTGAACCGCCGCGTCGCCGAACGGTTTGGCCTCTGGCTGCAGAAGCTGCCCGAGGCCGTTCCCCCGCTGGGAGACGGCTGCGACGAGGAACTCTACGAACTGACGCCGATCTCGGTGATCGATGTCGAACTGGCCCGCGCGGCGTAAATCCAGGTCACGATCCGGCGCAAGCCGGTAAAGGAGGTCCATATGGGCGATCCGGAAACCAACGGCCACAGGCTTGAAGCTTTGCGGAAGCGGGAACAGGCCTTGCGGGCTCTCATTGCGGCTGAAAACGACCGGTTGCAGAAACGCCGCGCGCGCATTCACGCTCGGCATGCGGCCATCGTCGGGGCCTGCGTCCTCGACGATCTCGCCAATAACCCGCAGCTCGCGGTGTTGCTCGAAGAAATTCTGAAGCGCCATGCGAGCCCGCAGGACGCCCCGTTCCTGAAGGAGCGCGGCTGGACAGTTTGAAAGGACCAAACATGGACATGGTCGCATTGATCGCTATCGCCGGACTCGGGCTTTTCACCAGTTTCGTCGCCGCGCTCGAACACGCGCGCAAGGAGCGCGTGCGCGCGGCTTACGATTTCAATCCGCAGAGGACCCAGGCCGCCGGCGGCTTCGCCACGGCGGACGACCTCAAGCGCGGCGGCCTCTTCCGCCGCCGCGGCATCCGTATCGGATTCTCGGCCGAGGGGCGGATTCTGCGATACGGCGGCGCCGGCCACCTGCTGCTGGTCGCGGCGGCCCGGACCGGGAAAGCCTTGACCGTGCTCGTCACGGCGATCCTGTCGCTCGATGACG
>Ga0335072_10002067_pt1 | contig 31691 bp, 27 predicted proteins | sample Lox_Sample_21_FD_206725 | JGI IMG/M metagenome (GOLD analysis project Ga0335072, IMG submission 206725) | Soil microbial communities from Loxahatchee National Wildlife Refuge, Florida, United States - Lox_Sample_2.1 | ecosystem: Environmental > Terrestrial > Soil > Wetlands | place: USA...
AGGGCGTCGCCGTCGCCGTGTCCGGCGGGCGGCCGCAGCCCGAGCGAGGAGTAGGCGTCGTAGGGCCTGGCCTCCCGGGCGTCGTCGCGGTAGCCCGAGCCCTTTGCGACCGGGCCGAGCGCGCCGTGCTCGCGGGCCCGCTCCGGGCTCAGCGGGCCGGTCCGGCGCAGCCGGTCAAGGAACGACGCGGTGCCCATCAGCGACGCGGCGTCGGAGCTCACCGCCTTGTCCAGGCGGCCGACCGCGTCGAGCAGCTCGCCGGGACCCGCCAGCGGCAGCGCGCTGACCCCGCCCGGCACCACGACGCCGCGGCCGAACCGGCTGCCGCAGGCCTGGCCTACCAGCCGCAGCACCTGCTCCTTGTGCCAGCCGAACCGGGCGTTGGCCACCGCCAGACCCGCGGCGTCGGCCAGCCTCATCGCGACGTCCAAGTGGCAGGCCAGCCGCTCGAGCTCCGCGTGCAGCACCCGGACCAGCGCGGCGGGCCAGGGAACGGTCAGGCCGGCGATCCGCTCCAGGGCGTGGCAGTAGGCGAGCGCGTGCGCGACGGTGGCCGTGCCCTCGACCCGCTCGGCCCGCAGCAGGCCGTCGGCCGGGGTCATCCCCTCGAACCGCTTCTCGATGCCGCGGTGCTTGTAGAACACCCGCATGTTCAGGTGCGGTATCTCCTCGCCCGGCGTCTCGACCAGGTACTCGATCGACTCGAAGACGCCGGACCGGACCGGGCCGTGCGGGATCGTGAACAGGCCCGGGCCGACCACGTGCCGCGGCAGCGCCTGCGGATCGGGCTCGATGACCTGCGGGGCTCCCGGTTCCCCGGGGCAAGGCCGGCGTACGTCCCCCGGGGGCTCGGGCAGCACCAGCGGCTCCGGCCGCGGGTGCCCCTCGGGCCTGACGCCGAACATGTCGCCGATCTCGCGCTCATACCAGAACGCGGCGCCCAGCCTCGGCGTGAGCGCCGGGTACGCCGCGGCGCCGGCCGGCAGGAGCGTGTCCAGCGGTGCGACCCCGTCCGGGCCGGCCAGGTGCGCCGTCAGCAGCAGCCCTTCCGGCCGCGCGGTGCCGAACAGCCCGGCGAACCGGCGCCCGGCCGCCACCTCGCCGGTCAGCTCGTCCCAGAGTCCGGCCACGTCAACCACGAGACGAGTATTCATGCGGCCGCCCCCAGCTGGTGCACGGCCCGGGTCAGCAGCCCGGTCAGCTCCGCCGGCGGATGGACGCCGAGCACCAGCAGCGCGACGACCCCCGCCACGACGGGAACCACCATCCACGTGCTCGGCTCACCCCGGCTCAGCGCCGCGGCCTGGCCGTCGGCCCGCGACACCAGCAGCATCCGGTTGACCGTTATCGACAGACCGAGGAACGCGACGGTCACGAGGACAATCAGCACGGCCGCGGCGGCATTCGATGACGCCGCAAAGCCGCCCTGCACGATCTCGAACTCGCTGCGGAAGATGCCGAACGGCGGCATCGCGCACAGCGCGAGCACCGCGATGCCGAACAGCGGTCCGCTCCAGGGCAGCAGGTCCAGCCCGCCCCCGATCGCGGAGATGCGCTTGCCGCCGAACTTGCGGACCAGGACGCCGGCGCCCATGAACGCGTTGCCCTTGGCGGCGGCGTGCGCGAGCACGTGCAGCAGCACGCCGGCCAGCGCGATCGGCACGCCGAAGCTCACCCCGATGGCCAGGATCCCCATGTGCTCGACGCTCGAGTAGGCGAGCAGCCGTTTCACGTCCCGCTGATCAAACAGGTACAGCGCGGCAAGCAGCAGCGACGCCACCCCGAAGGCGAGCAGCACGTCGCGGGGGAAACGCGGGCCGAGCGCCGCCACCGCCACCTGGTAGTAGCGCAGGATCGCGTAGAAGCTCACCGCGAGCAGCGAGCCCGACAGCAGCGCGGACACCGGGGTCGGCGCCTCGGAGTGCGCGTCCGGCAGCCAGGTGTGCACCGGGACCAGGCCCATCTTGGTGCCGAAGCCGAGCACCGCCAGCACGAAGGCCAGTCGCACCGGGGTGTGCGGCAGCCGCCCGCCCGCCTGCAGCAGCGGCCCGAACGAGAGGTCGTAGTGCGTGCCGAGGACCTGGGCCCCCGCGTAGTAGGCGAAGATCGTCGCGAGCAGGGCCAGGCCCAGGCCGGCCGAGGCGATCAAGATGTACTTCCAAGCCGCCTCGGCCGCGCCGTCGGTGTCCTCGATCGCGACCAGCAGCGCCGATAGCACCGTGGTCACCTCGACCGCGATCCACAGCAGGGCGAGATTGCTCATCATCGGCGCGGCCAGCATCGTCCAGGCAAACAGGTTCAGCCCCGCGTAGAACCGGCGGCAGTAGCGGCTGAAGCCCGGGTCGGCGTCCCGGCTGCGGGCCAGGTAGCCGATCGAGTACACCGCCACCGCGCCGTAGAGGAAGCTCGTGGCCAGCAGGAACACGACGCTGACCGCGTCGATCCGCAGGTAGGAGAGATAGGCCAGGTCGTGATGCGAGGCCGCGGGCACCAGGGCCAGGACCAGCCCGAAGCACGCCACGCCGGTGACCGCGGTGACGGCTTGCGCGATCCGGGCCGGAGCCCGGAGCGATACCAGAGCCGCGGCGAACGGGGCGCAGAGCAGGAGCAGGACAACCACCAGCATGGCTCAGCCCCGCAGCCTGGTCAGGTCGGCGGTGGACAGCGAATCGGCCCGGCCGTGATGCACCCGGATCAACAGCTCGAACACCACCACCGCGACCAGCAGGTCGAACAGGAACGCCACCTCGAGGATCAGCGGCATCCCGGCCGCGACCACCAGGGCCGTCAGCGAGATCCCGTTCTCCATCGCCAGGAAACCGATGGCCTGCGATGCCACGTCGCGACGCATGATCATCAGCACGAACGCCACCAGCGCCACCGACACCGAGATCGACAGCGCGATCGGCGGGAGCACCGGGCTGTGGATGCCCATCGCGCCCACCGCGAAGAAGCCGAACGCGGCGACCGCGATGGCCAGCAGCACGGTGCTGGCCAGGCTCAGCGACCCGCTGCCGGCGATCTCGGTCCAGCCCGGCCCGGCATCCGGGTCCGCGCCATCGCGGCCGATCCCGCGCAGCAGCCGCCGCAGCACGACCGGGACGATGACCACCTTGAGCCCCGCCGACAGCGCCCCGAGCACGTACAGCTCCGGCAGGTGGCGCGCCGCGGCGACCAGGACCGCCAGCACCGAGATCAGGGCCGACTGGGCCGCGTAGAGGCGCACCTGGTCGCGCAGCAGCGCCTGGCGGAACATCCCGAACTCGGCCAGCAGCACGCCGACCGCGATCACGCTCGCGCCGCCCGCGTAGACACTCGGCGCCGCCACCGCCGACATCAGCCACCCCCCAGGTAAAGCGTGAACACTCCGAGCACCGCGAGCAGGAACGCGCCCGCCGCGAACTCGGTGATCTTGAACAGGCGAAGCTTGGCGAACGAGTTGTCGATCACCGCCACCACCACGCCCAGCGCCGCCGCCTTGGCCAGCAGGGCCACGATCGCCAGCACCACCGCCCCGGCCTGAGTGCTCGCGGCCAGCCCCCACGGCGCGACGAACACGTTGAGCAGGATCGTGTAGAGGATCAGCTGCTTCATCGCGGAGCCCCACTTCAGCAGCGCGAAGTAGGGGCCCGAGTGCTCGAACGGGCGCGCCTCCTCGATCATCCCGAACTCGTTGGTCCCGGTGTGCGTCTCCACCGGGATCCGGCCGGTCTCGTACAGGATGACCATGAACAGCGCCGCCGCGGCCAGCAGGTGGGCGGGCCGGACGATCTGGCTCGCGGACGACCGGACCGTGGCCGCCAGCGCGTACGGCAGGTCGGTCCCGGTGACCAGGGCCACGGTGAACACGACGAACAGCACGACCGGTTCGGTGATCGCGCCGAAGGTCTTCGCCCGGCTCGCGCCCATTTGCGCGTACGGGCTGCCGGTGTCCAGCGCCGCGACCGCGACCAGGAAGCTGGCCAGCGCCAGGATGAACCCGCCGCCGAGGATGTCGCCCATGTAGCCGAGCGGCAGCCCGTAGCTGGTCAGCACCGGGATCAGCAGCGGCACGGTCAGGTAGCAGGCCGCGGCCGCCAGCGGGGCGACCAGGAAGACCCAGCTCGCCCCCTCGGGCGCCAGCGCCTCCTTGCGCAGCAGCTTGGCCAGGTCGTAATACGGCTGCAGCAGCCGCGGCCCTCGGCGGCCCTGCATCCGGGCCTCGACCCGCGCGATCACCCCGGAGACCCCCGGCGCCGCGACGGCGACGGTGGCGACCTGAAGAAACTGGATAACCGGGATCGGCAGGGCCGCGCTCACTGGCCGGCTCCTGCGACGCGGGTTGGGGGCCTCGGGCCCCCGGTATCTTTGCCGGGCGGCCCCGGATCGACGTCGGTCACTGATGGACTCCTCTCCAGCCTGCCGGTTGCCCGGGCTAGGTGGTAGAGGCCATCATCGGGACCGTCCCGCGGTTGCGGCGAGCCTCATCGCCAGTAGCCCATTCTGGGGGACAGCTCGCCGGGCCCGCAAATCTGACAACTTCGGGCGCAGATCCCTCGCGGGTTACGCTGATGCGGGCAAACCGGCAAGGAGTGCGCTGCATGACGATCGCCAGTCGATTCCTCGAGCGGGCGATGAAGCTTCAGCCCGCGCCCAGTCGGGCCGTCAAGGTCGAGCGGGACCTGCGGATCCCGATGCCCGACGGGGTCGAGCTGCTCGCCGACCGGTATCACGCCGACGGCGACGGACGGGCGCCGCTGGTGCTGGTCCGCTCGCCCTACGGCCGGCGCGGGGTCTGGGGGCTGATATTCGGCCGGCTGCTGGCCGAGCGGGGGTTCCAGGTGCTGGTCCAGAGCTGCCGCGGGACGTTCGGATCGGGCGGCGTCCTGGACCCGTTCGGCCCGGACGAGCGGGACGACGGTCTGACCACGATCCGGTGGATGCGCGAGCAGCCCTGGTACCCGGGTGCCTTCGGCACCGTCGGCCCGAGTTACCTGGGGATGGTGCAATGGGCGATCGCGGCCGAAGCCGGGCCCGACCTCAAGGCCATCGCCGCGTACGTGACAACGTCCGACTTCCGGTCCCCCTTCTACGCGGGCGAGGCGTTCTACCTGGAGACCGCGCTGACCTGGGTCCATCAGGTCGCCCACCAAGAGCAGCGGCTGCACCTCGTGCGCCAGCCGCTGGCCGAGCGCAAGCTCCGGGCGCTGTGGAACCACCTGCCGCTGCGCGATCTCGACCGGCTGGCCACCGGCCATCAGGTCGCGTACTACCAGCAGTGGCTGACCCATAACGGCATCGACGACGACTACTGGAAGGAACGCCGGTTCCAGGACACGCTCGACCGCGTGACCGCGCCGGTCAGCATGGTCACCGGCTGGAACGACATCTTCCTGCCGCTCCAGATGCGGGACTACGCGGCGCTGCGCGCCGCCGGGCAGGAGCCGTACCTGACGATCGGCCCCTGGCGGCACGCCGATCAGGAGATGGGCGCCGCCTGGATCAACGACTCGATCGCCTGGATGCGCGCCCAGTTGCTCGGCGACCGCAGCGGGCTGCGGGACCAGCCGGCCCGGATCTTCGTCACCGGCGCCGAGGAGTGGCGCGAGCTGCCGGCCTGGCCGCCACCCACGCAGGTGCAGCGCTGGCACCTGCAGCCGGGCGGGGCCCTCGCCCCGGACCTTCCCGCGCCCGGTGAACCGGACCGCTACCGGTACGACCCGGCCGACCCGACGCCCAGCCTGGGCGGACCGGTCGGCATGGACGGCCGGGCCCGGATGGACAACCGGGTCCTGGAGGCGCGCCCTGACGTGCTGACCTACACCAGCGAGCCGCTGCCCGCCGACCTGGAGGTGCTCGGCGAGGCATCGGCCGACCTGTTCGTGCGGTCCAGCCGCGAGCACACCGACTTCTTCGCCCGGCTGTGCGACGTCGACCCGGCCGGCCTCTCGCTCAACATCTGTGACGCGCTGCTGCGGGTGACCCCCGGCCGGCCCGCACCCGAGCCGGACGGCACGATCCGGCTGCGGTTCGCGCTCTGGCCGACCGCGCACCGGTTCCGGCGGGGCCACCGGCTCCGGCTCCAGGTTTCCAGCGGGGCGCACCCCCGGTACGCGCGCAACCCCGGCAGCGGCGAGCCGCTCGGGACCGGCCTCGCGCTGTTCGCAGCGGACCAGGAGATCCGGCACGATCCCGGGCATCCGTCCGCGATCATCCTGCCCGTCGCGTCCGCACCGCGGAGCGAGTCCTAGGACCCGGCCAGGGCCGCGACGACGTCGCGGATCTCGGCCGGGTCCATCGCGCAGGTCGCGTCGCCGACCGAGAGCTCAACCCGTTGTACCCCCGGGTCGCTGCTGGTCATGGCCTTCGGCCAGGTCCACACTTGCCGCTCGGCGGCCAGCTTCCTGGACGCGGCCGCGAATGCCTCCGGGCCGGTCGCGAGCAGCAGGTGCATCATCGGGACCTGCGGCGGATCCGGCACGACCCGGACGCCGGGCAGGCCGGCCAGCGCGCCGGCGATCGCCCGGGCGTGGTCCAGGTACCCGGGCATCAGCGGAAGCCGCCGCCGCAGGCAGGTCAGCGCCGACGCCGCGTTGGGCCACAGGCCGAACAGGGTGCCGCCCATCCGCTGGCGCCACTCCCTGACCTCGGCCACGATGTCGTCCGGCCCCGCGACGCAGCAGCCGGGCAGCGCGCCGATCCCCTTGTAGAACGACACGTAGACCGTGTCGAACAGCGCCGCGATCTCGGCGTGCGGCCGGCCGTACCCGGCGGCCGACTCCCACAGCCGGGCGCCGTCGAGGTGCGCCGCGGCACCCCGGTCCCGGGCCCAGGCGACCTGCGCCTCCAGGTCCGCCCACTCGGGCTGCTGGCCGCCCAGGTCCCGCTGCGGCAGTTCCAGCAGCAGCGCCGCGACCGGCTCGCCGATCGCGTCCAGATCGTCGCGGGCGATCAGCCGGTTCGGGTCGCCGGACGGGCGCCCGGTCAGATGATGCAGCCGCTCGTGGGCCTGGTTCTCATGCCGGTGCAGGTGGCACATCGGGTGAAAGACCACCGTGCGCCGGCCCCGCCGGTCGGCGTGCACCCGCAGCACCGACTGCTGCGCCATCGTGCCGCTCGGCAGGAACACCGCCGCCGGCTTGCCGAGCAGGGTGGCGATCTCCGTCTCGAGTTCGGCCACCACGCCGCCGTCGCCGTAGCGGTCCACCGCGGTGCCGACCGGAATCGTGGCCAGCATCTCGCCAGCCTGGACCGGTCCGTGCCCGTGCAGGAACCGGGTGCATTGATCCTGCAGATCCTTAATATCATCGCTCGGGGGCATACCGCCCATTCTGCCCTCCGCCCCGGCCCAGACGGCCCAGTTGTGCCAGATGGCGGCGGCCATGGCGAGCAGCCGCTGGGTGATGCGGGCGCAGACGCCGGCGGCGGTGCGGCCGCCGTGCCGTTCCACGTCGAGCTGGCCCTTGAGACTCATCCAGGGATGCCGCCGATGGCGGGCGCCAGCCCCGATCAATGTGAATCCTGGTCACACCCAACTGCACCAAATCTTCATTCATCAGGCCTGGCGACGGATCATGCGGCCGGCCTGGACGGCCGGGGCGCGAGGGAGCTAGCTTTCGGCGTCGGGGACGTAGTGGCGGCTGAGATCGGCCGGGTCCACCCAGACCCGCATGATGACGCGGGTGGTGGGGTCGCGGAACCGCTCGTCGGTCGGAACCCAGCCGGGAGCGGGCGCAGCCGCCTGGGCGTGCCCGCGACGGTGACGCCGTTTGGCCGGTCCGGTTGGGCCGCGACGGGGCGTAACAGACTCTGACCAGGTGACCGGGGACAGACCGGTCAGGGCCGCGGCAGCCTCGTCGGTGTAGGTCGCGGCGAGCACGATCCCCACCCGGCGGCTCAGCTCATTGAGCTCAAGCTCGCCCCGCGCGTAGTGCTCGCGGAGCGCCGCGAGCAGCCGTTCCCGGTCGGCGTCGCGGGCCATCGGCCGCGGGTGACCTGCGGGCGTATCCGCCATGGTTACGCCGACGGACGGACGACCACCGCGGTGCCGTAGGCCACGATCTCCGTGAGCTGCTGGCCGATCTCCGAGGAGTCGAACCGCATCGCGATGACGGCATTGGCGCCGAGGAGCCGGGCGTTGTCGATCATCCGGTCCATCGCATGCCTGCGGCTGTCCTCGAGCAGCGCGGTGTACTGGGTCACCTCGCCCTGGCGCAGCGCCTTGAGCCCCGCGCCGACGCCTCTGACGAACCCCATGCTGCGCACGACCAGGCCGAAGGCGACGCCCAGGTCCCGTTCGACGGTCATGCCCTGCAGCTCGAACGCGGTGGTGACGGGAAAACTGGCACCCGGCGCTTCGCTCATGGCCGTCATCCTACGGTGGTGGCGTGGACGCCTCATGGTCTGAGCCGGGCGCGGCGATTCCCGACCCCGCGCTGGTCGTGCTGGTCGGGCCGGCCGGGTCCGGCAAGTCCGCGTGGGCCGCCGGGCGGTACGCGCCGCGGGAGGTGGTCTCCTCCGACCAACTGCGCGCCGTGGTGGGCAGCGGGGAGCACGACCTGGACGCGTCCGACGACGCGTTCGCGCTGCTGGACCAGATCGTGGCCGCCCGGGCGGGCCGGGGCCTGACCACGGTCATCGACACGCTGGGCCTGGACCAGGCCCGGCGCCGCGGCTACCTCGAGCTGGCCCGGCGGCACGGGCTGCCCCGGGTTGTGGTGCTGTTCCAGACCGACCCGGCGGAGTGCCGCCGCCGCAACCGGGCCCGCGAGCGCGCCGTGCCCGCGGCCGCGCTCGACGCGCAACTGCGCCGGATGCGGGACGCGGTGGCCGACGTCGCCGGGGAGGGCTGGGACCTGGTGCTGCCCGCGGAAACGGCGCAGCCCGAGCCGGCCCACTCGCCCGGCGCCCGGATCGCCGCCAGCGAGCAGCGGCAACGGCCGGTGCGGCTCGGGTTCGTGCTGCAGCTGTCCCGGTTCGGCTGGGACGGGCACCCCGGCGGTCCTGCCGGCTGGCTCGCGGCGGTCGCGCGCAACGCGGCCGAGGCCGGCCTGCACGGGATCGCGCTGATGGATCACCTCATCCAGATCCCGCAGGTCGGCCGGGCCTGGGAGCCGATACCGGAGCCGTTTGTGACGCTGGGGCTGCTGGCCGGGCTGCAGCCGGGCCTGCGGCTCGGCACGCTGGTGACGCCGGTGACGTTCCGGGCGCCGGGGATCCTGGCCAAGACCGTCGCGACGCTGGACGCGCTGAGCGGCGGCCGGGCGTTCTGCGGCGTCGGCGCGGGCTGGTGGGACCGGGAGCACGCGGGGTTCGGCGTGCCGTTCCCGGGCCCGGGCGCCCGGCTCGGCCAGCTGGAGACGACGCTGGAGACGGTGCGCGCGCTGTGGCAGCCGGGCACCAAGGCGTACGCCGGTCAGCGGGTGTCGCTGCCCGAGACGACCTGCTATCCGCGGCCCGTGTCGCCGGTCCCGCTGATCGTCGGCGGCGCGGGCGACCGGTTGCTCGGCATCGCCGCCCGGCTCGGCGACGGCTGCAACCTGCCGTCGGACCTCGGCGTTCTCGACGGCAGGCTGGCCGTGCTCCGCGAGCACTGCCGTGCCGCCGGGCGTGATCCGGCGGAGGTGGAAGTGACCGTGCTCGACGTGCCGGTCATCGGCCGCGACCGCGAGCACGCGGGGCTGATCGTGGAGCGGCTGCGCGGCCGGGTATCTTCCGCCGCCTACGCCCGGCGGCATCATGCCGGCACGGCCGACGACCACATCGGCCGGTACCGGATGCTGGCCGAGCGAGGCGTCCAGACGGTCTTCGTCGCCCTCCCCGACCTGGCCCAGCCCGACGACGTTCTGCGGCTGGCCCCGGTGACCTCCGCGTTCAGCTGAGGCCGGACGGGCCGGACGGGCCGGACGGGAAGCGGACGGGCCGGACGGGCCGGACGGGAAGCGCTCGGCGAGGAACTGATCAAAGGTGACCCGGCCGACGGCGTGATCGGGCGCGAGCAGGCTGCCCCGGCGAATCCCGGCGCTGGTGAACTGGGTGGCCCGCAGGATCGTCCAGGGCAGCCCGGAGGTCTCGACCCGCCGTTCCACCTCGAGCTTGGATTTGTAGTAGCCGAGCGAGACCCGGTCGATGCCGACGATCGAGATATAGACCAGGCGCGGCCGCTCCAGCCGGGCCTCCTCGATCAGGTTGACGCCCGCCCGGACGTCGCCGAGGCCGGTGGCGCAGTGCACGATGGCCTCGACCCCGGCGACCGCCGCGCCGATGCCCCGGCCCTTCCGCAGGTCGCCGGCGGCCCATTCGGCCGAGCCCAGGCCGGCCGGGCCCGCGTCGGCCGGTCGCGGCCGGCGGCTCAGCACCCGTACCTGGTGCCCGTCCGCCAGCAGCAAACGGGTCACCACTCGCCCCAGGGTGCCGGTGCCACCGGTCACCAAGATGGGTCCGCTCACGGTTCGCTCCTGGTCCTCGCCCGCCAGCATCCCGCACCGCGAAGCCATCGGCGCGCGGCACTCCGGTCAGAAGTTCAGGATGGCGATGTAGGGCAGGTTGCGGAACCGCTGGGCATAGTCCATGCCGTAGCCGGCCACGAAATCCGGGGGGATGTCAAAGCCCACGTAGCGGATCGGCACCTCGACCTTCACCAGCTCCGGCTTACGGAGCAGGCTGAAGACCTCCACCGAAGCCGCCGAACGCGAGCGCAGGTTGGCCACCAGCCAGGAAAGGGTCAGGCCGGAGTCGGTGATGTCGTCGACCACCAGCACGTTGCGCCCGGCGAGCTCCAGGTCGGGTTCTTTCACCATCCGGATCACGCCCGATGACCTCGTGCTGTTGCCGTAGCTGGACACGGTGACCCAGTCGATTTCCATCCGGTCGTGGCTCAGCAGCCGGGCCAGGTCGGCCATGACCATCATCGCGCCCTTGAGCACCCCGAGCATGACCAGATCGCGGCCCTCGTAGTGCGCGTCGATGTCGGCGGCCAACTCCGACAGCCGGTCCCGGATCTGATCCGGGCTGAGCAAGACGCTCCCGATCACAGGCTCCGGCATGGCCATGGCGGCAATGATGTCAGATCCGCGATGTCAGATTTGCGCCTCACCCAGTCGATCGTGGAACGATCACGGAACGCGGCGGGCCCCCGGCGTGGCGGTGAGCTCATGCACGCCACCGCGGCGGAGCTGGCCGAAGACCTCCTTGCGATCCGCGCCGGAGAGCCGGTCGATGAACAGGATCCCCCGCAGGTGATCGGTCTCGTGCTGGAGGCACCGGGAGAGCTCGCCGGTGCCCTCGACCGTGACCGGGTCGCCGCGGCGGTCCACGCCGGTGACCACGGTGCGCATCGCCCGCCGGCACGGCGCCGTGACGCCGGGGATGGACAGGCAGCCCTCGAGCCCGTCGTACTCGCCGCTGGTCTCGGCCACGACCGGGTTGATCACGTAGCCGTGCTTCCCGTCGACGTAGTAGGAGAACGCGGCCAGGCTCACGCCGATCTGCGGAGCGGCCAGGCCCGCCCGGCCGGGCAGCAGCACGTTCTCGAGCAGGTCGTCGACGAGCCGCGCGACGGCATCGTCGAACCTTGTCACCGGGTCGCACTCGGTCCGCAGCACCGGATCGCCGAGCAGCCGCAGGTCACGAACGCTCATCGCGGCCCTCCGCGAGCTTGCCCACACGATCAAGCACCTCATCGTGCCAGCGCAGCTCGGTATCGATCCTCGCGATCACGTGGTCCATGATCAGGTCGTCGGCGGGCGTCTGGTCCGGCCAGGCTCGCTCCCGCTCGCGGGCGAAGAACGCGGCCCGGCTGGCCAGGGCCTCGCGGCGGTCGGCGAAGAATCCGCGCAACGTGTCCTCGTCGAGGTCCGCGCACACGGCCAGGGCCAGGTCGACCGGGTCGGGGCGCAGCGCGACCTCGCGGAGCGCCTCGGCGCGCAGGGCGCGCAGCTCGCGGCGGCCCTCGGCGGTGATGGCATAGACGGTGCGCGCGGGCAGGTTGCCCTGCTGCTCGGTGCGCACCGGCTCGATCAGGCCCTCGGCCTGGAGGCGGTGCAGCGCGGCGTAGAGCGACCCGGGCTTCACCTCGGACCAGAGCTCGGTGCGGTCGATGCGGGCATCGCGACGGATCTGGTGCCCGTACATCGGGCCGTGGCGGGCCAGGGCGCCCAGCACGAACAGGCGGGTGGGGTTCACCGATCCAGTAAAGCACGAGCGCTCAAATTTGAGTACTCAAGACGGAGGCTCTCCGGCGGTCGGCACGACCGGCCTGGAACGGTCAGGTGGGACTACCGGCGCGACCAGCCCGGGACGGTCTTTAAGGACTACCGGCGGGAGCGCCCAAGGACAGTCTTTAATAGGGCCGAACGTGTCGCGGGGGGACCGCGATGTGAGGTGGCCTGAATGCCAGTCCGGCGGGCGATGCACCGCGCGGCGTCGACGGCGTCGCGGCGCCGCAACCTCGGCGTGCTCTGCGGCGTCGCGCTCGTGCCGGTGGCTGCGCTCGTGGCCATGTACCTCTCCGGAGGCGGCAGCTTCCTGCGGCTGGGGCTGACGCAGTCCAGCCCGCCGCCGGCCAGCCTGTCGCACGACAAGGCCGTGGACGCACCGGGTCCCTCGCCGCTGGCGGCAAGTTCCACGCCGAGCCCGTCACCCCCGGCCACGCCGCATCACGCCCGCCATCGGAGCCATCCGGCGCCGACGCCGACCGCCTCACCCAGCGCGAACCAGACGTCCACGAGCCCGCCGACGGGCAGCGCGCCCTCGGGTCAGGAGTCCGAGGCGGTGTCCCAGGTACTCGCGCTGATCAACCAGGCCCGCGCCCAGGCCGGGCTGTCCGCGTACACGATCACCGCCGGGCTCGACAGCAGCTCGGCCGCGCACAACGCGCGGATGGCCGGCGGCTGCGGGCTCTCGCATCAGTGCCCGGGCGAGCCGGCGCTCGGCACCCGCGAGACCGATGCCGGCGTCAACTGGACCGCCGCCGGCGAGAACATCGGGGAGGGCGGGCCGGTCTCCGACACCGCCTCGGCCATCGCGCAGATGGCGGTGACGCTGACCCAGGACATGCTGAACGAGAAGCCGCCGGACGACGGCCACCGCCTCAACATCCTGAGCAGCACGTTCACCCATATCGGCATCGCCGTGACCATCGACAGCTCGGGCACCGTCTGGATGACCCAGGACTTCTCCAACTAACTCGCCCCTGCGGCCCGCATCCGGTCAAAGCCCTTGATCATTCCGACTCTTCATCGGGTCGGTGGGGATGAACCGTGTCAGATTTGGTGATCAACTGCACCGAACCGATGAAATGTCGCGGATGATCAAGGTCACGAGGGGCCGCGCGGCAGCGGCCACGGGTTCACGACGCCCACGAAACCGGCAAACGCGACGAAGTGCGCGCGGGCCAGCGGCGGGACGAGCCGCCGGCGGCGCCCAGCAAACGACGTGACGAACGGGCATAGGGAGACGGCCGGTTACGTTGCAGTAACCGCATCCCCTGACAGGCGCCAGCGCCACGGCCCCGATGCCGTCAGACCAAGGTGGCGAGCCAGGCCGAGAACCCGGCCCAGAATCGCCGAGAACCGGGCCTAGAAGCGCCCTCCGCGCGTCCGCTGACCGCGAACGGGATCAGGAACAAATCCGGCCCCGCTCCTGCTGTAGGGATGTAATCAAGTAACACCTACCCAGGAAGTGACCCTGATGAGCGAGAACCTCTCCCTGCCGGTGCTGCCGCTCGACGACACCGTCGTGCTGCCCACCATGGTGGTCCCGGTGGAGATCTCCGGCGCCGAGGTTCGCGCGGCGATCGAGGCGGCGCAGCATTCAGCGTCCGTGCCCGGCGCCACGAGGACCGCGGACGCGAAGCCTCAGCTACTGCTCGTCCCGCGAATCGGCGGCAAGTACGCCGCGGTCGGCACGCTCGGCGTCATCGAGCAGACCGGCCGGCTGCCCAGCGGCGAGCCTGCGGCGGTCATCCGCGGCATGTCCCGGGTGCGGATCGGCACCGGGACGGTCGGCCCCGGCGCGGCGCTGTGGGTCGAGGGCACCGTCATCGACGAGCCCCCGGTCACCCCGCGCGCCCAGGAGCTGGCCCGCGAGTACCGCGGCATTGCCACGACGATCCTGCAGAAGCGCGGCGCGTGGCAGGTCATCGACGTGCTGCAGAACATCAGCGGCCCGTCGGCGCTGGCCGACAGCGCGGGCTATGCCTCGTACCTGTCGACCGAGCAGAAGACCGAGCTGCTGGAGACCGTCGACCCGGAGCAGCGGCTGGACAAGCTAACCGGCTGGGCCCGGGACGCGCTGGCCGAGCTGGACGTCGCCGAGACCATCCAGAACGACGTCCGCGAGGGCATGGAGAAGCAGCAGCGCGAGTTCCTGCTGCGCCAGCAGCTCGCCGCCATCCGCAAAGAGCTCGGTGAGCTCAACGGCCAGCCGGGCACCGAGGAGGACGACTACCGGGCCCGGATCGAGGCCGCGAACCTGCCGGAGAAGGTCGAGGAGGCGGCGCTCAAGGAGGCCACCAAGCTCGAGCGCAGCTCCGACCAGTCGCCCGAGGGGAGCTGGATCCGCACCTGGCTGGACACGGTGCTGGAGATCCCGTGGAACGAGCGGACCGATGACGCCTATGACATCGCCGCCGCCCGCGCGATCCTCGACGCCGACCACGCCGGGCTCGACGACGTCAAGGACCGGATCATCGAGTACCTGGCCGTCCGGAAGCGCCGCCAAGACAAGGGCCTGACCCTGGTCGGCGGCCGCCGCAGCGGCGCGGTGCTCGCGCTGACCGGACCGCCCGGCGTCGGCAAGACCTCGCTGGGCGAGTCCGTGGCCCGGGCCATGGGGCGCAAGTTCGCCCGCGTGGCGCTGGGCGGCGTCCGCGACGAGGCCGAGATCCGCGGCCACCGGCGTACCTACGTCGGCGCGCTGCCGGGCCGGATCGTGCGCGCGATGCGCGAGGCCGGCTCGATGAACCCGGTGATCCTGCTGGACGAGGTCGACAAGCTCGGCGCGGACTACCGGGGCGACCCGACCGCCGCGCTGCTCGAGGTGCTGGACCCGGCGCAGAACCACACGTTCCGCGACCACTACCTCGAGGTCGAGCTGGACCTGTCCGACGTGCTGTTCATCGCGACCGCGAACGTGGCCGAGGCCATCCCCGAGCCGCTGATGGACCGCATGGAGCCGATCTCGCTGGACGGCTACACCGAGGCCGAGAAGGTGACGATCGCCCAGGGCCACCTGCTGCCACGGCAGCTGGAGCGGGCCGGGCTCGACGCCGGCGACGTGACCGTGACCGACGAGGCGCTGCGGCGGCTGGCGGGCGAGTACACCCGCGAGGCCGGCGTGCGGGCGCTGGAACGGGGCATCGGCCGGGTGCTGCGGAAGATCGCCGCGCGGACCGCGTCCGGCGAGCTGCAGCTCCCGGTCACCGTGGACGCGGACGACCTGAAGGATTACCTGGGTCACCCGCGGCACACTCCGGAGTCGGCCGAGCGCACGGCCGTGCCCGGCGTGGCCACCGGCCTCGCGGTCACCGGCACCGGCGGCGACGTCCTGTTCATCGAGGCGTCGCTGGCCGATCCGGAGACCGGCAGCACCGGGGTCACGCTCACCGGCCAGCTCGGTGACGTGATGAAGGAGTCGGCCCAGATCGCGCTGTCCTACCTGCGCTCGCACGGCGCGGAGCTGGAGATCGCGGTCGGCACGCTGAAGGATCGCGGCGTCCACGTGCACGTGCCCGCGGGCGCGGTGCCCAAGGACGGCCCGAGCGCCGGGGTCACCATGACCACGGCCCTGGCCTCGCTCCTGTCCGGGCGGCTGGTGCGCAGCGATGTCGCGATGACCGGCGAGGTCTCGCTGACCGGCCGCGTGCTGCCGATCGGCGGGGTGAAGCAGAAGCTGCTCGCCGCGCACCGGGCCGGCATCACCACGGTGCTGATCCCCAAGCGCAACGAGCCCGACCTGGAGGACGTGCCCGAGGGCGTGCGGGATCAGCTGGAGATCCACACGGTGAGCGACGTGCGCGAGGTGCTGAACCTGGCGCTCGAGCCCGCCACGTCTCCCGCGGCGGTCGCGGCCTGACATCCGCCCGCCTGATATGACTGAGCCGTCCCGGCATTCCGCCGGGGCGGCTCAGTCGCTTCGGCGCGGCCTGCGGGCCAGGCTGCCCGCGATGTCGGCCGCCAGCCGGACCGCTTCCTCGCTGCTCAGCGTGCCGGTGCCGATCCGGATCCCGGGCCGGGACGCGACCCGGAAGCGCTCGCCGGGCGCGACCGCCCAGCCGCGCTCCAGCAGGCCGCCGACCGCGGCCGGCTCGTCGGCCACCGGCACCCAGACCGCCAGGCCGGACCGCCCGGTGGCCGGAACGCCCCGGACGGCCAGCGCGTCCAGCAGGCCGGCCCGGCGCTCGGCATACGCCGCCGCGGCCCGGGCGAACAGCCGGCCGACGCCGCGGTCGTCCCACAGCGCGGCCACCGTCTCCTGCAGCAGGTAGCTCACCCACCCGGTGCCGAGCGCCTGCCGGCCCTCCACCCGCGACACTGTGATCTCATCTCCCGCGAGCACCGCGAGGCGCAGGTCGGGGCCGAGTGATTTTGATACTGAACGCACCGTCGCCCATCGCCTGGACTCCCCGGCCACGCTGTGGGAAGCCGCTCCAGACACCGGCCCGGCGTGATCGTCCTCGATGACCAGGACGTCCGGCCGGGCGGCGAGCAGCGCGGTCAGCTCGCTGGCCCGTTCGGCGTCCCAGGCCGCGCCGGTCGGGGCCTGGGCCCGCGGCGTGAACACGGCCGCCTGGCAGCCCCGGTCCAGCGCCTCGGCCAGCGCGTCCGGGGTCACCCCGAACTCGTCGATCGCCATCGGGACGGCGCCCAGGTTCATCGCGGTCAGCAGGTCGGTCACCGGCGGGTAGCCGGGATCCTCGACGGCAACGCGGTCGCCGGACCGCAGCGAGGCCTGCAGCACCCGCTCCACGCCGTCGAGCGCTCCGCCGACGACCGCCATGTGCTGCGGGTCGATGCCGTCGGCCAGGAACTGCTCGGACGCTAGGTGACCCAGGCGCGGCAGGATCGGCGGATCGCCGTAGAGCCTGGGCGGCGGCGCCACCGCCGGCAGCTTCGGCAGCAGGTCCGGATCCGGGCTCCCGACCAGCAGGTTGCGCGCCCCGGCCGGCGCCACCAGCGGCGGGCGAGGGCCGATCGGCGGCGCGCCGGTGATCCGGGTCCCGGCCCGGCCGTTCCCCCGGGCGATCCCCTTTTCCCGCAGCTCGCGGTAGGCCGCGGCCACCGTGACCGGGCTCAGGCCGAGCTCGCCGGCCAGCTCGCGCACCGGCGGCAGCGTCACCCCGGGCGCGACCCGGCCCTCGCGCACCGCGTTCTCCACGTCGCGGGAGATCTCGCTGGCGTTCCGGCCCTGCGGCCGATATTGTATCAGCATAAATAAATTATGTTCTGTAACGTAATCGCCGTCAACTCTTCAGGGAGGCATCGTAATGCTCACGCTCCCGGTCCTTGACGGCCGGCACGTCCGGCTGGAGCCGCTCGACCGCCGGCATGCGGCCGGCCTGGCCCAGGCGTCCGCCATCGATCCGTCGCTGTACGTGTGGAGCCCGGTGCCGCAGGGACGGGCCGCCGCCGCGGCCTATATCGAGGCCGCGCTGGCCCTGCGCGACGCCGGCACGGCCGTGCCGTTCGCGGTGCTCCGGGCCGGCGACCGCACGGTCATCGGGTCGACGAGGTTCTGGGACCTGGACCGCTGGCCCTGGCCGCCGGATCATCCCGGCTACCACGGCAACGCGCCGGACACCTGCGAGATCGGCTACACCTGGTACGGCCGTCCGGCGATCCGCACCGCCGCCAACACCGAGGCCAAGCTGCTGATGCTGGGCCACGCGTTCGAGACGTGGCGGGTGCGCTCGGTGTGCTTTCACACCGATGCCCGCAACGAGCGCTCGCGCCGGGCGCTGGAGCGCATCGGAGCCCGGTTCGAGGGCGTCCTGCGCTCCCACCGGCTGGCCGCCGACGGCATCCCGCGCGACTCGGCCCGGTACTCGATCACCGCGGCGGAGTGGCCGCGGGTGCGGGCCGGCCTCGAGGAGCGACTCGCCGCGCGAGCGGAGCTGGCGTCGTGACGGCCCCGGTGCAGGCCGGGCCGGTCCGGCCGTCCCGGCTGGCGCGGGTGCGCCGCAAGCCCGAGCGCGCTCGCTACGACATGGCGGCCGTGCACGCGGTCCTGGACGCGGCGCCGTTCTGCCACGTGGCCACCGTGCGCGATGGCCGCCCCGTGGTGCTGCCGATGGCGCACGCCAGGCTCGGCGAGGCGGTGCTCCTGCACGGCTCGGTGGCGGCCGGCCTGTTCCGCGACATGCGGCACGCCAGCCCGGTCTGCGTGAGCGCCACCCTGCTCGACGGACTGGTCTTCGCCCGCTCGGCCCGCAATCACTCGATGAACTACCGGTCGGTCACGATCCACGGTGAGGCAACGCCGGTCACCGAGCCGGAGGAGATCATGGCCGGGATGCGGGCGCTCGTCGAGCACGTCGCGCCCGGACGGTGGGACCAGGTGCGCCAGCCCGCGATCGGCGAACTCGAAGATACCGGCCTGTGGCGGGTCCCGCTCGGGGACGCCTCGTTCAAGGCGCGCAGCGGATCGACGATCGATCCGGAGTCCGACCTGGACTGGCCGGTCTGGGCCGGTCACGTGCCGGCGACACTCACGTTCGGCACGCCGGTCCCGGCACAGAGCCTTCCGGCGGGGGTCACGGCCGCCGCAGACCCGGCGTTCGTGAATCCGGCCTTCGCGCGACCATTTTCCGGCTTGCGCTCCGCCGGGGCGCCCTGAGCCCTTTGGCACGCTTGCTTAGGCCTGCGGGCGCAGGCCGTCCAGGATGAGCCCGAGCAGGCGCTCGGACTGCCCGGGGTCGGCGGCCGTGTGCTGTGACGCGATGTTGACCGCGTGCACCAGCCTGATCAGGTCCCTGGCGTCGGCGTCCGGCCGCACGGTTCCCTCCTGCTGGGCGCGGGCGAGCAGGGTCTCCGCGGCGCCGCAGATGACGGCGGAACATGTCGACAGCAGCTCCGAGTCCTTGCCGAAGCTCTCCAGCAGCGCCGAGGTCAGGCTGCGCTTGGTGCTGCTGAACGCCACCAGCACGCGCAGCCAGTCGGCCAGCGCCTCGCCGGGCGCCTCGGACGCGAGCAGCTCCTCGGCCCGGGCGCGGACCGCCTCGACCTGGTCGCGGTAGACGGCCTCCAGCAGCGCCTGGCGGGTCGGGAAATGCCGGTACAACGTGCCGATGCCCACGCCGGCCCGGCGGGCGATCTCCTCGAGCGACGCGTCGTCGGCGCCGTGCTCCGCGAACGCCTGGGCGGCCGCGGTCAGCAGCTTCTCGTAGTTTCGCCGGGCGTCCGCGCGCAGCGGCCGGGCCGGGCCGCAGCCCTCGCCGACCCCGGCCGGACCCGGCCGCGCAGTGAGCACAGCGGGGCTCTCGGCCGCGCCCTGGCGCGCAACGGGACTCCCCGCCGCGCCCTGGCGCGTCGGGGCCGAAGTGCCGGTCGCGCCGTCCATCAGCGCTCACCTGACGTGGTCATCAGCCATCACCTTAAATCAGTTTGCAAAGCGGAGGGGTCCTCCGTATAGTTATCGGAGGCGACCTCCACTTACATCGTAGCCAACGCGGGCCAGGCCGCCAGACATTCCCGCTCACGGCCCGCCCACAGCATCGCTCCAGAAAGGCATCAATGTCGACTTCGTCGATAGCGCAGGTCATGACCCGGCCCGGACGGCGCGCCGCGCAACGTCCGGACCGCCGGGGAATCGCTCTCGCCCTCGTGCTCGGTGCCCAGCTCATGATCATCCTCGACTTGACCGTGGTGAACATCGCGCTGCCGAGCATCGCCCAAGGGCTGCACTTCACCGAACCCAGCCTGTCCTGGGTGCTCAACGCCTACACGCTGACCTTCGGCGGCCTGCTGCTGCTCGGCGGCCGGGCCGGTGACATCCTCGGCCGACGGCGTGTGTTCATCGCGGGCATCGCGCTGTTCACGGCCGCGTCCCTGGCCGGGGGCCTCGCGACCTCGGCCGCCTGGCTGCTGGCGGCCCGCGCCGTCCAGGGCGTCGGCGGCGCGATCGCCTCGCCCGCCGTGCTGGCGCTGATCGCGGCCAGCTTCGCCGAGGGCCGGGAGCGCACCCGGGCGCTCAGCATCTACACCGCCGTGGCCATGGGCGGCGGCTCGCTCGGGCTGGTGCTCGGCGGCGTGATCACCGAGTGGGTGTCCTGGCGCTGGGTCCTGTTCATCAACGTCCCGATCGGCATCATCGTGGCGCTCGCCGCGCCGCGGTTCCTGCCCGAGTCCGAGCGCCAGCCGGGCCGGTTCGACCTGGTCGGCGCCCTGACCTCGACCGCGGGGATGACCTTGCTGGTCTACGGCTTCATTCAGGCCGCCTCGAACGGATGGAGCGACGGCAAGGCCATCGTGGCGTTCGCGGCCGCCATCCTGCTCCTGGGCGCGTTCCTGTTCAACGAGTCCCGGGTCCGGCAGCCGATCACCCCGCTGCGCCTGTTCGCCGACCGCGGCCGGGCCGGCTCCTACCTCACCCGGCTGCTGCTGGTGGCGGGCATGTTCGGGATGTTCTACTTCCTCACCCAGTTCGTCCAGGAGGTCCTCGGTTTCAGCCCGCTGGTGGCGGGGATCTCGTTCCTCCCGATGACGGCCGGGCTGTTCGGGGTGTCACGCCTGTCGCCCAGGCTGCTCAGCCGGTTCGGCGCCAAGCCGCTCATGCTGGTCGGCCTGGTGCCCGCGGTGGCCGGCATGGCCTGGCTGTCGCGGATCGCGCCAGGCACCGGCTACGCGGCCGGCGTCCTCGGCCCGATGCTGCTGCTCGGCATCGGCATGGGCGTGGCCTTCGTGCCGCTGACCATGGCCTCGCTGGCCGGCGTGCGGCCACAGGACTCGGGCGCCGCGTCCAGCATGGTCAACGTGACCCAGCAGGTCGGCGGGTCGCTCGGGCTGGCCATCCTGGTCACCGCGTTCAGCTCCTCGGTCCGGAACGCGGCCGGTCACGCGCAGGCGCACCAGCAGGTGATCGTGCACGGCATGTCCAGCGCCTTCACGCTCTCCGCGGTGTTCTACGTCCTCGCGCTGGCGATCGTCGCGCTGGTCATCCGCGACCGCGCCCGGGAGATCGAGGCGGTGCCGGCCGAGGTCGCCGAACGGGTCGAGATCGCCGAGTAAGCCCGATGGGGTGCTTGTCCTAGCCCGGCAGGGTCCTGGCCAGCACCGCGCGGTGGGTGGGCTGCGCCAGCGCGTGGCGCTCCCGGCCCGCCTCGGTCAGGCACACGTCGATGCCGCGCCGGTCAACGTCACACATGGATCGCTGCGCCAGGCCCTGCTGCTCCAGCCGGGCGATCAGGCGGGACAGGGTGCTCTGACTCAGGTGCACGGCCTCGGCCAGTTCCTGGACCCGGAACTTGTGCTGCTCGTTCTCGGCGAGCCGCTCGAGCACCTCGAACTCGGAGAGGCCCAGGCCATGCCGCGCGCTGAGCTCGCGCTCGAGGGCGGCGCAGACCGCGGCGTGACGGGCGGCGAGGGACCGCCACTCGGTCACGACCGGCGGGACCTCGCGGGCGTCCGGCGCGTTCTGAAGGCCCGCGGCCGCCGTATCGGGGCTCACGAGCGCAGTCTAGGCCGTGATCAAGCTAGATGCAACTGCAATAAATTACTTTGCAACTATTGCTTGTACATGCATACAGTTTTGGCCATGGTCACCTCAGCCACATCAACTCGTCCTCCCGCTACCGAGGCCCGCTGGACTCCGCGTCTCTGGGGCCTGCTGGTGGTCTTGTGCGGCGCCCTGTTCCTGGACGCGCTGGACGTTTCCATGGTGGGAGTCGCCCTTCCGTCCATCCGCGCCGATCTCGGGCTGTCAACGTCCTCGCTGCAGTGGGTGGTCAGCGGCTACGTGCTCGGCTACGGCGGGCTGCTGCTGCTCGGCGGGCGCGCCGCCGACCTGCTCGGGCGGCGCCGGGTCTTCCTGGCCGCGCTGGCCATCTTCGCGGTCGCCTCGCTACTCGGCGGCCTGGTCAGCAGCGGCGGCCTGCTCATCGCCGCCCGCCTGGTCAAGGGGATGGCGGCCGCGTTCACCGCGCCGGCCGGCCTGTCGATCATCACCACGACGTTCGCCGAGGGCCCGGCCAGGAACCGCGCGCTCAGCATCTACTCCGCGTTCGGCGCCGGCGGGTTCTCCCTGGGGCTGGTGCTGTCCGGTCTGCTCACCGAGGTGAGCTGGCGGTGGACGCTGCTGTTGCCCGCACCCGTCGCGGCCGTGGTGCTGGCCGCCGCGATCCGGCTGATCCCGCGCACTCCGCCGGCGGACCGCCGCGGCCGGCGTTTCGACCTGCCGGGCGCCGCCACGGTGACCTCGGCCATGCTGCTGCTGGTGTACGCGGTGGTGAGCGCCCCGCAGGCCGGCTGGGCGTCGGCCCGGACGCTGGGCTGTGCCGCGGCGGTCGCCGTCCTGCTGGCCGCGTTCGTGACGATCGAGCGGCACAGCCCCGATCCCCTGCTGCGCCTGGACATCTTCCGGTCGGGCGCTCTGACCAGGGCCAACATCGGGGCCATGGTCCTGTTCGGCTCCTATGTGTCGTTCCAGTTCCTGGTCACGCAGTACCTGCAGATCATGGCGGGCTGGTCGGCGCTGGCCACCGCGCTGGCGTTCCTGCCGGCCGGGGTGCTCGTGGCCGCCTCGTCCGCCGCGATGGGACCGGTGCTGGACCGGTTCGGAGCCACCCGGGTCATCGTGGTCGCCTTCGCCTGCCTCGGCGTCGGATACGCGTGGTTCCTGCGCGTCGGCCCCGCACCCGACTATCCGGCCGTGATCCTGCCCTCGGTGCTGCTGATCGGCTCGGCGTTCGCCCTCGGGTTCTCCTCGCTGAACGTCGCGGCGACCTCCGGCGTCGGCAACGAGGAGCAGGGCCTCGCCTCCGGCATCTTCCAGACCTCGTTCCAGGTCGGCGGCGCGATAGTGCTCGCCGTCGTCACCGCGATCATCGACGCCGGCGGCGCCAACCGGGTGATCTCGGCCCAGGCGCTGTCCGCCTACCGTCCGGCGTTCGAGGTCATCACCGGGATCGCGGTCTTCGGCCTGGCCATCGCGCTCAGCGGCCTGCTCGCGGGGCCGCTGCGGCGTCGCCGCGCACAGGCCGAGATCCTGGCCGCCGATGACGAGGCGGAGGAACGGGTCGTCGCGTGCCCGCGCTGACGGCCGCCGCGGCCGGCGGGCCGGTCAGCCTCCCTGCTGCCGGTTCAGCTCGCCCTGGATCACGGCGACATCTTTGGCCGAGTTCACCGTCGCCTCGAAGTGCGCGACGGCCCAGGTGAAGAAGTTGCTGCTGTGCGAGTTGACCCAATGCGCCCAGACCGCGCCGCCCAGGTGGCAGGTCGGCGTCACCGTGGCGCCCGCCGCCACCGAGACCGTGTCCGTGCACGTCGCGAACGTCGGCCCGTTGTTGCTGGCCGAGAAGTCGACGGTCATCTTGAGCAAGATCGTCGGCGAATCGGGATCGGTTACCGACACCCGGTTGCTGACCGTGCACAACGTCGGGCCGCCGCAGTTGGCGTGGAAGTGAACCTTCTGGCGCAGGCTGACCACCGCCGCCGGGTCGACGGCGCCCCGCAGCCGGCGCACGTCGCCGTGCAGGACCGTGAAGGCCGGGCCGACGGCGCTGGCGTTGAGCGGGGTGACGTCGAAGGCGAAGGACGTGGTACCGGCCTCGCCCTCGACCCGCACCAGCCGGTTCGGGGCGCTCGTCGTGATGAAGTAGCTGACGAAGTTGTCGGTGAGCTTGATCACCTTGGTGGACCCGAGCGTGGTCGTGGCCACGCTCGGGTTGTCCCCGACACGCTCCAGCGTGCGGGCGAGGCGGGCCGGCGTGAGCGAGCCGAGGTTCAGGACGCTGGTCGCCGGGGCCTTCGCCCAGCCCGCGGCGGCCTGCCGGGCGGTCGCGGGGGGCACCGACTGGGACAGCCAGAACGAGGCGGGCGCCTTGAGGTAGGTGTCGCCGCCGACCGTGAGGCGCGTGATCGGGTACCCGTTCTGGGTGTACGTGCCCTCGACCGCGCCCGACCTGGTCACGGTCAGGCTGGCGCTCTGCCCGGCGATGTTGCCGGTCAGCGTGAGCCCGGCGGCCGGTGCTATCGCGTGCCCCGACTGCTGCGCCATCGCGGTGGGTGACTCGCCCTTGCCGAGCAGCAGCACGATGCCGGTCACGACCCCGGCGACCACCGCGGCGACCACCGCCGTGACCGCGAGCAGCACGCCGCGCCGGATCTTGGGCCGGGGCGGCGTGGCGCCGGGCCAGCCAGCGTTCGCGCGGCCGCCCGGGCCGCCGGGATAGCCCGGCTGCGCCTGGCCCGGATACCGGCCCGCGGAGAAGTAGGGTGCCCCGGCTGCGGGCGGCTGGGCGCCGGGCTGCGGGCCCGCCGGGTGGCCCGCCATCGGCTGGCCCGCCGGGTACCCCCAGGCCGGGCCCGGACCAGGTCCCCCGGGCGGGACCCAGGCCGACCCCGGACCAGCCGAATCAGGCGGGACCCAGGCCGACCCCGGACCAGCCGAATCAGGCGGGGCCCCGGCTGAGCCCAGGCCAGCCGCGTCGACCGGCTTCCATGCCGCCCCTGGGTCCGTGTCATCCGCCGACAGCGCGGCGGACCCCGCGTCCGCCGTCGCGGGAGCCCAGACGGAGCCCGCGTCCGCCGGCGCGGACGGCGACCAGACCGAGCCGGGATCCCTGTCGTCCGGCGGAGCCGGGCGGCCGGCGGCCGCGGCGGGGGGCGCCCACGGATCGCCCTGGTCGGCGGCCGTCGGCAGCGGGCCGGCCGAGGCGGCAAACGCGATGCCCGAAGTGGTGCGCGAACTGTCCGGGTCCTGGGCCGGCGGTTCCGGGTCGCTGGAAGGCGCCGCCCCCGATTCTTGCCCTTCCCCCTGGCCAAGTTCCGAACTCACGACGTACCCTTCCTGGCCTGAATTTCCCCATTTATGTCAGGTAGCGTGGCAGACGCGCGGTTCATCCGTCCAGGAGACGCGGGCGGGGCCGCCGTCACCAGCGGTACCCCGCCACCATGACATGGCCGTAGGCCTCAGCGGCCGGATCGAAGTACGACAGCACCAACTGTGTCCGCGTGCTGAGTTCGGGATGCCCGATGATCGCACGGCAGAAATTCGCGTAACCGGCGCCGGCCCGGCAGGGCACCCGGCCCGACGTGAGCTTCCGCCAGGGCCCGGCGGGCGACGACGACGCAAACACCGTGAAGTCGCCGCCGATGCCGCTCTGCTCGACCAGGATGAAGCGGCGTCCGACGGCGGCGAAATCGGCCACGCTCACCCCGGACGGTTTCGGCCCGGCGATCATCGGCGTCGCCGCCGCCGCGTCGGACGTCCACGGGCCCGACGGGCCGGCGCTGCGCCACCGATAGCTGAGGGGGTCGGCCCAGGCGGCCGGGCTGGCCGGCACCCGGGCCTCGACCATCGTCCCGGCGCATCGCCCGGCCCGCGGCGCCGCGCACGTCGAGCCGAACAGGTACAGGTACCGCCCCGAGAAGACCGGCGAGCCGAGCGGCGTGGCGCCCGTGGCGGTGTCGAGCCTGGTGCCGGCCAGCACGGTGACGTCGTCGCTCAGCGCGTGCCGGGCCGGGTCGTATTCGGCCAGGCCGAAGCCCTCGTGCAGGAACCCGCCCGACCCGGGAAGGACGCAATAGTTGTTGAACGTGACGAGCAGGTCGGGCGTGGCCGGCATCCGGGCGACGCCGCTGACCCAGGAGGCGGCGTAACTGCCGCCGTCGCCACAAGGCAGCCCGAACGTGGTGGCCAGGCCGGCCGGCTCGGACAGGAAGGGGGCCGGCGCTCCCGCGTCCGCCCGGGCCGGTCCGCTCGCCGGCGCGCCCGGCCCGTCCGCAGCGGGCGTGGGCACCTCGCTGAGCGGGCCGGGCATCCGCTCCTGCGAGCCGGTACCGGCCGCGGCCGGACCCACCGCGGCGGTCGAGCCGGGGATGAAGCGCTCAAGCGACCAGGCGGCGTGACCGCCGGCGTTCGCGTTCCTGACGTAGACCGGCGTGTCGCAGAACAGCCACAGGCTGCGGCCGGGCGCGTCGGGCAGGGGCACGCTGAAACCGCAGTCGCGGGCGAGGCTGACCCTGCCCGCGCGCTCGATCCCGGACAGGACCGCCGTGGGGGCCAGCGTGGCCGCGTGCGGCGGGACCCGCCGGGGCGGCCGGGCCGGCATCGCGGTTGGCACCGCGAGCAGCACGGCGAGGGACACGACCAGCACTAATGCGCGCAGGAGACGGCGGCCCGCGCTCGTTCGGTCCGGCGCCGTCACGAGCGAAATCCTAGTCGAGACCGGCGCACCGGACCTATCCGGCAATTCGCCCGCGCGTCACAGGCCGGGGCCGCCGCTCGTCTCAGAGTGCGACCCGTCCGCGAGGGACGGGATGGGAAGGGGATCGGTCATGCGAGTCTTTGTGGCCGGGGCGGCCGGAGCGATCGGGCGGCAACTGCTGCCGCAGCTGCGGGCGCAGGGCCATTCGGTGACGGCGGCGACCCGGACTCCGGGCAAGGTGTCGCTGCTGCGTGAGCTGGGCGCGCAGCCCGTGGTGATGGACGGCCTGGACGCCATGGCCGTCGGCGAGGCCGTCGCGCGAGCCGAGCCGGACGCCGTCATCCACCAGATGACCGCGCTGACCGGCGGCACGGACCTGCGCCACTTCGACCGGACCTTCGCCGTCACCAACCGGCTGCGCACGACCGGGACCGACCATCTGCTGGCGGCCGCCGCCGCGGCAGGCGTCCGGCGGTTCATCGCGCAGAGCTACACCGGCTGGTCGAACATCCGCACCGGCACGCCGGTGAAGACCGAGGACGACCCGCTCGACCCGCACCCGCCCGCCGCGCAGCGGGAAACGCTCGCCGGGATCACGTACGTGGAGCGCGCGGTGCTCGGCGCCCCGGCGCTGCATTCGATCGTGCTCCGGTACGGCTCACTGTACGGCCCCGGCGCCTCCGAGGAGATCGTCGCCATGATCAGGAAGCGGCGGCTGCCGATCATCGGCGACGGCGCGGGCATCTGGTCGTTCCTGCACGTTCACGACGCGGCATCGGCCACCGTCGCGGCGCTGGACCACGGCGAGCCCGGTGTCTACAACGTCGTGGACGACGAGCCAGCTACCGTGGCGGAGTGGCTGCCGTTCCTAGCCCAGGCGGTCGGCGCGAAACCGCCGCGACGGGTGCCGGTGTGGCTCGGCCGCGTGGCCGCTGGCGAGGTCGGCGTCTCGATGATGACGCAGATCCGCGGCTCGTCGAACGCCAGGGCGAAGCGGTCCTTGAGCTGGCAGCCCGCGTGGCCGAGCTGGCGGCAGGGCTTCACCGGGGGGCTCGCCGAGGGCGAGCCTGCGCCCCGCGCCGCGTAGCCGGAAGGAGGGGCGTGGGTTGACCACAGCCGAGGCATTCACCGAGCTCAGGCCGCTGATGTTCTCGATCGCCTACCGGATGCTCGGCAGCGTCAGCGAGGCCGAGGACATCGTCCAGGAGGCCTTCCTGCGTTATCACCGGGTCCTGTCCGGGCCGGGCGCGGGCGGCCCGGGCCAGGGTGGAACGGGCGCGGGCGAGAGCCCGGCGGACGCGGCGCACCCCGGGGCCAGGATCGAGTCGCCCAAGGCGTACCTGTCCGCGGTGACCACCCGGCTCTGCATCGACCAGCTGCGATCCGCGCGCGCCCGCCGCGAGGCGTACCTCGGGGAATGGCTGCCCGAGCCGCTGCTGACCGGCGACCGGGTGCTGGCCGGCGCGCCCCCGGCCGATCCGGACAGCGCCGCCGAGCAGGCCGACTCGCTGTCGATGGCGTTCCTGCTGCTGCTGGAAAGGCTGTCGCCGGTGGAGCGGGCGGTGTTCCTGCTGCACGACGTCTTCGGCTACGGCTACGACGAGATCGCCGGCATCGTCGGCAAGAGCCAGGACAACGCCCGGCAGCTCGCGCTGCGGGCCCGGCGGCACGTCGCCGAGGGCAAGCCGCGGTTCGAGGCCTCGCGGCGCAAGCGCGACGAGCTGGCGGCGCGGTTCTTCCGCGCGGTCGGCCAGGGCGACATGGACGACCTGGTCACGATGCTGGCCGAGGACGCCGTGGTCTACGGCGACAGCGGCGGCGTGCGGCCGTCCTGGCCGCGCCCGATCGCCGGGCGCGACCACGTCGGCCGGCTCCTCGTCGGCGTGGCCCAGCAGATCAGCCAGCTCGGGGTGGAGATCCGCCCCGCCGAGGTCAACGGCCAGCCCGGCGCGCTGTTCCTTGACCCGGCCGGGCGCCTGATCAACGTTTTCGCGCTGGACATCGCGGACGGGCAGGTTCAGACGATCCGCTCCGTGATCAACCCCGACAAGCTGCACCACCTTGGGCCGCTGGCCGACCTCGAGGGCCTGCGCCGCCAGCTGCACCCGTCCGGCTGATCACGCGGCCGGGCTCGCCGACCTGACCGCGGCCCAGTGCTGCTCGAGGTGCGGCACGAGGTCCATCGGCCGCTCCTCGGGGAAGAACAGCCGGGCACCGTCGATCGTGACCACCCGGGTCACGCCGGGGATCGTGTCCCGCAGCCAGTAGGCCCAGGAGACGTCGAAGAACGCGTCGCCGGTCCCCCAGACCACGAGCGTGGGTACCGAGAGCATCCGCAGCTCCGGCTCGACCGCCGCCAGATCGCCCGCATCCAGCGACGTCAGCAGCCGCTCGAACTCGCGGCCGCGTTCGATCGTGCCCACACATGGCTCTAGGTAGCCCCGGATGACCGCCCGGTCGGCGCGTTCAAAAAATTCATAGGCGTCACCGAAGGAGACCTGAGCCGCCGTGTCGATGTCATCAAGCAACGCGAGGGCCGAGGGGGCGAGCTCGCCGGCCGCCGCCAGCTCCACCACCGGCTTGAACGCCTCGGGCGGCAGGTTCTCGCTGACGTCGCAGTTGGTGAGGGCGAGCGTCGCGAGCCGGCCGGGGTGGCGGGCCGCGAACACCTGCGCGATGGCCCCGCCCGTGTCATTGGCGACCAGGTCGACGCCGGTGAGCCCGAGTGCGTCACAGAAGTCGTCGAGTACCGAGGCCAGCGCGGCAACCGACAGGTCCTGTCCCGGGTTCACCGGGGTGCGGCCGTGCAGCGGCAGGTCAAGCGCGACGCACCGCCGGCCCGGGCGCGCCACCGCGCCGATCACGTTACGCCACAGGTAAGCGTTGGTGCCGACGCCGTGCACGAACAGCGCGACCGGCCCGGTTCCCACGTCGAGGTAGCTGACATCGCCGGAGCGGGTCGTGACGGTATGCCGGTGCGCGTCGAGTTCCTGTAGTTCCATAGTGCTCGCCTCCGGGCTCGATCGAATAACCTCGTCAGTAACAGACTGACCGTCGGTCTATCAGAGCAAACCGACAGTCGGTCTGTCAAGTAGTGCATGGCAGGGAGCCGTGATGGACCGACCGAACAAGAACGTCGCCCGCGGTGAGGCGACCCGCGGCCAGCTGGTCGCGATCGCTACGCGCATGTTCGCCGAGCACGGCTACGAGGACACCTCGATCGAGGCGGTGCTACGCGAGGCGGGCGTCAGCCGCGGTTCCCTCTACCACCACTTCGCGAGCAAGGAGGCCCTGTTCGAGGCGGCGGCCGAGGAGGTGGAGACCCGGGTCGGCGACCAGACCCTCGCCGCGGCGGCCGGCGCGGCCGGACCGGTGCAGGCGCTGCGCGCCGGCTTCCTGGCCTGGATCAGGCTCGCCGGAGATCCGGTGGTGCAGCGCATCCTGCTGATCGACGGGCCGTCGGTCATGGGCTGGGAGCGATGGCGGGCGATGGAGGAACGGCATGCGCTCGGCCTGATCCGCGGCGTGGTGCAGGCCGCCGCCGATGCCGGGCACCTGCCGCCCGAGATGGTCGACACGATGGCTCACATCCTGCTCGCCTCGGTCAACGAGGTCGCCCTGATGGTCGCCAGGTCCGACGATGCGGAGGCCGCGATGGCCGCGGGCGCCGACACCATCGACGAGCTACTGCGGCGCCTGCTCGGCCGGTGAACGTGCGGTCAGCGCGGGCCGGCCCGCCCGGCGCCCGGCGCCGGTTACGGCAGGGCAGCCCGCTCGCGCCGCGTCCGGGCCATCAGGTCACGGGCCAGCGCGGCGCCCGCCGTCGCCGCTACCGATGCCCGCGGATCCGGCGCAGCGCGTCGCAGCCGGGCCGCGTACGCGGCAGCGCGCTCGCGCCAGACGTCCTCGTCCGGGCGGGGGACCAGGGCGGGCTGGGCGGTCAGCCGCGGGTCGGCCCGGCGGGCGTCGCGGAACCCGGGCGTTGGCGGTGTCCGCCGCGGGTTCGGCCGCGGGGCAGGTCCCGGGACCGGTGTCAGGACCGGCTTCTTCGCGGCCAGCGGGACGGCCGGCCATGGCGGCGGAAGGATTGCCATAACGGGGACGGTATAGGCGGGGTGTGACAATCCTGGGTGACGGCGCGTCACGGCCGGCCACGGCATCCAGCGCCCGATCTCAGTCTTGCCCGGCGGGGTATCCACGATCGGGTTCCCAGAGTTCCACGGCACCAGACATGAACGTATGGAAGTAGCCGCATTGTTCGCAGACCAGCCCGGTGGCCGACTGGTTCGCCCAGCCCATATTGAAGAACTCCGCGCCGGTGGTGTTCAGCTTGACCTCCCGGTCACTGAACGCCTTCCCGTGGCAGAAGGTGCAGGAGAAAGGATGCCGGGCCGTTCCCACGGTCACCAGCGAAACGCGCCTGGCCACATGCTGCTCCTCAAACGACTGCCGGCCGCGGGCTAACCACCCCGCTCGATCCCGCACGGCCGTCTGATCAGCCGACGGCCGTGGCGAGGACATTGTGCAGCATAGAGGACGTCCGCGTGCCTAGCTGGCATTGGTGATGTTCGCGCACAGCAGCGGGCGGAAGTAGATAGTGGGCTGGCCGTTGCTGAGGATGTCGTTGCTGTTCCCCTGATGGATATTGAGATACCAGCCGTGCGCCGGTATCGGCGTGGTCACGTTGGTGAAGACGCGCACCGCGTGCCGGACCTGGCCGTGCCGGTTGGCGTGCAGGTCTTTGAGCATGTACAGGACCGGGCCCTGGTTCATGCAGCTGCCGAGGTGGATGTGCGCGGCGTGCGGCCCGGGAGTGAGCCCGCTGGCATCGACGGTGACGGTCAGGGTGCGGCGGCGGGCGCTATAGGCGATGGCGGCCCGTCCCCGCAGCGAGCCGAAGCTGCTGCCCGCCGGGCCTACGTCGACCGCGATGAGCCGGTGCGGCCCGCGCCCGGGGTTGCTCAGCCGCCGGGTCTGCGCGATCGGGTCCTTGGCAATGCCCGCTGGCTGTACTCCCATGCGCACGAGCAGACGGCTTCCCGCGGGCAGGTGGCCGGTGAAATGGCTGTGCAGCGTGCCGTCGGCCCGGCCCCCGCTGTTGGCGGTGAGCTGGCTGAACCGGACGGCCCGCGGCCGGCCGGGAACCACGAGATCCACGTTGTGCGACGAGCCGGGCGTCAGCCCGTACATGTCCGCGTGCACGGTGAGCCGGCCGTGGCGCGACCGGCCGAAGGTGACCGCCCCGTGCGGCATGGGCCGCAACGACAGGTGGTGAGCCGCGGACGTGCCATGAACGGCCGCGGAGCCGAACGGCCCGAGGCCGGCGGTGCTGGCGCTCGCCGGCGCGGCC
>Ga0335072_10002068_pt1 | contig 31689 bp, 26 predicted proteins | sample Lox_Sample_21_FD_206725 | JGI IMG/M metagenome (GOLD analysis project Ga0335072, IMG submission 206725) | Soil microbial communities from Loxahatchee National Wildlife Refuge, Florida, United States - Lox_Sample_2.1 | ecosystem: Environmental > Terrestrial > Soil > Wetlands | place: USA...
GGCAATGATTGCTGCCCCTCTGTTCAGTGCCCTATGTGGTTGAAGAGAAGTCGTCTCAGCAGTGCACGATTTTCTCGCTCGTGATCCCACGCGTGGCGTTGCGCGTATCCACGACGAGTCGTGCTTCGTCAACGATGCGGCGATAGTCGTAGTCGGAGTGGTCGGTGACGATCACGACGCAGTCGTATTGACCTAAATCGTCGAGGCCGGCGCATTTCATCTGCAGATCGTATTTTCGTCCTCTCCCAATAAACGGAAAGTACGGGTCGTGATAGCTGACCGCGGCGCCCTCTTTCTGCAGTAGCTCGATGATCGTCAGCGAAGGTGATTCCCGCAGATCGTCGATATCTTTCTTGTATGCCACTCCCAGCACCAGCACGCGCGAGCCGTTGAGCGGTTTCTTGTGTCGGTTCAACGCCCGGACCACAAACGCGAGAACGTGATAGGGCATGTTGGTGTTGATCTCGCCCGCGAGTTCGATAAATCGGGTGCGGAAGTCACATTCCTTGGCTTTCCACGAGAGATAAAAGGGATCGACTGGAATGCAGTGCCCACCGAGGCCGGGGCCAGGGTAAAACGGATGAAAGCCAAACGGTTTGGTCGACGCCGCGTCGATGACTTCCCAAATGTTCAGGCCCATACGTAAGCAAAGCAACTTGAGCTCGTTGACCAAAGCTATGTTTACGCAGCGGTAAATGTTCTCCAGCAGTTTTGTCATCTCCGCCGCTGCCGGCGACGAAACCGGAACCGTTCGGTTGAAAATCGATCCATACAGTGCACACGCCAGATCGGAAGCCTGCCGATTCAGCCCGCCCACAACTTTGGGAATATCGCGCCGGGCCACTGTTGTATTACCGGGATCCTCACGCTCCGGTGAGAAAGCGACGAAAAACTCATTGCCGTTGGCCGCTTCGCCGCGCGCCGACTTCAGTCCGCGCTTATTCCCCTGTTCGAGGATGGGCACCATGACTTCCTCTGTTGTGCCCGGGTATGTGGTGCTCTCGAGAACAACAAGCTGTCCAGCACATAAATGCGGGGCGATGGAGTGCGTGGTCCCAGTGATGAAGCTCAGATCGGGTTCATGATATTCATCCAGCGGCGTGGGCACGCAGATAATAATCGCGTCCATGGACGCGATCTGGGAATAATCGGCCGTGGCGGTGAATCCCTGCTTCTGCGCGGTCTGGATTTCGGTCGGAAGAATGCGATAGATATACGAGGCACCCTTGGTCAGCGCGTCAACCTTGCGCGCATCAATATCGAAGCCCGTCACGCGAAAACTCTGCTCGCTATACAACAGGGCCAGCGGCAACCCTACATAGCCAAGTCCGATGATGCCGACGCGAGCTTCGTGTTTTTCAATCTTATTTTTGAGAGTGTCAAAGAGAGTCTTGGAGGCAGAGACGGTGGGCATAATGACGCCTGAGAGAATCAGACGCGAAAATTCTATCACGCACGGACTCAGGCGAATCGCCGAGTGGGGTAGGGTTGGTAACGTGTAGTTTCACTTCAGGAAAGGAGCGCCAATGGCCGATTTCCCTAGCTCACATTCGCCAGCGTCTTCACCGCTATATCTGACCGTCCGCGCAACCGTTGCACCGATTCGTGAATCACCTTGGCGGCGACTCCTGCCGCGCCCTGCTCGGCTAGATTCGCAACGCTGCCCGCTTCTTCGGTTGTTGTGCTCGCCATATCGAGCAAGACGACAACCGAGTCGGCATGCAGCTTCCACACCGATGACATTTTTTGGCTGCGCTTCAATTCTTCCAGTTCGGTGCTGATTCGCGCCGAGATCGACACCAGTCGGATCAGCGTTCGCGCCACATCGGCGCGAAGGGTCTTTTCGTCGAGGAACGCTGCGCTGTACGCATCCGCTTCGGCGGGAGTCAACGTCAGGTTGAAGAACCGCATCGGCACCACCTGCCGGTATTTCGGATCGGCGACGCGCACAAACACACGAATCGATTCTTCCACCCGCCGCAACTTCGCGTCCTCAATCGATATCTGCTGCGCGGTCACTGCGGGAGGCTGAAACACGGCCGGCGCAGCCGGAGTTTTCGCTGGCGGCACGCGTGCTGGCTTCGGCGCCGCCGCGGCATTGCCGCTGCCCCCATGCGATGCCCGTGCCGCTGGAGCCAACAATGGTCTTCTAATCGGCGGCCGCCGATCCAGTTCCTTCTTCAGCTTCGACACGCGCCGGAATTTTTCCAGGGTGTTGCCATAATCGGCTTGCAGCATTTGATTCTGTTCAATCGCCGCGACATGCTCGACCGTGACTTCCACGCCATCGACCGTGGTAAGAATCGTTCCACCCATTTCCTCGAGCGCCTGCCCGAACTGTTTGATCTCGCCCAGAGCTTTGGCAAACAGCTCATCAAATTTCTTGCCGAACATCGCGTTGTACGCGGAAACCGTGGCCAGCACGCCGGGATGATAGAACGACGAATCCAGCCACTGCTTCAGCTCGCGCACGCGACCGATGATGCCGGAATCGATCAACGCATTGAAGTCTCGGAATCGCGCCACTTCTTCCCGTAGCGGATCGAATCGCCGCAGCAGCTGCACATGTTCTTCCGGCAGCGACGGTACGTCCGTATCCGCAAGAATCTCGATGAGCGCAATCTCGAAGGGGGACAGCGGCAACGCCCCATCCAGTCCATAGCCGCTCTGTTCCCACTGCCCCGGCACGCGCGGATGCCGGTACAGGAAAGTTGCAATCAGATCAGTCTTGTCGCGATTGACATCGGTCGCTTCGCGCCGCCGGACAAAATAACGCAGCAGCGCCTCGGCCACTTCCGAATCCGTCTCCGGCGTGAGTGCCTTCCGGAGCATTGCCGGCGTGATCGCCATGTCGAGCAGATGCAGCCAGCGATACATGCGCGACAGCGTGTTCGGCAGCTCGCCCTCGGAATGCCGCAGTGCATCTTCGTCGAGGGCATTCGGCACAGGCACAGGTCCGCCCAAGGCTTCCGCCATCAGCTTCTGATAGAAGCCCTGTACCGTCGCAAGTATGGCTAGCTCAAACCGAAGATCTTCGGCCAAGCGCTCCCCCGCACGTGAGATCACTGACAAATTCTTACCAAGCTTCAAGTAAAAACGAAGGTTACTTCTGGGTGCAAGTTACCTCCGGTGCGGGAAATTTCAGGTGATCTTCGTCCGCGGAAGTACATGGACTTCCGCGGAGGGGATCGGCGTCGCCCCAGGGAAGGACACCACAGGGTTCACGCCCCTGCTAGAATTCGCAAGGCTTGAGGAGAGAGAAATGCACGAAATGTTCATCGTTGTCGTACTCGCAGCGGGCGCTACGCTGACCGTCTGTGCGCTCACAATCGGCGCGTGGAGAGGGATGAACTCCACGACAGCCGTAGCCGTGGTCATGGCATTGGCTTTCCTGGCGGGAGCCGGGATCGCGTTGGGCGGCGATGCCACTGTGTTCTATATCGGGTGCGGCGCAGCTTTCTTGGTGTACTTCTGTTTCATGTTGGCCAACATTGCCACGACACTCAAAGAAATCGCCGTTCGGCTAGACGGAGGGAAATGAGTCCGGCCATGACTTCGTCGGTCAGGGGCAATCGCGTTCAGGATCAGCCGAAATCCGGAGGACTGCCGGCTACCGTTTCGACACGCGGTGCCGCACCCCTGTGTCAGGGTTTTGCGACGGCGTGGGGAGCTTGGTTTTTCGCAAGGGTCGGCGGAGTTTCGCGATAATTCTCACAGGTAACCTATAGGCTCCGTGACTACGGGCACCTGTAATATCGGAGAGATACATCTACCTTAACGACGGGAGCCCGTTTTCTGCCGCACTCGTCCATGTCGTCGGTTGCGCGAGCATCTCTGCTAGCGATGGCAGCGGTTGCTTTCACTGATGTATGTAGCGGGCAGGATATTCATATCCTGCTACGAGCAAAGGACGGCGGTACCTCGTTCCACCTCGGTGAGCCCATCGCTGTGGAAGCGGCCTGCGTAGATCCTGTCAGCCAGCAATTTCTCTCGCCCTGCGCTGTAGTACTCAAAGCGGAGCCACTGTCGCCGGGTACGCGATTGTCAGCCGATCGCATTGATCAAACCACCTGGCGGGATGCGCAGTCTGGCGAGCTTCCTCCAGGACCAGTCGGGGTGTGCGGCACCATCAGCAATCCATTGCCCACGCAGCCGTCGAAGAAGCCTGATTGGCGCAGCGTGACGCTTGAAGAGCCGTTTCCCGTTTATCCCGGCCAGTACAAGCTAAAGGCTGTCCTGGCATACGACTTGGAAATCTCCGACCGATTTGGCGAACCGGAAACACATTCTACTTCGGATGAAGTCGAGATCGGCATGGACGACAATCTCAGTTGGACAAATCATCTCATGCATTTTTCAAGATGCGATTACGACGTTCACCTCACTCTGGTACCAGACTCCGATGCAGTCGCAGCTTTAAGAAAGCATCTAGCAGAATGCACTGGGACATTCCCTGAACCGTATGCCGAGCTCTTGCACGAGATTGTCTGGCTGAAAATGCAGGTCGAACAACCAGAACTCTATGCGCGGATGCTGCAGCTTGAGCGCAGCCGTCCGCCTTTGCGAGGCGAGGATGAGGCCGAACTGCAACAGCGGGAGCTAGAGCAGGCCCGGCTAAGTGCGCTGAGCGATGCGAAGCAGATTCAGCAGTGGTTCCACGACCAATATCGGGAATTATTGCTGGAGACCGCAGAGCAACTCGTCACGGCATATAACTCCCATCCCAATTTACGTGACAATGAGGATTTTCAGGAAGATCTGGATGACGGCTTCGAAAATTGGCATGAGGCCGCCGCATCTTTGTTTGGCCGAGCCGATAGCTATTTGAGCCGCCACGAGGTTGTCAACTTTCTAAAACGCGCGGGCCGCTCCCAGAAATATGTTGAAGCATTCGTGAAGAACGAGAAATCAGATCTTCCGCTGAGTCTTCCGGAATACCACCAGTAGCTTCTATTTTCGTAACTCCTTTACAATCTCTCGCGCCGCGTTCGCTCCCGAGCCTCCGGTCAGGCCTGCGCCAGGATGCGTGCCGCTGCCGCACAAATAGAGATTTTCGATCGGCGTACGATAGCGTGCCCAGTCGAGCAGCGGACGCATGGTAAAGAACTGATCAAGCGCCAGCTCGCCGTGAAAGATCTGTCCGCCGGTCAGTCCATACTTTTCTTCCAGATCGAGCGGGGTGATGATCTGATGCGTCAGGATCAGCTCCGGCAAGTTTGGCGCGTACTGCGCAAGCGTCTGCACGACGGTCTGGCCGAGCGCTTTGCGCTGCTGCTCCCAGTCGCCCTTCAGCTTATACGGCGCGTATTGCATGTAGATCGACATTACGTGCTTGCCTTCGGGCGCGAGTGTGGGATCGGTGAGCGAGGGAATCGCGAGTTCAAGATATGGCTGGTGCGAAAAATTGCCGTACTTCGATTCGTCGAACGCTCGCTCGAGATAATCGATTTCATGCCCGATCTGAATGCGTCCCTTTAGCGCGGACGCATCGCCCTTCTTGAGCGCGGTGAACTTCGGCAAACCTGCAAGTGCAAGGTTTACCTTTGCTACGGTTCCATTGGCACGATAATTCTGCAGCCGCTGCACGAAATCCGGAGAAAGATGCGTGGGATCAGTTAGCTTGAGCAGTGTGCGTTTAGGATCGGCATTCGAAATTACGGCCCGGGCGTGAATCTCTTCGCCGGTGGCCAGCAGAACGCCAGTTGCAGCGCCGTTCTGCACGTGGATTTCGATGACCTCCGCGCCAGTGCGAATTTCCGCGCCCGCGGCTTTCGCCGCGCCAGCCATCGCGTCCGTGACTGCGCCGATCCCGCCCGCCGCGAAGCATGCTCCTCCGGCGGGATGCGCGTCTCCCGCGGCACGAATCAGAAATACTAGAGCACTTCCCGCCGACCAAGGACCGAGGAAGGTCCCAAACACTCCGCGCGCCGCGATCACCGCCCGCAGCAACTCAGTCTCGAAATATTCCGCGGCCAGATCGGCGACCGCCATCGGCCCCCAGCGCAGCAGCCGGAACATATCTTTCTTTCCCAGCTTGCGGATGGCGCGACCGGTCTTCAGCATGCCCCACAAATCCGCGCTTGAAGGATGGTCAATATCCGGAGGCGTGGTCGCGAGCGCCTCGGCCGTCACCTTGCTGATTTTTTCGAGCGACTGTTCGAACTCGGCGTATTTTGCGGCATCCTTCTGCGAGAAGGCGGCAATCTGCTTCGCTGATTTCTGTGTATCGCGATAAAGCGAAAGCGCGCGTCCATCCGGCGACAGCGCGGTGACACAAATTTCCGGCGTGATCAGCCGCAGGCCGTGCTCTTCCAATTGCATGTCATCAACGATATCGGGACGGATCGGTCCCGCGGAGTGCGCGAGAGTCGAGCAGCGAAATCCGGGATAAAACTCGTCGGTTACCGCCGCTCCCCCGAGCTGCGCGTTGCGCTCGAGCACGAGCGGCTTGAATCCCGCTTTGGCGAGATAAAACGCGGTGACCAGCCCGTTGTGGCCACCACCAATAATGACGACGTCTCGTGAGTTTGCCATTCCTCTGTATACCTCTGCGCCCTCTGTGTGAAAAATCTTGGACCACAGAGGGCACAGAGTCGCACAGAGCGGAGAGAATCGCCCACCTTACGAAAATCGCTCTTCGACTTCGCTCAGGGCAGGCTCCGGGTGGGCACCCGAATTTCTCGATCGTCTAGGCGTGTGCGTCTTTCAAGATCTCCAGTGCCGCGAGCCGTCCGTTCGCGCCCATGATGCCGCCGCCGGGATGCGTCGCCGATCCGCACATGTACAGATTCTTGATCGGCGTGCGGTACTGCGCCCATCCAGGGACCGGACGCAGAAAAAAAAGCTGCTCCAGCGACAACTCGCCCTGAAAAATATTGCCCTCGCTCAATCCCCACTCGCGTTCGAGATCGAGCGGCGTCACCACCATCTTGTCGATGATGATGTCGCGAATGTTCGGAGCATACTCCGCAATTGTGTCGATCACGGTGTTGCCAAACGCTTCTTTCTCGGTGTCCCAGCTAAGTCCGGGTCGCAATTTGTATGGTGCATACTGCACGAAGCACGACATGACATGCTTGCCGGGTGGCGCTACCGAAGGATCTGTGAGCGAGGGAATCACCATGTCGATGTATGGGCGGCGCGAGAAATTGCCATACTTGGCTTCGTCGTAGGCGCGTTCCATATACTCGACTGTCGGCGAAATCGAGACGGCTCCGCGCAGATGCGCGCCCGGACCAGGCATGCACTTGAAATCCGGCAGCGCATCCAGCGCAATGTTTACTTTTCCCGAGGATCCACGGAATTTGTAACGATTCACTTCTTCGAGAAAATCTCCCGGCAGATGCTGCGCCTCGATGAATTTCGTAAATGTCAGCCGCGGATCGACGCTCGACGAAATCACATCGGCATAAATCTCATCGCCGTTGGCGAGCACGACGCCTTTCGCCTTCCCGCTTTTAATCATGATCCGCGCGATGGCCGATTCTGTCCGAATTTCTACTCCCGCTTCCCGCGCCGCATCTGCAATCGCGTTGGAGATTGCACCTGTCCCGCCGCGAGCGAACCCCCAGGCGCGAAACGCACCGTCGATCTCTCCCATGTAGTGATGGAGCAGGACGTAAGCCGTCCCCGGCGAGTGCACGCCCAGGAAGGTGCCAATAATTCCCGACGCCGACATGGTCGCCTTGAGCACGTCGGTCTCGAACCACTGATCGAGAAAATCGGCAGCGCTCATGGTCATGAGCTGCACCTGGTTGTACTTGTCGTAGCTCGACATCCCCTGGAAACGCCGGCCAATGAACAGCAGCTTCATCAATTCGCGCGGATCGAGCGTGGTCGGATCGGGCGGCACCATGCTCAGAATCGGCTTCACGAAGCGGCACATTGCCTGCATCGCCTTACCGAATTCGTCATAAGCTTCGGCGTCAAGCCGCGAATGGCGGGCGATCTCGCGATGCGTTTTGCCGTGATCATTGACGCGCCACAGATAATCGCCGTTGGGCATCGGCGTGAAGGTTCCATCGAGCGGAAGAATTTCGAGACCGTGGCGTGGGAGGTCGAGATCGCGAATGATCTCTGGCCGCAGCAGCGATACTACGTACGAGCACACCGAGAATTTGAATCCCGGCACGATCTCTTCAGTGCAAGCCGCGCCGCCGAGCACATGCCGCCGTTCGAGCACGAGAACTTTCTTGCCCGCGCGCGCAAGATAGGCTGCATTGACCAGGCCGTTGTGCCCGCCGCCAATCACGATCACGTCATATTTGTTCGCCATCGCCAGCAGCCTTTAGCTTGCAGAGGGAAATTCGAGAAACGCAATGATACGGGAAGGAATCGGCGAAAGCAGATCAGAGTCCGCTCGGCAGAACGCTCCATTGAATGAGGCGGCGCATGATGGAGACCCATTGTAGCGCAAGGCGAGTGAGATGTGAGCAGTAAGCACAGCAGAGTACATTTGGGTTGGTTGCGTCATCCCGAGTGCTAGCGTTTTTCAGGCGCAGCGAGGGATCTCGCGGGGGGACGCCTCGATGGTGCACGCCACATCCCTCGCGTACCGGTAAAAGCGTGCTTCGGGGTAACGCAGCGGAACGAGATGATTTCAGACTGCGCCTCTAGGCGTGATCAGCCTCACCACATTGCTCGCAATCGCCCGCTCTGCCTATAATCGCTCTCGATTTCCTCTGCGCCTCCGTCTCTCCGCAGAGTGAACCGAGGTCTGCCCTTGCCTATCGGAACCGCATTTCACGAGCGCACATTTTCCCTTTGCCACAGCCTGAATTACCGCGAGTGGTCGGGATACTACACCGTCAGCGTGTACGAAGTGCATCATGAGCACGAGTACAACGCCATCCGCAACGCGTGCGCGCTTATCGACGTTTCTCCGCTTTACAAATATCGGATCAGCGGCAAAGACGCGACCCGGCTCGTGAACCGGATCATCACACGCGACATCAACAAGGTAAAAGTTGGCCAGGTCATTTATTGCTGCTGGTGCGATGAAGAAGGCAAAGTCATCGACGACGGAACGATCTCGCGTCTCGCTGAAAACGTTTATCGCTGGACGGCCGCTGATCCCAGCCTGCGCTGGTTCCGGCAGAACGGCCTCAATCTTGATGTGGAGGTCGAGGACGTCTCCGAGAAAGTTGCTGCGCTCGCGCTGCAGGGGCCGACTTCGGCCAAGCTGCTCAAGTCCGTTGCCGAGGCCGACATCGCGAATCTGAAATATTTTCGCGTGACCAGCGGAAAAATCGCAGGCGTTCCGGTCGACATTTCGCGCACCGGCTACGCCGGTGATCTGGGGTACGAAATCTGGATGCCATGGGGTGACGGCGCAAAGAATGAAGCCGTTAAAGTTTGGGACGCGCTTGTCGACAAAGGGAAGCAATTTGATCTGCACGCCACGGGCATGCTGGCCTTGGACGTGGCCCGGGTCGAGGCTGGATTGCTGCTGATCGAAGTTGATTACATGAGTTCGAAGAAGGCGCTGATTCCCTCGCAGAAATTTTCGCCCTATGAGCTCGGCTTCGGGCGCATGGTTCATCTCGAAAAAGAAAATTTCATCGGCAAACGTGCGCTCGAGCGCGATGCGAAAAACGGCGTTGCCCGCCAGCTTGTTGGATTGGAAGTCGATTGGATTGACGTCGAGCGATTGTATGAGAGGTACGAGCTCACTCCCGCGGCGCCGGCGCAGGCTTCGCGTGTTGCGGTTCCCGTTTATTCAGGCGACAAGCAGGTCGGGAAAGCCACCACGACGACCTGGTCGCCGACGCTGAAAAAGATGATCGCGCTCGCCAGCATTCAAACCGAATATTCAAAGCCCGGCACGGCTCTACAGATGGAGATCACGATCGAAGCCATTCGGCTGAAGACGAACGTGACTGTGACGACGTTGCCGTTCTTCAATCCTGCGCGAAAAACTGCCAGCCCGGTGTAGGATCGTTGGAATGAGGTTCCAGCCATGAGCACACGCGTGGAACGGCAGACAGTCGATCTTTCGAGCTATCCCGACCTGGTCGTGATCTATCTCGGCATGCGAGTGAATCGCATGTACGGAATGAAAACCCTGCTTGGATTCGGACCAAAGATATCTTCGTCCGCCGCGGCGCATCCGGACGGACTGCTGTGCCACGAGATCTTCATATTTTCACTATTTCCGATGCACGCCGGCATCCGCCAGTACTGGCGTGACCTCGATTCGCTGATGAAGTGGACCCGATCCGATCCGCACAAGCAATGGTGGCAACAGTTCCTGAAAGATTCGGGGGGCACGGGCTTTTGGCATGAAACGTATCTTCGACGCGGCGGCATGGAAGCCATTTATGACGACATCGCGCCCGCGATCGGATTCAAGACTTTCGCGCCGGTGGTGCGGGCTGTCGGACCAATGTTCGGCGCCGCGGCCAGGGCTGGAAAAGAATCTGCAGGCGAACCGGTATTATCGGAAAAGGAACTCTACGGCGATCCCCATCAACGAGACGCTGCTTAATTGACTCTATGAAGCCGCAGTCTTCATGCCACGGCGCTTCCAATACCAATAACCCGGCACGCCGACCAGCACGATCGCTGTTCCCCAAAACGCTTCGGTTGGACGCGTGATGATCGTGTTTAGCGTCCAAGCGGCACCGATCAGCACATAGATTCCCGGCAGCCACGGATATCCGGTGCAGCGGTACGGCCGCGGAATCTCCGGCCGCTTCCAGCGCAACCAGAAGAATCCGATTACCGTCAACGTGTACGAGAGCACCATTCCATAAATCACATATGTATAAAGTTGGTCGTATCGGCCGCTGACGGTCAGCGCCGCGGCCCAGACGCCTTGCCCGATCAAACTGAACGCCGGCGTGCGCCATCTAGGATGGATTTCCGCCATGCGCTTGAAGAACACGCCATCTTGCGCCATCGCCATATACACGCGCGCGCCCGCGAGTGTGCAGGTTGCGGCCGCGCTGAAGCAGGCGACGGCGATCATCAGGGAAAGCCATCCGGCGGCTTTAGGAGAAAACAGAACTGCCGCTGCAGCGTGCGCAATGGTTTCGTGCTGAGCGATTTCGTTCAGCGGCATGGCGTAGATGTATGTCATGTTCATAGCCACGTAGATCACGCCCACGGCGAGCACGCCGAAGAACATGGCCAGCGGCACATTTCGCCGGGGATCTTTCACTTCCCCCGCAACCCACGTGATGTACACCCATCCGTCATAGGCCCAGAACACGGCGATCAATCCCACGCCGAGCGCGGAAATCAGATGCGTTGCGGAAAGTCCCATCGTGAGTCCAATGCCATGCGACTCGAAGTTCGACCAATGTCCTTTGCCAAGCGCGAATCCCAACACGACGAATCCCGCCATGGCCGCGAATTTCGTCCAGGTGGAAACGTTCTGCAGCAGCGCGCCCCAGCGCAGTCCGACGACATTTACATAGGTGAGAATTGCGATCAGCAACAGAGCAAAAAGGTGCGCGCGCGTGATGGCGATGCCTGCGATCGCGAATACGACTCGCTGCTCTGAGACCGCCGGGAAAATGTTTCCGCTATACGCTGCCGCCGCCACCGACAGCGCTGCGATGCTTCCACCGTTGGCGACGGCGAACAGCATCCATCCGTAGAGAAACGCGACCAGGTCGCCATAGGCTTCGCGCAGATAAATGTACTGCCCGCCTGAATCGGGGAACATCGACCCGAGTTCGGCGAAGGGAAAGCACGCGCACAGCGAGATCAGCCCACCCAGCACCCACACGAGCAGAAACAGCGTTGGATGCGGCAATGGCGCGGCAATGTCTTTGGCGGTGAGAAAAATCGACGAGCCGATGATGCCGCTGACCAGCAGCAACACGGAATCGAGCAGCGTGAGCCCACGGACCAGGGTTGGATGGGCCTCGGTTGATGCATTTTCGCTGGCACGCAAAACCGGCGCCGGTTCCATTTATCCAATCCCGAGTTCGTCGGGGTTTTCGAGGGGCGTGCCGCAGCGGCGGCAGATGACAGAAGAGCAGTCGCCGCAGGTCAGCGGGTCGTCGACTTCCTTGGCGCAGTTCGGGCAGTAGAGAGGCCCCGGCTCGGGCTTGGGCGGATTCTGCGGAGCTGTTGCCATCAGGAACAGAACTGTAGCATAGTCGCGAGCATCTGCGGTTTCGAGTCGTTCGCGCGCCTGGGGTTCTCTCCGTGGTTATAGAATCGAGGTATAAGCACAGAGGGCGCGAAGGAATTTCATGCCTGAGAAACCGCAATCTGCTGACGAAAAACTCCAGCAGGAATTCAATCGCTGGGCCGCGGCTGGCGAAGGCCCGAAGATGGAGCGGCACCATCTCAATATCACGGAGCAGACGACTCGGCTGATGAATCTTCGTCCTGGCGAGCGCGTGCTCGATCTCGGCTGCGGCTCGGGATGGGCCACCCGCCTGCTGGCTCGCCTAGTCGGCGACGGCCCGGAGGGATTCGGCCAAGTCGTCGGGCTCGATGTTTCCGACGAGATGGTGCGCCAGGCGCGGGAGGCGTCCAAAGATTTCGAGAACATTCTTTATGTTTGGGGCTCGGCGCAGCAGATTCCGTGGGAAGAGAATTTCTTCGACAAAGTTCTATCCGTAGAATCGTTTTATTACTACGCCGATCAGGACCGCGCTCTCATGGAACTGTTTCGCGTGATGGCCCCGCGTGGGCGTTTATTCATCCTGATCAATCTATACAAAGACAACGAGTATTCGTTGCAATGGGTCGATAAGCTGAAAGTCCCGGTGCATGTGCGTTCGGCCGCAGAGTATGTCGAACTGCTCAAGAAGCACGCGTTTGAAAACATAGAAGCGCGCCGCATCCCCGACGACACGCCCACGCCCGACGACTACCAGTCGAAATCCTTCCACAGCCTCGACGATCTGCGGGCGTTCAAGCGCGAAGGTGCGCTCCTGCTGATGGCTTCGAAACCCGATCTGCGCACGCCGGCGCCGGGCTACACAATCTACTAGATCGAATCGTCGTCGTTATCGCCTTTGTCTCGATCCTTCACCGGACTCATGGCGTGACCATCCTGCGCGTGATGGACATCGATTCTGCCGTTCACATCCGACAGATGAATGCGCGCGCCCCCGTTGCCGAGTTCGCCATCGAGATTATGTCCGACAAAGTGATGGCTCACATGCAGGCCGAAATCGTTGTCGATTCCGCCGGAAACCGTGTTCGCCTCGATGCGGGCGTTGGAATCGGAAGGAATCGTCAGCCCGATCCCCCCGTTGACCGAATTCAGCTCAATCGAATTTGAGGCGAGCTGATCGAACGACGCGTCCAGCCGGCCATTCACGGTCGACAACTTGGCTTCTCCGCTCAGATTCTTAGCCTCCAGGCGGCCGTTGACGCAAGAGGCGCGGACTTCGCCCGTCACTCCCGTCACGTCGAGTGCGCCGTTGACCAGGTTGATCTCGTCCAGCCGCACGCCGCGAGGCACCGTGAGCGTATATTCCACGCTGGCCGGATTGTTGTGCGATCCCCAATTGAAAGTGTGATTGTGATCGGGATATTTGGTGCGAATCGAAACGTAATCCTTGCCGGCATCGACCTCGATTTTGGCCTCATCGAGCTGTTCTTTCGTGTCGGCGTACTTCACCGCGTCGACCTTCACTTCGTTTCGATCCCAGCTCGAAATATGGACATCGCCACTGATGTTGCTCAGGTCCACCCGGCCATCCGGCGTGATCGCATAGGTCTGATGGAATTCTTCGGTAAGCGATCCGCGATGGTCCCAGGCTTCGGCGCGCAACGCGAATACCAGCAATGCGCAAATGGTTCCCAGGATGGCCCCGGTGCAGGCGGGATGGCATAGACGCTTCATGGCTTCCTCCGTTTCAGAGGGTTAGACGTGGAACATAGGAATTCGTGAGATGGTCGGCGACAATCCAGCCCCTATCTTCGAATACGAAATGTCAGTCTTGGATGTTCCAAACAGCTCCCTCGCGTTCCAGCCAATGCATTCGCGTTGTTAGCGAGGTCTTCGCGGACCTTGCGGTTAGATTTTTGCAGCTTCTCCGGTCAGATTTTTGGAGGTTTTGTGGTCAGATTTTCGGATCAGCGATCCGCTTCCGCCCGATGGCCTCGCTTATCAGAAACACGCATAGAATCGTCAGTTCCGGCTCAATGGGATGCCGGTAACGCGGAATCGCATAGACGACGTAATAGATCGCCGGATACAACAGAACCAGCCAGAACAACAACCAGGCGCCCGGCCTGCGCCGGAGTAGTGCGAGCCCGATCCCCCATAACGCAAGAATTGACGAAGCCAGGAATAACGATTGTTTGAGCGGTGCTAGCCACTCCGGTTGGGTTGGTTTCGTAGGCGAAGCCCAGAAATAAACGAATCGCTTCAGACACAGCCCTGCAAAGCGCCCGTAGTCCGCTTTAATGTACTCGATGGCCTGCTGCTTGCGCATCGCAATATAGTTGAGCTCGCCCATGGATTCGAACTGCCGCATGGCCGATGGGTCATGTGGCGGATCGAGATGGAGCATCAAGGTTCCATCCGCGCCGTCGCCGTTTCCCAGGCGCAACTCGGCTCCGAAATTGTCCCGCATGAAAATGAAGCGTCCGAACGTGCGGTAATCGCGAACGAGCCACGGCGTGATGCATGCCAAGAAGACCAGCGACGCGAGCGTCACACCGGTAATCGACTTCTTTCCTGCTCTTGCCCTCCGATACCAAGCCCACAGTCCCGCGGGCGGCAGAAACGATAGCAGCGACGGACTGTTCAGCGCGGCAATGCCCCAGAGCAGGCCGAATTCGAGCCACGGGCGCAGGCCGGCACGATCTTCGAGCGTGAGCGTTTTCCAGACGATCATGGCCAGCAGCAGCGCTGAGAGACTCGTCTCCCAGATTGAGCGTGTGCACCAGAACATTACATTCGGCAGAAGCACCCACGCCCATGCCGAGCCGACGGCGACTTTTTCGGAAAACATCCTCCGGGCTATCCGGAAAATCGGAACGCAGGTCAGCGCCGAACACGCACTATTGAAGGTCAGCAGCGCGAAAGCTGAGGCTCTGGAATAAATCCCGAAAACTGAGAAAACGCCCGCGGCCAGATACGGATAGAGAGGTGGTTCCCAGGCCGTCGGACCGGTAAGCGGCCCAAAGGGATTGCTGAATCCATGGCCCGATGCGATCGCTTCGGCAATCCGGCCCATCTCCCACCCGAATCCGAAGTTCTGATCTGTCGCCTTGAACGTGTAGGTGTGGCCAAGAATGATCCAGCCGAGTCGAAAAAGGAACGCAATCGAGACGATGGCCTGCAGAGAGGTTCGGATGCGCGTCCACAATCCAGAACCTGCTACGGATTCGGTGCGCTCTGCGGTTGATCGTGACGGCATCGATGGTCTATTTGTAACGAAACCGTATTGAGGTCGCAAGCCGACGTCCGGCGGGATTCGTATCAGGAGAGCGTTGGTTCTGCGGAATCCGCTAAAATGGTTGGGTCGCCAAACCGTCCTTGATCCCTTATTTCAACTCCTCGGCAGATGTTTCCCTGAAGCTGGCCGCATGGGCGGGGCCGAGGGGAATCGGTCCCTACGTCCGCCAGCACTTCCTCGATACGACGTTCCGCGGGCTTTACCACGCGAACGCTTTCGACCTGATGCTGCTCATCCCGTACTTCATTGTGCTGGTTCTGCTCGCGGGTTATGGCGCGCATCGCTACATCATGGTCTATCTTTATTACAAGCATCAGAAGAATCGAACCACCGAACCGTCCGCCCGTTTTGAAAACCTGCCGCGCGTGACTGTGCAGTTGCCGATCTTCAACGAGCAGTATGTGGTCGAACGCCTGCTCGAAGCCACTTGCAAGCTGGATTATCCGCGAGACAAACTTGATATCCAACTCCTCGATGATTCGACCGACGAAACTATCGAGGTCGCCCGTACCCTGGTCGAACGCTATGCCGCGCTGGGACACCCGGTGACTTATCACCATCGGACGAATCGCTCCGGTTATAAGGCGGGCGCGCTGGCCGAGGGATTGAAAACGGCCAAGGGCGAATTCGTCGCCATCTTCGACGCCGATTTCACGCCGCCCGAAGGGTTTCTGCTGCGCACCATTCATCACTTCACTGATCTGAAAATCGGCATGGTGCAAACGCGCTGGACGCACATCAACCGCCATTATTCGTTTCTGACCGAAGTCGAGGCCATCCTGCTCGACGGACATTTTGTGCTCGAGCACTCCAGCCGCGCCCGCACCGGGCTGTTTTTCAATTTCAACGGCACCGCCGGATTGTGGCGGCGCAAAGCAATCGATGAAGCCGGCGGCTGGCAGCACGACACGCTCACCGAAGACACCGATCTCTCATATCGCGCCCAACTGAAGGGATGGAAATTCATTTACCTGCAGGATGTCGAGTGCCCCGCCGAACTGCCGGTCGAGATGACCGCGTTCAAAACGCAACAGGCACGCTGGGCCAAAGGATTAATTCAAACCGGAAAGAAGATACTGCCCCGCGTGCTTCGCAGCGATGCTCCGCTGCACAACAAGATTGAAGCCTGGTATCACCTGACCGCGAACATCAGCTATCCGCTGATGATCATGCTTTCGGTGCTTCTGCTGCCCGCGATGATCATTCGTTTTTATCAGGGCTGGTTCCAGATGCTCTACATCGACCTGCCGCTGTTCATGGCGTCGACGTTTTCGATTTCCAGTTTTTACCTGGTTTCCCAGCGCGAGCTGTTTCCGCGAAGCTGGCCGCGCGCGCTTATCTATCTTCCGGTACTGATGGCGCTCGGCATCGGCCTGACTATTACGAACACGAAGGCCGTGATCGAAGCGTTGATTGGAAGACAAACGGCTTTTGCGCGTACGCCGAAATATCGTGTGGAATCGAAGCAAGACAAAGTCGGGAAAACTAAATATCGCAAGCGCCTGGGATGGGTTCCGTGGTTGGAGATGGTGATCGGCGGTTATTTCGCAATGACTGTCTATTATGCCGTCGAGAACGAAAACTACATCACCGTGCCGTTCCTGCTCTTATTTGTCCTGGGATATTGGTACACCGGCCTGATGTCACTGCTGCAGGGCCGATTCACGCGCGCTTCGCAGCGGACGACGAACCACACCAAACCGTTCCCGGTCGGAGTGTAGTTTTTCGCATTCTCATTCTGAGCGAAGCGAAGGACCTACGCAATTTGCCTGCGGCATCAAGGCAGGATTCGCAGGCAGACCGCGACGCTAATGAGACTGAGCATTGCGAATCCAAATGTACCTAGGGTGTACACGTGGAGCTTCCACGGGGCAGGACCTCCGATATTCGGCGAAAATTCGCAATATCTTCGGGAATGCAAAACCGAAATACTGAAATGAGACTCCCTTCCTGTCTCTTACCATTAACCTCACCGATCATCATCGTCAGGAGCATGTTCGACAAAAACAGTCCAGTGAGCGCACAGCCGAACGAGATGATCCGCACTTGCTCTCTCACTCATTCGCAAACCCGCTCGCTCCCCGCCGTCGGCACCAACTACTCCCGATACGCGTCTTTGATATATCTTCGCGCCTGGTCGGCCTGACCGCTGTTGGCATTCTCTGCAATCACGCTTTCGTAGCGTTTCATGGCCAGGTCTCTCTCGTTGAGCAGATCGTACATCTGCCCGGCGGCAAGGTTGGCTTTGAGCTGAATGTCCGGATCGGGATCGGGCGCTTCATTTACCAGTTCGTATGCCGCCGCCGCGCCGGCGAGGTTCTTCTCACTGCGCAATAACTCGCCCAAGCCCCACGCGGCGATCTCGTAATGCAGCTTGTCGTACTTCCCTTCCCGTCCGTTTTGCCAGACTTTGCGATACATGGCTTCCGCCTCGTGCAAACGTCCGGAGGCGCGCAGCAAATTCGCGACTTCAGTGGGAAACAGATGATTGTGCGGATAGCGGGCGGCGAGGTCGGACATGTAGCCGAGCGCTTCGTCGTATTTATGCTCGCGGCGCAGGAACAGACTTAGGATGACCTTGGCGTCAACGGAAGTCTCCGTATTGCCCTGGGCAACCTCGCGAAGATACTTCAGGCCCTTTTCCTTCGATCCGCTCAGACCGGCGAGCGCTGCGGCCGCCTTAATACTCCAGGGAAGATTGCCGATCACGTAGTTATGCGTGCCCACGACCAACTTGGCATCGAGGAATTCGGGATCGAGTTCGAGCACGTGTTCGTGGTCATGCCGAGCGCCCAGCGCATTGCGCAACGCGGAAAACCACGCCCGCTCGATCAAGCCGGTGTAAACAGCAAACTGAGCCTTGGTGACGCCACGGCAATACAAAGCGTCCACATCGTTGGGATTGGCCCTTAACCGCTTGTCCTCGAGCGCTTCGGCGCGTTGCGCCAGAGCCTTGATTCGCGCCTTGATCTTCGGATCCGTCGGTCGCGGTGCATGACCGATAAAACTGTCATTGGTGTAATCACCCGTGTTCATGCCGCCGGTAGCATAGAGGTCGTGCATGAGAATGACCGACATCAAGTGATTCACGGCGAATGGATCGTTGGGGTGTTCCGCCAGAAGTCGCTCAAATTCCTGCGTAGCCCGGTCGTACTCCATGTTGTAGAAGTGATCGAAAGCGGCTTGGACTTGCGGGTCGTGGGGAACGCCGTGCGGCAGTGAGCCATTTTCCTGGGCAGGCGCGACACCCGAGATCCCTGCCAGCACCAGAAAGTAAATAAGCACGCGAGTGCTCGATCGTGAGAATGTTGATGGAGTCGGGCCTGACACAGAAAAGTCTCTTTAGTCTAAACGAATCCGCGGAGTCGTGCCTGTACGTTTGCACAGTCTAATTGCCTAAATCGGTAGTTTGCGCGCCGCCCGGTTGCGCATCCTGATCCGCAGCCGCAGCAAACAGACCTATACCGGTCAGCTGCGATGTTCCTTGAACGTTAACTGTCAGCGCCAGAATGCTCGCCTATAATTTTGCGAATTGAGTAGTGCTTTCCGCGGAGGGTTAATCACCAGGGTACCTGCGATCGCATTCAGTGCAGCACAGGCAGAAGGATTGCTGTTTTCGTTACCAGCGCATCTTTACCCTACGATCCGCGTAATTCTTGCGCGAGTGGAGCTTCCGAGCGTAGTTGAAAACTATGTAAGCTGATTATTTCTAATCTATTTACGCGAACCGAAGGTTTGGCGGGAGGAATGCCCATAAAGCTTCAAAACCCTCGGCCGCAGGAAGTAATTGAGACTATGTCTGAAGTTTTGCACGAAGCTCAACAGGAGTTCTGGCGTCCACCGTCCTCGGTTGCTCCCGAGCCAGTGGCTCTTGCCTCGACGGCGGTATCAGTTTTCGCGGAAGTCTGTCCGCAATGCCAAACCGAATTCCTCGTTGGATCCCATTTTTGCCATACCTGTGGAGCGAGCCGTCCGCCATCCGGGGGCGTAGCAGCGGCCTCGAATGGAAAGGAGTTGGCGGGTGTTTGGCAGAGCTTGCTCGAACAGGCGGACTCTGTCCTGGATCGCTGCCTGGAAGCCGCTCGGGCCATCGAATTCCCAAGCTGGCTTCATTATCTGCACTTCCACGAGATCAAGAAATGGGTGGGTCTGCCGAGCGGATCGCTGATTGCTTTTGTTGTTGGGATGTCCTGCGTTGCCGGAGCCCTGCTGGTTGGTTTGCTGACTGCCAAGACCTTCATCGATTGGCAAGCGATCCAGTTCTATCGTGCCGAGTGGCTGCTAGCAGCGACGGCAGCTTTTGTAGCCGGAATCCTGCTGAAGAAACCTTCCAAACCTGACGGAGAGTAAGAGCTGCGAGGACTGCACCTCTGTTGTTCAGCGGACCAAAAGCACTGCAGCCACTTTTCAGGAAACTAAAAGCTCGGAATGTGACGTTATCCTTCGCCGCCCGACCCTGCCGCCCGCCTCTGCTGATTCATGCGATAGAGGTGGTGCACAGGCCCAATTCCGTGGCCCAAAGGGTGTCCACTGGATATAGCGGCGGTTACGTAAGTCTTTGCCAGCAAAGCGGCTTCCGCCAGTCCACGATTTAGCGCCAAATGGCAGGCCATGGCGGTAGCGAAAGCGCATCCAGTACCGTGGGTTGAGTTCGATCGCTGCCGCTCGGCCTTAAAAACTTCCTGTTCAATGCCCTGCGAGCTCCTAAAACTCAGTAAATCAATCGCCTTGTCAAGATGGCCCCCGGTGATCACAACCGCTGCGGATCCAAGCTCATGTAACTTATTCGCGGCAACGCGCATGTCGTCCAATTCTTTGACTTTAACTCCTGTCAGCGCTTCGGCTTCGTCGACATTTGGCGTTATTACGTCCACGATGGGGATCAGCAGATCGCGTAGCAACCGAATTCCGATTGGATCGAGCAAGTCGACTCCGCAGGAAGATTTGAAGACGGGATCCAGTACGACATTGCACAAGCGCCCCTTGTTGAAAGGCGAGCTTGAGGTTTTGCCGGCAGATGACGAACAAGATAGGAACTCGGCTACGGCCTTCAGCGCTTTGCCGGTTCCGAGCATCCCGATGTGAACAGCGGCGATCTCCAGGTCGGCCGCCAGCTCCTCCAAAGTTTCCGAAATCACGCTAGGATCGACGGCCGTAACCCGGCGTACCCCTGCAGTCGATTGAACTGTCAACGCCGTAACGCATCCGATCCCATAGCAGCCGTGGGCGGCGATGGTCTTGATATCGGCCGTTACCCCGGCACCCGAGGAGGGATCGAAGCCCGCGATGCTGAGGACAACAGGTGGTTTTTCGGCCATGACCTTCCGTTTTTCGCTCTTCCCGCCCGAACTATAGTACTGCGTTTCCGAACCCAAGACTGTGGAGATCGGCTCTGAGGAAAGTTACTTTTGAAATCATGAAGCGAGAAAAAAATTCGGTGCGGGCTGGCAAGTTCAAACCGTAAGTACATGATTCTGTGTAGGATGCCGAGCATCTTGCTGTAAGCCATTGATTCCACGAAAGTTGTAAATTCTACCTGCCACTCTCTTCCTGGCTATTTACCTATCAGTAAATACATAACCTTCCAGAAACAAATGGAGTTCCCCGCATCTTGATCAATTTCAAGCAGGTTACGTAAGAGATCGATAACTAGTCGATCATCCCAGACCCCACCGTTCGGCCTTGACACGCCGTTTGGCCCGCCGATAGCATAACGAAACTGCAGTTCACGTGATACCCGAAACCTAGCCTAGGACACTTTTGAGTATGCGAGGAGAACTGAATGCGAAGACGTATGGCTCATGGACTGGCGCTCGGCTTTATCGTCGCCAGCCTGGGAGCGGCTCAGGGACCGAACATCTCGGAGGCGACACCAGCGCCGAATAGTTCCGTTCAAACCAGAACCCAAAGCCGAAAACAGGCCGGCAAACAAAAACCGTATCAGGTAGGAACCGCCTCGTGGTATGGCGAGAGCTTTGAAGGAAAGCCAACCGCCAGCGGCGAGCCGTATGACATGTACGATATGACGGCCGCCCACCTGACGCTGCCCTTGGGAAGCTTCGTCAAGGTCACGAACCTGCGGAATGGGCGCAGCGTAGTGGTGCGTGTAAACGATCGGGGACCGATCGTTCCCGGACGCATCATCGACGTATCTTACGGAGCGGCGCAGGCACTCGAATTCCGCCACAAAGGCCTGCAACGCGTGCGCCTGGACCTGGTACAAGACCCATCGCAAAAGCAGTCGTATGAAACCGTTGCCGTGAACCATCCCCCCATCGTGCAACTCCCGTAAAAACCAGCTACACTGGCCGGGATGCAAGCCACTCTGCCCAACCGCATCCCGGACGGTGAGTCTCGCGCGGACGGAGTTCTCGATTTTCATAACACCGACCCGCGCCAGCGGCTGATCGTAGCTCTGGACGTCTCGACCGTCGCGGCGGCGCAACGAATCGTCGCGGCGGTTGGAGACTGCGTCTTGACCTATAAGGTCGGCATGCAGCTCTATACGGCTGAGGGGCCGCGAGTTGTGCGCGACTTGGTGACCTCGGGTCGGCGCGTGTTTCTGGATCTCAAATACCACGACATTCCGAATACGGTCGCAGCGGCAGTGGCCGAAGCAGCCAAGCTCGGCGTGAGCATGCTAACCGTGCATGCTGCCGGAAGCGAAAAGATGCTGCGTGCGGCTGCCGAGGCAGCCAAAGCAAGCCCTGAATTGATCCTGCTCGGCGTCACCGTGCTTACCAGCCTTGGTGAGGACGATCTGGAAAAAACCGGCGTTCACGGATCGGTGAAAGAGAATGTGTTGCGCCTGGCATCCCTTGCGCTCGAGAATGGATGCCGTGGAATCGTGACCTCGGCGCGCGAAGCTTCGGCTGTACGAGCCAAACTAGGCTACGAATTCCCGATTGTCGCTCCGGGCGTACGTCCGGCGGGGAGCAGCGTTGGGGATCAGGTTCGCGTCGTCACTCCGGCGGAAGCGATTGCGGCCGGGGTCAGCCACATCGTGGTAGGAAGGCCGATCACGGAAGCGAAAGATCCCGCGGCGGCGGCAAGGGCGATCTTGGCGGAGATGGCAGGTTAACCGCTGCAAATTCCAATCCTTTCAGTTACTAGCGTGCGAACCAATCTCTGAAATTCTGGTGTCTACTTAGAATATGGGCAGCAGAATTCTGAGAGCACTGCGATGGCTGATTACCTCGTTGTGCCTCGCCGTTCTAGCGATCTCCCTAGCAATCCACGCAAATCAATATCTGTTGCGCAGGCGCGCAGAACGGCTTCAATCTGACATCCGTTCGCTCGACCTGCGCAAGAGCACTTACGCGGATGCGCGCAAAGTCATGGTCCGCTGGTGGAACGACGCTCGCGGGCAAGGGCCTTGCCGTCCCGATTGGTGCGACGTCGAAATCACGCTCGCCGATTTTGCCTGGAGTCATGCGGATTTCTATGTGAACGCCCCAACACGCCGCAGAATCTTCGGCTGGCTGGGCGCCAGGCCAGCGACAGTCGACGCACACATACGGGTACGAGACGATCTGGTGCTCGGAAAAAGAATCGGAGCATACGTGGAGGGCCCCTGTATCACCTCTGAAGGTCAGATGTTTTGCACGGCAATCTCTGGGCATGTCACAACCGGAAGGCGGCTCTTCATCGATGCCCGGCACCCCGAATATACCTTTTACGCGCCAAGCGGCTGCGATGGCCCCTGCGTGGACGCAAGTGTAGTTCTCAGCCCTTACGCAAGCGCAGAAGACGTGCGACGGCTAACTGATGTGAACTTCGGCTGCATCACGCGCTGGGCGCCGTGTGAAAACGAAGAGGACATTCTCCCCACCGCCTGGAGGGAGGCGAGAAGCGAAGGCGCACCGCCCGCTCATATTGCAAGCTGCTCGGAAACCATCCGGGCGCTAACCCGCGAATTGGGCTGCATACCTTTGGCAACCGTGGCGCATGTGGCTGACGCGGGTGAGGGGTCGCAACTGACGCTTCGCTGGGAAAATGACTGCCAAAAGAAGATGCTCGAACATCAAGACACGGTCTCCCAACGCAACCGCGGCCTGCGAATCCGACAGGGCGACCGTCTGCTGGTGTTCGAAGATCAGCTGTTTCACTATTCCAACCCTTGCGCCGTGGTTCCAGCGACAGAAGAAAACCTAGAGGCCGCGAGACTTGGAGTGTCCGAAGATCTGTCAGACCACCCCCACCCTGTCTCCATGCCGGTCGGTGCCATCAATCCGCCTAAAGTTGACGTCCGCTGACGCCCGTCTTGCCGCTGCTTCTCTCCCGGTTGTAGCATCGACATATACATTCCTAAGGAGACATTATGGCTACCGATACTTTGGCGCAGCCGGCGCAGACCAGCGACACGCAAACGAAAGTCTTCAAGAATTTCATCGACGGCGAGTGGGTTGAGTCGGCGAGCGGAGAGACGTTTGAGAACCGCAATCCCGCCGACACCCGCGATCTGGTCGGAATCTTTCAGAAATCGAATAAGGAAGACGTGAACGCCGCGGTCGACGCCGCCAAGCGCGCCTTCGCCAAGTGGCGGCTGGTTCCAGCGCCGCGGCGGGCGGAAATGGTGTTTCGCGCGGCGGAAATCCTGATCGAACGCAAAGAAGAGTACGCTCGCGACATGACGCGCGAGATGGGCAAGGTGCTCGCCGAAACTCGCGGCGACGTGCAGGAAGCGATCGACTGCGCCTACTACATGGCGGGTGAAGGACGGCGCATGTTCGGTCCGACGGTTCCTTCCGAGCTGCCCAACAAGTTTGCCATGGCGGTGCGGCAGCCGGTCGGCATCTGCGGCATGATCACGCCTTGGAATTTCCCCATGGCGATTTCGTCATGGAAATTGCTGCCGGCAGTGGTTTGCGGGAATACATGCGTGATCAAGCCGGCACAGGATACGCCGCTGTCGACGTTCAATCTCGTCCGCGCATTGACTGACGCCGGATTACCAAAAGGTGTCATCAACGTCGTCAGCGGATTCGGAGCGTCGGTTGGAACGCCAATCGCCGAGCATCCCGACGTGCGAGCGATCTCGCTGACCGGATCATCCGAAGTCGGACGCATCGTCGGGGGAATTGCCGCCAAGAGCTTCAAGCATTGCTCGCTGGAACTGGGCGGGAAGAATCCGATGATCGTGCTCGACGATGCCAACCTTGATCTCGCGATCGAAGGCGGGTTGTGGGGCGGATTCGGCACCACTGGCCAGCGCTGCACCGCGACCAGCCGCATCATCGTGCAAAAAGGCGTGCATCGCGAATTCGTGGAGCGCTACGTGGAGCGCGCGAAGAAATTGAAAGTCGGTAACGGACTCGATGAATCGATCGAGATGGGGCCGGCGATCAATGAAAAGCAGCTACAGACCGATTTGAGCTATATCGACATCGGCAAGAATGAAGGCGCGAAAATGCTCTGTGGCGGAAACCGCCTGGATCAGGGTGATGATAAGTACGGCTGGTTCATGCAGCCGACCGTATTCACGGATGTCGAGCCGACGATGCGCATTGCGCAGGAGGAAATTTTCGGGCCGGTGGTGTCGATTCTCGCCTGCGACGACCTTCAGGACGCGATCGAGATTGCCAATGGCATCGAGTACGGATTGTCGTCGTCGATCTACACGAAAGATGTGAACAAAGCGTTTGCGGCGATACGCGACCTGAACGCCGGAATCACGTACATCAACGCCCCGACGATTGGCGCCGAGGTGCATCTGCCGTTCGGAGGGACGAAAGCCACGGGCAATGGACACCGCGAGGGCGGGATCGGGGCGATCGACTTCTACACCGAGTGGAAGTCGGTGTACGTGGATTATTCCGACAAGCTGCAGAAGGCGCAAATTGATCGCGGAGAGTAGCCTGCAGTGCTTCTGTGAGTCTGTGCGCCGCTCCTGCCGCGAAAAGCTGCCAGTTGTCGTTTTTCCCGCGTTGCAGGCTGGGCCAGAAACCAGCGTTTCGGTACGAGTAAACTCGTGCCCTTCCGAACCCGCTGCAAATGCTTTGAACTACATAGGTCCTTCGGCCCGCACACGACGCGGGCCTCAGGATGACAAATCAATCTAGATAACAAGTCTCCTACTGCTCTTGCGGAGGCGGCGCTGCCACTGACGGCAGTTCCTTCCGCGGCTCGACATAGGGGACATGTGGCGTGTTCGTCACGCGTCCGGTGGCGGCTTGGTCGAGGCTGATGCCATTTTCGTCGAGCAGCGTGCCGGTTGCGCGGAACAGCTCGGTGCGCGATTTTTCGTAAGCGACAGTGGCGTTCACGAGTGTCGATTCCGCAGTGGCCAACTGGCTCTGATACTGCAGGACGAGCGTAGCTGTCGAAGTGCCGAACTGATATTTCTTCTGCTCAGCATCGAGCGACTGCTTCGCGAGTTCGACGGCAGCGCGCGCCGAATCGACGCTGGCTCGATTCTGCTCGACGGAATACTGCGCATTACGGACTTCGATTCCTACCTGATTTTCAATTTGCTGCAGCCGCATTTCAGCCTGTCGGAGTTCCAGTGCAGAACGAATTTGCAAAGACTGCGCCGCGCGGTTGCGGATGGGGATATTGAGCGTCAGACCGATGCCTTTGTCTGGGTTATCGGAACTCACCAACTGGTGCAGAGTGGGCGCGATAGTGGTGGTGGGGAAAACCTTATCGATAGGGCTCGATCCGGCGCAGCCGAAGTATTGTTGAAATTCTATATAGGCGGGGTTGCAGACGTTCAGTGGGTTCTGATTGCCGCCGATTCCGGCTCCGCCGTAATACGCGAAAGCGTTGAGCGTAGGCAGCAGCGCGCTGCGAACGGCCTTGTTGCTGTATTCGCGGCTGTTGAGATCAATTCTGGATTCCACCAGTTCGGCGCGATGTTGCAGCGCGTCATTGATCAAATCTTCGGTCGGAGCCACAGGCTCCTCCTTTGGGATCGAAATTGTAGAGGTAGGAATGACCTCCGCCGTTGCGAGCACCGGATCGCGCAGAACACGGGTGATCGCGTTTTTCATGAGCAATTGCTCGAGCTGAAGATTGGTCTGGGCTTGGGTTACAAGCTGCTGATCCTGTGCGACCGTGCTTTGCGCTCGCACGACTTCGATGGGAGCAAGACTGCCGATTTCCACCTGCTTCTTGGTATCTGACAGCGTTCTCTGCGCGAACGCCAGCGATTCGTTCTGCACGCGGGCGTTCTCATAGGCGTAGACGAGATCCCAATAAAGGTTCTCGATCTGGTCGACCGTAGTTATGACCTGGAGACGAAACGCGACATCGGTAAGTTCACGGTTGTTCTTCGCAATATGAATAAATCTCGTATTGGCCGGAAACCCGAGGCCTTGCAGGATCGGCTGGGTAATGGTCGCCTTGAAATTGGACTGGAGCAGTGGGCTGATTGCAGTGAAGAAACTGTTCGTGGTCTGACGTGAATTGTTGTAGGTGACGTTGAGGTTCATACCCCACTGAAATCCCTGGGCGTAGCCGAAATTGAATGTCCCAGTGTTCTGATGAAGCGCGGAACCGGGAAACACGCCCTGGAATAAGCTGATTGCGGTCTGGGTAAGGTGATCGGCCTGAATGGTTCCAGTCACGACCGGATCGAAGCTTGTGATCGTCGGTCCTTGGCCTTCGGTCGACTGCACAAGTCCGTTGGTTCCTGCGCCGACGCCGCCCGCGCCCAAGCTGGTGCCTCCGGTGGAAAGTCCGGCTGTCGCGCCGATACCTCCAACACCACCGCCGGGAGTGTTCTGTACGACACCGGTAGGCACGCCCAAGATGCTCGCGCCGGCTTTCGCGCGCAGAACATCGGTATCCGCGATGTTCAGGTTATAGCGCTGGATCGCGAGGTCGAGATTGTTTTCCAGAGCGAGCGCGATCGCGTCATTGATCGACAGATAAAGCTTGCCTTCGTGCATTAGGTCGTCAATGCGAGGCGAGTTGGCGAGATTCGGCGGTGGAAGATGACGCACCGAATAAGGACCAATGGGATTGGGAAAATATCCGACCGGCTTGGCATAATCCAACGCCGGCGCCGGCAGCGTCTGCGCCGTCGGGGCATTCGGTGCATTCGCCCCAGACTGAGTTTGCTGCGCGAGAAGCGGAAGCGCAAGAAATATGATCGTTAGTGCGAATAACAATGCTGCGGAAGTTTTGTGCTGGTTGATTCTGCGTGCAAATGGCATCTACTTATCTCCGATACTTACCACTGAAGGTTGAGACCACTGAGTCCGAGCAAACGCTTCAGAACAAAAGTTAGGTTCCGAAATCAGTTCAGGCAAAAATCAGGGATACGCCGCCCTAGGCAACGCCTAGGAAAAACAACCATCCTGTTCAACTGCGGTTACGCAATACTAGTTACGCAGAAAATCTCTGGAAGTTCCTGAAAAGCTGGGACGCAGGAAGTTTCCGTACAAATCGTGCTGCCGCCGTCTGCCTTGCGCGGCCGTATGAGACATACGCGGCTGCAAAATACGCTCGCGAAAACTGCAATCTGCGGAGCCACTCAGTATATCTGACCCCAGCCGTCGGATTTCGTGGCGCAACCGCGGAACTGGTACAGTGCTGACGGACAAAGCGGTGATTTCTTACGCCGTGCGGGAACATGTTGCTTTGGATGTTCTTCACGAGCCAGGGAATCGGAAATTCGCAGCATGCGGAACCTTAAGCTCATACTCTCGTACGACGGCACTGATTTCTCGGGATGGCAGGTACAGCCCTGCGCCGCGACCATCCAGGGCACGCTGGCCTCAGCCATTGGACGAGTCACCGGGGAAAAGGTATTGCCCCAGGCTTCGGGAAGAACCGACGCGGGCGTCCATGCTCTGGCACAGGTCGTGACATTTGTCACGGAGTCTTCGGTCCCTACACAAAATTTTCAGAAGGCGTTGAACGATATTTTGCCCTCGTCAGTGCGAGTTTTGCGGGTCGAGGAGGTCGCGGCCGATTTTCACGCGCGGCATTCGGCAAAAGCCAAGACTTATCGGTATCGAATCTATCGCGGAGCGATCTGTCCACCTTTTCTTGCACGGTACGTTTGGCATTACCCATATCCGGTCGAAGAGGGAGCGATGGCGAGTGCGGCAGCTCTAGTCGTCGGCGAGCATGACTTCAGATCTTTTACGGCGGCCGATTCGGAGCGAGGGCGCGAAGCTGAGTACATCTCGAATATCCGGCAGATTTTTGAGTCGTCATGGGAGCGAGTGGGAGAAGAATTCGTCTATACGGTGCGGGGCTCGGGATTTCTTCACCACATGGTACGGAATCTGGTGGGAAGTTTTATTCTTGTCGGAAAAGGGACTTTGAAGCCGGACGACGTTACGCGAATTCTTGAAGCGAAAGACCGCTCGCAGGCAGGGCCAACGGCGCCAGGGCATGGGCTGTATTTAGTAAACGTGGAGTACTAACCAGAGCGAGATGACTATGGACGTTCATCTTCCCAAGCAGGAAACACGGAGGATCGCCTGCGTGAATCCTACGACAGGTGAGGTTCTGGGACAGCTTGAGTGCGCGGATGAGGCGCAGGTCGCGGCCGCCGTCGCCCGGGCGCGCGCGGCGCAAGCGGCATGGGCGAAATGCGGAGTGAAACATCGAGTCGCCATGCTGCGGGCATTTCAGGAGAATCTGCAAGCCGCCAGGTCGGAGGTCGCGGCGGCAATTACACGCGAGGCCGGAAAACCGTTGGCCGAAGCTCTGGTCACGGAAGTTCTGGTTGTCCTCGATGCCGCACGATTTCTCATCGAGAATGCCGGGCGTTTTCTTCGCGACGAACCGCTCCCGCACGGCAGTCTGGCGACCAAACTAAAGCTCGGAACCCTCGTGCGGGAGCCGCACGGCGTGATCGGCATCATTTCGCCTTGGAATTATCCGTTTTCCATTCCTGCGACAGATGCGCTGGCTGCGCTAGTCGCCGGAAATGCCGTGGTGCTCAAGCCATCGGAACTGGCGCCGCTGGTCGCATTGAACCTTGCAGGGTTACTGCAAGCGTCTGGCGTGCCCGAGGATGTCTTCCAGGTTGTAATTGGGGAAGGCCCGACCGGCGCCGCTCTGCTGCGATCTGATATCGACAAGCTCGTCTTCACCGGCAGCGTGCAGACCGGCAAGGGAATCGCTGCAGCTGCCGCGGAAAGACTGCTTCCGGTCGTGCTCGAACTGGGCGGAAAAGATCCCATGCTTGTGCTCGACGATGCTGATGTCGATGTCGCGTCAAGCGCCGCGGTGTGGGGAGCGTTTGTCAATGCGGGGCAGGCTTGCCTTTCGGTGGAGCGCTGCTACGTGCATCGCAGTCTCTGTGCAGCGTTTGCCGAGGCGTGCGCGAGGAAAGCGAAGCAATTGCGCGTAGGCGATGGCATGCATCCGGAGACCGATATTGGTCCGATGATCCACGAGCGGCAGGTGCAAATCGTGGCAGCGGATGTGGAAGACGCCAAGGCTCGCGGAGCGCGCGTGCTCGCGGGTGGAATGCGACTGCCAGAATTGGGACCGAATTTCTATGCGCCCACGGTGCTGGCGGATGTGACGCACGAAATGCGCATCATGCGTGAGGAGACGTTTGGTCCGGTGCTGCCGATCATGTCGTTCGATCATGACGACGAGGCCGTGCGGCTGGCCAACGATTCGGAATATGGTCTGGCAGCCAGTATCTGGACTCAGGACTCAAAACGCGGCGAACGCCTGGCTCGCCGCATTCATGCCGGGACCGTGATGGTAAACGATGTGGTCTCATGCTTCGGAATCAGCGAAGCCCCACATGGAGGCGTGAAGGCCAGCGGCATCGGACGCACACACGGGCGCTTCGGTTTGGAAGAAATGGTTCGGGTCAAGTATCTGGATATCGATCGCACGCCGGGAATGAAAAAACCGTGGTGGTATGGCTATGGCGAGAGCTTCCGGCGCCAGATGGAAGGATTCCTCGATCTCGAATTCGGGCGCGGTCTTAGCCGCAAAGTGCGAGGCGCGCTGCGGGGAGCACGTGCCATTGGGGCGAAACGGCTGTGAAGCCGCAGCCAGTGACTTTATTTTGGATTTTTCAGTGATCCCGCGCACTCCGCTCCGTGATCGAAACTTACTACGCCCAATCGTTACTGTTCCGCGGTTTACGTATCTTCCACTTCCCTGCTAACATCAAATGTTTGCAGTCCACCTCACAGCTAAATCTGAGCACGCCTTCATAAATCCACGGAGGAAACATGGCAATTAAGGTTGGCATTAATGGCTTCGGACGCATCGGGCGCAATGTGTTGCGCGCCTCGCTGAAAGATCCGAACCTCGATTTCGTCGCCGTCAACGACCTGACCGATCCGAAAACTCTCGCCCATCTGCTGAAGTACGACTCGGTCCTGGGCAATCTGCCGAATCAGGTTTCGGCCGGCAGCGACAGCATCACCGTCGATGGCAAGACCATCAAAGTCTTCAAGGAGAAGGACCCGGCGGCGCTGCCTTGGGAATCGGTGGGCGCGCAAGTTGTGATCGAGTCGACAGGCCGCTTCACCGATGCGAATGATGCAAAGAAGCATCTGCGCGGGCCGGTGAAAAAAGTCATCATTTCAGCTCCAGCGAAGAATGAAGACGTCACGGTCGTGCTCGGCGTCAATCACGAGAAATACGACGCCCATAAGCACAATGTCATTTCGAACGCATCGTGTACGACGAACTGCCTGGCGCCGGTAGCGAAGGTGATCAACGACGAATTCAAGATCGTCAGCGGCACCATGACCACCATTCACTCCTACACGAACGACCAGGTCATTCTCGACTTCCCGCATAAAGATCTGCGCCGGGCGCGTGCGGCGGCGTTGTCGATGATTCCGACCACAACGGGAGCGGCGAAGGCTCTGAAGCTTGTCATTCCAGAGTTAGCGGGCAAGATCGATGGATTCTCGATGCGAGTGCCGACGCCGAACGTTTCGGTGGTCGACTTGGTGGTCTGGGTTGAGAAAAAGACCAGCAAGGAAGAAGTGAATGCGGCGCTGAAGAAAGCATCGGAATCGGGGCCGTTAAAGGGATATCTCGGTTACGAAGAACACGAGCTGGTGTCGTCGGATTTCAAGGGCGACGGGCGTTCCTCAATTGTCGATGCGCCCTCGACGATGGTGGTCGGCGGCAACTGCGTGAAGGTGATCTCCTGGTACGACAATGAGTGGGGATACTCCTCGCGCGTTCGCGACCTGATCAACTACATCGCCGCGAAGGGCCTGTAGAAATTTGCGGACCCACCCTAGCCGCCAAGAGCGCGGCTAGGGTTGATTGGATAAGAGCGAAGGCTCGATTGAACCCGGTAGTCTTGGTTTGAGGACAAAGACGCTGGGAAGAAAGGAGCCTTCGCAGATGATGATTA
>Ga0335072_10002069_pt1 | contig 31666 bp, 31 predicted proteins | sample Lox_Sample_21_FD_206725 | JGI IMG/M metagenome (GOLD analysis project Ga0335072, IMG submission 206725) | Soil microbial communities from Loxahatchee National Wildlife Refuge, Florida, United States - Lox_Sample_2.1 | ecosystem: Environmental > Terrestrial > Soil > Wetlands | place: USA...
GCAAGCTCCGCTGCCGCTTGCGCTTACGTTCTTACCCGGCAAGCGTCATGGCCGCGGCGGGGTATCGCTCGATGAGCTGATCCGCGATCGCATCGAGGTCGTCCCCGATGTAGTCCGGCTGTGGCCCGACCTCGAGCGGGGCGTTCCCTTGCCGAAGGATGAGCGCGGCCTGCCAGCCGGCCGCCACTGCTCCCAGCGTGTCCCAGGTATGGCACGCGACCAAACAGATGCCACTCGGGTCGACCTCAAGTGCGCTGGCTACGGAGTCGTAGGCCTCGGGCGCCGGCTTGTGCCGCCGGACCGTCTCGTCGACGCTGAAGCGCCGTTCGAACAGGTCGATGACACCACCGCGCTCGAGCTGCCGCCCCGAGATGTCGAGCGTGTTGTCGGTGAGCGTGAACAGACGGAAGCCGTGGTCGCGCAGACGCCGCAAGGCCGCCGGCACTTCGGGATGGGGCGGCATCGAGGCAAACCGCTCTGTGAGCTCGGCGCCGTCCGCGTCGCTGACCGTGATGCCACGCGTGACCGCGAGCATTCGCAGCACAGCCGCTCCGATGTCGGTGAACGGTACGTAACAGCCCGCGAGCGTGAGCGCCTCCGAATACGTGATCAAGTTGGCAAACCACAGGCGCATCGCCGCGGGGTCGCCGAAGATCCGGTCAAAGGTGGGACGGATCGTTTCCAGGTCGAGGAGGGTCTCGTTCACGTCAAAGACGATCCGCGGTTGCTGAGCCATCGCCGCCTTTCGTTCGTCGGGTCGGTTTCAAGCAGGTGAGTGTCCGCCCGGTAGTCCGTCTTACCTGTGTGGCGAGCTCGACGCCGACTGGGCGCGTCAGCTGGCAGGACCGTGCGCGATCAGCACGGTCCGACGCGAATGAGCGGCTACGGCGCCGGCGACGCTGCCGGCGAGGACGGTCGCGAAGCCTTTGCGGCCGTGGGAGCCGAGGACGATCACGCTGGCGTCGCGCTCTTCGGCGACCTTGACGATGCCCTTCCAGGTGGGGGCCGACTCGATCGCGAGGCTCTCGGATTGAAACCCAACCTCGGCGGCCAGCGAGGCGCCGCCCGCCGCGGTCTGCTCTGCCGCCGCGCGGACGGCCTGCGCCTGTGCGGCATCGAACGGCTCGTCGTCGATTGGCACGAAGCCGACGTCGAACGGTTGCCATACGCACACCACCAGCGCGTCACGTCCGGCGCTCAGCAGCCGACCGGCCTCCTCGATGCCGATCTTGGCGAGCTCCGATCCGTCGTAGGCGATGACGACGGGGCCGGCCGGCGGGCGCGGTCGCTCCTCACTCACACTGCACCAGGTCCTGGGCAGCAACACGCGCCGGCGCCCGCCGGCGCACCCGCGCCAGTAGCGGGGGAGATGGCCACGCCGGCGACGCGCCGGCCAGGAAGGTCTGGATGTCCGCCGCCTGCGGTCGCGCGCCCCCGAGCCCGTAGATGACCACGGCCAGGAGCGCGCCGGCTATGGCGAGCGCGGCACCGATCCACAGCGCGATGCCGGCGCCGCCGTACTGCCCCGACCCGACGGTGGCGGCGAAGTGAGCGAACACGGGCGCGATCATGAACGCGGCGACGGCGCGCAGCAGTTCGACGATTGCGAACACCCGCTGCAGGTTGGCCGACGGAAGCGAGAAGCCGGCGACGAACAGGGCGGGAGCGACCGTGGCACCAACGCCGATTCCGGTCAGTCCGGAGCCGACCAGAGCGAGCGCCTGACTGGGCGGGAGCTCGATCCGGAAGACGAGGATGCCGGCGGCCAGGAACCCCATTCCGGCCAGCGGGAGGTACTGAAGCGGGCGCCGCTGCAACACGAACCCGAGCACGAAGGCCGTGATGACCGCGCCGGCGAACTCCGGCAGGTACAGCAGCCCGACATGCAACGGCCCGTAGCGCGTAGCCAGCACGCCCTCCGACAGCTCGGTGGCCGACACCGATGCTGCGGCCGCAAACAGCGCGACGACGATGCCGGCGACCGGGATCGTGCTCGTCAGCATCGTGCGGATCGTGAGCAGCGGCCGGGCCTTGACCGACTGGTTGACGATCAGGATCACGATCAGAGCCAGGCCGGCGGCCAGCGGCACGATCGTGGTGACCGACAGGAACGGGTGGGTGAGCAACTGCGAGGCGCCAAAGAAGGCAAGGCCTGCACCGCAGGCCGCGAGCGCGATCGCCAGCGGGTCCTTCGGCGCGGTGAGGTCGGCCGGCGGGGCGTCTTCGAACGTGAGCAGCGAGAGCGCCAGCGCCGCCACCGAGATCAGCGAAACGATCCAGAACAGTGGTCGCCACCCATCGGCACTCGCCTGGATTCCCCCGATCAACGGGCCGAGGGCGACGGCGCCGAAGATGCACATGTTCATGATCACCGCCGTCGAGCGAAGTCTCGACATCGGGAAGCCAAGGAACAGAGGCGGCGCCGCCGCGATCAGCAGGAGGCTCGTGCACAAGCCCTGCAGGATCCTCCCGACGATGAACATAGCCGGATCCTGCGCGGCTGCCGTCAGCACTGAGCCGAACACCAACACGGCGGCGTAGACGACCATCATCCGGCGCTGGGGCAGCAGGAGAGCGAACTGGACCGCCAGCACGGTGCCGACCGCGTAGGCGGCGTTCGCGAGCCCCGCGCCGAGACTCATCGTCTGCAGGCTCATGTGCAGGTCGTCGGCGATGATTGGAGTGATCGGCCCGAGCGCACCCGAGAGCGCCAGGTAGGGCACGAGCGCGCAGACGACCATGGCGGCCACCGCGGGGTAGCGACCCGCGAGCCGGCCCTGCCGCATCACACGATCACCGCGGCCGCAACCGGGTGGTGGTTGGTCATAGTTCGCTCCGAGGTGACAGGGGCCCTCGACCGGTTGGCCGCCGGCGCAGTGCTGGGCGAGCGAGTAGCGGAGCCATTCGCCGCCTCCACCTAGCCTATCGTATCCGGAGCCGCCCTCCGGAATCCCCTGCTAGATCGGGGTGATCAACCGTCGAGGATGTCGACGCGCCCGGCTGTGCCGTCGACGAAGATCATCTCCCCGGTCTTGATCGCCGACGTGGCACGGCCGGTGCCCACGACGGCCGGCAGGCCGTACTCGCGGCAGACGATCGCCGCGTGAGACATCACGCCGCCGACATCCGTGACCGCCGCCTTGATCTTGGTGAAGATCGGCGCCCAGGCAGGCGAGGTGGCCCCGCATACGAGGATCTCGCCCTCGCGCACATCTCCGATCTGCTCCACGCCGCGCACGACCCTTGCTACACCCTCGACGGCGCCGGGCGACGCGGCCGCGCCGGTCAGCGTGCGCCCGCCGTCCTGCTGGCGCGCCCACTCGCGCACGCGCTCGGTGGTCACGCCCCACAGCATGTTGAGCGCGGGATCGGTGACCGCCTCGGGCACGATTCCCACCGCCGGCGGCGGTGTCCAATCGGTCAGGCGGCGCAGGATCTCCTTACGCCGAGCGACGATCGGCGGCCAGTGCTTGGGCCCGAGCGGGACGCCGCCGGTTGCCCAGGTCAGCACGAGTTCATCGAGCGCGCCCGCCACCTCGTAACGCGAGAGCTGGAAGATGTCCTCACCGTCCTCGAGAAAGCCGTGGCCGGACAGCAGCGCGCCGAACTCGCGGACCTTGTTCCACCACCGGGTGAGGAACCAGTAGTCGCAGTAGAACTTGTGCTCCTCCACATAGGGGAACACCGTTCGCGACAAGGCCAGGAGCTCGTCAAAGGATTTGCGGGCATCGTCGTCGAGGAGTGCCCCGTACGCCTCGGCAAGCCGGTCGCGTTCGCGCACGATCTCCTCGGTGGGGCGCCCGATCTGCTCCCCCGCCTTCAAGGCCTGGACGTACCCGATTAGCGATGCGTAGGGGATGCTGGGGTCGTCGTACCAACTGCGGTAGAAGTGGTAGAGCCCGTCGCCGGTGGCCATGTTGAACCATGGGTCCTTGGCCTCCTCGAGCTGCTCGAGCCACCGCCGGCCGGCGTCGCTCTGGGTCAGTTCGGCGTCGATCTCGGTCGGTGAACGGCCTTGTACGAACGCCGGGTCGACGCCGGTCTCGATCGCCAGCCGCGCCAGCCGGCGCAGCTCGGCATCGGCACCGAAGACCAGCACGTCGATACCGGCGACCATCTGCGCGATGTGCTGGTCGGGGATGTCGGGCAGATTCGCCTTGCATAGCTCGGCGAACGTCGAGTACGCACCGTAGCCCAAGAGCAGGAACTCGAAGTGGTGCTGCCACATGAGATCGCCCAACCGCAACACGCGGGTGTATGCATCGAGCACCTCATAGAAGGAGGTGTTGCGCTCGTCGCCGAAGGCGACGTCGTCGGGCTCGTACTCGGGCAGGTCGGGGACCCGTAGCTCGTCGAGCTGCCGGATCAGCGCCTCCATCTTCAGCCGCCACTTACCGTACAGATCGGTCCAGTTCTGGAAGTAGTAGCCGGCGCGCTGCTGGAAGAACTCAGCGCGCTCGGCGATCTTCGCCGGGTCGGTGACCGGGTTGCCGGTGATGTAGATGTAGCCGTTGATCACCCGCCAGTCGATGCCCATCGCCGGCGGCACCGCGAACACGCGGTTCTGCCACTCACCGATCCCCTGGTAGGGCGAGTCGATGCAGATCACATCGAACGCCGGCATCGGCTCGGGAAAGTGCATCGAGTTCCAGAACCAGAAGCGGTTCTCGTCCAGGTCGCGGCGCCGCTCGTCGAACAGCCCGTGGTACGGGTACATCTCCTCCCAGCCCTCGCAGCCCGGCGGCGTCTCGATCTCGTACGGGCTCGGAAACGAGCCCTCGGCGGCGTTCGTTGCCATCGCTTCCTCCTAAGGTCCATCCGGTCAACGCCGGCACGTGCACGGCGGAACCTACGTAAGTCGCGCGACAGCCGCAAGGCGCCTCACACGGCTCGTGGTAGCACTAGATGTTGAACTGCGGCAGCCGGCGCTCGAGCCAGCGGGGAAGCCACCAGTTACTCCGCCCGAACAGGTGCATGAGCGCGGGCACGAGGACGGTGCGCACGACGAAGGCGTCTATGAAGATCGCGGCGGCAAGCCCGACACCGAATTGTTGGATGATGATGTTGTCGTTGAGCAGGAACGACAGGAAGACGAGGATCATGATGGTGGCCGCGGCGGTGATGACTCGGCCGGTTGCCGCTTGGCCGTTGGTGACCGCGACCCGGTTGTCGCGGGAGCCGAGCCATTGCTCGTGGATGCGGCTGACGAGGAATACCTCGTAGTCCATCGACAAACCGAACAAGACCGAGAACATGATCACCGGCAGGAACACCGCCACCGGTGCGGTGCCGTTGATGTTCAGGATGGAGGAGCCCCACCCCCAGGCGAACACGGCGTTTGCCGCCCCGAGGGCGGCGCCGACCGACAGCAGGTTCATGACCGAGGCCATCGCTGGGATCACGAGACTCCGGAATACGAGCATCAGCAGTAGGAACGCCAGGATTACGACCACGGCTATGAATGCCGGGAGCTTGCGGGCGAGGGCCTTGGAGAAGTCGACTTGGGTGGCGGTCGCTCCGCCGACCAGGATGTGCAGGTCGCTGCCCGCCTCGCCCTCTGGCACGACCTCGTCGCGCAGGTGGTCGAGCAACTCCGCGGTTCGGGCTGCTTGGGGGGCGGTGCTTGGGTAGAGCAGCGCGACCGCGGCGGTGCCAGAAGGATTCACCCGCGGAGGGGTGGTCGCCACGATCCCTGGCTGGTGGGACGCGGCGTTGAGGACTCGTAAGAAGGCTGCCTGGTCTGCTGGCCCGCGGAGGGTTGCGACCAGCTGGAAGGAGCCGTTGAAGCCTGGGCCGAAGCCTTCTGCCAGCAGGTCGTAGGCTTGCCGGGTGGTCAGGGAGGCGGGGTCGGTGCCGGCGTCGTCAAGGCCGAGCCGCAGGCTCAGGATCGGGAGAGCGACGACGATGATCACAAGCAGGCCGACCGCGGCCCGCAGCGCGCTGTGGCGTTCGATCGAGCGTGACCACCGATACCACGGGCCAGAGGTGATCGCCTCGGGTTGGGGACCGAACTCGCGGATCCGACGGCGTTCTCGGCGGCTGAGGACCTTCGGTCCGATGAACCCGAGCAGCGCTGGCAGCAGCGTGAGCGAGGCCAGCATGGTCAGCACGACGGTCACCGTGGCGCTGACCGCGACGCCGTAAAGAAACGACAGACCGAGCGCGAACTGGCCGAGCAGCGCGATCGCCACGGTGAGACCGGCGAAGAAGACCGCCCGACCTGCGGTGTTCAGCGCATCCACCGTGGCGTCCTCGATGCTCTTGCCGGCGCGGACGCCGCTGCGGTGCCGGGTCACGATGAACAGGGCGTAGTCGATCCCTACCCCGAGGCCGATCAGCACGCCGAGGATCGGGGCGAAGCTGACGATCGCCAGGACGTGGCTGAGCAGAACGGCGATCGCGTAGCCGATCCCGATGGCGACCAGCGCGGTGATGATCGGAGTGATCGCTGCGAACAGCGCGCCGAACGCCAGCCCGAGCACGATCAACGCCAGAATGATCCCCAGCGCGGTGCTGTTGGAGGACTGTTGCGGTTCGACTTTCTCGATCGCCTGGCCGCCCAGGGCCACCGTCAGGTTCGGCCCGTCCACGGCTTGGGCGGTGCGGACGACCGCGCTGACTGCGCCGTCCGGGAGATCTTGAGCTTGGGCGTCGAAGTGAACGGTCGCGAACGCGATCGTGCCGTCCCGGCTGATCTGGCCGGCACCAGACGGGCCGTAGGGGCTAGTCACGCCGGCGACCCTTGGCAGCTTCGCGACCTTGATGAGCATGGCTTCGACCTCCGAGCGCGCCGGTTCGGAGGTGACTGTGCCGGTCCTGGATTCGAGCACGATCTGGTCGGTGTCACCCGACGCGCTCGGGAAATCGTGCTGGAGGATGGCCTGAGCTTGGGTGGACGGGCTGTTGGGCGGGCTGTACTTGGCGGAGTAGTTGATCCCCACCGCCTGGCTCACCACCGTGAACACAATCAGCGCCGACACCCAGCCGGTAAACACGAGCCGGCGGTGGCGGAAGCACCCGCGAGCGAGACGGGCCATCAACGGTCTCCTCTGGGCTTGACGGCGCCGGAGATCACTTGGCGATGCGGTTGTTGATCTCACCCACAAACAGCTGCAAGAGTTGCCGTTTGAGGCTCGGCGGCGGGCTGTTCGCGGGCGTCACGGAGCGGACGAACGCGCCGCTGGGCTCGGTCCGGTAGCCGCCGGACTGGTCGTCCTGAGCCGGGCCAGTGCGTGGCTGTCCTGGAGCGGACCGCCGTGTGGGCGGATCCCCACGCTCGTCAAGGACCGTCACGGTCCGGTCGCGGATCCCTGCGAGAAGGTCTTTGCCAAGAGACGAGAACTCGGCCTCGTGCGCTTCGCCCGCCTTATCGGTCTCGGGCGCGAACGGGATACCGGTGGCAAGCGCGCGGGGTACCACGATCGCTGCTTGCGCAAGTCGGTTGACCCCCAGCCTGAGCAGCATCACGGCGGAGGCGATAGCCAGCCCGCCGCCGAGCGCGTGGCCGATCCCGTCGAGGATCACCCCGCTGCCGATCTTGGCGGCCCACCACCACAGGACCCGGGGCGGCATCTGGCCCCACAGGTGGCCCTCGCGGCACTCCAGCCGCATCAGCCTTCCCTGATAGACCCCGATCGCCACGTTGACCACCACGCCTGCACCGATCAACACGATGTCCGTCTCACTCGCCGGGGCCCTGGTCTTGGCGACGTCGACGATGCCGATGACGGTAAGCACGGCCGGCAGACCGAGTAGCCGCTTGACCCGCAGCGGCTCACCCGCGATCTGCCGGGCGATCGAGTAGGCCATGATGCCCAGCACCACGGCGACCGTCTCGACGCTCATCGGCCCATCCCCGTCGCTTTCGTATCGGGCACGAACGCCGACAGCAGCAGGTCACGCACCCCGGAACGGGCTCGTTGATCGTCGATCAGGGCAGCGCCGGGATCGCGCTTGCGGTGCTGGGCGAACCACGCGACTGACTCACCCAGGAAGTGGGCCGCGATCTCCGGATCGGGAAGCGGGCGCAGCCCCCCGGATGCGGCGCGGCTGGCGAGGAAGGCGGCCAGCCGATCGTTGTAGGAGCGCTTGCGATCGTTGACCGACGCCTCGGCCAAAGCGGGGTAGTCGCCGGCCAGGCTCTCGATCAGCAGAAGCAGCAGCCGGTTGCGCTCGATGAAGTCGTAGAGCTCCTCGATGATCCCGACCAGCTCGTCTGCCGCGCCTGCGTCGGGTTCGCGCTCCAGCGCGGAGCGCAGCCTGGGGAAGGTCGCATGGACGGCGAACCAGCCCCGCAACAGCTCCAGAACGTGTCCGGGCGCCGGCGTCGCCAGTGGCACCACGGCCTCTAGATCGGCCTCCTGGTCCATGGCGTAGCGGGCCGCCAGCTCGAGCAGCGCCTCCTTGCTCTCGACGTACCGATACAGGAGCGCATGACTCAGCTCCAGCCGCTCGGCCACGTCGGTCATGAGCGCCCTGCGGTAGCCCTTCGCGATAAAGACCCCGCAGGCGGCACGGGCGATGTCCTGAACTCGTCCCGGGGGCGTTCGTCGAGACATGCGGACATTATAACTGACTCAGTTAGTTATTTATTCAATCGCCTCGAGCCGGGGTTCGTGCTCGAGCCGGCCGAATCACCGCGCTCGGCGCATCCCGCACTGGTACCGTTTTGGTATGACCAAGCAGATCGCCGTACGGCTGCCGGACGAACTCGTTGCATTCGTCGACGCGGTCGTCGAGAGCGGAAGACAACCCAGCCGTGCGGCCGTCGTGACTCGCTCGCTCGAGCGAGAGCGCAGACGGCTGGCGGCGGAGCGCGATGCCGAGATCCTGATCGCCAGTGGGCCAGATCCCGAGCTTGCCGGCCTGGCCGAGTACGCGGCCGGGCTGGGCCGCAAGCGCTGATGCGCCCGATCCACGTTGCGCAACTGGACAAGGCGCGGCCGGTCCTGGTGCTCACGCGCGAGACCGTGCGGCCCCACCTGGACACCGTCACCATCGCTCCCATCACAACGACTGTTCGTGGTCTGTCCACTGAACTTCCGGTTGGAACCGCCAACGGTCTGAACGACGGAGGAGTCGTCGCCTGCGACCACATCACAACCATTCCTGCGCGCGCACTCGGGTCGCAGATCGGCCGCCTACTCGATGACCAAGAGCCCGCGCTCACCCGAGCAATCCACGCCGCATTCGATCTCGACTAGCCATGAAGGTCTTCATTTCGAGTGACATCGAGGGGGCAGCTGGGATCGTTGACTGGGAGCAGGTGCGCGGCCCGGGCGCCGAGTACGAGATCGGCCGGCAGCTGCTGACCGACGAGGTGAATGCCGCGATCGACGGCGCGGTGCAGGCGGGGGCCAGCGACATCCTGGTCAACGATGCGCATCGCACGATGTACAACCTGCGGCCGGGCGAGCTGCATCACCGCGCGTCCTACCTGTCGGGCCGACACAAGCCGCTGTACATGATGGAGGGCCTCGACGGCACGTTCGACGCCGTGTTCATGGTCGCCTACCACGGCGCCATCGGTGCCGAACGCGCGATCCTGTCGCACACCTACAACCCGGCCGCGGTCTGGGAGGCGAGGCTGAACGGAGTCGCGGCCGGGGAGAGCGCCCTGAATGCGCTGGTTGCCCTGCACCACCACGTGCCGGTGGTACTGATCACCGGCGACGACGCCACCGCCGAGGAGGCGCGCCCCTTCCTGCCCGAGGTCGAGGCCGTGGTGGTCAAGCGCTCGATCACCCGCTTCGCGGCCGAGAGCCTGCATCCGGACCGTGCCTGCGAGCTGATCCAGGCCGGCGCCGCCCGTGCGCTCGCGCGCGCCGCGGCCACGCCGCCGCCGGCGATCGACCTCCCTGTAACCCTCGAGGTGACCTTCCTCACCTCCGACATGGCCGAGATGGCGAGCTGGATCCGCGGGGTGGAGCGCGCCGGCGTGCGCACGGTGACTGTGATCGACGACGATCCGCTGCGCCTCTACCGCACCTTCGTCACGACCATCGCGCTGACCCGATCGATCGTAGAACGCTAAGGCGCCGAGAATCCGTAGGTAATCCGGTCGCAGCGCGGCGGGACCGCGTGTAGGGTCGTCGTGGGGACGCCGAGGGGCCACCCGAACCTGACCGGAGGAACCATGACCGCGATCGAGCACGTCCACGCCCGCCAGATCTTCGACAGCCGCGGCAACCCGACAGTCGAGGTCGATGTTCGGCTCGCTTCGGGAGCGTTCGGTCGAGCGGCCGTCCCGTCCGGCGCCTCGACCGGCACTCGTGAGGCACTCGAGCTCCGTGACGGCGGATCCGCATTCGGCGGCAAGGGGGTAACACACGCGATCGAGAACGTGAACGGCGAGATCGCGCAGGCGATGATCGGGCGCGACGCAAGCGATCAGCGCGGGCTCGACGAGGCTTTGATCGCGCTTGACGGGACCGACGGAAAATCGCGACTGGGCGCCAACGCCATCCTTGGCGTCTCGATGGCCGCGGCACGCGCGGCGGCGTCAGAAGCGGGCGAGCCGTTGTGGCGCTACCTCGGGGGAAGCGAGGCCTGCCTCTTGCCCGTCCCGACGATGAACGTCCTCAACGGCGGCGTGCACGCCGACAATCCGGTCGACTTCCAGGAGTTCATGATCGCGCCGGTGGGCGCGGAATCGTTCGTACAGGCGCTTCGGATGGGGACCGAGGTCTATCACGAGCTTCAGCGCACGCTGAAGAGTCGGGGGCTGGGGACGGCGGTGGGCGACGAGGGCGGCTTTGCGCCCTCGCTGGACTCCAACGAGGCCCCGCTGGCGCTGCTCGTGGACGCGATCTCGGGAGCCGGCTACCGGCCCGGCGACGAGGTCGCGATCTGCATGGATCCGGCGGCCAGTGAGTTCTTCAAGAACGGTCGCTACGAGCTTGCCGGCGAGGGGAGGTCGCTGAGTTCCGACGAGATGGTGGACTACTACGCGTCGATCCCGGAGCGCTATCCGGTGCTGTCGCTCGAGGACGGGATGGCCGAGGGCGACTGGGAGGGCTGGCGCAAGCTGACCGAGCGCCTCGGCAGTCAGCTTCAGCTGGTCGGCGACGACATCTTCGTGACCAATCCCGCGATCTTGCGCGAAGGCATCGAGCGGGGCGTGGCCAACTCGATCCTGATCAAGCTCAACCAGATCGGAACGCTGTCCGAGACGCTGGACACGATCGCGCTCGCGCACGACGCGGGATACAGGGCGGTGATCTCGCACCGCTCGGGCGAGACCGAGGACACGTTCATCGCCGATCTGGTCGTGGCCACCGGCGTCGGCCAGATCAAGACCGGCGCGCCGGCCCGCAGCGAGCGCGTGGCCAAGTACAACCAGCTGCTGCGGATCGAGGAGGAGCTGGGCGAACAGGCTCGCTACGCCGGCCGGATGGCAGTCGCGCTGGCCTGAACTGCCGCCTGGCGGGGCCAACTGTGGAGCGGCATATGCCGCTCGGGTATCCTCCGGGTAGGCGATGAAGCTCGCCGTTGACCGTGCCTCACGGCGCTGATGGCTTCTAAGGTAGGCCCTTGAGGGGCGCCGGAGCAGCGACCAGGAGGTGGTTGACACGGACGACAGGCAGATAGGGAGCACGCCTTCCGGCGCCACAGCCGGCGCCGTCAACCGGGCTGGGGTGGACGGGCCACAAACCACACGCATCCTGTCGGAGCTCGAGAGCCTGCTCACGGAACCCGGATGTCCCATATGCCGGCACGTTGCGGACGCTGAGCGCAGATTCTTCTCGTGGTTTGAGATCGAGAGCTACACGGTCGCCGAGGTGCAGGCGCAGTTGCGCGCGGCGACCGGGATGTGCCCCGGTCACGCCCGCCGTCTCGTCGAGGAGTTGGGCGAAGGTCACATCATGACCGTCGTCATGCGCGAGGCGCTGGCCGGCGCGCGGTCCGCGGTCAAAGACAACACCCGGATCGGTACGTGTCCGGCGTGTGCCTCGGTCGCGTCGGCGTCCAAGCGAGCGCGCTCGCTGGTGCTCGATGGTGTGCAGAACCCCTCCGTCGCGCGCCAGTACGCCAAGCACGAAGGCATATGCCTCGTCCACCTCCTGGACGCCGTCCCCGTCGCCGGGCAGGCGACGCTCAAGACGCTCACCGAGCGGCTGCTCGCGAGCCTCCACCAAGCCGCGGGCGCGCCGCTGGTTGGGCTGTTGGCGGGCCTGGACGCGGACGCGCCGCGACGAGCGATGTGGCGTGAACGACTGCCCAGCATGCCGACCGGCGGTTCCACCCTCGAGCGGCTCGCGGATCGGATGAAGGTCGACGCGTGCCCGGTCTGCCTCGCGACCGGCGTTGGCGCCCGCGATTACCTCCGGTGGTTCGTAGCCCACGCCACGGAAGGCGACCCGTCGCTGAAAACCGACCCAGGCGAGCTGTGTGCCACGCACCTGCACGATGTGGCGCTCGCCGAACCGTCGGCAGCCTCGAGCCAGGCCGCCGAGCACAAGCGAGCGGCGAGAATCGGCCAGCTCGAGCTTTTTCTCGGCAGCCTGGCTGACCTCCCGGCCCCCGCGCGTCGGGGGCGACGGAACAACGGCGATCCGCTCGACGAGCCCCGCCGTAATCTGCTGGCCGCGCCCCACTGTGCCGCATGCCATGCGCGCGAGGGGGTTGAACGGGCCCAGCGCGAATTGATCGCGGCCTCGCTCGCGCTACAACCCGTTCGGGCACCCTACGAGCAGAGCCACGGGCTCTGCGTCCGGCACGCCAGAGCGCTTCAGGATGGCCCAACGGCCGGATTCGCGCGGCACCACACCGATGCCCGGTTGGCCGTCCTCGCCTGGGAGGTCCAGGAGACCGCGCGGAAGTACGCGTGGGCGTTTCGGCACGAGTCCACAGGTCCCGAGCGAGATGGGTGGCTGCGCGGCCTGACCCAGATCGACGGTCGTGTGTTCGAGGGTGGGCCGGCGCCGATCGGTGGGCAGGAGGTGATCCCGCGGGATGATGAGGCGATCGGAAGTGACTGGAACGGCTGAACAGCGCCCGCTCGAGGTCGCCGCGCGCGCGACCCTCATCCTGGGCGAAGTGGAGCGAGCGGTGGTGGGCAAGCGCCCCGCACTGGAACTCGCGCTCTGTGCCCTGCTGGCCGATGGCCACGTGCTGATCGAGGACTATCCAGGGCTGGCGAAGACGCTCATCGCCCGGTCGTTTGCGACCGTGACCGGCACCCAGTTCTCGCGCGTGCAATTCACGCCGGACCTGATGCCGTCCGACGTCACGGGCGCATCGATCTACAACCAGCGCACGTCGCAATTCGAGTTCCGGCCGGGCCCGGTGTTCACCAACGTGCTGCTCGCCGATGAGATCAACCGCGCCCCGCCCAAGACCCAGGCCGCGCTGCTCGAGGCGATGCAGGAGCGCCAGGTCACGACCGAGGACCAGACTCGAGTGCTCGAGCGTCCCTTCCTGGTGCTCGCGACCCAGAACCCGATCGAGTACGAAGGGACCTATCCCCTTCCGGAAGCCCAGCTCGACCGTTTCCTGATCCGGATGCGGGTCGGCTACCCCTCGGCCAACGACGAATGGGAGATGCTCGCCCGGCGCCTTGAGCGGCGTGAGGATGAAGCCGAGCTGCGGGCGGTGGTCGATCGCGACGAGCTGCTGGCGATGCAGCGCGCGGTCGAGGACGTGCACGTGTCCGAAAGCGTCGGCCGGTACATCGTTTCGGTCGTTGCCGCCACCCGCGAGAGCCCGAGCATCCAGGTCGGTGCCAGCCCGCGCGGAAGCCTCGCCGTGATGAAGCTGAGCCGCGTCAGAGCGCTGCTGGACGGGCGCGACTTCGTCGTGCCCGATGACGTCAAGGCCGTCGCGGTTCCCGCGCTCGCCCATCGACTTGCCTTGCGGCCGGAGCTCTGGGTGCAGGGCATCCAAGCCGAAGACGTGGTGCGGGACTGCATGAATTCAGTACCGGTGCCGACGAGCACTCAATGAATCTGCGCTTCCGGCGCCAAGCGCGGTCGGACGGCACATCACGACCGCCGAGCAGGACCCGCGAGCCGCGTCGCGAGCCGGCCAGCGCGGTGACCAGCTGGCTCCGCCAGGGCTTCACCCACCACATGTGTCCGTTGTGTCGCGTCGCTCACAAGGCCGATCGTGAGTACATCTGGCACTTCTACGACGAGCGAAGCAACGACATGGACGCGGTCGACGAAGTCCGCCGCGCGTTCGGCTTCTGCGCGGAGCACGTCGAGATGCTGCGCCGCATCGACGTCGAGGATATGAAGACGACGCTCAGCATCAGCGTCCTGTTCGCGGACGTATTCGCCGGCGTGGTCGAGCAGTTGCAAGCGCTCTCACCGGACGAAACGTTCGAGCCGGCACCGTGCCCGGCGTGTGCAAGCCGTGACGAGTGCGTCCGCCGGAACGCCGAGTACCTGCTCGACATGATGGCTACCACCCGCGGGTACCGGGACACTTTCGAATCCTCCCCGGGCCTGTGCTTCCCGCACTTCAAGCTCGCCTGGCGGCTCGCGCGCACGCGCGACGATCGTGAGTTGCTGCTGTCCGTGCAGCGAACGGCGGCACAGGGCCTGCTCGACGAACTCCGCGAGCACGTCCGCAAACACGACGACCGCTATCGCCACGAACCTAAGGGCCCGGAGCGTGACTCGTGGCAGCGCGCGATCTTCCTGACAACGGGCTGGCCTCCCCCAGCCCAGTCGGCGGCCGAGCCGGAGCGGCATCGATGACGCGGTCGTACGCGCGGGGGGGAATCGCATCAATTCCATTTGATGTATTGTCCGTGGCGTGCCCACGGGGACATCGCCGGCCAAGGCGGCTCCGCCGCGGTTTCTGAGCCTGGCCGGGCATCCTGTGCGCTGGCGGCTGCTGAGCGAGCTCGCTCACAGCGATCGGCGCGTGGGGGAGCTGTGCGCACGCCTCGAGTTGCCGCAGAATCTCGTCTCCTACCACCTTGGTCTCCTCCGCGCCGAGCGTGTCGTGTCGCGCCGACGCAGCGCGGCCGACGGGCGCGACTCCTACTACGTACTCGAGCTTGATCGCTGCCGCGAGCTCCTGAGCGCCGCCGGCGGCGCGCTCCATCCCGCGCTGCGGCTCTCGCCCGCGCGGCCGGAGCGTGACACGGCAACCACCCGCCGACGGCGGACACGAGTGCTGTTCCTGTGCACGGGAAACAGCGCGCGCTCACAGATCGCCGAGGCGCTGGCCGAGCAACTCGGCGGGGCGGGCATCGAAGCGCGCAGCGCCGGGAGCCACCCCAAGCCGCTTCATGCAAACGCCGTCCGCGTCCTGCGCGAACGCGGGATCGACATCGGGGATCGCCGCTCCAAGCACCTCAACGAGTTCGCCGGCCGGCGGTTCGACTACGTGATCAGCTTGTGCGACCGGGTGCGCGAGGTCTGCCCCGAGTTCCCAGGACACCCCGACCTGATCCACTGGAGCATTCCCGACCCGGGGCGCGAGACCGGCAACGACCGGCAAACCTACCCGGCGTTCGAGCGCACGGCCGAGGAGCTCACAACGCGGGTCGCATTCCTGCTCGAGCTGATCGAAGACACCAACGCCAACCGATACGGGGCTCGCTAATGGACCACGCGGGCGAGCGCGCCGATCCGGGCGCCCGCCAGGTGCCCCTCGGGACGGTGGCCCGGGAATGGACGCGGATTGGGATCACCGGGTTTGGCGGTCCGCCGGCACACATCGCGCTGCTACGCGCGCTGGTCGTCGACCGGATGGGCTGGATGGACGCGCGCGAGTTCCAGGACGCCAACGCCGCATGCGGGCTGCTCCCGGGCCCTGCCTCCACCCAGCTGTCGATCTTCTGCGCCTACCGAGTCGCCGGGCCGAGTGGGGCGATCGTCGGCGGTCTCGGGTTCATCGTCCCGGCGGTCGTCCTCATCCTCATCCTCTCAGTGCTGTTTCTCGCCCACAACCCACCGTTGTGGGTCCGGGGGGCGGGCGCGGGCGCGGGCGCGGCCGTGGCCGCGGTGGCGGTCCAAGCCGCGCGCGGTCTGATCGGCCCGAGCTTCGAGCACGTCCGTGGCAATCGCGCGCGGACCGCGCGCTGGATCGCCTATGTCGCCGTCGGCGGCGTCGCCGCCGCGCTGCTCGGTGCCTATCTGGTACTCGCGTTGCTGGCCTGCGGGCTCGTGGAAGTGTTCATTCGACGCCGCCCGCACGACGTGGGATCGATCGCGCTGCTGTTGCCGGCATCGGTGGCCGTCGGCGGGATCGGCGCGCTGGCCTGGACCGCGTTCAAGGTCGGCGCGCTTTCGTTCGGCGGCGGGTTCGTGATCATCCCGCTGATGCAGGGCGACGCCGTGCACACCTACCACTGGATGACGAACGCCCAGTTCCTCAATGCCGTCGCACTCGGTCAGGTCACCCCAGGGCCGGTTGTGGCCACCGTCGCCGCCGTTGGCTACGCCGCCCATGGTGTCGCGGGCGGCCTGCTCGCCGCGCTCGTTGCGTTCAGCCCCTCGTTCTCGTTCATCCTCCTCGGCGGCGGCCGGTTCGAGCAGCTACGCACCAATCAGCGGGCCCGCGCGTTCCTGGACGGCGCCGGCCCCGCCGCGATCGGAGCGATCCTGGGCGCCGCGATCCTGCTCGCGGGTGCACTCCAGGAAGGCTGGCAGTTTGCCATCCTCGCCGCCGCCGCGATCGCGCTCCTGATCCTGAAGCGCGGCATCGTCCAGAGCCTGCTCGCGGCCGCAGCGCTCGGCGTTGTCGCAGCGCTCGCGGGGGCTCCCCTTCCGCACTGAGCAACCGGTCTTAGCCCAATCGAGGGGCGATCACGAGCAACGCCACGAAGGCCAGCAGCAGGTACAGCAGATACAGGCCGAGCGGACCGGCCTGGATGTTGCGCACGAGGTCGGCGATGCGTGTGAAGGTGCTGGTGATCGGCCGGTACAGCCAGCCGGGATCGAACAGGCGAGGCTCGGCGCGGATCATGCTCAGCCGTTCGGGGAAGCGCTGGTCGCCGATGGTGCGCAGCTGCGTTCGCACTCGGTAGACGACGTTGAAGATGACCCGGACCATGTTCGCGTAGCCGATCGCGGTGTACTGGACGCGCCGCCCCGAAACCGCGACTCCGGACGCCCAGACGGGCACGCGCCGCGCGCGACGCAGGCTGGCGAGGTAGCGGATGCCGGCGGCGCCGAGGGCAAAACCGGTCAGGGTGAGCGCGAGCACCGTGGGGCTGATGCTGGCGAAGCCCGCATAACCGGGCTCGATCAGCCATCCGGGTTGACTGATGTGCCCGACGGCCGCGACCCCGCCGACCGGCAGCAGACCGGTCTGCAGGATCTTCACCACCCACGGGGCGGCAACGCCGATCGCCAGGGACCCGAGCGCGAGCACGCCCATCCCCCAGCGAGCGGGCCGGTGCTCCGCTTGCGGCTCGATCGAGCGGTCTCTTGGCATGCCGAGGAACGTCATCCCGGTCGCCCGGACGAACGCGAGCGCGGCGAGGCCGGCGGTCAGCGCGACCAGCGCGCCGGCCAGCGCCATCGCGAGGTGAGAGCCGGTACCACCGACACGGAACCCCTGCATCAGCGCTTCGAGCCCGAGCCATTCCGACACGAAACCGCTGAACGGGGGCAGCGCGGCGAGCGCGGCACCCCCGGCCAGCGTCGCCAGCGCAGCCGCGGGTAGCCGCCGGTAAAGGCCGCCGAGGCGCTCCGTGTCGCTCGTCCCGGTGCTGTGTTCGACCGTCGCCACCGAGGCGAACAGCCCGCCCTTGGCAATGCTGTGCGCGGTGATCTGGAAGGCGGCGGCGATCAGCCCCAGTCCGAGCAGCCCGGGCCGGTGCTGGGCCTTTCCCATCAGCGCTATCCCGAGATCGGTGACGATCAGGCCAGAGTTCTCTATCGATGAGTAGGCGACGAACAGCCGAAGCTCGCGCTGAAGAACGCCGCCCAGGATCCCGATCAGCGCGGTCAGCGCGCCGACGAGCAGCGCGACCACCGCCCACCACACGGCCGGGTGGCCGAGGAAGCCAAACCAGATCCGCAGCATCGCGTAGAAGGCGATGTTGAGCGACACCGCGGCCACGAACCCCGAGCTGTCGGCATCGGTCTCGCCGTACGCGCCGGGAAGCCAGGTCTGCAGGGGGATCAGCGCGGCCTTGACAGCGAACCCGACGAACAGCAGCCCGAAGCACACCCCGCGTACTCCCGACGAAAGATGCGGACCAGTGTGCGCGAGCTGCTCGAAGGAAAAGCTTCTCGCCTCCACCCCGAGCAGGACCAGGCCGGCGAGGACTGCTCCCCCGCCGAGCTTGGCCAGCGTCAGCGTGAGCGCGGCGGCACGATCCGCGCGCGGATCCTCGTACCGAACGCTGATCAGCGCGTAGATCGCCACGACCGTGAGCTCGAACAGGATCAGGAACTCGAAGATGTTGTCGACGACGATCACACCGACCACGCAGAGGACGAGCAGCGGGCGCAGAACGCGAGCCGCGCCCGGTCCGTGGGTCGAAGCGGCCACGAACAGCGGCGCCGATACGGCCCCAGCGAGAAGGAGAAACAGTCCGGCGAGCTGATCGATCTGCACGCCACCGCGGCCGAGTCCGAACCAGTGGAACGGCTGCCACACGAGCTGCTCGTGAAATATCGCCACGAGACCGGCTGCGGCGACCGCCACCGACCCTCCGACCGCGAGCACGACGCCGAGCCGCCCGACTGCGTCGGCGCCACCGGCGGCGAAGCCGCTGGATAGCGCCAGGCCTGTGGAGCCGATGACCATCAAGATCGCGAGGGCGCTCACGCCGCACCCCCGGCGCGCGCGGCATCGGCGCTCGCGCCCCCGTGCAGGCGCGGCGAAGACGCTTCCTGCACTCGGCCTGCCGCCAGCAAGAGCCCGTGCAAGAGCGCGATCGGGCTGGGTGGGTCGCCCGGGATGTACACGTCGACGGGCAGGACACGATCGACGCCGCCGACCACCTCCGGGCCGCTCCAGATACTGCCGCTGCAGGCGTCGGTGCCGGCGGCGACCACAACCCGTGGCTCGGGCATCGCCTCGTAGGTCCGCCGCAGCGGCTGCACCATCGGCGTCGTCACCGGACCGGTCACGAGCAGGACGTCGGCGTGGCGCGGGCTGGCCGTGAAGAAGAGCCCGAGGCGGTGCATGTCGTAGTAGGGATTGAGGAGCGCCGCGATCTCCTGCTCGACGGCACCGTCCGAGCCGGCATCAACGTGACGGATGTGCAGCGAGCGCCGGAACGCGCCGCCGAGCGGCGACGTGGTGATGTCGGCCTCGCGGCGGTCGGCGCCGACGATCAGCCGGTCTCGGCTGCGCACGGCCAACTCGTAGCCGCGATCGAGCGCGATCGCGTCGGTGGGGTCGCCGTCCCGCACGTCGACGCACAGGCCGCACCCGATGCACCGGCTCGCATCCAGCCTGAGGGTCCCGGGCTCGTCGCGGGCAAGGGCACCGGGCAGGCACGTCGCGGCGAGCCTGGCGGCTTCCTCGCGGTCCACCGCCTCGGGTTCGAGTAGCGCGCGCGCCCGGAAGCCGGAAGGCGGCGGCTCTTCTCCTCGGGGGTAGCGGGTCGTCACCCGAGGGCGCGAGACGCCGCGCAGAAACCAGCGGATCACGCGTCGCACCCCGCCGGAGAGAGGCCGAGACTGTGCTCGATGAACGAGAAGTCCGTCAGCACCTGTGAATCGAAGACTCGGTTGAAGACGCCGAAGTTCACGAACGATGCGGCACGGAGCTTGCAGAACCGCAACGTGTGCGCATCGGCGGGCTCGAGCCAGTAGAGCGTCTCCCCGCGCGCCGACTCGGCGGCGCCGAGTGCGGAGTCCTGGGCGAGCGGGCCGAGGTCGGTTCTGGTCGGACCGGGCTGAAGCGACACCAGCGCCTCTCGGATCAGCTCGAGCGATGTCCCTACCTCCCGGAAGCGCACCTCCATCCGGGCCATCGCATCCCCGTCGGAGTGACGCGCTATCTCGAAAGCCGGGTAGCCGTCATAGGGAAGGTCGCGGCGCGTGTCGACGTCGACTCCGGAGCCGCGCGCCACGGGCCCGACGCACGCGAACTCGCGCGCGTCGCGCTCGGACAGCGGCCCCGTGCTGACCAGCCGGTCGAGGAAGGAGTCGGTGCGCAGCAGGATCTCGAGCACGCGGTCGAAGTCACGCGCCCAGTCCGCGACGGTGGAGCCGATCAGGTCGACCGCGCCCGCGTCGAAGTCGATTCTGGTCCCGCCGGGGACGACGGCACCGCGCAGGTAGCGGTTGCCCACCACCGCACCGGCGAGACGGTGCAGGCGCTCCTTGAGCGCGGCGAACTGTGCCTGCCCGACCGACAGCGACGCGTCCTCGCATTCGCGCACGGTCGCCTCGAGGTGGTTGTAGAGCCGCTCGAGCTCGGCCAGGATTCGCCGGATCGCCGCGCCGCGCGGCGGCACCTCGGTGCCCGCCAGCGACTCGACGGCGTGCGAGAACGCCAGTGCGTGGGCGACGCTTGAGGTCCCCGACACGCGCTCGGCCACCAGTACCGCCTGCTCGAGCGGGACCTCGCAGATCCGGCGCTCGGCGCCCCGCCGCTTGAAGAACAGGCGCTGCGCGCAATACGCGACGTCCTCGCCGCCGGTCTGAATCAGGAACTGTGCCGTCTCGAACACACCCGAACGAACGGGCCCGTACGGGATCACGAAGACACCCGGGCCTGCCAGCCGTTCCGCGCCCCGGTGCTCCAGACGCACGTCCTGCTCCCCGGGCAGATTCACCTCCGCCTCTTCAGGCGCGTGACGCACCAGCGGCTCCAACCGCGGATGGCCCTCGGGCACAATCCCGAACAGATCGTGGATCTCGCGCTCGAACCAGTGAGCCGCCGCCACCCGCGGCGTGACGGCCGGATACACCCTCCCCTGCATCGGCGCGCGCAACCTGGTCAAACCGTCCGCCGTGCGCACGAGGGCGCTCAGCTCGCGCCGCGGGGCACGCGGGGCGGGCGGGACCGCATCATTGATCGCGTACAGCATCATCAGCCGTCCGCCCAACCGCTCGAGGTCGACCGCGAGCGCGCTCGCCGTGACGGTGTCAGTGCGCCAAGCGATCACACGCGCCCGCCGATCACGCTCGCCGCCGCGTGTAGCAGCCGATTCAACGGGCTGGGAATCCAGAGGCCGAGCACCAGGACGACGGCCAGGCTGATCAGCATTGCCGCCGCCATCAGGGGCTGCTCGCGGCGGCCGATTCGCGTCCGATCCCCTGACGTCGCCCCGCCGGGGGATATCACCATGCGGTGGAACAGCTGGTAGACGCCGACGAACGCGACGTTGGCGAACACCACCAGCAGGCCGGCGAGCGCGTACTTCGAGTGCGAGAACCCCCCGGTGACGATCAGCAGCTCGGAGCGAAAGATCCCGAACGGCGGGATGCCGGTGATTGCCAGCGCGCCGAGCAGCACCATAACCCCGGTGAAGGGCGCCGCCCGGATCACCCCCCGAACTCCGTCGGCGTCTCGTGTCTCGTAACGGCTCAGCAGATCGCCGGCTCCGAAGAAGGCCAGCGTCTTCCCGGCGGCGTGCACGATCACGTGGAAGAAGGCGCCGTAGGCGGCGATCGGGCCCCCGATGCCGATCCCGAGCGACACGATTCCCATGTGCTCGATCGAGGAGTACGCGAGCAGCCGCTTGTAGTTGGCCTGACGAAGGGTGAAGAACGCGGCTAGCAGCAGCGACAGTCCACCGAATACGAGCAGCAGCACGTGGACGTAGGAGGGTCCGACCGCGAGCTGCGTCACCGCTCCAAGCCGGAGCACCGCGTACAGCGCCGCGGCCAGCAGGGCGCCCGAGAGCATGGCGCTGATCGGGCTCGGCCCCTCGGAGTGAGCGTCGGGCAGCCAGGCGTGCATGGGCACGAGCCCTACCTTGGTCCCGAATCCGACCAGCACGAAGGCGAAGCCGGCCCGGACCAGCATTGCGTTCAGGTGCGGCGCGGCGTGGGCGAGGATGGTGTAGGTCGGCGTGTAGTGATCGCCGAGGGTAGGCACCCCGGCGGCGTAGATCACCACGATCCCCAGTAGCCCGACGGCGAGCCCGGCCGAGCCGATCACGATGTACTTCCATCCGGCCTCGAGCGACTCGTCCGACCCCTCGGCGGTGACGAGCAGCGCGCTGACTACCGTGGTCAACTCAACCGCGACCCAGAGCACCCCGAGGTTGGCCATCACGGGCGTCGCCAGCAGGGCGAGGCCGAACAGGTTGAGCAACGGCCAGTACCAGCGCCGCAGCCGCACGTGCCCGATGCCCGGGAGAAGGTAGCCCACCGAGTAGATCGCGACGACCCCGTACACGAACGCGACCGCGATCAGGAACACCCCGCTCAGGCCGTCGACGAAGAACGCGCTCCCCAACGCGTGCCGTCCGCGCACGGCGTGGTAGGCGAATACGGCGACCAGCGCGCACGCGAATGAGCCGGTCGCGGCGACCGCCGACAGCCAGCCGCTCACGGGACGATCGCCAATTGCCGCACCGACCCCCGCCGCCGCGAGCGGCAGCGCGAGCATGATCAGAAGCCAGACCGCCATCAGCCGCGCAGGACCGTCATGTCCTCGATGCTGGTGGTCTTGGCGCGCGCCGCGATCAGCCGCGCGAACACGCCGTAGAACACGACCGCTGGAAGCAGGTCGAGCAGCAGCAGGAAACCGATGGCGAACGGGAGCCCCGGGGCGATCGCCACCGTCGCCAGGAACACCCCATTCTCTAGCGTGAGCAGCCCGACGATCTGGCTGATCACGTTCTGACGGGTGATCATGAAGAAGAACCCGATCAGCACCAGCGAGAGCGGCATGCCGAGCGCAGGCGTCGGCAGCAGAGCTCCATGAATGGGCAGCGCGGCTGCCGACCAGTACGCGAGTCCCGCGAGCGTGACCCCGATGAGCAGGGACATCGGCACCTGCACCACCAGCGGGACCTCATGCTCTGAGACCTGCCGCGTGACCGCCCGGTCGATCGCGACGGGAATCACGATCACCTTGATCAAGGCCGTCCACACCCCGAGCACGATCAAGGCCGCGTCGACCCGATCGATCCCCACCAGCAAGGTGTAGCCGGCCGCGAAGGCCGACAGCACTGCGTAGACCCGCACCTGCTCGTGGACCTGCTTGACCAGGAGCAGCGAGAGCCCGCTGAGCAGCGCGAGGATCGCCAGCAGCGCCGCCGTGGCGTGCGCGAAGTCGTAATGCGGCGCCGCAAGCATCGCTCTGCTCAGCCGTTCGCGAGGTAGTAGACGAGGATCGCCAGCACAGACAGCACGAAGCCCGCGCCCATGAAGTCGGGGATCCGGAACAGCCGGAGCTTGGCGAAGCTCGACTCGATCACCACCATGACCAGGCCGAGCCCGATCATCTTGACCAGCAGCCACCCGAGTCCGACGGCCACCGCTCCGACGCTCCGCGTCCCGGCCAAGCCCCAGGGCACCACCAGCACGTTAAGGAACACGACATAAAGCAGGAACTGCTTCATCGTCGAAGACCAGCGGAACAGCGCCATCGCCGGGCCGGAGTGCTCGAACAGCCGCGCCTCATCGATCATCCCGAACTCGAGCGTCGAACCCTGGCTCTCGATCGGCACCCTGCCGGTGTCGACCAGAAGCATCATGAAGAACGCCGCGGCCGCGAGCAGGTGACTCGGCCGGAAGTACTCCGAAGAGGAATGCGCCAGGGTTGCGTTCAGTGCATACGGCAGGTCGGTTCCGGTGACCAGCGCCACCGTGAAGAACACAAAGATCAGCGTCGGCTCGACCAGCGTGGCGACGGACTGCGTGCGACTCGAACCGAGCGCGCCGTAGACCGACCCCGAATCCACTCCGGCCAGTGCCGTGACAAAGCCGGCCAGCCCGAACAGCAGGGCGCCACCGAGGATGTCACCCGCGGTGCCGAGTGGCAGCGGGAAGTTCGTCAGCACCGGAATCAGCAGCGCGATCGAGCAGTACGAGGCGAACGCGATCAGTGGCGCCAGCTCGAAAAACGGCGACGCCGTCTCGGGCCGCACCGATTCCTTGCGAAAGAACTTCCAGATGTCGTAGTAGGGCTGGAGGATCGACGGTCCCGTCCGCCACTGGACCCGCGCCTCGGCCTTGGCGATCACACCGCTGATCAGCGGCGCGAACACGAGCAGCGCCAGCACCTGGCAGACCTGAATTGCCCATGGCGGCAGCATGACTCGAAACCTTGACTCCTACGCTGGACGATGTCTGCGTAGGAGCTATTAGCCGTAAGGCGGTTCGGTCACGCGACCTGGCGAACTCCATCGCCGGACTGCGAGCGCCGACTTTACACGAGAGCTCGTTGTGCCACTTCGCGCACCATGAATGACTCACTGTCCGCCAGTTGTTCGAGCCAGTCTCGCAGCTGATCGCACCCGGCGATCGCAATCGCGCTGCGCAGGGCCTCGACCGCGAGGTACGGATCGCGATCCTCCTCGACCGCCCGCCGCAGGGCCGGAACCGCGGACTCGACGCGACGGGCGCCCAGTGTCTGGGCAGCCAGCACTGCCCGGTCGCCATCTGGATGACCCAGTGTCCACACCAGCCAGTCGTCGAACGAAAGCCCGGGCGGACCCTCCACCGGCCGGCCACAGCGCACGCAGGGTCCGCTGGAGTGGCGGTTCACCGCGTAGCAGAAGTAGCACCAATGCATGGCTACTACGTCCGCAGCGTTGCGGTCAGGGCATTCGGGTCGAGCAGGAGATCGAGCGCATCAGCGACCGACGCGCAGACGATGTCCGCCAAACGCAGAGCGGCACCGCTCGCGCCCTCCGGCCCGAGGACAGCAATGCCGAGCGCTGCCGCCGCAAGTGCGGGCACGTCATTCGCTCCGTTGCCGATCACCACAGAGTGCTCTCGGCCGAGTTCGTCGAGCACACGCACTTTGTCCGCGCCGCTCGCCGCCCGCACGGCGCCGACCTTCAGCCGCTCGGCGATCACGTCGAGCGTCCCGAACGTATCGGCGGACACCAGGCGGATATCAAGCGCACGACTTGCACGGACGAGCCTTTCTTCAACGCCATCCAGCAGCTCGCCCCGGTTCGTCAGCGTCCCGTTCACGTCCAGGATCAGATGCTCTAGGCGCAGGTCACCGTGGCCCGGGATGGACACGGCGACCGTCATGACACGGACCTAGGCCGCGGCGCCGGTTCGTCGACCGGCCACGCGAACACGAGGCACAAAAGCGCGATAGCCGCCAGTTCGGCATCACCGCCGGCGAGCCCGTACCAGTGCCGATGATCACTCCCGAGCGGCACTTCCGGAACACCTGAGCTGGACTCCATGAGGACCTCCACTTCGAACCGGTCTAGAGGCCATCAGCGGGTCCCCGCGTTCCGAGCGAGCCTCATCGCTCCGGCAGAAGCCTACCCCACCCGGCGCTCCGTTCAGTCGGCTTGCGCCGCTATCGTTCGACAAAGCGCGATGAGGCTCCGCGCGTAACCGCCTTATGGCTGATGGCCTCTGGTCTGAGTGATGGTGTCGACCGAGGATTGTGATGCAGCCGACTCATTTCCGCGTCTCGCCCTTGACCAGTTCGGATCTCTATTCGAGCCGCTGCTCGGCCAAGTGATCATCGCGACCAGCCATCACGACGACAAGACCGCGTCCGCGAGCGCACGCGGCCGATGACCGCGGGAAGCTGGCCATACCTGCCCGGGCAGTGTCCCCACTGCCTTTACTTCCAGGCACTGTCACCGCCGTTGACCGACGATTCGGGCTATCGGATTCCCGGCTTCTGCTCCCATCCGCGGATCGGGATGGAGCTGTTCGAGCTTCAGAGGCTGGACCCGTCGAAGGCCGATCGCTGCCCGTTGTTCGTGCGCCGGGTCACCGGACGCGGGGACACTCAAGAGAAGGCGCCTCTAGGCTGAACGGTGATGCCGAGCGCCGGCGAACCCAATGCCGGGGAACATTGGACGATCTGCGCGCGTGGGCATGTGCACTGGGGCGCCAACGGCGGTGCGGGCCTGCTTCTGCGCTACGCGCGGCCGGGCCAGGATTCTCGCTACCTGCTGGCGCTGCGCTCGCGTTGGGTGGACGAGCCGGCGACCTGGGGCATTCCCGGCGGCGCGATCCGAACCGGCGAGTCGCCCGAGGGAGCCGCCCAGCGCGAGATGCGCGAAGAGGTCGGTGGGCTGCCCTCGTACCGCATCACGGCCGACGAGGTGCAGGAGTGCGGCGGTGGCTGGCGGTTCCACATCTTTCTGGCCGACGTGGACGAGATGTTCGACGCCTATTCCGTGCTTGAGACTGACGCGACAGGGTGGTTCACAACGGAGGAGATGCGGACCCTCCCGCTCCACTCGGGTGTTCGGCAATGGTTGGGCGAACTCGACGCCGGCAATCGGCGCGATCAGCGGACTCAGAGGTCCCAGTGAGGCACGGCTTCGACGCGTCTTCGAGTCTCGGTCGGGTGCTGAGCCGTCTATTCGTCGGCGCGTGCGAGGTAGCCGCCCGCCGCGCGATACGCCTCCTCCGCCTGAGCCAACCGCCAAGCCGTGGCCGCGCGCAGGGTTTGCTGGTCAAACTCCACTGTCAGCGTGTAGCAGGGTTTTCGGCGATGCCCGCTGATGCTTACTGAACCGTGATCAGTCCGCGGACCAACGATCGAGCTGCCCACGGAGCAGAGCGCTCAGACCGCTGCCCCCGTAGCGTCGCTCGATCGCCTCGAGCGTCTCGCGGTAGTGAGCGAGCTTTCGGTTGGCCGGCCGGGAATGCTCGCTCTGCAATTTCGCCACCTTGTCGGCGAGTGACACGGCGGCGGCTTCGGGACCGGCGGCGACGATTTGCGTTCGCAGTGCTGCTTTGCGCTTTTGATATTTCTCGATCGAGGGATCCTGCGTCAGCGCGACCACCAGACGCGCCGTCTCCGCACCGAACGCATCCTCGAGCTCGGTGGCAGTCGCATCGGTGTCCTCGAGCACGTCGTGCAGGATGCCGGCGACCACGAGCCGAGGTGGCTGGCCATCGTTGGCCAGAACCCGGCCGACCGCGATCGGATGATCGACGCTTCTCCCCGCGCGCTTCAGTCGCGTCCGGTAAGCCTCGCCTAGGAATGCGAGCGCCGCGCCGGCCTCCGGAATCTCAGCGAGTTCGCGCAGCCCGCGCATCTCCGGGTCCCGATTCGACGGCCGCCCGCGGCGCCTCGACGTCGCGAAAGATTCGCCGGTAGGAGTCCTCCCCGTAGCTGGTTCGCAGCGGCTCGCCCTCCGGAACCTTGTATGTGCGTCGGCCGTCGGGCTCGCGTTCCGCACGTAGGAACAGCGCGGCGTCGAGGTGCTGGGCGTGGAAACTATGGGCCAGGTCGTAGAGGTGGGTGACGAACACCACCCGGATCCGTCTCTCGAGCATCGCGCGAACGACCTGCCGCGCGATCTCGGAGGCCTCGCGCTCGTTGGTCGAGGCGAACGATTCGTTGCACAGGAGCATTGAGGCGGGTTTGATCCGGTCGACGATGTCGCTCATCCGGCTCAGTTCCTCGTCGAGCTTGCCGCCCTCCATGGCGGCGTCCTCCTCGCGCTTGTAGTGCGTGAACACGCCGGCGCAGACGCCAGCGCGAAATGACTGCGCGGCAACGAACACTCCGCTCTGCATCATCAACTGGGCAAGACCGAGGCTGCGTAGCAGCGTCGATTTCCCTCCCTGGTTGGCGCCCGTAATCATGACCAGCGACTTGCCGTCGGCGTTGAGGTCATTGCCGACGACCCTTTCGCGGACGTGAAGGGTCAGACAGACGTCATAGATCCCACATGCGGATAGCACGAGCGATTCCTCGCCGACCGGTTCGGGGAAGCAGGTCGGCTCACCCTTTGCCTCTAGCCATCCGTGCAGGTTCAGGCAGCCGAGGTAGAACGCGAGCTCGAGCCGGAGCATCGTGAAAAAGCTCTGGACGTGATCGGCGGACTGCGCGACCGCATCGGCGACGGCACCCAGTCCGCGACCCCTGATCTCGCCAAGCGCCCGGAAGCCGGCCTCGTCGCGAGGATGAAGCTCGAAGCTGAAGCTGGGCGGCTGTTTGCCCGGCACCAGGCGCTGCTTCCAGGTCGGGTCCGGCGGCGTCTCGTGGAATACGTAGGCCCTGCCCATGTCACCCTTGCCAAGCTCGGCGCTCTCGAGCACGCCGCGTCCGAGCGCCAGCTCGCGCAGATGTTGCTCGACGGCTTCGAGGTAGTCGTCGGCGAGCTCCTGCTGGACCATCGCGAAGAACCGCCCGAAGCCGGGAGAGCGGAAGCTCGGCGCGTGCTCATCGGCGATCCGGCGAAGTTGCCTGAGGACGCCCAGGTAGAGCTTCAGCCGCCGAACCGACCAGTTGAGGATCCAATCCGGCCTGGCCCCGGTCCAGAACGAGCCGGCCGCTCGCTCGCCAGCGAGTGCCTCGATCGCGAGCTCGTATAGCTGCCGAATGACCTCGGAGTACTCGAGACAGTCGGCCAGCACCGACTGGCGGTACCGGATCTCGTCGGGATCGCTCAGGCCTGTAAGCACCGTGCGCTTGGCCGTTTCGTAGAGATACTCGTCTCCCCCGGCCATCGCAGTCCACAACGTCTCGAGCTCGAGATCCTGGGCCAGCTGGTCGTACTTACTGGGTGGCGCGGGCGCCGTGGACGCCCTTTGCTGGCGCTCGAGCTCGCGCCTGGCGTTGTGGATCGCGTACAGGTTTCCGCTCATCATCGCGGCGAACATCACGTCACGGAGCTCGGGATCGACGTTGAAGTCATGATCGCGGTGCAGGAGGAAGACCTTCATGTGCCGATCCGCGCGATCATCCGGTCGTAGGTCAGCCCGTGCTTCTCGGCTATCGCCCATGCGTAGGCGAGCCCATCGGCCGGCTGGCGAAGCACCTTGAAGGTACGCACCGCCGGGTTGTCGAGGACGATCTGGGTGACCATGCTCACGGTCGCCTCGCTCAGCGACGCGAGCTCGTCGACGAACGTCACGTACACGCCGAGAGATCCCAGCTCGAGGATGCGCCGCATCACTTCGGTCCCGACAAACAGTGCGTCATTGAGTGTTGTCGAGTTGAAGCTCTCGTTCATCACGATCACGCTGCTCGCGCTCGCCCGCCCGAGGATCTCGCACACCCGAACGAGCTCGTCGTCGAACTTGCCGCGCAGCGTCTCGATGTCCTCTTCCTTCTCGAAATGTGTGTAAATCCGATCCGGGAGGAACAGCTCTGCCTTCTGGCCGGGAACGAGAAGACCGAGCGCGGCCAGATGGTGAAGCTGGCCGAAGGTGCGCGCGAACGTCGTCTTACCACCGTTGTTGGGGCCGCTGACCACGAACATCCGCTCGAGCCCCTCGAGGTGAAAGTCGTTGCACACCACCGCGCGCCTCTCGCGCACGAGTTTGGTCGCCAGGGCTAGATCAAACGTGTCAACCGCCTCGATCTCCTTAGAACAATCCGACACGTGCGGGTAGCAGAACGGAAGGCCCGCCGCCCGAAGGGGCCCGATCAGCTCCAGGTAGGACACGTAGAGCTGAACCTCACGATCGAACCGGGCCACGATCGCGTCGAGGTAATCGCGGTGCCGAGAGCAGTAATCGGCGCGACGCGCGAACAGCTCTGGGTGCAGCTGTGCCACCCCTTCGAGGATCCGCGCCTCGACGTGGTTCATCTCGGCGTGGGCGCCGGGCGCCACTCGATAGCTCCTCACTGCTCCCTGACGGAACCTCGCGAACGTTTCCTCGACGCGGGCGCTGTAGTCAGCATCGCCCGAGTAGTCGGTCACGTTGACCTTCCCCCCTCGAATCCGGATCGAGTACCGAATCGCAGCTAGCGCCTGCTCCAGCTCTCCGGTCTCTTCGACGAGCTCGGTGAAGTCGGTCGAGGCGACGTAGCCTGCCAGGTGGTCGCGAAAGCTCCTCAAGCCTTCGGAGGCCGGCCGTCGCGCGGCCAGCTCATCGACGAGCGCGCGGACGGCCTCGCAGTAGATATCGATCGCATCCACAAACCACGACTGCTGCTGGAGCTCGTGGTGCAGCTCAGCGGATTGGGCAAGATGCGCTCGCATCCGCCTCATCCCCTCGGCGAAACGCGTCACCGCCTCGAGCAGCTCTGGCTGCTCTAGGTCGCGGAGGACCTCGTGGCGGTAGCGGACGGCTGCATCATCGTGCAGTGGCGAGTAAAAGAACGGCGACAGCGCGTACTCCTCGCGGCCCGCGGTCATCGACTCAAGCACCTGGTCGAGGTTCAAGTCCGCGAAGTAGTCGGGCTCCTCGGTAGCCCCGGGGTAACTGTCATCCGGTCGCCGGAAGAGAATGCTGTAAAAGGCAGGGTCCATGGGTCGGCGCTCACCGGTCATCAAGCGTCATATGGGAATGGGGCGTGGACGGGGTCGACCTACGCGGCGTGCCTGGCGAGTCCGCGGCGGGCGACCACCGGTATCGCCGGCGGGCCAACCGGACAATCGCACCGACGGCGGCAACGGCGGCCAGCGCGCCCAACGCGGTCAGGATCACGGAGCGCGCCGGTCCGCCGTTCACCGCGAGTGCGGCGACAGCGGCCGCGCAGGCACCGGCCGCCGCCACGGCGACTGTCGCCCCGACGCGAGCGCTGATCACCCCGGGGGCGATCCGGCTTACGCCGCTCAGCTCCATCGTCCGGATCGCGAGGTCGTCCATCAGCAGAAGGCCAGCCCCATACACCGGCGCCAGCAGCAGACGAGTATCGTGACGCGCCAGGAAGGTGACGCCGAGCACGGCCACCGCCACGTGGACGGGAGCGGGTGACTCCACGGCCACCCCCGCCGCCAGCAACACCGCCGCCAGGCCCGCGCCAAGCCATGCCACCTGGCCCGTGCCGCCGGCGTCGGTGAGCACGAGTGCGGCCAAGGAGACCAGCGCTGCCATTGCCCCGAGCGCGAGGGCTAGACGCGCACCACGTGCCGGGTGGAGCGTCGGAATGCGTTCACCCCCTCGAGCGCCGGTCCGAGTGTGCCCTCCCGCCCCCACACCGCGACGCCGATCCCCAGCGCCCGCAAGCGCGCCCGCAGCGCGTCGCGCTGGAGCCTCCAGAGCTCGTAGGCGAGGGCATCTCCTGCGGACGGACCCGGCGAGGTGTGATCCAAGGGGGACACCTCGATCACCGTGAGATCGCAACCGCGCGTTCGCAGGTCGGTGACCACCGCGATCGAGCGCTCGTCGAGCAGCGGCGTGATCGCGAGGATCAGGGCCCCCGGCGGCAGGACCCTGCGTGGGATGCTGTCGACGTTCCGCCACGCGTAGCTGAACGCGATGTCGCTCGCGAGCAACGCGTCGATGATTCGGTACAGCTGCGTCGTCCCGAACGCGGGCTCGAGCCAGTGCAGCGTGCCGCCGAAGTCGACCAGCCCGACCCGGTCGCGCCGGGCCAAGTGGACCCTGGCCAGCGCGGCGGCGGTGCGCACCGCGGAGTCCAGCGTCCCGCTGGCCTGATCCCGGGCCTCCTCGAAGGTGTCGAGAAGGAGAACGACATCGCTCGAATGCTCCGGGTGGCGCTGGTTCACCTGGAGCGAGCCGCGCCTGGCCGTCGCCCGCCAGTTCACGTGCCGCACTCGATCGCCGACCCGGAACGGACGGATGTCGGCGAACTCGATGCCGTCGCCGCGCGCGCGGGCCACGTGCGCGCCGAGGAATGGCTGTGTCCGCAGCGGCGCCACGAGCTCTCGCAGCCGCTGCTCGCGCGGAAACACGCGCAGATCGACCCGCCGTCCCAGCCGGCC
>Ga0335072_10002070_pt1 | contig 31663 bp, 27 predicted proteins | sample Lox_Sample_21_FD_206725 | JGI IMG/M metagenome (GOLD analysis project Ga0335072, IMG submission 206725) | Soil microbial communities from Loxahatchee National Wildlife Refuge, Florida, United States - Lox_Sample_2.1 | ecosystem: Environmental > Terrestrial > Soil > Wetlands | place: USA...
GATCGACCCGAGCTCGGAGGCGTAGATGATCCCGGTCATGCCCGCGGTCAGGCCACAGAGCGTGAACGCCATCGTGCGGACCCAGACCAGGTTGACGCCGGCCCGGCGGGCCGCCTCGGCGTTGCCACCCATCGCGTAGACGTACCGGCCGAACCGGGTCCGGCCCATCAGCATCGTCCACACGACGAGCATCGCCAGCACCACCAGGACGACCCAGGGCAGCCCCTCAAGCGGGATCAGCCGGCCGCGGTTCTCGTTGGCGACGATCGCCACGACGACGCCGGCCACCAGGACCGCCGCGACCTTCAGCAGCGAGATCGAGACCGGTGGCGCCACCAGGCCGGCGGACCGCCTGCGCTGGTCGCCGGCGAAGATCGCCAGTCCTGCCAGCACCACGATGACCATGATGACGATCCAGGTGGCACTCGGACTGAGCTGGCCGTTCTCGATGTCGTTGATGATGTTGTTGTGCAGGCTGATGATGCCGCCGACGCCGACGCTGCCCGAGGCGTTCACCAGGTAAAGCAGCAAGCCGGATAGGCCGAGCTGGCCGGCCAGGGTCACCACGAAGGACGGGAGGCCGAGCTTGGCGGTGATGAGGCCCTGCAGCGCCCCGTAGGCCGCGCAGGCGGCCAGCGCGACGAGCACCGAGGCCCACCACGGGTCACCGAGCGCCAGCATCCACAGCGCGATCACCGCGCCGATCGCCGCGGTGAAGCCGGCCGCCAGGTCGATGTCACCGAGCAGCAGCACGAAGATCTCGGCCATGCCGAGCGTGATGATGAACGCCGACTGCCCCATGAGGTTGACCAGGTTGCGCGACGTCATGAAGTCTGGAGCCTTGATCCAGAAGAAGATGACGATCGCGACCAGGCCGACGATGACCGGGAGGGCACCGCTCTCCCCGCTGCGGATCCGGCGCAGCCAGATGCGCACGTAGTCACCGATCGAGTCGGCGAGCAGGTCGGCCGAGGCGCCGGGGATTCCGCCCGCCGCGACGATGTCGTCCTGTGGTTGCTTGAGATCAGCCATCGGTTAGTCCTCCGTGGCCCGAGGCGAGTCCGGTCGTGCCGTTCGCGCCGTTTCCAGGGGCCGTCCCCGTCGTCATCCAGTGCACCGCCGAGGAGGTGTCGAAGTCCCCGATCGGCCCGCTGGTGACCATCCGTCCCAGGAACAGGACGGCGAGGCGGTCGGCGACCTTGAATACGTCGGACAGGTTGTGCGAGATCACCAGGACCGCGATGCCCCGGCTGGCCAGGTTCTGGATGAGGTCAAGCACCAGGGCGGTCTGGGACACGCCCAGTGCCGCGGTGGGCTCATCCATGATGACCAGCTTCGCGTTCAGCATCACGGCCTTGGCGACCGCGATCGCCTGTCGCTGTCCGCCTGACAGGGAGCCGACCGGCTGCCTGATATTCCTGACGGTCGTGACGCGCATCTCCTGTAGGGTGCGCTGGGCCGTCTTCTCCATCTCGATCTCGTCGAGGAGGCCATGCTTGCGCAGCTCGTGGCCGAGCAGCATGTTTTGCACGATGTCCAGGTTGTCGCACAGTGCCAGGTCCTGGTACACGGTGGCGATCCCGATATCGGTGGCGTCCTTCGGGGTCCGGAAGTGGGCGCGCTGGCCCTGCCAGAGGATCTCGCCCTCTGACGGCTCCCAGATGCCTGAGACGGTCTTGATCAGCGTCGACTTGCCAGCGCCGTTGTCGCCGACAAGCGCTGTGACCTGCCCGGCGGGGATGTCGAGGTCGATCCCCGTGAGGGCACGGACCGCGCCGAACGCCTTGCTGACGCCGCGCAGGCGCAGCAGAGGCTGCTGCGCCTGCGCGGCTGCGATGTCCGCAGTCATCGGCTAGCCAGTGATCCCGGCGGAGGTGCAGTCAGCCGCGTAGGAACCGGAGCAGAGCTGGGCGGCCGGCACGAACTTGTCCGCGATGATCGTGGAGTTCATGTTGGACGGCGTGACCCATTCCGGGCTGAGCAGGACCGACGGGACGGCCGTGTGCGACGTGCTGTCCGTGGTGCTGCCGTTCACCAGCGAGGTGGGCGGGGTCTCCCCGGCGCGGACGTAAAGCGCGAGGGCGGCGGCCGCCTGGGCCTCCAGGTAGATCGGCTTGTAGACGGTGCCGCACTGGTAGCCGGACAGGATGTTCTGCAGGCCGGTCAGCGTGGCGTCCTGGCCAGTGGTCGGGAACGTCTTCGGCTTGACGCCCTGGCTCTGCAGGTAGTGGATGATCGGCGCGCCGTTCTCGTCGTTCGGGATCAGCGCGGCGTTGATGCCGGAGTGGGCGGTGTACGCCTGCTCGAACTCGCTCAGCGCGGTGGCCGGGGTCCACGTGCCGGGCGGGTTGGCGACGTCCTTGTACTTGCCTGAGGAGAAGTCCGACGCGAGAACGCCGTCGTAGCCCTGGGCGAACAGGGTCGCGTTGTTGTCGGTCGGTGCACCCTTCATCACCACGACGTTGGGGTTCTTGACGCCCCACGCGGTGACGCAGGACTCAAGGCCCTGGCCCATGAGCTGGCCGACCTTGACGTTGTTGAAGCTGACGTAGTAGCTGCGCTGGCCGCCGAGGGTCAGCCGGTCGTAGTCGATGACCGCCACGCCCTGTGACTTGGCGTACTGCTCGATCTGCGAGCCGACACCGGAGTCAAGCGGGTCCACGACCAGGACGGTCGCGCCCTTGGTGATCGCGGTCTTGGCGTCGCTCAGCTGGGTCGCGTCCTGACCGAGCGCGTTCTGGACGGTGAAGTCGGACGACGAGAGGCCGGCCGCAGTGAAGGCCTGCTTCAGGTAGGGGGCGTCGAACTCCACGTACCGCGTCGAGGACACGGTGTCAGGCAGGATGACCTCAATGCTGCCCTTGCCCTTGGAGGCAAGCGAGGTCAGCTGCGACATCGCGCTGAACGAGTTGTTCAGGTCCGCGACCGAGATCGAGGGGGTGCTGCTGCTACCCGTGCTCGACGACGAGCTTGATGATGAGGCAGAGGGGGCGCTAGAGCTGCTGCTCGAGCTGCAGGCGGCGATCAGCAGCGCGGCACTGATGCCCGCGGCCACGGCGCCTGCTTTCTTAATGGATGACACGAATGTACCTCGCTTTTGTCCACCATGACATGCCCGGCTGCCACCGGGCTTACCACGAGAGATATTCAGCACATCCTGGTCAATGGTGACCAGTAGTTCGCGAGAAGCCTAAATCGAAGAGGGGAAACATGCCCGTTAACACTAAAGCAAACCCGTTAAAAAACCGTGAACACCTCCAGCACCGACCCAGGATCGCTACTGTCCGTGACGAGTCCCTGGTCGAGTCGTTACTGGGCGTGTTGCTGGCCGATGGGAGGCCTGCCGCTAGCTGCGGACTTGCCGAGAGCGGGAGGAGGCCGGGGAGTGTCCGACCGTGACCGGCCGGTGACGGGGAAATCAGGGAAAGTGTCCGTTCTGTAATGCTAGCGCGATGTTAGCATGATTTCGACATGCTCCTCGTAATCGGCTAATGGGGATTTACTCGGCTGGAATGCGGTACCCGGCGCGCGGCTGGGTCACAATAAGGGGCGCACTGCCCGGCGGTTCGAGCTTCGCGCGAAGCCGCCGGATGTACACGCGGACGTATTCGGTCTCAGTTTCATAACCATGACCCCAGACGCGGCGCAGCAGGTGGGTTCGCGACAGCAGCTTGCCCCGGTTGACGGCCAGCTCACGCAGCAAGGCGAACTCCGTCGGCGTCAGGTGCACCTCGGTGCCCGCTAGCCAGACCTGCTGGCTGGCCAGGTCGAGCTGGATGCCGCCGATGGTGATCACCGTGGGCGCGACCTCGGCGGGGGCGGGGGCCGACGGGCGGGTCCTGCGCAAGGAGGCCAGGATCCGCGCCAGCAACTCCTCAATGCCGAAGGGCTTGGTCATGTAGTCGTCGGCGCCCATGTTCAGGGCGGTGACCTTGTCCCGCTCCCCGCCACGGGCGGAGACCACGATGATCGCGACCGGCGACCGCTCGCGGATCTGCCGGCACAGCTCAAAGCCGTCAGCCTCCGGCAGCATCAGGTCGAGCAGCACCATGTCCGGCTGCTCGGTGTCGAGCAGCGTCAGCACCTTGCTGCCGTCCATGGACAGGACCGTGTCGAAGCCACGGACGGTCAGGTTGGAGCGGATGAGGTCCACGATATTCGGGTCATCCTCGACCACGAGCACCTTCGTCCGCGCCGTTTGGCTGCTCACTGGCGATTACTCACTGTCGTCATTCCACTTCTCTACTGGCAACGTAATACGGAAGCTGGTGCCCCGCTCGGCCTCGTCTAGGTCCAGGACACCGCCGTGCGCGGTCACGATGCCCTTGGCGATCGACAGGCCGAGGCCGGCCCCAGAGTCCCCGCGCCGGTGCGGACGGCGGACCGCCGTCGCGGCGGCTGGGGCGTGCAGGATCTCCGGCGACATGCCCTCCCCGTCGTCGGCGACGCGGACGGTCACCGCCGCGGGCTGGCCGTCGTGGGCCGGGCTGCCCTCGGCCGTGACCGTGACATGAGTACCTGGCGGGTTATGGCCGAGCGCGTTGCCCAGGAGGTTGACGAAGACCTGCTCAAGCCGGTCATGGTCAGCCCAGATCTGCGAGAGTCCCGGTGCGGTGCGCACCTCGACGAACGGCACGCTGCGCGGCGGCAGCAGCGCCACCGCGGCGTCAATGACCAGCGGGAGGTCGCACCAGTCGCACTGCAGCCTGAAGATTCCCGACTCGATCGCCGAGAAGTCAAGCAGGTCGTTCACCAGCCGGCCGAGCCGGGAGGACTCGGCCGCGATCCGGGACAGGAAGCGGTGCTGCGACTCCGCGTCCCAGGTCACGTCCTCTTGCAGCAGGCTGGAGGCATACCCGGTGATGGCGGTGAGCGGCGTGCGCAGCTCGTGGCTGAGCCTGCGCAAGAAGGCGTGCTGCATCGCCTGGGACCGCCGCAGGGCCATGGTCTCCTGGTGCGCGGCGGTCGCGCTCTCCCGCTCCAGGGCCAGCCGGAAGCTGTGGGCCGCGTCCTCGACCAGGGCCATCGCGCTGTCTTCCGCGGGGCTTGCGGCGGTCGGCCGCGGGCCTTGCCAGCTGGCAAGCAGCACGGTGCGCCCCTGCGGGGCGGTGAACGTGACCGACAGCACCCGGCCGGCCGAGACCGCCATCCCCGACAGGGCCACGCCGTCAAGAGCGTCGCGGGCGAGGACCGACGTCGCCGCCGCTTGCGTCTCCGGCGGGATGTCGTCGCGGCTGCCCGAGTACGCGCGGGTGACGCTCTGGGGCCTGCCGCCCGCGGCGTCGGCGCGGGTCACGAGCGCGACCTCGTCGGCGCCGAGGCCGCTGCGCAGGGCGGCGAGCGCGGTGACCAGGGCGTCGGCGAAAGGTACCGCCCCGGCCAGCGTCTGCAGCACCTCGCGGATCGTCTCAAGCACCCGGTTGCGCGCCGTGACCTGCTCAAGCAGCTGGTCGCGCTCGATGGCACTGGCCGCGTACCCGGCGTACAGGGTGGCCAGGTCCAGGTCGTCGCGCTGCGGCTTGCCGGTGATCGCCCGGAACACCGTGATCACGCCAAGCAGGCCGCTGGGGCCGAGGACAGGGACCGACCACGAGCTCGCGACCCGTGCCTGCCGGGCGAGGTCGGCGAAGGACGCCCATGAGCCTGGTGCCACCCGGATGTTGTCCTCGATGACCGGCCGTCCCGTCGCGGCGGCCAGTCCTACCGGCCCCCCGGCCGGACCCACGGGCAGCCGCGCCCAGGCGGACAGCAGGGTGTCGGGCACGCCGAAGGCGGCGGCGCGCACCAGCGTGCCCGCGGTCGGCGGGGACTTGCCTGCCGCGGCGGGCACGCTGTCATCCCTGGACAGGCCGTTATCTTCTGGCAGGTGGATGCACAGTCGCTCGCTGCCCAGCGCGGCGCCAAGCGCGGACAGGATCGTCGACAGGCTGGACGAGGGGTCCGATGAGGTCAGCCGGCCCGCCAGCCGGTGCAGCCGGGTCAGCTGCCGCCGTGCCGAGGAGTCGACCTTCTGGCCGGACACGAGCGCGGCCACGTCATCGGGATGCACTTCCGACGGGGAGACCTCGCCAATCATCCTCCCGTGTCGCAGCACCACGATCCGGTCCGAAAGCCGGAACATCTGGGAGATGTCATGGCAGGAAAGCACGACCGTGGTGCCCTGCTCGCGCAGCCGCGTGATCAGCTGCTCGACCAGCTCCGACTCCCGCACGCCGAGCGAGGCGGTGGGCTCATCGAGGAGCAGCACCCGCGGCTTGTGCGCCATCGCCCGGGCGACCGCGACCATCTGCCGCTGCCCGCCCGACAGCCACTTGACCGGGCGGGTCGTGTCCGTGATCGGGATGCCGAGCCGCCGGAACAGGTCGGCGGCGTCCCGGTGCAGCCAGACGTCGGAAAGCAGGTGGCGCCGCCGCTCGATGCCGAGCATCACGTTGGAGGCGATGTCCAGGTTGTCGCACAGGGCCAGGTCCTGCCAGACGATGCGGATCCCCAGCTTGTTGGCGGTGATCGGGTCGGCGGGGACCAGGCGCCCGCCCAGCCGGATCGCACCGGTCAGGGGGGTCAGATCGCCGCCGACGGAGCGGATCAGGGTCGTCTTCCCCGCTCCGTTCTCGCCGGCCAGGGCTACGATCTCGCCCGGCTTGACCTGCAGGCTGACCCCGTCGAGCGCGGTCAGCGCGCCGAACCGCACCGTGAGGGCGGATACAGACAGCTCCGGTGGTGCCGCGGTCAGGCCCTGCGGCACCACCGGAGTGCTGATCTGCGTGCTGGTGGTCACAGAACTATTTTTAACCTAACTGTCAAGATAGCGTTATCGGGGGTTTTCGCGGGGCGACTAGGGCGCGGAGTGAACACTCGGTCACCCAGCAGCGCCAGCCCGGCGGGCAGCAGCACGCCGCGCACCACGGTCGCGTCGAGCAGCACGGCCACCGCCATCGTGACGCCGAAGAGCTTGAACTCCACGACTCCGAGCGTGGCGAAGATCGAGAACACCGCCACCATGATGGCCGCCGCGCTGGTTACCACGCCCGCGCTGCTCGCGATCCCCCCGATCACGGACTCCCTGCCGCTGGCGCCGCGGCCTCGCAGCTCCCTGATGCGGCTGAGGATGAACACGTGGTAGTCCATGCTGAGCCCGAAGACAAGGACGAACATGAACAGCGGCTCCCACGGCACGATCCCGCCGTAGGGGGTGTAGCCGAGCGATCCGGCCAGGTGCCCGTCCTGGAAGACCCAGGTCATCAGGCCGAAGGCGGCCCCCACCGAGACCAGGTTGAGGACGATGGACAGCGCGGGCACCCAGACAGAACGGAACGCCCACCCCAGCAGCGCGAAGGCCATCACCAGCACGAAGATGAACACGTACGGCACGGTCTTGCCAAGTTGGCCGTCCAGGTCGTGGTTGGCGGCCGTCTGCCCGCCCACGGTGTAGGAGACGCCGGGCACGTGGCCCAGGGTGGCCGGCAGGGCCTGGTCGCGGAGCGTGTCAAGCGCGCTGTAGGAGGCCGGGTTGGTGCCGTCTCCGGCCAGCGGGACCGAGATCACGAGCACCTGGCCCGGCCCGGCCGGGCCGAAGTAGGCGGTGGTGATCGGCTCGCGGATCGCTCCGTGCGTCGCCGCGACCTGCCCGTGCAGGGCGGTGATCGCCGCTCGCACCGGCTGGGCCCGCAGGTTGTCGCCGGTGACGACGACCTCGGCCGGCGCCGGGCCGCCGGGGAACGCTGCCTCGACATCGTCGACGGCCCGCATCACCGGGATGCTGTCGGGGATGTCGTGGATACCCGGCTCCTCCAGGTGCAGGCCAAGCAGCGGGGAGGCCAGCACGAGCAGGGCGATGGCCGTCAGCCCGCCCCAGGCGAGCGGACGCCGGGTGACCCGCGTCACGATCGCCCGCCACACGCGTGACTCCCGCGCCCGGGCCTGCCGCTTGCCCAGGAAGGGCACCCGCGCCCGGTCGGTAGCCGTGCCGAGCAGGCTGAGCAGGCCAGGCAGGAACGTCAGCGAGCCGAGCACGGCGATGCCGACCACCAGGATCGTCCCGATGGCCCACCCGGTGAAGAGGTCGATCCCGGCCAGGAACAGCCCGGCCAGCGAGACCATGACGGTCAGCCCGGACACGACGATGGCCCGGCCGGAGGTGCGCGCCGCCACCTGCAGCGCCTCGCGCGTCGAGGCGCCCGATGTCCTCTCCTCGCGGACCCGCCGCAGGTAGAACAGCGAGTAGTCGATGCCGACCGCCATCCCGACGAGCAGCACGATCGACGAGGTCGTCGAGTCGATCGGCAGCCAGTGGCTGAGCAGGGTGACCAGCGAGATCGCGGACATGACCGCGGTCCCGGCCAGCAGCAGCGGGATGCCGGCCGCGATGAGCGCCCCGAAGACGAGCAGCAGCAGGGCCAGCGTCACCGGGATCGACGTGACCTCCGCCTGGCGGAAGTCCTGGCTGGTCACGTCGCCCAGGGCGCGCTGCAGGCTGGCGCTGCCCTCCTCCTCGACCGTCAGGTCCGGGTGCCGGGCGGCGACGGCCGCGACCGCGTTGAGCGCGGGCACCACCTCGCTGACCCCGCCATCTCCGCCGCCTGCGCCAGGGGAGATGACGTTGAACGTCACCAGGACCGCCCGCCCGGCCGGGTTGACCAGGCCGCTGGCGCTGCCCGGCGACTGGATGTCCGTCGCCGACCGGGGCAGTGCCTTCAGGGCGGTGACCACCTGGGCGACGGCCTGCCGCATCTCGGGGTCATGCGCGTACGTCTGGCCGGGCGCGCGGCCCGCAATGAGGACCTGCTCGGCGGGAGGCTGCTGCACGACGGGCCGGTTGAGCACCCGCTCGGCCTGCCCGGCCTGCCCGGGGTCGTAGCTCTGCACGGTGCCCTGGCCGACATGCTGGCCCAGGGTGAAGGCGGCCGCCACGAACAGCAGCCAGCCGACGACGGCGATGATCCGGTGCCGGGCGGACCAGCCGGCCACCCGTTCAGTTAGGGGTTTGCTTAGCTTCGGTCTCATAGCAGCCAGGGTGCGGGGACCGGCGGCCTTGTTCCCATGGTGCGGGCAGACGTATCGATGGTTGGGTTTTCCTCACCATGAAGGCGGGGGAGCGCCTAGTAGCCGAGTCGCGCCGTTGTGCCATAGCGTCGGTGGCATGTTCCTGATCGGTGACCTGACGTCGGCACGCACCTGGCTTGCCCTCGTCAGCCAGCTCGTCGACCTGCTCTTCGGATGGGCCGTGGTCACCGCCGTGTTCGTCCTGCTCACGGTCGGCATCTCCCTGCTGCCGCTGGCCCTGGCCGGCCTGCCCGTCATCGGGCTTGGCCTGCGCGTCGCGACCTGGTACGGCGCCTACGAGCGGGCCAGGTTCCGGTTCTTCCTCGGCGCGGACATCCACAAGTGGCCCGCCGCCGACCGCGCGGGCTACCGCTGGTGGCTGATCCCGCGTCGCCGTGTCTACCGGGACAAGGCCACCTGGCGGGAGCTCGGCTACCTGCTGGCGCGGGTCCCGGTCAGCTGCCTCCTCATGACCCCCACCTATTTCCTGTGGACAGCGGGCCTTGTCCTGCTGGCGCTGCCGTTCTACAACGCGCAGCTGCCTGGCGGCGGCGCGCACTTCGGCAGCTTCCTGCTGCACGGCTCGTATACCACCTACGCCAGCGCGGCCGGCGCGGTCCTGCTGCTGCTCGCGCCGCAGCTCACCAAGGGCATGGCCAGGATCGACGCCGCCTTCGCGCACGCCCTGCTTGGCCGGCCAACCGACCTGGCCGCCCGGGTTACCGAGCTGGAGACCGTCCGTGACCGGGTAGTGGACGCGGCTGAGGCCGAGCGCCGCCGCATCGAGCGCGACCTGCACGACGGCGCCCAGCAGCGGCTGGTCGCCCTGGCCATGGAGCTGGGCCGGGCCAAGGCCAAGTTCGGCGACGACGTGGACGCCGCCGCCGAGCTGGTCGACCGGGCGCACGCGGAGGCGAAGGCCGCGCTGACCGAGATCCGCGACCTCGTGCGCGGGGTGCACCCTCCGGTGCTGACCGACCGGGGCCTGGACGCCGCGCTGTCCGGTCTTGCCGCCCGCTGCCCGGTTCCCGTGGACATGCGGGTCGAGGTCCCGGTGCGGCCCCGGTCGGCGGTGGAGGCGGTCGCCTACTTCGTGGTCGCCGAGGCGCTGACCAACATCGCCAAGCACGCCCGGGCCAGCAGCGCCCGGGTCGTGGTCGAGGGCTACGGGTACCCTGGCACCCTGAACATCATGATTAGCGACGACGGCATCGGCGGCGCCGATCCGGCCGGCGCGGGACTGCGCGGCCTGGCCGACCGGGTCGCTGGGGTAGACGGCAGGCTCACCGTCGAGTCCCCATCGGGCGGGCCGACGATCATCGCGGTGGTGCTGCCATGCGGGTAGTACTGGCCGAGGACTCCGTGCTGCTGCGCGAGGGCCTGACCCGGCTGCTCGCCGACGAGGGGCACGAGGTCGTCGCGGCCGTGGGCGACGCCGAGGGGCTGCTGCGGGCCGTCGCCGACGTCAAGCCCGAGGCCTGCGTCGTTGACGTGCGGATGCCACCGACCTTCACCGACGAGGGGCTGCGGGCCGCACTGGTCATCAGGGACCGGTGGCCGTCGGTGGGCGTGCTCGTGCTGTCCCAGTGGGTGGAGGAGCGGTACGCGACCGAGCTCATCGCTGGCCGCCCCTACGGTGTTGGCTACCTGCTGAAGGACCGGGTCGCTGACGTCGGTGAGTTCCTCGACGCGCTGCGCCGGGTGGCATCCGGTGGCAGCGCCCTTGACCCCGAGGTCGTCGCCCAGCTCCTGGCCCGCAGCCGCCATCCCCTCGGCGAGCTGACCCCCCGGGAGCGGGAGGTCCTGGCGCTCATGGCCGAGGGGCGCTCCAACTCCGCCATCGCCGATACCCTCGTCGTCGGGGGCGGCGCGGTGGAAAAGCACATCAACAACATCTTCACCAAGCTCGACCTGGCCCCAGCGGACCAGGACAACCGTCGTGTCCTCGCCGTCCTGCGTTACCTGAACGGAGCACCCTCGTGACCAGCGCAATGTCGGCTGACTCAGGGTCGGCTAACTCTGGGCCTGCCAGCTCCCGGCCGGCTAATTCCGGGCCGGTCGGCGGCGGGGCTGGCCTCGGTGGCCTCATGCCTGCCGGCCGCTCGCTGCCCGCCCGGCTGGTGATGACCCCAGCCCGGCGGGCCGCGATCTTGATCGGCGTGCCGATCGTCTTCCTCATCTTCATCGCCGGCGGCTTCAGCGTCGTGAGCAGCGCTGGCACCGGCAGCTTCCCGGTCAGCGCCGCCATACCGCTGCCGAAGGGGCAGCTGGCCATGAACTTCGGCGGCGGCAGCGGAACGCTGCAGGGCAGCAGCGCGGTGTCGGCCACGGCCCGGGTGACCGGCACCGTCCGCTACCACCTCACGCGCCCGACGCTGCGCACCGGGGCGGGCAACCTCAGCCTCAGCTGCCCCGCCGATGACGAGGGCAACTGCTCGCTTGATGGCAGCGTCGACATCCCGGCCGGGACCGTCTTGACGGTGTCGACCGGCGGCGGCAACCTGACCGCCACCAACCTGTCCGGTGGCGGGACGCTGGAGGCCGGCGGCGGCGACATCACGCTGTCGCAGGCCACCGGCGACTTCGCCCTGACAAGCGGGGGCGGGAACGTGCGGGCCAGCCACCTGAGCGGCCCGGCGATCACGATGTCAGCCGACGGCGGCAACGTCACCGGCTCGGCCATCACCGCGACCCGCCTTACCGCCAGCAGCGGCGGCGGCAATGTCACGCTGAGCCTGGCCACCAGCCCGCGAGACCTTCAGGTGCAGGCCGACGGCGGGAGCGTGACGATCGTTGTCCCGCCCGGCAAGTACATGGTCAGCACGGATGCCGACGGCGGGAGCGTCAGCTCCGCCGTCCCAAGCACCCCCGGCGCCCAGGACGTGATCTCGGTGACAAGCGGCGGCGGGAACATCTCCATCACCACCAGCTGACCGGCCGGGACCCGCCCGGCTACAAGGCGGCGAACGCGTCGGCGAGGATGTCCAGGCCCTCCTCGAGCAGGGCCTCGCCGATCACGAGCGGGGGCAGGAACCGCAGGACATTGCCGAACGTCCCGCAGGTCAAGACGACCAGGCCGTGGGAGTGGCAGTACCTGGTCACCGCGGCCACCGCGGCCACCTCAGGCTCCAGGGTGCCCGGCTTGGTGAGCTCGATGGCGATCATCGCGCCCCGGCCCCGCACGTCGGCGATCACCGGGTAGCTGCTGGCCAGCTCGCGCAGCCGGGGCAGCATGATCTCGCCGATCCGGCGCGCCCTGGCCGGCAGGTCGTCGGCCTCCATCGTCTCGATCGCGCCAAGAGCCGCGGCGCAGGCGACCGGGTTGCCGCCGTACGTGCCGCCGAGCCCGCCGGGGTGGACCGCGTCCATGATCTCGGCCCGCCCGGTGACGCCGGCCAGCGGCAGCCCGCCGGCGATGCCCTTGGCCGTCGTGACCATGTCAGGGACGACACCCTCGTGGTCGCAGGCGAACCAGTCGCCCGTCCGGCAGAACCCGGACTGTATCTCGTCGGCGATGAAGATGATGCCGTGCTCCGCGCAGAACTCGGCCAGGCCAGGCAGGAACCCGTCGGGCGGGACGATGAAGCCGCCCTCGCCCTGGATGGGCTCGATGATGACCGCGGCGACGTTCTGCTCGCCCACCTGCGCGTGAATCAGGCTCTTGACCGCGTCAAGTGCCTCGGCGCGGCATGCCTTCGGGCCGTCCGGCCAGCGCAGCGGGTAGGCCATCGGCATCCGGTAGACCTCGCCAGCGAACGGACCGAATCCCTGCTTGTAGGGCATGTTCTTGGCGGTGAGCGCCATCGTCAGGTTCGTGCGGCCGTGGTAGGCGTGGTCAAAGGCGACGACCGCCTGCCGGCCGGTGGCGTGCCTGGCGATCTTGACGGCATTCTCCACCGCCTCCGCGCCTGAGTTGAACAGCGCTGATCGCTTCTCGTGACCGCCGGGGGTCTTGGCGTTGAGCGCCTCGCAGACCTCGACGTACCCCTCGTAGGGAGCGACCATGAAGCAGGTATGGGTGAACTGCGCCACCTGGGCCTGGACGCGCTCGCTGACCCGCGCCGCGGCGTTGCCGACCGACGTGACCGCGATGCCCGAGCCGAAGTCGATGAGCGAGTTCCCGTCGACGTCGACGAGCACGCCGCCGCCGGCCGCCGCGGTGAAGACCGGCAGCGTCGAGGAGACACCGGGGGCGACGGCGCTTGAGCGGCGGGCCTGCAGCTCGCGCGACGCCGGGCCGGGGATCTCGGTGACGAGCTCGCGGCGCTGCGGCAGTCCAGGGCCGCCCGTCGGGCCCGCTCCGGTCCTTGCGGCACTGGCCTTGGCGGCATCGCCTGGAGCATCGGTCATGATCGGACGATAACATCCGGACATGCCGGAGCAGGATGCAGCACCAGGGGGGTCCGGGGAGGTGCTCCCCGAGGTGACGCTGCTCGGGGGCGTTTTCAGCCGGGGTGACGTGGCCGCCGGGGACGCCGCCTGGCTGCAGGCGCTGCTCGACGCGGAGGCCGGGCTGGCCCGGGCACTGGAGCGAGCCGGGCTGGCCCCCGCGGGCGCGGGGGCGGCCGTGACGCGGGCGGCCGTGGCCGCCGACCTGCCGGCCGGCGACGTGGCCGAGGTCGCCCGGGCGTCGGGGCTGACCGGCAATCCCGTCCCCGGCCTGGCGCGGGTCCTGGCCCGGCGGGTGCCTGACTTCGCCGCGCCCGCCGTGCACCGCGGGGCCACCAGCCAGGACATCATGGACACCGCCGCGATGCTGCTGGCCCGCCGGGCGGCGGAGGTCATCAGGCGCGACCTGATGACGGCGGCGCGGGCGGCCGCGCGGCTGGCCGCGGCGCAGCGCGGCACGCTCATGATCGGGCGGACGCTCCTTCAGCAGGCCGTTCCCGTGACGTTCGGCGTGGTCGCGGCCGGGTGGCTGGCCGGACTCGACGGGGCGGTCACGGGCCTTGACGCGGTCGCGGACGCGCGGCTCGCCGTCCAGTTCGGCGGGGCCGCGGGAACCCTGGCCTCGCTGGGCGACGCCGGGCCGGCGGTCGCCGCGCTGCTGGCCGATGAGCTGCGGCTCGCGGCGCCGCCGCTGCCGTGGCACACCGAGCGGCTGCGGGTCATCGACGTGGCGGCCGCGATGGCCCGGGTCACCGCGGCGCTCGGCAAGATCGCGCGGGACGTGACACTGCTGTCCCAGACCGAGGTCGGTGAGGTGGCCGAGGGCGCCGCTGACGCGGGAGCCGACGGCTCGCCGCCCGGGGGCGCGCCCCGGCGCGGCGGGTCCTCGGCCATGCCCAACAAGCGCAACCCGGTCGCCTCGGTGGCCATTCTCGGCTGCTCACGGCAGGTACCCGGGCTGCTCGCCACCCTCGTCGCGAGCGCGGAGCAGGAGCTGCAGCGGGCGGCTGGTGCCTGGCATGCCGAGTGGCAGCCGTTCAGCGACATCCTCCGGCTGGCCGGGTCGGCCGCCGCCTGGGGCGCCGACCTGCTCGGTGGCCTGACCGTGGATACCGCGGCGATGACGGCGAACCTCGCGGCCACCGGTGGCCTGCCGCTGGCGGAGCGGGTCACCGGGCTGCTCGCGGGCGCCCTGGGCAGGCCCGCCGCGCACGACCTGGTGGCGGCGGCCGCCGGGCGGGCCGCCAGTGCCCATGTCCCGCTGCGGGACGTGCTGCTCGCCCTCCCCGAGGTCGGGCAGGCGGGCATCACCGCGGGCCAGGTCGACGCGGCCCTGGACCCGGCGGGCTACCTCGGCGCGGCCGGCGCGTTCGTCGACGCGGCACTGCGCGCTCATCAAGAAGTGGAGAACGAGCATGGATGACGACCAGCGGGCGGCCCAGGGCATGACGGTCCGCCGTGAGGTGCTCGGCCACGCCCACGTCGACCGGGCCGTGGCGGGCACCACCGAGTTCACCGCCCCGTTCCAGGACTTCATCACCCGGTACGCCTGGGGGGAGATCTGGTCCCGGCCCGGCCTGAGCCGGGCCGAGCGCAGCATCGTGACGCTGACCGTGCTCGCCGCGCTGCAGCACGAGGACGAGCTGGCCATGCACGTCAAGGCGGCGGTGCGCAATGGCCTGACCGAGTCCCAGATCCAGGAGGTCCTGCTCCAGGTCGGCGTCTACGCTGGCGTCCCGGTCGCGAACCGGGCCTTCGCGATCGCTAAGCGTGCCCTCGAGGAACTACGTGCTCTTGAGTCCTAAGTGACAGCAGTGACGCCAGCGTCAACACGGTTAGTTACTAACCGTTCTGCCTCTGTATTGGATTGTCGTTGCTCCTAGCCGTCCTACCTGCGGTTTTAGTGCCAGGCCACGATCATGTGTCCGCTCCGCGAACACATGTACTCTAGGCGGCGAAAACCGGTATCGTTAAGTAAATACAGGACAGGAGCGACATGTCGGAGATCGTCTCGCTGGCCGACGCCGTTGAACGCGCCGTTCACGACGGTGACACGGTCGCGATGGAGGGATTCACGCACCTGATCCCCTTCGCGGCGGGCCAGGAAGTGATCCGGCAGCGGCGCCGCGACCTCACGCTGGTTCGGATGACGCCCGATGTCATCTACGACCAGCTCATCGGGGCCGGCTGCGTGAGCAAGCTCGTCTTCTCCTGGGGCGGCAACCCCGGTGTCGGGTCGCTGCACCGGTTCCGTGACGCCGTCGAGCACGGCTGGCCGCGGCCCCTGGAAATCGAGGAGCACAGCCACGCCGGGATGGCCAACCGGTACGTCGCCGGCGCCTCTGGCCTGCCGTTCGCCGTGCTGCGCGGCTACGCGGGCACTGGGCTTGTGGACCAGGCCGAGACCATCAAGCCGATCACCTGCCCGTTCACCGGCGAGACGCTGATGGCCGTCGCGGCGCTCACCCCTGATGTCGCGATCATCCACGCCCAGCGGGCCGACCGGGCCGGCAACGTGCAGCTGTGGGGCCTAGTCGGCGTGCAGAAGGAGGCGGTGCTGGCCTCGAGGCGGGCCATCGTCACCGTCGAGGAGATCGTCGATGAGCTCGACCCCCGGCCCGACGCCGTCGTGCTGCCGGGCTGGACGGTCAGCTACGTCGCCCATGTCCCCGGCGGCGCCCACCCGTCCTACGCCGCGGGCTACACCGACAGGGACAACGACTACTACCTGGCCTGGGACCCGATCGCCAGGGACCGCGAGACGTTCACGGCCTGGCTAGAGGACAACATCTACCGGGCTGCGAAGGTGACCTCATGAGCGAGCCGGCCTACACGTCTGACGAGATGATGACGATCGCGGCGGCCCGCGCCCTGACCGACGGCATGACCTGCTTCGTCGGAATCGGGCTGCCGAGCGCCGCGGCCAACCTGGCCCGCACCACGCACGCGCCCAGCCTCGTGCTCATCTACGAGTCGGGCACGATCGGATCCAAGCCGGGCCGGCTGCCGCTGTCGATCGGCGACGGCATCCTCGCCGAGACCGCCGACGCCGTCGTCAGCGTGCCCGAGATGTTCAACTACTGGCTGCAGCCGGGACGGATCGCCGTGGGCTTCCTCGGCGCCGCGCAGATCGACAAGTACGGCAACATCAACACCACGATCATCGGCGGGGATTACGCCCACCCGAAGGTGCGGCTGCCCGGTGCGGGTGGCGCCCCCGAGATCGCGGCCTCCTGCCAGGAAGTCATCGTCGTCGTCCGGCAGAGCAGGCGAACCTTCGTCGACCGGGTCGAGTTCATCACCAGCGTTGGCTACGGCGATGGGCCCGGCAGCCGGGAGAAGCTGGGCCTGCGCGGTGCGGGCCCGCAGAAGATCATCACCGACCTGGGCATCCTCACCCCGGACCCGGCCACGTGCGAGTTCACCATGACCGCCCTGTTCGAGGGGGTCACGCAGCAGGCCGTCCGCGAGCGCACCGGCTGGGACATCCAGTTCGCGGCCGAGCCTGAGCTGATCGCGGCGCCACGCGGCGACGAGCTGGCCGCCTTGCGCACGTTCCACTCCGGCACTGCAGGCAATCACGGCGACCGCGTAGCAAGCGCGTAAGGAGCACCCCCCTCATGACAGTGTCCGAACAGCGGCTGGCGGTCCCGCAGGCGCCCGGCCGGCTCGTCCTGCCGACGTACGCGAAGCCGGCGGCGGGCAACCACCCCCCGCTTGACTACCCCCCCTACAAGTCGACCGGTCTGCGGCACCCAACCAAGCCGCTGGTGCTGCTACCGCACCGGCTCACCGAGGTCACCGGACCGCTGCTTGGCGATGACCTGATCACCATGGGCGACGCCGACCTGACCACGCAGCACGCCGGCGAGCCGCAGGGCCAGCGGATCATCGTCTTCGGCCAGGTGCGCGACTCGGGCGGGCGGCCCGTGCCTGACACCCTCATCGAGATCTGGCAGACGAACGCGGCCGGCCGCTACCGGCACGCCCGCGAGCACCACCCGGCGCCCCTGGACCCGAACTTCGACGGTATCGGCCGCGCGATCACCGACGCGGGTGGCCGCTACCGGTTCATCACGATCCAGCCGGGCTCCTACCCGTGGGGCAACCACTACAACGCCTGGCGGCCCGCCCACATCCACTTCTCGCTGTTCGGCCGGGCCTTCACCCAGCGACTCGTTACCCAGATGTACTTTCCTGGGGACCCGCTGCTGCCGATCGACCCGATCTACAACTCGGTGCCCGACGAGATGGCACGGCAGCGGATGATCGCCGAGTTCTCGATCGAGGACACCCAGCCCGAGTGGGCGCTGGCCTACCGGTTTGACATCGTCTTGCGCGGCCGCGAGGCCAGCGTCTTCGAGGAAGGGCACAGCCACTAAATGAGCGAGCTCCTCACCCCCTCACAGACCGTGGGCCCGTACTTCGCGATGCGGCTGCCCTGGGAGCGGGGGCCGTTCGTGGTTCCCGAGGATGCACCCGGCGCGATCACGATCTTCGGGCGGCTCTACGACGGGGCGGGCGACGCCATCCCCGATGGCCTCATCGAGACCTGGCAGGCCGACCCGGCCGGCCGGTTCGCGCACCCGGATGACCCGCGTGGCCCGGTGCCGGCCGGGGACAAGGCGTTCCGTGGCTTCGGCCGGTGCCCGACCGGGCGAGATGGCTCATTCAAGATCGTCACCCTGAAGCCGGGGCCACTGCCCTTCGGTGACGGCAGCCTTGAGGCGCCGCACATTGACGTGTCGGTATTCTCGCGCGGCATGCTGGACCGCAGCGTGACCCGGATCTACTTCCCCGATGAGGAGGCGGCCAACGACGCCGACCCGGTACTCGCGGCCGTGCCCGCCGACCGGCGTGCCACGCTGATCGCGGTCCCGGTCGCGGATGGCCAGCTGCGATTCGACATCCGGATGCAGGGTCCGGGCGAAACGGTTTTCTTTGACCTGTAACGTCTGATCCATGCCTGCCGTGAAGCTCGCCGTCACCGTTGACGGACCCGCCGATGCCCCGGTGCTCGTGCTCGCCAACCCGATCGGCACCAACGTTGGCACGTGGAGCCAGCAGGTACCAGTGCTCACCAGGAACTTCCGTGTCATCCGGTTCGAGCACCGCGGGCACGGCCCGGCCGGCGCCCAGTCCGCGGCCCCGGCCGGCCCCTACAGCCTGGCCGAGCTCGGCGCCGATGTCCTGGGCCTGCTCAGCTCGCTGGGGATCGAGCGGGCCGCCTACGCCGGGGTGTCCCTCGGCGGGATGATCGGCATCTGGCTGGCGGCCAACGCGCCCGAGCGCATCACCTCCCTGGCGGTCGTCTGCTCCGCGCTGGTGCCGCTGCCCTCCGCGCAGGCCTGGCGGGACCGCGTCGCGGCGGTCCGCGCCGGGGGCATGGACGCGATCGTGGACATGGCCGTGCCGCGCTGGTTCACCCCGGCGTTCCAGCGGCGGTCGCCCGAGGTGGTGGCGGCTGCGGCGCAGGGCCTGCTGGCCACCAGCCCCGATGGCTACGCGGGCTGCGGCGACGCGATCTCCCGCGTCGACCTACGCCCGCTGCTACGTTCAGTCAAGGCCCCTGCGCTGGTCATTTCCGGGGCCGAGGACCCCGCCGCCCCGCCGTCCCAGGGGGCCACCGCCGCCCTGGGCATTACCGGGGCACGGCTGCGCGTTATACGAGGTGCGTCGCACTTCGCCCACGTGGAGACGCCGGGGCCGGTGACCGACGCGCTGGCGCGGCATTTCGCCACCACCGTGCCGTAGGCGACCCGGCGTCGGCCTGTCCGGTATGCCGGTAAAGCCACCTAACCGGTGGAACCCTCCATATAAGGGCGTTTGTTCAAGGAGAGTTTTTCCGGTCTACGCCTTATAGGCGATAACCGGTTCGTTAGGCGCGGGATTCATAGTCTGAGAGCTATCGACGGACATCGAAAGAGGAGACTCAGATGAGCGCACCGCAGGCCTGGAGTGCTCGGCTCCGCCGCTGCAGCATCGGGCTGATCATGTCGGATCCGCACTCGGCGATCCTGAGCTGGGTCGGTGGCGAGCGCATCGCCATCAGCGGACTGCCGACGAAGCGCTCAGTACCGGGTCTGGCGGAGCAGGGCGTGACCCACGTGGTGAACTGCCGGGCCAAGCCGCAGGTGAAGCTGTCGGGTGACCTCTCGGCCGAGCGCGCGGCATTCCCTGGGCGAGTCATGCACGCGCCCATGTGGGACCTTGGCCAGCGGCAGCGGCCCGGGCTTTGGGCGGAGGCCGCCGCGTTCGCGGCGCAGGCCCTGGCCGAGGACCCGCAGGCACGCGTGCTGATCCACTGCCACTGGGGCAAGCGCCGCTCGGCCATGATCGCCTACGCGGTACTGCGGCTGCGTGGCCACGCCCAGGACGCGGCCTCCTCCTTGATCCTCACCCACCGGCCGCAGGCTCAGCTTGTCCCGAACTACGTGCGCAGCGTTGAGCACTGGCTAACGACCTTCACTGCCCCGCTGACGGCCGGCATCTCCTCACCCGCTGACCAGCAGGTCGCCCCGGTTCCCGCTATGTCCGCCACGATGCCCACCGCGTAGACTGCGACGATGATCGCGTAAAGCACGAGCCCGGCCGCCGCAGCGGCCGGGCTTTGGCGTGCTTACGGGCTGGTTCGCTGGGGACACCCAACTTCAGGAGGTCGCATGCTGCCATGGTCGGCGGAGCTTGCCGGACGGATTGACGAGCACGTCTTTACGAGCGAGCTGCTGAAGGGAAACCCGCTCGGCGACCCCTACGAGCGGCCGCTGCTTGTCTATGTGCCACCTGGCTACGACGACAATCCGGGACGCCGGTACCCCGCGGTGTACGTGATCCAGGGGTTCACCGGGCAGGTGAGCATGTGGCGCAATCGCGAGCCATTCAGGCAGCCTTTCACCGAGACCGCTGACGCCGTGTTCGCCCGGGGCGAGGCGCCGCCCGCGATTGTCGTCTACGTGGACGCCTGGACGGCCGTCGGCGGCAGCCAGTTCGTGGACTCGGCGGGCACCGGCCGCTACCACTCCTACCTCTGCGATGAGATCGTGCCGTGGGTGGATGAGCACTACCGGACGATCGCCGAGCGGGGCAAGCGGGCGATCTCCGGCAAGTCAAGCGGCGGCTTCGGCGCGATGATCACCCCGATGCTGCGTCCTGACCTGTTCGGCGCGCTGGCCACGCACGCGGGAGACACGCTGTATGAGTACAGCTACGTGCCCGACTTCCCGGTGGCGTTCCGGCACCTGCGCAAGTACGAGGGCAACGTCCTGGCGTGGTGGGAGGACTTCCGGTCGCGGGTGGCCTTCACCAAGCCAGAGGACATGAGCCTGCTCGGGCTGTTCGGGGTGGCCGCGTGCTTCTCGCCGGCCGAGGACGGAACGCCGGAACTGCCCTTCGACACGACCAGTGGGGTGCTGCGGCCGGACGTATGGCAGCGGTGGCTGGACTGGGACCCGGTCCGCATGGTGCCCCGCTACAGCGAGGCACTCCAGGGCGTCCACTCGATCTGGATCGACGCCGGCGACGCCGACGACTTCCACCTGGACGTGGGGGCGGCGGCGTTCCGCGCGGCCCTGCTGAGCGCGGGCGTGAGGGAAGACGCGATCCGCTACGAGATCTTCCCGGGCAAGCACGGCGGGATCGGCTACCGGTACCCGCTGGCCCTGGCCTGGCTGTGCCAGCGCATGGCAGCAGCCTGAGCCGCGCTCTCCCGCTGGCCCTCCGCTCTACTGGCACTCCCAGGGGCGCATCATCTCGTTGTCCTCGTGGTCGAGGATGTGGCAGTGCCAGACGTAGCGGCCACGCCGGTCGAAGGTCGCCTGGACGCGGGTGACCTGGCCGCCAGGAGCGGTGACCGAGTCCTTGTCGCCGGCCTCGTAGGGGGCGGGGCCGGCGACGGCCCCGCTGCCGGCCTCGCCAGCCATGGATTCCCGGCCGAGCAGCCGGAACTGCACGAGGTGAATGTGGAAGACGTGAGTGGCGGGGCAGCAGTTATAGATCTCCCAGATCTCGGTCGACCCGTAGGCAGGCTGCTCGGTGACCGGGTCGTCCCAGTAGCGGGGGCTGGCGGCCCCGCTCGGGGTGACCGTGCCGCATAGGTAGCGGGCGGTCACGCTGGGATTGAAGGAGGATTTCACGTCGTTGAAGGACACCTGCCTGGTGCCTGTCACGGCGGGCTGGCTGGCCAGCGGCGGCAGGACGCCAGCCAGCTGCTCGGGCGGGACGCTGAGGTCGACTGAGGCCAGCGGGGTCACGGTGAACCGCATGACCGACCCGGTCGTGCCAACGGTCGCGGCACCCCCCTCGTTGATCAGGTACAGCTGGGTGCCGACGGGCAGGCCGGTGAAGTCGATGATGATGTCGTAGCGCTCTGAGGTCTGGATCGGCAGCCCGCCGCTGCCCAGGTTGACCGGGGCCGGCAGCAGGCCCCCGTCCGAGCCGATGACCCAGATCGGCAGCGCCGGCGATGTCGGCCGGGTCGCCAGGGGGTCGGTCACCACCTTGAGCACGAAGGGCCGTACGGCGCAGGAGTTGAGCAGCCGGAACCGGTAGCGGCGCGGTTCCACGGCCAGGTACGGCCAGGTGTTGCCGTTGACGGTAATGGTGCTGCCAAAGAAGACGGCGTTCCAGATCGGCGGTATGTCGCTGGCGGGCGCGTAGGGGCCGCCACCGCCGAAGGCGTTCACCGGCGGCAGGTACATCGTCCCGTCGGCGTTGAACGTCGCGTCGGACAAGATGAGGGGGATCTCGTAGTAGCGCATGCCGGGCAGGTCACCCGGCTGCGGCGCGGGGCCGGGCAGCTGGCCGAGGTCAAGGTCGCAGCGGCCGCCGCGGATGATGTACATGCCGTGCAGGCCCGCGCGGATATTGAGCCTGGTCACGCCGAGCGCGTGGTCGTGGTACCAGAGCTGGGTGGCGCGCTGGTCGTTGTCGTAGTGGGACCGGGCCGAGCCGGGCGCCCACCGCGAGCCGTAGGTGTCGGCGTACTGGAGCCGGTAGCGGTCGTAGAAGCTCCCGGAGGTCGCGTACCCACGGGGGATGTTGGCCGCCTGCGGCAGGAACCATGCCTCGGGATAGCCGTCGCTCTCCTCGCGCGCATGGGCCCCGTGCAGGTGCGCGACCATGGGGACCGGGCCGGTGTACGGGCCTGGCGTGCTGGTGAAGGACGGCATGATGTCCTGGCCGCCGGGGCCGCCCGCCGGGTTGGCCCAGTGCAGCGTCGGGTCCACGGGCAGCAGCGATGGCACGAAGTTGTCGTGCTCATCGACCAGGTGGTTGATCCAGGTGACCTCGGTCGGATGGTCAGCCACGGTCTCGATCGTGTAGCCGGGCGCGTGGAACGTGCCCGGATTGCCAGCCGAGCCGTAGGCGAAGACCGGTGTCGCCGGGTACCCCGAGGGCAGGACCTGCTGCCTGATGAGCCGGGCGGCGACCGAGTACGACAGCGGCCCCAGGCCAGCGATGGGCATCGCGGGGGGAATCCACAGCGGCGTGACGAACTGCGGGATGGTGCTCGCGCCGACCTGGGCGGCTTGCGCGCCGCGCGACGGCGCCAGCACCGTACCGCCAAGCGCCGCCGCCCCCGCGCCGGTGACCAGCCCAACCCGTAGTGCCTGCCTGCGGGTGAGTCCCATCCATGCCCCCTCGCTGTTGTCCTGATGCTACTGTCCGTCACTGTGCCTTGAGCGACACGAGATTAGCCCGCAGGGTGATCAGTTGTATTCGAAAAGTGAACATAGATGGTTTGACATGCATTTATAAGCAGAGGGGAATCTGTCGTTTCGAAAAACGATCTAGGGTTGGCCGCTGGCTGACAGTCGGCAAGATCGCGGGAAATCCGGATCCCCTCCGGGGCAGGCCAGGCCTCCGCGGCTGGGTAAAAGTCGAACATGTCGACACCTGAAGGCACTGCGGGCACAGTGCCGACGCAGGCGCACGGGCGCCAGTTGCTCATCATCTACGTGGCGCTGATGCTCGCCATGCTGCTGGCGGCCCTAGACCAGACGATCGTCTCCACCGCCCTCCCCACAATCGTCAGCGATCTTGGCGGCCTGTCTCACCTGTCATGGGTGGTGACCGCCTACATCCTGGCCTCTACCGCGACCACCCAGGTCTGGGGCAAGCTCGGCGACCAGTACGGCCGCAAGTTCCTGTTCCTCAGCGCGATCGTGATCTTCCTGATCGGGTCGGTCGCGTGCGGCCAGGCGCGGGACATGGGCGAGCTCATCGCCTTCCGCGCCGTGGCGGGCGTCGGCGGCGGTGGCCTCATGGTGCTCACCCAGGCGATCATCGGGGACGTGGTTCCGCCCCGGGAGCGGGGCAAGTACCAGGGGGCGTTCGGAGCGGTCTTCGGGGTCGCCAGCGTGGCCGGGCCGCTGCTCGGCGGGTTCTTCGTCGACAACCTCGGCTGGCGCTGGGTGTTCTACATCAACCTGCCGATCGGCGCGATCGCCCTCGCGGTCATCACCGTCGTCCTGCCGAGCACGTCGAGCATCCAGCGGCACACGATCGACTACTCGGGCGCCATCTTGCTCGCCGCGTTCGCGACCGCCGTCGTGCTGGCCACGTCCTGGGGAGGCACGACCTACGCGTGGGCATCGCCGCAGATCATAGGCCTGTTCGCGGCGTCTATCGTCTTCCTGGCGGCCTGGTGGTACTCGGCGAAGAAGGCCGCGGAGCCCGTCCTCGCGCTGCGCCTGTTCCGCAACCCGGTCTTCTCTTCCGCCAGTGCGATCGCCCTCGCCGCGGGCTTCGCGTTGTTCGGCGCGCTTTCCTACCTGCCCCTGTTCCTTCAGGTCGTTCGGGGGGTGTCACCCACGATCTCCGGCGTCTACCTGCTGCCGATGGTGGCCGGGATGCTCGCCACCTCGGTGACAAGCGGACAGCTCATCGCCCGCACGGGTCAGTACAAGGTCTACCCGATCGTTGGCGGCGCGGTCATGGCGGTGGCCATGTACCTGCTGTCGACGCTGGACGCCAGCACCTCGACGGCGCTGATGGCCGTCTACTTCTTCCTGCTCGGGGCCAGCCTAGGCCTGATCATCCAGGTCCTCGTCATCGCCGTGCAGAACACTGTCGGCTACGCCGACCTGGGCGCCGCTACCTCGGGCGTGACCTTCTTCCGCACGATCGGCGGCGCCTTCGGAGTGTCCATTTTTGGCGCGATCTTCTCCAACCAGCTGGTCAGCAAGACGGCCGCCGCCCTGCGTGGAGTCAGGCTGCCGCCCGGCTTCAACCCGGTCCTGATCCAGTCCGACCCGACCAGGGTCAAGCTGCTGGCCCCGTCGCTGCGCCACGCGATCCTGACCGCCTACAGCCAGGCCCTGCACCCGGTGTTCCTGACCGCGGTGCCGGTGGCGGGCGTCGCGTTCATCCTTGCCTGGTTCCTGCGCCAGGTCCCACTGCGCGCCGCGGCCAGCGACACCGTCAGGTCCTCCTCCCAGGCGGCCGACCTGGGGGAAGGCCTGGGCGCGATTCCGACCCAGCGCTCGTCGCGACAGGAAGTCGAGCGCGTGCTGACCCGGCTGACCGCGGTGGAACTGCGCCGTGTCGGCTACGCGCGGCTGTGCCATGCGGCCGACGTCGACCTGCCCGGCGGCGCCTGCTGGGTGCTGTGCCGGCTCGCCCGCCAGGGCGCCACGGCCGGTCCCGAGCTGGCCAGGCACGCGGGTGTCACGCTTGAGGAAGGCCGCCCGACCGGCGACCTGCTTGTCGCGCGCGGCCTGGTCACCCGCACCAACGGCGTGCTTGCGCTCACCCCGGCGGGGTCCCAGGTCGCCGACAAGCTCGTCCGCGCCCAGCAGGCGTGGATGAAGGAGCGACTGTCGGGCTGGTCACCCGATGAGCATGCCGACTTGTCCGGCGTGCTCTTGCGGCTGGCACACGCGATGCTGGGCGATGACGCCGACGCGCACCTCGTCGACACGCACCCCGCCCAGGCGCAAAGCTGAGCTCATAACCGGGCCGCGGCGTAGGTTGGGAGCATGGCGATCGCGCGGTGGAAGCAGGTGGTCCTGGACGCTGGGAACGTGGCGTTCCTCGGGGAGTTCTGGGGAGCCGCGCTGAACCGGCCCTGGAAGCCGAAGAAAGACACCTACGGCTTCGTCACCGGGCCGACGGCGGGGCACGTGGTCTGGATCAATGCCGTGCCGGAGCCGAAGACCGTCAAGAACCGGGTGCACCTGGACATCTACGCGCGCTCCCTGGCCAACCTGGAGGCGCTCGGCGCGACCGTCGTCGAGCCGTTTCCCCGGTGGACCGTGATGGCCGATCCCGAGGGCGGGGAGTTCTGCGCGTTCCTGCGCGATGACCTCCCAGCCGACCGACTGCACGGCCTCGTGGTCGACTGCGCCGACCCGGCGGCGCAGGCCCGCTGGTGGGGCGCCGTCTACGGCGTCGACGTCATCGACAAGGGCGAGTGGGCCACCCTGGAGGGGGTGCCCGGCATGCCAATCCAGACGATGGATTTCGTCCCGGTGCCCGAGCCCAAGACCGTCAAGAACCGCGTCCACTGGGACGTGACTGTCCCGTCGGTCGAATCGGTCGCGGCACTGGTTTCCGTCGGCGCCACCGTGCTGCGCGAGCCGGACGACGAGATCTTCTGGCACGTCCTGGCCGACCCCGAGGGAAACGAGTTCTGCGTCTTCACCGCGGGCTGACGTTCCCTGGTTTCTCCGGCACCGGTCGCGTGTCGTGGCTGGCGTACTCTTGGCCGCATGGCGATCGCGCGCTTCAAGGACCTGTGCCTGGATGCCGTGGATGTGGCAGGCCAGGGGGAGTTCTGGGCGGCCGTCCTGAGGCGGACCTGGAAGGTGCAAGACGACGGCGACGGCGTGCTGACCGGTGCGACGAAGGGGCACACGGTCTGGGTCAGCGGCGTGCCCGAGTCGAAGACGGTCAAGAATCGGGTGCACCTGGACATCTACGCGCGGTCCCTGGCTAGTCTTGAAGCGCTCGGGGCAACGGAAGTCGAGGCGTTTCCCCGGTGGACCGTGATGGCCGATCCCGAGGGCGGAGAGTTCTGCGCGTTCGTGCGCGATGACCTCCCGGACGAGCGACTGCACGGCCTCGTGGTCGACTCGGTCGATCCGGCCACGCAGGCCCGCTGGTGGGGGATGGTCTACGGCGTCGACGTCACCGACAACGGCGACTGGTTCACCCTGGCCGACGTGCCCGGCATGCCGATTCAGACGATGGATTTCGTCCCGGTGCCTGAGCCCAAGGCCGTCAAGAACCGCGTCCACTGGGACGTGACCGTCCCCTCTATGGCGGCGCTGATCTCCGCGGGGGCAACGCTGCTGCGCGGGCCGGACGACAAGATCCGCTGGTCCGTCCTGGCCGACCCCGAGGGGAACGAGTTCTGCGCGTTCGTGGGGGACTGACAGCTGTCAGGTGCCGCGGCCGGCCGTAATGGCCGCAGCGGGCGCGCCTGAGCCTCGCGGGCAAGCCGCGGCGGCGAGCCGGTCCTGGAGGCGGGCGTGGCGGAACTGGTAGGAGGGACCGACGGCGCGCAGGACATTCCGGCTGTAGGCGTCGTTCAGGAACCTCATCAAGGGCACCGGAGTGTGCCACTGATGCGAGAGCTGGACGGCGGCCAGCGACACTGGGTAGGTCTCGGTACCGAGTAGCCCGGACATGAACCCGAACGCGAGCCCGTCCACGAGGCCCGCCGTGATCCCGGCCGTGAACCCGGTCGCAAGCCCGACGATAAGCCCAACCGGGAGTCCGCTCACGAGGCCATACCCTTGGTTTCTGCGCCATGAAGTGGCCGGGTTCAGCGTGCCGCCGCTGTCGGTGTCAGCCGTGAGGGCATCGTCGACCCCGAAGGCGAACCAGACCACGAGTCCGCACAAAACTCCGGCCGTGAGCCCGGGGGCGAGTCCAGACGCGAGCCCGACCGCGACTCCGATCGCGAGTCCGGAGCCGAGTCCGGCCGTGAAGTTCTTGCGGTTTAGCAGCTTCGTAGGGCGGAGGTCCCCGATGACATGAGGCCGGGCCGGGAACCCGCTCACATACCCGCCCCCGAGTCCGCCCGCGAGTCCGACCACCAGCCCGAGCAAGAGCGCGGCCTCGAGTCCGAACCTGAGCCCGACCCCGAGTCCGAACGCGAGCCCGCACACGGGCCCGATCGTGATCGCGGTTGCGATGAATCGGTGCGGGCGGGGTGCCCATGCGGGGATCTCCCACCAGTTGAGGTCGCGGGTCCCGTCCTGGTTCATCCGGGCCGCGATCATGGTGAGTGTCTGCTGCGCGGTGGCCAGATCGTAGGGCAGCGGCCGGCCTGGGTGAGGGGTGTAGGCAGCGGGCAGGACCCGGTCAAGCAGGTGGTCGGTGATGGCCTCGACGGCCAGGTCCGCGGGTGTGCTGATCAGGGTGTCGCAGTAGTCAAGCAGTTCCCTGATGTCCTCGCCGTGGTAGGTGTCCCTGACGAGGGTCAAGGAGAGCGGGCTGTTCAGTGCCCGGCTGAGTGGGCTGTCTCGCGCGGTGAGGATCCGCCGGGTCAGTTCCCGCCATCCGGCGGGTGGCGGATCGAGCTGGACCCGTTGCAGGTAGGCGGCGGCGTCGTCCGGGCTGACCTGCTTGAGCTCGATCGCGGCGGCGCCGTGCAGTACGCCCTGGCGCGCGGCCGCGGTGGCCATCTCAGCGGTGCGGGACAAGATGACCAGGCGGAAGGTGGCCTGCTGGCTGAGTGCCCGCAGGGCGACGGGCCGCTGCTCGGGACTGATTTCATCAAGCCCGTCCACGATGACGCTGATCCGGCCCGCGGCCAGGAGCGCGGCCGCGGTCGCGGCTCCGGCGGCGCCATGCAACAGCGGGTAGGTGTCTTGCAGCTTCCCGGTCAGCCAGTGCGCGGCCGGGTCTCCGACGGGGTCCCAGTCCTGGGCGGTGAAAAGGACCGGGATTGGCACTTGCGGCCGCTGGGCCGGTGGGAGGTGATCGCGGTACCGCAGCGCTTCCAGGACCAGCAGGACCGCCGCGCCGGTCTTTCCCGCCCCGGGTGGCCCGGCGATGATAAGCCGCCCCGACCGCAGCCCGCCGTACAGGGCGTGCAGGTCGCTAGCATCGCCGGCGGCCAGGTCGGCCTCGCCGGCTTCGGTCAGTCCAGGAAGCGGGTCGAAACGGTGGGACCCGATGGCGGCATCGGCCGGGCCGGCCATCGCCTGTGACGGGCGGCCCCAGGTGACCCGGATCGGGTCAGCGCCGATCAGGCCCCGTTCCTCGGCCGCCTGATTCCACTGTGCCAGCACGGCGGCGGCCAACTGGTCGGCGGCTTGATCGAGGGCCTGGCCGCTGGCCGGGCCAGCCGACGCTGACGCCTTGCCCTTCCGCCAGGCCCAGCCGAGCCAGCCGGCGACCACGAGAATCACGGGCAGGGCAAAGGCGCCGTAGGTGGACAGGTCATCACGGCCGCGCGCCCGGAACAGCAGGTACAGCAGCCATCCCACGATCACGGCGATCACGGCCACTGCCCCCAGCGACCACCAGCTACGGAGCCGTCCCCTCCCCATGGGCATAAGGATGCCAAGAAAATGCCCGTTTTGACATGGCCGGGCCCGGCTGGCCTCGTGGAGTGGCTTAGTTGGTCACCAGGACGCGGATCATCTCGCGCAGTGGCAGGCTCGGGCTGAAGCTGGCGACCGCGACGCGGCTGGGCGGGTGGGGGAACTGCTAGCCAGGCGAGGCGACCTGGGAGGCGCGCTGCGGGTGTGGGCGCAGGCCTACGGCCACAGCTCATCGACGACGCGGCGGATAGCTGAGCTGCTGGCCGAGCGCGGCGATCTGGAAGGCGCGGTAAGCACCTGGGAGTTCTGTGATGAGGTATGGCAGAACCCAGCCGGCCTCCGCTCGGAGTACCTGTCCACCCTGAGCCCCGAGGATTACCTCCAGGAGACGACCGACGACCCCGAGGACTGGGCCTTCATGGAGGCGGAGAAACTGACCCTGCTGCTGGCCGAGCAGGGTGATGAGGCGGCGACCGCCGACCTGCGGTCCCGGGCCGAAGGCGGCGATGGGGTCGCGGCGAGGTGGCTGGCTCAGCTGCCCATCAAGCCGGACGGCAGCGAAGACACGGCGTAGCCGCGCAGCGACGTCCACTGGGCCTGAGTGAGGACCAGGATCGCGCCCTCGGGGTCCTTGGAGTCGCGGACAGCGCGGCCGCCCTCTGGCCGGACCGCGACCTCGACACAGTTGGCCTGCCCGGCGCCCGAGTACGACGACTTCACCCAGGTGAGGTCACTCATACCGTGCTTTCCTTACCTTCCTGACGAGCTTTATCGACTCCGCAGGCGAGAGCGCGGAGGCGCGGATCAGGTTGAAGTCGGCCATTGCCGAGGCTACCTCGTCCTTCACCTCCGTCATCCGGCCCGATGACGAACCCTCAGTGTACCAGATGGGCGAATTGTCGGAAAATTCCATCACCCGAAGCGGCCCCCTTGAGCCGGGATGCTCAATGCTGCTCAAGCGCATGACCTGAATCGTAAAACGCGGCTGGCTGGCCGCTTCCTCGATCCTGATCAGCTGGTCCCGCATGACGTCCCGGCCGCCGAATGGCCGGTAAAGAACGGACTGGCCCAGCACAAACCATCCTAGCGGCGGATTGGCCTTGGCGAAGACGCTCTGCCGGTCAATGCGCGTCTTCATGGCGTCGGCTATCTCGTCGTCGTTGGCGCGTGGCAGTCCGGCCCGCATGACCGCTCTGGCATAGTCCGGCGTCTGCAGCAGGCCCGGTACTAGGCGCTCGTCCCAGTCGTTGATCACGGTGGCCTTTGCCTCGATATCCGCCAGGGTCTCTGGCGACTGCCAGCCTGACTCGGTGACCGGCCAGATCTTGACGATCAGGCCCTTGGCCGCGACCGCGTCGTCGATGAGGACGATGGTCTTCTTGCTGGTCGTCTTCGTGCCGCGCTCAAGCCCGCTGATCAGGGACTGCGAGCAGTAGGCCTTCTCGGCCAGTTCCGCCTGGGTCAGGCCGGCCGCCTCGCGCAGCGACCGCAGCACTTCCCCCGCGATCTTGACCGGACTGTGTTCCATGGAGCTGTTTTCCATCGTGAACCCCTTCCGAGCTGCGGTTATTACAAAAGACGACCTGGTATTACGGCGACGCTTGAATTATTACCCCGCTGGCGGGGCGAATGGTTTGTCCTGATGGTTCCTGTAATTGTTATCGTAAGCGATGCCGGGCGTGGCAGCCTGCATTTATGAATGCGGGCAGGAAGTTTATGTGCGAGGGCGCCGCCGAGTGGCCGCTGTTCGCGGGACTTGGGCCGGTAGGCGCGCTGGACTCGGTGCCACGGGTGGGGCGGTCGTTCTGCACTGTGGTGTTGAGGGGTTGGGGACTGGATGAGCTGGTGGCGGACGCCGAGCTCATCACCAGCGAGCTGGCGGCGAACGTGGTGCAGGCCGCTACTGGGCTGGATGGCAGGCCGTGCTACGACGCGGGGCGACTGCCCGTGCTGTGGCTGCGCTTGCTTTCCGACCGGGTGCGGCTGCGGGTCGAGGTCTGGGATGACCTGCCGCTGTCCTGTGGCGTGCCGGCGCGCCGGCGGGCCGGCGATGACGACGAATGCGGCCGTGGCCTTGAGCTCGTCGGCGCGCTCAGCAAGGACTGGGGCTGGGAGCGGGTGCCGAGCCACGACGCCAAGCGCGTCTGGGCCACCCTCGCCGCGTAGCGGTGACCCAATGCCGCCTAGCTCGGTTCTCTCATTGCCACCAAGGGTCTATCACGTCTCAGGAGATGCCCGCCATCATGCCCGGCAGCGGCCAACGCTGGCGGTTATACCGCAAAACGCGGTCTATTCAACAGCATTCATGGCAGGAGGCGGCTATTCCGGCCGTTCCGGGCGAACCGCGGAGCGGCCCACGTTAAGCAGACTGCCTGCTGGTGCCGCAGAGGCAACAGAGGTTCAGAGGGCCACCCCGCGTAGCGGTGGCCCCGAAATCACCCGACAAGGAGAACAAGGAGAAGGAGTACGACCGTGTCCAATCCCCACTGCCGTTGCGGCTTCCAGGCTGGAAATGACGACGACCTGGCCGCCCACCTGAGCGAGGCGCTGGTGCCCGACGACGACCTGACCGCCGACGGCGTCATCCACGCGGAGGGCCGGACAGCCCAGGCCGCTGGCTTGAAGGCCTGCCTGTGCGGCTTCAGCGCCTCCGGCCCGGAGGCGCTGGACGACCACCTGCTGACCGCGTTCGCCTCGGGTGACGATCGGCCACCGCATGGGTTCACCCGCCCGGC
>Ga0335072_10002072_pt1 | contig 31657 bp, 27 predicted proteins | sample Lox_Sample_21_FD_206725 | JGI IMG/M metagenome (GOLD analysis project Ga0335072, IMG submission 206725) | Soil microbial communities from Loxahatchee National Wildlife Refuge, Florida, United States - Lox_Sample_2.1 | ecosystem: Environmental > Terrestrial > Soil > Wetlands | place: USA...
ACCACTTTCGCCAGAACGGGCGAAGGACCCCTCGCGCACCCGCCAGAGCTCGCGTACCCTTGCTGCCTTCCGGCCCTGGGGGGGTTGGCAAGATAAACGCCGCGCGAGGGGCTGTGGATCAGTCTAGTCGCCGCGGGCACCACTCGCGCCGTCCCCAGGGGTGTCACAAGCCGCCCGCTTCTCAGGTAAACTCGCCTGTGGAGGATTCGCCTAGTGGCCGAGGGCGCACGATTGGAAGTCGTGTAAGGGGCAACTCTTCCGGGGTTCAAATCCCCGATCCTCCGCTCGCTTGCTGAAGGCTAGCCCGGTGCCGGGCTAGCCTTCAGTCGTTCTGGCGCAGGGGCTGGTTCTGCGAAAGCTTTTCCACATGGGGACGTGGTAGATCTTTCCGCACCGGAAAAACCTTCGCAAAAGTGGGCCTATCTAGGTCTCACGAGGTAGAAGCAGGCGGCATCGGGGCCAACCGCGGCGGTCGCCAGCGGCCACTCGGGGTGGACAGTCAGCTACAGTCGGCCTGCCCTGCACGTGCAGGGATGAACGGGGCATTGCAGGGGTATCCCTCAGCGGGTCGCTCTTCACTGCCCCCCAAAGGCGAACCGCACACCAAGCGCACCGGGTCCGTTTTCGGGTGGTATGAAGTCTCTTACCAGGTCAGGCGGACGAAAGGCGCGTAAGGTAATGCCCAAGCTAAGAGGTCCCCAAGCGGACGTTAAGTCCGCCCCCCGCCGGGGACCGGAAGCGATGAGCCCGCCCCGCGACGAGGGCAGCCCGCCGGACAGCGTCTGGTACTCGGCCAAGAAGCGACTGCTCGGACCACCGCTGGTCAACGATCAACTCGGGGAGCAGCGGCTGTCCAAGCCGCTGGCCCTGGGCGTGCTGTCCCCCGACGGCATCTCCTCCTCGGCCTACGGCACCGAGGAGATCCTCATCGCCCTGCTCCCGATGGCGGGCCTGACGGCGTTCACGCTGATCCTGCCGATGACGCTGGTCGTCTTGTTCGTCATGGTGCTCGTCTTGCTGTCCTACCGCGAGATCGTCATGGTCTACATCAGGCCCGGCGGCTCCTACGTGGTGGCCCGGGAGAACTTCGGGCCGAGGATCGCGCAGATCTGTGCCGTCGCCCTGCTGATCGACTACGTGGTGACCGTCGCGGTCCAGATCGCGGCGGGCACCGCCGCCGTGGCCAGCGCGATCCCGGCGGTCGGCCCGTACAAGCTGGAGATCTGCGTCGCCGTCGTGCTGCTCATGTGCTACGGCAACCTGCGCGGGATCAAGGAGGCGGGCAAGGCGTTCGCCATCCCGACCTACCTGTTCTCCGGGTCCGTCATCCTCATGATCGTCGTCGGGCTGTTCCGCGAGGCGCTCGGCAACCTGCGGCCCATCGACCCGCACACGCTGCACGGCACGTACGTGATCGGCTCGGGCAGCGAGGGGCTGATCACCGCGGTCATGATCTTCACGCTGGCGCGTGCCTTCGCCAACGGCGGCGCGTCGCTCACCGGCATCGAGGCGGTCTCCGACGCGGTAGGCGCGTTCCACTCGCCCGAGGGGAGGAACGCCCGCCAGGTGCTCATCGCCGAAGGCCTTATCCTGGGAACCCTGGTCGCCGGCATCTCCTGGCTGGCCCACGCGACGCACGCGACCCCGTACACCAGCGGCTACCCGACCGTGCTGGCCCAGGAGGCGCAGATCGTCTTCGGCCACACGTTCGGCAGCCAGACGCTGTTCTACCTGGTCCAGGCGGCGACCATGCTGATCCTCTACACCGGCGGCAACACGAGCTTCAACGGCTTCCCGTTCCTGACCAGCTACGTCGCGGGTGACTCGTTCCTGCCCCGCTGGCTGCTCAAGCGGGGCCACCGGCTGGTGTTCTCCAACGCGATCATCCTGCTGACGGTCACCTCGCTCGCGCTGCTGATCATCAAGGACGCGGACGTCAACAGCCTGGTGCCGCTGTACGCGATCGGCGTGTTCACCGCGTTCGCGATGGCCGGGTACGGCATGGCCAAGTACCACCACACTCACCGGCAGCCGGGCTGGCGACCCAAGTTCGTCATCAACCTGTCCGCCGGCATTCTCACGACCATCGTCGTGATCATCTTCGCGGTAGTGAAGTTCACCGAGGGCGCCTGGGTTGTCCTGGTGCTGTTCGCCGTCCTGGTGCCGGCCCTGATCCGGCTCAACCGCGAGTACTCCGCCGAGGCAGAGGTGCTCGAGACGATCACCGGTGAGCAGCCGCCGCCCGCCCCGAACTACACCCGGCGCACGGTCTTCGTCTTCGTGGACAGCTTCGACCTGGCCACGCTGGCCGGGCTGCGGTACGCGCGGAGCCTGCGCCCGACCAGCATCCGCGCCGTGCACTTTGTCATCGACAGCGTGCGCGCCGACAAGCTGCGGGATAAGTGGACCCGGGCCGACCGGGGCGTGGCGCTCGACTTCATCGACTGCCCGGACCGGCGCCTGGCCCGGGCGGCAAGCGACCTGGTCGAGCGCGAGATCAAGGACCCTGGCACCCATGTCACCGTGGTCCTGCCCCGGCGTACCTACTCCCTGCTGACCGGGCGGCTGCTGCACGACCGCACCGCCGACAAGATTGCCCAGGTGATCAGCAGGCTGCCGCGCTCGGCCGCGACGATCGTCCCCTACGACGTCCCGAGCCGGGTCGCGGTCCTGCAGGCGCGGAAAGCCGCCCATGCGGTCGCAGCCAAGCCGGCCAAGACCGTAACCCCGGCCAGCGAGCCGGTCATCGCGCCGGAGGCCGCCCCGGGGATCGACACGGCCGAATCCCTGGAGAGCATCACAAGGCTGCTGTCGGAAGAGGCTGACGCGGCCGCCTTCCACGTGCTGCCAGTCCAGCCAAGCCGGGCCGGCAGGCCGGCCTCAGCGGCAGGTTCGCAGGTCAGCCCGATCGGGTCGGTCACGGGGAAGGGCAAGGTGGCCGTCGAGGGCCGCGTCAGGGTGGTCGAGATCCGGCCGGTGGAGCGCAACTCGGTTCTCGCGGTGGAGATCAGCGACCACACGGGGAACCTCACCGCGCTGTTCTACGGCCGGTCGCACATCCCCGGCCTGGTCTGCGGCGCCCGCGTGCGGCTCTCGGGCTCGGCCGGCCAGCGGGATGGCCGCCCCGTCATGATCAATCCCGCCTACGAGCTGCTGTTCCCCGGGCAGGACAGCTAGCCAGTCGGGGCGGCCACCAGCTCGTACGCCGGGTTCGTCATGACCCGACCGCCGGCGCGCACGCTGACCTTGCCATCGAGCCGCAGCCGGGTGCCTGGCCCCAGGCCAGGTATCCCGGTGCGGCCGTAGAACAAGACGGTCAGCAGCCCGGTCCCATCGTCGATAGTGCACTCAAAGACACAATTCTGCTCGACCGGCCGGATCTCCACTGACCGCACCCGCCCCTCGATGACCGCCTTGGAGCCGCCCGCTAGGTCGCCGATCGCCGTCACGCCGTCGGGCAGCACGGACCGCGGCCCGCTGCCGTCCATGGCCACCGCGGGCTTCCCTGCCTTCCCATCCATAACGGCCGGCCCCTGCTCTGCCGCCGCGGCCGCGCCGGACACCGGGACCGCCGACGGGGTGGCAGCCTGCCGGGCGTGCAGCACGGCGACCCGGGACTGGACGTCAAAGGGCACGATGGTGGCGGCGCAGTTGGGCACCCGGCTGACCACCGCCGATAGCTGATCGGCCGTGCGGTCGTGCAGCAGCCGCCCGAGCAGCGGCGAGAACGACCGCCGTGGCAGCACCACGGTCACGTTCGTCCCCTCCTGGGCCGCCTCCTTGACCACCAGCTCGGCCGCCGCCCGGGTGACCCGCCGATCCGGCGTGTCGATCATCTCAAGCGGCACCTCCTCGCCGTACTCCACCCACTTCTCCCGCAGCTTCTCCGCGTGGGCGGCGTCGATCACGAAGTGCACGGCCCGCATGCTGGTCGGGCGCAACCCCCGGGCGTACCTGATGGCGGCGAACGTGGCCAGGTCGACGCTGTCGACGAAGATGAGGACAACGCGGCGGGTGTAGTTCGTTGTCCTGCCCTCTACGCCGAATCGTCGGCGCTCCTGGATGTTCTCCAGGACCTGGGCCTCCATCCGGTACTCGCGGTTGAGCCTGATCAGCAGGTAGACGAGCACGGGGAAGACGATGACGATAACCCACGCGCCCTCGGTGAACTTCACGATCGCGAAGATCACCACGACGACAGCCGAGTAGACCGCGGCGGTGAGGTTAATGACCCGGCGCCGCTTCCACCCCGGCTCCTTAACCCGCTTGTGGTACTTGGCCAGGCCGAAGCCGGCCATCGAGAAGCCGGTGAACACGCCAATCGCGTAGAACGGAATCAGCCCGTCGACTTGGGCGCGGGTGACTATCAGCAGGACCAGCGAGACGCAGGTAAGCACGATGATGCCGTTGGACAGCGCCAGCCGGTGGCCGCGCTTGGTCAGCCAGCGCGGCAGGAACGAGTCGCTGGCGACGAAGCTGGTCAGGAACGGGAAGCCGCTGAAGCTCGTGTTGCCGCCGGTGTACAAGATGAGCGCGGTCGCGGCCTGCACCACGAAGTACATGAAGTGGAAGTCCGAGCCGAAGACGGTGGCCGCCTCCTGGGCCAGCACCGTCGGGTAACCCGCCTCATAGGGGGTGGCGTGGGTGATGTGCGCGAACCAGGAGATACCCGCGATCAGGAAGGCGACGATCGATCCCTGGGTGACCAGGATGTGCCGGGCGTTGCGGCCCTCAGGCGACCGCAGCGCGCTGACCGAGTTCGAGACCGCCTCGATGCCGGTGAGGCTGGAACCACCGTTGGCGAACGACTTGAGCAGCACGAAGATCATGGCCGCGCTCAGCAGGCCCTCGCTGGAGTGCCCGAGCGGGAAGGTGGCACCCGGATAGGGCTGGACGTGCCCGATGTGCCCGATGACCTCGCGGACCAGGCCGACAACGATCATGAGGGCCACGGCACCGGTGAAGAAGTAGGTCGGGAGGGCGAATACCTTCCCCGCCTCCCTGATGCCACGCAGGTTGCCGTAGCACATGAGCAGGACCGAGGCCACCGAGAGCCAGGCGAGGATGTCAGGACCGAAGAACGGGATGTTGGCCATCTGCGGGAAGGCGGACACGACCGCCGCGCTGCCCGCGGCGGTCTGCACCGCCACGGTCACCACGTAGTCGATCAGCAGGGCGACCGCCGCGACCTGGGCCACCCGTGGCCCGAAGTTCTCCCGCGCCACCACATAGGACCCGCCCGCCCGAGTGTAGACCGAGACGACCTCGCGGTAGGAGAGCACGACCAGCCCGACGCCCGCCAGGATGACCAGCGTCAGGGGCACGATCACCGTGAACGCCGCCACGCCGATCGCCTGGACCAAGACGATGAGCATCTCCTCTGTGCCGTAGGCAGCCGAGGAGATCCCATCGGGGGAAAGCACGCCGAGGCCGAGGACCCGCGACAGCTTCTCGCCGTGGATCGCCTCGTTGACCAGTGGCGGTCCCAGGAGCTTGCGCTTGAGCGTGTACCCCAGCCGCTCTGGCACGCGCTGTTCGGTAACCACGCTAGACCGCTCCTCCTGGGCATCGTCCGGTTCGGGGGTTGTGTTCTCATTGCGGTTTCACGGTAGAGATCGGCCGCGCCGGTGGCTGCAAGCAGTGCGTTAAGCCTTCCCACCTGCGCGTTAAGGAACTGTCAAGATCATCAAAGTAAGCCCCGCCGGCGGCTGAAATGGCACTTACCATGACACGCGCAGCCACCTCAGGACGCCCCCACGGGTGGCGCCTGCCCGGGCTCAGGTGGGCTAGGCTCCGCCTCGTCCGGCTACGGCTAGTCCGGCTGGGTGACCCAGTCCGGCGCGGATTCCCCGCGCCCTACGCCCTTCCTGTTGCCTTCGCCGCGCTGTTCGCCATCGGCACGGTGGCCGCGGGACTGCATGGCCGGCTTCCGGCGACCGGGGTCCTGATTGCCACCGCGATCGTGATCGGACTCACAGCCGCGGCCGCTGAGATCCTCGCGTGCGTCCCGCTTGCCATCGTTGGCTGGCTGACCGTCATCGGGTTCTCCCGGCCGCCCTACGCACAGCTGCGGCCGACCGGCTCGCTGGCGGAAGAGGCCGCCATCGTCATCGCCGCCACGGCTGCCGGGGCGGCGATCCTCGGCTTGGGGTTCCGGCACTGGTCAGCGCGGTTCACACTGGAAGCCGTGGAGGACGAGGGCCGCGGGCAGAGCGGCATCAGCCTGGGCCGGCGGCTGGCAGGCGCGGCGCTCGCGGGCGCCGGCCTTCCGGCGCTGACCGCCGTGCTCGCGGCCCAGCGACAGCACTTCAACCTCTCGGACGACCTGCTGCTCTACCTGGTCGCGGTCGTCGCCGTCACGATCGTGGGCGGCTTCTGGCCGGCTGTGGTCGCGGCGGTCGCCGCCTGCCTGCTGCTCAACTGGTACTTCACCGAGCCGCTGCACACCTTCACGATCGGCGAGCCGAAGAACCTGCTCGCCCTCGTGCTGTTCGTTACCGTGGCCGTGGCGGTCAGCAGCTTCGTCCACTTGTCCGCGCACCGCCAGGCCCAGGCCGCCCGCAGCGCCAAGGAAACGGCGTCCCTGCTCGGCCTGGCCCAGACGGTCCTTGGTGGCGCCGACACCCCGGCCGACGTCCTTGACCACCTCACGGCGACGCACGGCGGCCGGGCCGAGTTGCTCGAGCGGTCGGGCGGGAAGTGGATCGTGGTCGCCACCTCTGGCGCCGCCGATCCGGAGGCGGCGGCGATCCGGTTTGAGGTCCGGCCCGACCTCGCACTGGAAGTGCGCGGCCAGCGCGCGTCCGCGACCACCTCGCTGCTGGCCGGCTTCACCGCCCAGGCGGTCGCGGCGCTCGACCGGGCGCGGCTGCGGACCCAGGCCGCGCAGGCGGAGGCCCTCGCCGAGGGAAACCGCATGCGGACGGCGCTGCTCGCGGCGGTCAGTCACGACCTGCGGACCCCGCTGGCCTCGATCAAGGCGAGCGTAAGCAGCCTGCGCCAGACCGACGTGGCCTGGACTCCGGCCGACGAGGCCGACCTGCTCGCGACCGTGGAGGAGAACGCTGACCGGCTGGACGCGCTGATCGGCAACTTGCTCGACATGAGCCGGCTGCAGACCGGCTCGCTCGCCCCCTTCTTGCGCCCGACGGCGGTCGACGAGGTGGCACCGATCGCGCTGCGCGGCCTGGATGACGCCGACCGGCTGAAGATCGTCGTCCCCGACGGGGTGCCGCTGGTGCGGGCCGACCCCGGCCTGCTCGAACGGGTACTCGCCAACCTGTTTTCCAACGCGCTGCGGCACTCGCCGCCAGGCCAGCCCCCGGCGCTGGTGGCCAGGGAGGCCCCGGCTTCCGACTCTGGCGGCCAGGACCGCGTTGTCATCGAGGTGATCGACCACGGCCCTGGGGTCCCGCATGAGCAGCGCGAGCTGATCTTCGAGCCGTTCCAGCGGCTGGAGGAGCGCTCTGGCGGCGTGGGCCTGGGCCTTTCCGTCGCCAAGGGGTTCACCGAGGCCATGGGCGGCACGCTTGAGGCCACGCAGACGCGCCACGGCGGGCTTACGATGAGGCTGACCCTGCTCGCCGCGGCCAGCGGCGTTGCCGCGACGCTGGAGGCCGCACAGTGATCGCCCCGTGACCCGTGTCCTCGTCATCGACGACGAGCCGTCGATCCTGCGCGCGCTGCGCATCAACCTGACCGCGCGCAACTACGACGTGACCACCGCCTCAGACGGGGCCTCGGGCCTGGCCGCCGTAGCCAGGGACCGGCCCGACGTGCTCATCCTGGACATGGGGCTGCCCGACATGGACGGCACCGACGTCATCCACGGCGTGCGTGGCTGGTCCAGTACGCCAATCATCGTGCTGTCGGTCTGGGGGGCCGAGAGCCAGAAGGTGGCGGCGCTCGACGCCGGGGCGGACGACTACGTGACCAAGCCGTTCGGCATGGACGAGCTGCTGGCCCGGCTGCGCGCGGCGGTCCGCCGGGCCTCGCCGGCGCCGGACGAGCCGGTGGTGGCCACGCCGGACTTCACCGTCGACCTGGCGGCCAAGCGCGTTACCCGCGGTGCGGCGGACGGCGATCCCGCCGAAGCCGACATCAGGCTCACCCCGACCGAGTGGCAGCTCCTTGAGGTGCTGGTGCGGGCCTCCGGTCGCCTGGTCACCCAGCGCCAGCTGCTTCAGGAGGTCTGGGGCCCGCAGTACCAGTCGGAGAGCAACTACCTTCGCGTCTACATCGCCCAGCTCCGCCGCAAGCTAGAGCCGGAGCCGTCGCGCCCCCGCTACCTGCTGACCGAGCCGGGCATGGGCTATCGCTTCCAGGCCTAATCACCCGTGACTTGGACCTATGCGGCCAGCCCGACCCCCGTGCGTCAAATACGTATGCCTATACCTAAGATCGTTGATTACCCTTGACGCCTTTCACTACTGATGGGTAACTTACCGCCCATGTCGGGATGTGCGACACCTCACACCCGAATGACCCGCAATGTCGAGGGTAGGAGCCGCCCATGTCGACCGAAAGCCACGTCGCTTCTCTTCCTGTCGGCCACGTCCGGTGGCGCCGACTTGCCATCATTCTCGGGCCGGCGGCCGCGCTGACGGCCGTCCTCGTGGGGCTGACCGCCAACGGCGCGATTGCCGCCAGCCTCTCCGTATCCGGCCAGGAATTCCTGGTCACCTCATCTCAGCTCACCGGGCATGGGTTCGAGCAGTACGGCAGCACGATCGGTGGCTCGTCAGGTAACCAGCCGGTTGTCGTCTCCGCGATCCACTCCGCCACCTTGTCCCACCTGTGCCAGCAGGTCACGGTGGGCGGTGTCTCGCTGGTGCTGCACGCTGGTGACGGCAGCACCCCGGTTTCCGCCAGCAACCTGATCGTTGACGCTAGCGGCCAGTCCGGTAGCCAGGCGGTCTTCCACAACATCACGATCGGCCAGGACGCCGGATCCCTCGGTGAGGACCCGGGGGCCGCCGGTCAGGCCGGCGGCTTCGGCCAGGAGGCGAGCACGGTCACCATTGACAACCTGGTGCAGCACACCTGGCTCACCACCGCTGGAACGTTCACGCTGCCCGGCCTGACCCTGGGCTTCGGCGGGCACTGCTAACAGCCATGGCAACGGGCAACCCCGTAAAGCAAGCCGCCCAGCGCCTGGCCCTGCCAGGCGACTGGCGGTTGGCCCGGCCTACCTTCCGTGGCCGGGGCGGTCACCATAGGCCCAGTACCGGCCAGCCGACAACGCAGGCGAACTGGCGGCTGACGTTTCGCGCATGGCGGCGGACCCGCCCCTTCTGGGGCGGCCTGCTGCTCATCCTCGGCGGCCTCGAGCTGCTGGGCATACCGCTCAGCGGCATCCTGTCCCGTGGTGCCGTCCGGCTCGTGGTCTACATCGGAATTGGCGGCGTTTTCGGCGTGCTGATCGGCATCCTGCTGATCGTCGCGGGCATCGCGGTGTGGGTGAGCCCGGTGCACCGGGTTTTCTACGGGATCGCCGGGGTCATCATGGGCCTCGCCTCGTTCCCGACCTCCAACCTAGGCGGCTTCTTCCTGTGCATGCTGCTTGCGATCATTGGCGGGTCCATCGCGGTCGCCTGGTCCCCGGATCCGGTCGTGGCCCAGGCCCAGGACGAGGCGGCGACGGCCGAGCTGACAGGCCAGGCGCCGGCGACGGCCGAGCCGACCGCGCCGGTGCCGACCTCCCCGGAGGCACCGACGGCGCCCGACCTGGCGGCCGCTGAGCCGCCAGCCGAGGAACAGCCCGAGGCCGAGGCACCGGAGGCCGGGCCATGAACAAGCGCCGCGTCCTTACCCTGGCCACGCTGCCGGTCGTGATGGCGGCCGGGGTGGTGGGCGGGCATGCCGCGCTGGCCAGCACCACGCAGCCGGCCGCGCCTGCCCAGACCTGCATCCTTGGCATCATCTGCCTCGGTGGCGGCGGCTCGTCCTCGTCGCCGTCGGCCTCACCTTCTCCGAGCTACTCGCTGCCTACCTGCCTGCCGACAGCGCTGCCCACGCCGCTGCCCTCGCTGCCCGCTGACCTACTGAAGAAGCTCAAGGCGCTGCCGAAGTGCCTGGCCGCGGCCCTGCCGACCAAGCTGCCAGCGGTGCCAGGCCTGCCCACGGCACTGCCGACGGTGCCGGGCCTGCCGACGGTGCCAGGCCTGCCCACAGCCCTGCCAAGCGGGCTGGGGAGCGTGCCCGGGCAGTCGGGCTCAGGAGCCTCGGGATTGGGCTCTGGGACGGGCAAGTCCTCGGCCAAGGACCCCAAGGAGAAGAACACAACGGGCGGTCAGGGCCTCGTGGCGCCGGCCGCGATTTCCGTCCTCAGCGGCGACTCGGCGACGCTGGTTCACTTCAACTACGCGGGCAACGCCAAGCTGCCGACGGCGGCCGGCGGGACCGTGACGATGATGAAGTTCACCGCCTCGTCCATGACCCTGTCGGGGAACGCCCAAGACGCGATCACCGAGGACGGGGTGACCGCGACGACGGCCACCTCGACCATGACGCTCGACGGCAGCGTGGTGCTGTACGCGACCAAGCTGTCGGGGACGCTCGACGGCATCCCGCTGACCTTCACCCCGACCACCATCAGCAAGGTGCTGCTGACGGTCGCAAGCGTCATCACCAGCCACACCACGATCACGATGACGAAGGTGGTCACCGATCAGGCCCTGGCCACCGCGGACTCGCTCACCTACTCGCCGACGTTCTCCGTCTCGCTCGTGAAGGCCTGAGCTCTTCGCAGCGCCGGCAGGCGGGTTGAGTACCCGCCTGCCGGCCGGGCAGACTGATGCCCATGACTAACGACGACCGTGGCTACGGGCCTGACGACATGGGCGACGATGAGCAGGAATTCGAGGTTGAGGAGTTCAAGCGGTACATCGAGGACCCGCCAGGCGACGACCTTGAGGTAACCGAGGATGACGACGACGACGCTGAGCTTGCCCAGGACTGGGCCGACCGTCATCCGGCCGCCGCTGGCCACGACGGCACGCCAGTAGATGACACTGACCAGGCGGCGGAGGAGTCAGCGGTTCACGAGCGCCGTCCCCCGCGGTAATGCGTCGCGGGGCCAGGTCCCGGCAGCTAGTTCGGGGCCGGGACCTGCTGGCAATCGCCGCACAGGCCCCAGAAGGTCACCTCAGCCTCGTCGATGACGTACCCGAGGCGGGCGGCGGGCTCCAGGCAGGGAGCGGCCCCGACGGCGCAGTCGACATCCTCGACCGCACCGCAGCGGCGGCACACGAGATGGTGATGGTTGTCCCCGACCCTCGCCTCATACCGGGCCGGGCCCGTCCCGATGTCGATCCTGCGCAACAGGCCCGCCTCTGAGAACGCGGCCAGGGCCTCGTAGACCGCCTGGAGGGTGACATGGCCTACGCGCTCGCGGACGGCCTGCGCAACCTCGTCCGCGCTGAGGTGGCGGCCCTCCCCGATGACTTCGAGGATCGCAAGCCGCGTCGATGTCACGCGCATCCCTGCGGCTCGCAGTCTGCCGGCTCCATCCACGGCTACCTCCAGCTACACCCAACCACCTAAAGGCGAAATGTTCAAGAGAACGAATCAAACGTCTTATTAACTTGAGGGTAGCTTGCCGAGCTCCCTGGATTGACCGCAGACCGCGCGGGTACGCAGCAAAGGTGAGGCAATCCCTGGGCAAGCTGGGCAGGCGCCTGCTGCCCGCCCGGCGCGACCCTAGCGGCGCCGACGCCCCTGGTCCCGTAGATGAGGTCAAGGCACGGGCGCCGCGCCGCCCGCCGTTCCTCCGGCTGGCGGCGTTCGCTGAGCGAGTCGAGCGGGCACCCTCACTCGACGCCCCGGTCAGCGCGCTGTCGGATGCCGTGGCCGACACGCTGACCCCGGGCACCTGGCTTGACGACGCGCTGCATGGCGTGCCCTTCGGCCAGCCCGCGCATCCCGCGCTCGTCACGCTTCCCCTGGGCTGCTGGACCTCTGCGGTCCTGCTTGACTTCCTGCCCGCGGGCACCAGGCACCTGGCCGCCAGTCACCATCTCCCTGGCATCGACCGGCTGCCAGGCACGCGGCACCTCGCGCCGCTCGATCGCCTGCCGCCGCTTGACCGGCTCGGCGCACTCGACCGGTTCCCCGCATCCCAGGCGCTGATCGGCGCGGGCATCGCGGCCTCGCTCCCGTCCGCCGCCACCGGGCTCGCCGACTGGTCGGCCCTGCATCGCCATCAGCAGCGCGTCGGGCTCGTCCACGCGATCGCACAGACCACCGCGACCGCCCTGTTCACCGCGTCGCTGCTGGCCCGGCTGGCCGGCCAGGCCAGGGCAGGCAAGGCCCTGTCGCTGGCCGGCCTGACCGCCGCCACCGCCGGCGCCTACCTGGGCGGGCACCTGGCCCTGCGGCTCGGGGCCGGAACAAGCCACGCGGAGTCGATACAGCACCTGGCCGCCCTCGGCTGGCAGGACCTGTGCCCGCTCGCCGACCTGCCCGATGGCCACCCGACCCGGCGGCAACTGGGCTACCTCAGCCTGCTCGCGCTCCGCCAGGGCGACGTGGTGCATGTCCTTTCTGACCAGTGCTCGCACCTGGGAGGGCCGCTTCACCAGGGGCGCGTGGTCACAGAACGGGGCGCCACCTGCATCACCTGCCCGTGGCACGGCTCGGTGTTCCAGGTCAGCGATGGGGCCGTGGTGCACGGGCCGGCCACCGCGCGGCAGCCGTCGCTGGAGTCCCGCGTCACTGACTCCGGGTGGGTGCAGGTCAGGCCCCGCTCGTCGCGAGCGCCCGCAGCGCAGGCCCCGTAGCGGCCAGGCCAGGTTCTGTTACTACCTGGCGGCCCAGGCCGACCAGCGGCCCTGCCGGTACTCCATCTCAAGCGGGACGCCGAAGCAGCGCGACAGGTTCGGCTTGGTGAACACCTCGTCGATCGGCCCCGCGGCCAGGACCGAGCCACGCCGCAGCAGCATGGCGTGGGTAAACCCGTCGGGCACCTCCTCAACGTGGTGCGTCACCAAGACCATCATCGGCGCGCGCGGGTCGCGGGCCAGGGCGGAAAGCCGGCGCAGCAGGTCCTCACGGCCGCCGAGGTCCAGGCCAGCGGCGGGCTCGTCCAGCAGCAGCAGCTCAGGATCGGGCATCATCGCGCGGGCGATCTGGACCCGCTTGCGCTCGCCCTCAGACAGCGTGGAGAACCTGCGCCTGATCAGGTGGGCGCAGCCCAGCGCGTCAAGCAGCTCCACCGCCCGGGTGACGTCGGAGGAGTCGTACTCTTCCTTCCACCGGCCCAAGATCGCATAGGAGGCCGTCAGCACGAGGTCGATAACCTTCTCGCCGGCGGGCACCCGCTCGGCCAGCGAGGCGCTGGTGAGCCCGATGCGCGGCCGCAGTTCGAAGACGTCCACGTCACCGAGCCGCTCACCGAGCACCTCGACCGTCCCCTCGGTGGGGAACATCAGGGTCGCCGCCACCTGCAGGAGGGTCGTCTTGCCCGCCCCGTTGGGGCCGATCACGATCCACCGCTCGTGCTCGCTGGCCGTCCAGTCGACGTTCCGCAGCAGCAGGGACGTATCGCGCCGCACGGACACGCCACGAAGCTTGAGCACCTCGTTAGACACCCGCTGCCCCTTTCTTTTTCTTCCGCCGGCCAGCCTAGCCACCGACATGAACCTATGCCACGCTGACCGGTTCCGCCCACCCACATGGGCACCAGACGCTGAATCTCACGGTGTCCGTTGCGGGAGGAAGTGATCGGCGATCACCGAGGGAGGGATCGTTCGGGTACCTTGTTCGCGATGAGTCAACCACGGACCACGCTGCTGATCACGCTGACCGGCCGGGACCGGCCCGGCGTGACCTCGCGGCTCTTCGGCGTGCTCGGGCGCTTCCCGCTGACCGTCGTAGACATCGAGCAGGTAGTCATGCTCGGCCGCCTTGTGCTCGGGGTGTTCGTCTCGGGCCCGCCGGCCCCGGCCGACGGCCCGGCTGAGCTGGACCTGACCGCCATCTACCGCTCAGTGGCGGCGCTGGCCAGCGAGCTCGGGCTAGAGGCGGAGATCACGACCGGATCGGCGTCCTCGGCCTCCTCGGCGGCGGGCGATCCTGGGCTGCACGTCACGGTGATAGGGAACCCGCTGCTCCCGGCAGCGCTGTCGGCCATCACCGGCCGGATCGCGGCGAACGGCGCCAACATCGACAGGATCACCCGGCTCGCCAGCGACCCGGTGACCTGCATCGAGCTTGAGGTGTCCGGTGCCTCGCCCCGCGCCCTGCGCGATGACCTGGCCCGCGAGGCCAGCCAGCGGGGCGTGGACGTAGCCGTCCAGCGGGGCGGCCTGTACCGGCGGGCGATGCGGCTGCTGGTCATGGACGTGGACTCCACCCTGATCCAGGACGAGGTCATCGACCTGCTCGCCGCCCGGGCCGGCTGCGCGGAGGAGGTGGCGAAGGTCACCGCGGCCGCGATGCGGGGAGAGCTCGACTTCGCCGCCTCGCTGCGGGAGCGAGTGGCGCTGCTCGCCGGGCTTGACGAGTCGGTGCTCGCGTCGGTGCGCGCGGACCTGCGGCTGACCCCGGGCGCCCGCACGCTGGTCCGGACGCTGAAGCGACTTGGCTACAAGTGCGCGATCGTCAGCGGTGGCTTCACCGTGGTGATCGAGCCGCTCGCCGCCGAGCTCGGCATCGACTACATCGCGGCCAACACGCTGGAGATTTCCGCCGGGAAGCTGACCGGCCGGGTCATCGAGCCGATCATCGACAAGGATGGCAAGACCGAGTCACTGCGCCGGTTCGCGGCGATGGCCGGGGTCCCGCTGTCGCAGACGGTCGCCGTCGGCGACGGAGCCAATGACCTCGGCATGATCGGCGTGGCCGGCCTTGGCGTCGCGTTCAACGCAAAGCCCATCGTCCGCGACCAGGCCGACACCTCGCTCAACGTCCCCTACCTGGACGCGATCTTGTACCTGCTCGGCATTTCCAAGGACGCCGTCCGCGCCGCCGACCTCAACGAGCACTAGCCCAGCCTTAGCTGTCCGGCCCTAAGAGGCTGGTCGATCAACTTTCCTTATCTGTACTACGATACAGAAATCCACTGTACTGTGCTACTCATTGACAACGGCAGACAAAAGGCTTAACTTAATACTCGTAGGCGGACACTCTCCGGCGACTGCAGGATCAGATGCCGAGAGGCCATCCAGGGCTGCGGAACCTGTGGGCAGCCACAGAAATAGCCGTGCCCCGGGCGGCATGCAAAGCAGAGGCGGACCCGGGGCCTACGGCAACCAATGTACCCACGGATCCTCCCCAAGGCAACGCGTCACATCCTGGAGTCAGCTGTGGCTGTCGATCTTCCCCCGTGGTTCACCGACACGTTCGGCAGCCACAGGGTTGCCCCTTACCTGGTGGCGGCACGCAGCCAGGGCATTCGCGCTGTGGAACTCGTCCTCTGGGACGTCCAGGCCTCCGAAGCGTTCCATACGCCCCTGGGCATGCTGGAGACCTCTTTCAGGCACGCGGTCCACGAGCGACTCAAGTCCCACTACCGACGCCCTGATTGGTGGGTGGAGGCGCCCCTCACTGACCATGACCTGTCCAAGGTCAGCAAGGCATTGGGAGACGCACGGCGGGAGAGCAACTACAGGCCAGGCTCGGACGATGTCGCTGCACAGTTGACGTTTGGGTTCTGGGTTAACCTGCTGAGTCAACGCCACGACCGCCGATTCTGGGTTCCGGCGCTGCACCAAGCCTTCCCCGGCTACGGCGGCCGCCGCAGGGACCTGCATGACAACCTAGAGGCCATGTGCTTCCTACGAAACCGGGTCATGCACCATGAACCCATCTTCCATCGTGACCTGAGGGCAGATCATTCGAAGATCTACCGTCTGATCTCATATATTCAACCCGACGTCATCGCCTGGCTAAGTGAGTTCGACCGGGTGCCGGAGGTACTCGCCAACCGCCCCGGACGTGGCCCCCATGCCTCCTAAGCGCAACTCCACGCTCAGTCCGGTCTTGCAGGCATTTGAGCGCTGCCGAGGCAGCATTGACGAGTCGAGGTTTGCCTCCACGGTGCTAACGCTCATCTTCCTGAGAGAGACCTTCGAACAGGATTGGGCCATCTTTCGGTCGCATCCAGACGATGCCGTTTGGCACTCGGGACACTGGGAGTACGACCGCAACCCACTAGTCGATATCACTGTGGGAAGCATGGGTGATCTTCCCTACGCCGCATTGATGGAGACTATCGATGCCGTGGAGTCAGTGGCCGGGCGACTGGGCAGTGAATCCGCGTTCCAGTTGGTGCTAGAAGAACTCGGCTCTGCTCGGGAGATGCTTCTTACCCCCGCTTCGGTCGCGAGCGTTCTCGCCGGGACAATCGACCTAGCGGGCGCATCCACTGTGTACGACCCGTTCTGCCGTGCTGGCGAGTTGTTGGTCGCAGCCGCAAGGCGAACCCGCGCCGAATCCGGCGACGGGGGACTTGCCTACCACGGCGATATGCCTGACGCCAAGTCGCTGGCGATCGCCCGGATGAACATCCGACTGCATCAGCTCGACGGGATGCTCGAGCAGCGGTGGTTCGGGACGCAAGCGTCTACGGACAAGCGGGATTACCAACGCCCAGAGGCACGTCGGTTTCCCCGAATCCTCAGCAACCCGCCATTCAACATCCGTAACTGGAACCGGAGTGGCCCCTACTACGAGTACTGGCGCTACGGCACTCCACCTAAGGGCAGCGCGAACTTCGCATGGCTGCAGTACGCAGTGGAACGACTCGAGCCCGGAGGCAGGGCTGCCATCGTCATGGCGAACAGCGCCGCCTTCAGCATGAACCCTAGCGAGAAAGAGATCAGAATGCGGATGGTCGAGGACGGGTGCGTGGAGGCGCTGATCTCCCTCCCCAACGCGCTCTTTCGGGGAACCAGTATATCCGCCACGATTTGGCTACTTAGCCCGCCCGGATCTAAACGCGATGAAATACTCTTCATTGACGCAACCGCCGCTGGCCGACTGGCTGACCGCACTCTTCGGGTACTCAGCGACACCGAGGTCAGCGAGATCATTCAAGTCGTCTCGAACTGGCGAGCGGGTCGCTCGGTACACATACGGGGCGAGGCGATCACCTGCGCAGCCGTACCACTATCGGAGATCAGCCGCCAAGACTACAATCTAAGCCACGCGGGCTTTAGGACCCGTCCGTACACTCCGCCCAGTCCCGCGGAGCAACTGCCGAAAATCCAGGAGCTCATGGCCCGACTGGAAGTCGAGCACGCGATCGCGCGTGACAAAGACGCCAAGGCCATGCAGGCGGTCGAGGATACGTTGCCTTGAACTCGCTCACTGGCCCTGTTCCTCCCGACTGGTCGCTCGTCCAGTTGACGGATGTCTGTCACCTCATCCCCGGGACCCCAACTGAGGACGCGGCAGACGGGACGGTACCTGTCCTGAAGCCAAGGAACCTGATCCTAGGCAGGCTCGCCGGACCAACCGACGCGACCAGTGTGCGCGCGGCTGAGTCCCTTGGACGCTACCGAGTCGGGAGCGGAGACCTGCTGCTCGCGCGTACTGGAACGGTCGGCAGGACCGGCCTAGCCTCAACCGAGCAGGAAGGATGGATCTTCGGCAGCGGCCTGATCCGGATCAGGGCAAGGCAACCAGAGGTGATCGACACCGAGTTCCTGAGCTTCTACTTCAGTCACCCGGCGGTCATGGACTGGGTAACGGGAAATTCCAGGGGCACCTCAGTCCCCAGCATCAGCGGTCAGGTCCTTGGAACGCTATCGGTGATGGTTCCGCCGCTCGCCACCCAACGGGCCATTAGCGGGACGCTTAGCAAGCTCAACGACAGCATCGCGGCTCACCAGCGGATCAACGAGACAACGGCCGAACTGCGAGACACTATGCTGCCGCTGCTGATGTCCGGGGAACTTCCCGCCTCGTAGAGCGGTCATGGACCGCTTGTCCCCCGGGGGACAAGCGGTCCATCGTGACGAGAGGAGATGCGGCTACTCAGCGGGCGGCTCGCCCGCGGCGGGAGCCGTGGCGCTCGCGTGGCCGTTGAGTGAGCCCCCCTCCTGGGCGGCGGGTGAGGCGGGGATTGCCTCCAGGGGGTTGCCCGCGGCACCCGACGGGCTGGGGGCGGAGGCCTCGACCGCGGCCGCCTCCGCCGAGGTGCTGGCCGGGTCCCCGGCGCCCGTGCCGCCGTGGGTACGGCGCTTGGAGTAGATGATCGCGGCGACGATGATGGCAACCGCGCCAAGCGCGACGCCGGTCCGCAGGCCCGCGTTGCCCGCGTACCTGACCACCGACGTGGCGATCAGCAGCGAGACCAGGTTCATCACCTTGAGCAGCGGGTTGATCGCGGGCCCGGCGGTGTCCTTGAACGGGTCGCCGACCGTGTCGCCGATGACGGTGGCCGCGTGCGCCTCAGAGCCCTTGCCGCCGTGGTTGCCCTCCTCCACCAGCTTCTTGGCGTTGTCCCAGGCACCGCCGGAGTTGGCGAGGAAGACCGCCATCAGCACGCCGGTGGCGATGGCGCCGGCCAGGAACGAGCCGAGCGGCGCGTAGCCGAAGGCGAACCCGACCGCGATCGGCGTCAGCACGGCCAGGATGCCCGGCGTCACCAGCTCGCGCAGCGAGTCGGCCGTGCAGATGTCCACGACTCGGCCGTACTCGGGCTTCTCGGTGAAGTTCATGATGCCGGGGTGGGTACGGAACTGGTTGCGCACCTCCAGGACGACCCGCTGCGCGGCCCGCCCGACCGCCATGATCAGCAGCGAGGCGAACAGGAACACGACCGCCGCGCCGACGATGACGCCGACAAGGACGTTCGGCTGGTCCACCGACAAGCTGAACGTCTGCGTCTTCGGCAGCAGGCCCTCAACCGTCGTGCGGAACGAGCCGAACAGGGCGGTCGCGGCCAGCACCGCGGTCGCGATCGCGATTCCCTTGGTGATCGCCTTCGTGGTGTTGCCGATGGCGTCCAGGTGCGTCAGCGCCGCCGCGCCCTCGCCCTCGACGTCACCGGACATCTCCGCGATGCCCTGGGCGTTGTCGGTTACGGGCCCGAAGGAGTCCATCGAGACGATGACGCCCACGGTGGTCAGCAGGCCGGTGCCCGCCAGGGCCACGGCGAATAGCGCGAGCGTCGCATTGCCCGTGCCGAGCAGGAACGCTCCATAGACCGCCGCGCCGATGAGGAGGGCCGAGTAAACGCCGGACTCCATGCCGGAGGAGATGCCGGACAAGATGACCGTGGCCGCGCCCGTCCTCGAGCTCTCGCCGATGTCCATGACCGGGCGGCGGTTGGTCTCGGTGAAGTAGCCGGTGAGGAGCTGGATCGCGCTGGCCAGCACCAGGCCGATCAGCACCGCGCCGATCGCCAGCCAGCGCGGTGACCCGGAGTGGCCGAGAACGTCGGCCTCCGCCCCGGTCAGGCCGCTGAAGCGGGCCGGCAGGTAGGTGAAGGTGGCCACCGCGACCAGGATCGCCGAGATCACGGCCGAGATGAAGAAGCCGCGGTTGATCGCGGACATGCCGCTGCGGTCGCCGCTTCGGGGGCGCACGACGAAGATGCCGATCACCGCGGTGATGACGCCGATCATCGGGACGATGAGCGGGAAGATCAGGCCATAGTTGCCGAACGCCGCCTTGCCGAGGATGAGCGAGGCGACCAGCATGACGGAGTACGACTCGAACAGGTCAGCGGCCATGCCGGCGCAGTCGCCGACGTTGTCACCGACGTTGTCGGCGATGGTGGCCGCGTTGCGCGGGTCGTCCTCCGGGATGCCCTGCTCGACCTTGCCGACCAGGTCCGCGCCCACGTCGGCGGCCTTCGTGTAGATCCCGCCGCCAACTCGCATGAACATGGCCAGCAGTGCGGCGCCGAAGCCGAAGCCCTCGAGGACCTCAGGGGCGTTGCCCTTGTAGATCAGCACGACGACCGCCGCGCCGAACAGGCCGAGGCCCACCGTGAACATGCCGGCGACGCCGCCGGTGCGGAACGCGATCCGCATCGCGCTGTGCTCGCCGCCATCTCGCGCCGCCGCCGCCACCCGGACGTTGCCGCGAACGCACAGCGACATGCCGGTGAATCCGGTCAGGCCAGAGAAAAGCGCACCAACAAGGAAGAACAGGCTGCGCCCCCACATGACCGCGTCACCGGCGGAGGGCAGGACCAGCAGGATAAAGAAGATGATGACGACGAACACGCCGAGGGTCTTGAACTGCCTTCGCAGGTAAGCAGCTGCCCCCTCTTGAACGGCGGTGGCGATTTCCTGCATCTTCTCGGTGCCCCGGCTGGCGGCCAGGACCTCCCGGACGAGCAGGTAGGCGACTCCGAGAGCCAGTAGCGCCACGACGGCTACAATCACGACCCACGTGAGGTTGCCGCCGGTGACACTGACCGTGCCGCCCGGTCCACCCGCCGCAAGGGCGGGGTGAAGCTCATGCATTCGATCTCCTTCGGGACGTCCATGCGCCGCTAAGGCAGTCGTTTCGCTGGTAAAGCTCCGCTCCAGCAGCCCCTCGGGGGGTCCCGGGAGCAGGCGTGCGCCGGAGTCTACGCACACCATTCCCGGTTATCTAGTACCGTCAACTTTCTAACATTTATGAGGTCGCGCCGTTATTAGGTGATCATTAAACCGTTGCGGGGCGATTGTGGTTGCAGCACTAAAGGGAACAAATCCCAGGCGTCAAAAAGGGCACCGGCAGCCACATAAGGCTGCCGGTGCCCTTCAGTCACTCAGGCACCAGGGTGCTAGACCGCTGGCCCGTCCCAGTGAGCCGCCCCGCGCTCAGGTCGCCGTGGCCGCGGGGCGCTTCGGTCCTACAGCGACCGTCGCTTCCAGCTCATCGCGATGGACGTGCCATCGCTGACGGGCAGGATCCTGACGTCGTCGGCCAGCCCGGCGATCACCGCCAGGCCCACCCCGGCGGGCAGTTGCTGCACGACTCCGTCCACCACGTGAGGTGCGCCACCCATTTCCGGTGCGATCGGGACGTCGGCGGGGGCGGAATCGGTCACTACGACCTCGAACCGCTCCCCGTCATCGGTCAACGCCACCCGGATCGGCTCGGCCGGGCAGTACTGCCGGTGCGCCTCGACCGCCCGCGAGCACGCCTCACCCACGGCGAGGCGGACCTCGTCAAGCAAGGATTCATCCACGCCGCTCCGCCGCGCGACCGCGGTGGCGACAAGCCGGGCGGTCCGCACGTGCGCGGGCAGCGGCGTGAACGAGACTTCGACGGTGGCCATGGCGCGCGTCAGGCTTACTTCTCCGCCTTCCGCTCCGCGATGGCCTCATCCACGGAGTTGTGGATGCCGAAGACCTTCGTGAGGCCCGTGATGCGGAAGATCTTCAGGATGCGCTCCTGAGTGCAGACGAGGTCCAGCGAGCCGTCGTGCGCACGCACCCGCTTGAGCCCGCCTACCAGGACGCCCAGGCCCGTGGAGTCGAGGAACTCGACCTTCTCCATGTTGACCACGAGCTGGTAGTTCTTCTTGTTGACGAGGTCGATGAGCAGCTCGCGAAGGCGCGGCGCGGTGTAGACGTCGATCTCACCCTCGACGTCAACGACCTCAATGCCGTCCTTGTTGTAGTGCCCCAGCTTCAGATCCACCAAATCCTCCTGCGCCGTCACGGCGTCATCGCTAGCGTCCCGCCCCGGAGCGCGGGGGAGCCCACTGCGGCATTCAACCACGCTCCGGCTTCATGTCTACACGAATACCGGGCAACAGGCATCCGCATGGCGCATGAAGCCTTCTTCAGCCCGCTGCCCGGTCGCGTCCAGTCTCCCAGCCCACTGCGGCCCGCCGAGCCGCGGCCACGTCCGCGTCCCGGATCCGCGGGCCGCCAGGCAGGCCGAGGAAGTCGTCCACCTAAAAGACATACCCGGCTCGGGCGGAACTACCTCGAACTGGGCAGATTCGATATGCCCAGTTGCGCGGCCAGCGCGGCGGCCCGGCCGGACCGTGAGCCGCCCACCCGGGCGGCCCAGGCGGCGCGCGCCCGGCCAGGCAGGCCTGGACCCTAGGGCCGACCGCGTCATCGAGGGCTAAACGTGATGATCGCCACGCCGGCGCCCGGGCCGATGACGGGACGCGGTTATGGGCAGGCCAAAAGGCACATCATAGTTATGGCTGCGTCCCGAAAGGTTTCGAGTGGCGACTGCTCAGCAGACTTCCCGGGCTGATTATCGCCCAGTGATATTTACCAAAATGGCATCATATGGGGCAATGTCCCACATTCACGGCACAGCGAGTCGCTGTCTTCGCCAGCCCGCAGCCGCCGCACCGGCGGCCGAACTGCCTGGCCAGGGACACAAAGCCTGCCATCGGCCCAGCCGCTGCCGGGCCGGGACCCAATGACCGGGCCGCCCATCGCGCTGTGGAACTTTGAGGAAAAGGGGAGAAAGTAAGGGGGCGCCCCCCGCCGGGGGGGAGAGCGGGGGGCGCATACACGGGCCGGCCCTGGGGGGGTAGGCCGGCCCGTGTTCTACAGGAAAGCTTATCCCCTTTCATGGTGTAGTTACACCATGGATGGGGATGCGAAGCGGTACCCGTTGTCTCTGAATTAGACCATATAAGTACCGCCCTTGAACAGGGCCGGCGCGGATTGGACTTGGACTCGGGCGCCAGCCGGTCGATAGGTGCCGACCATCAAGTACCGCCGCCGGGTGCCGTCAGCTGCGGCCCGCGGGGGGCCAGCCGACCCCGGCGCCGTCCCCCGCGGCGAAGCAACGTCGCGCGACATGAGACGGGCTGGAACGATTGAGATAACGAATCGGTCTCGGCTGTCGCTTCCTTCCGGCGTCGCTTCGTCGTAGAAAGGTTGCTACGGACCCACGAACGTCCGGGCATGGCAGCCAGGTACCCACGCGCGACCAGCCCCGGGAGGCGTGTCAGGTCAGGCAGGCGGCAGGAAACCAGGGCCACCACCTGACTGACAGTTATCAGTTGCACGCTTTGGTAGCCAGGTGTGACATGCATTCGGCGGCGGCGCCCCCTGGCGGGGCGCCGTTCGCGGTTTCCGCCCCTTGCTCAGGGGCACTGTTACGGGGAGGCTGGAACCGGGACCCGATAGTGTGGGATAACTGTCGGGATATCCGCGGGCCCGCAGATGGCGGCCGATAACCTTGGACCACCTGGCGTCCGTATGAGGGGAGTGACTCCATGGTCCGCATCGCAGGGGTTCGAATCCCGGGGGGCCGCACGCAGTCCGGCAACGGAGCCTCCACCCCGGTCGGCGACCAGGAGTCGCTGGGCGAACTGGTGGCCATGGCCGCCAAGGACGTGTCTCAGCTGATCCGCTACGAGATCGACCTCGCGAAGAGCGAGCTGCGCGCTGACCTGAGGCGGGCCGCTATGGCCGGGGCGCTGTTCGGCTTCGCCGCATTCGTCGCCTGCCTGGTGATGGTCCTGCTGACGTTCGCCTTGGCCTACGGACTGCACTCGGCCGGTACCCCGGGCGGTGGCGGGCTGTATGTCGACTTCGTCTACGCGGCCGTCATCTGCGTGCTTGTGGCCGCCGCGCTAGCCGGCATCGCTGTGGTGGGGCTGAAGAAGTTCACGAAGATGCGAGCCACCCGCAAGACGGTCACCGCCGATATTGGCATGCTCAGGGCCGGCATCGGGCAGTCGGCCAACGGACCCGCCCCGGCGGGATCCAGCCAGACGGGCGGCGCTGTCTCCAGTGGCGGCGCCGGAGCTGTCACCGACGGCCGTTCCTGACCGGCTGCGGGCGACGCAGGAAACGCCTACGAGGGAGCCGATGCCCAGCCAGTCCGATTCCGTGATCGCGATCAGCGGCCCGTGGACGCACCGCTCGATCAGTGCGAACGGGACCCGCTTCCACGCGGCGGCCAGTGGCGAGGGGCCGCTGGTGCTCCTGCTGCACGGATTCCCCGAGTTCTGGTGGACGTGGCGGCACCAGCTTGAGTCACTGCCCGCGGCGGGGTTCAGGGCGGTCGCGGCCGACTTGCGCGGGTACGGCGGCAGCGACAAGCCACCCCGGGGCTATGACCTGATCACCGCGGCCGCCGACGTGGCCGGCATGATCAGGTCCCTTGGCGAGGCCAACGCGATCATCGTCGGACACGACTGGGGTGGGCTGGTGGCCTGGACGCTCGCCACCTATTTCCCCAAGGCCGTCAGGCGGCTCGCCATCGTCAGCATGCCGCACCCGCTGCAGTTGCGCGCGTCCGTCCTCGGTGGCACCTTCGGGCTTGGCCCCCGCACTAGCTACCCGCTGCTGTTCCAGGCCCCTATGCTCCCCGAGCGGCAGCTCGTCCGCGATGGCGCCGCGGAGGTCAGCCAGCTGCTGGCCTCGTGGTCGGCGCCGGGCTGGCCCGATGAGGAGACCGCTCGGGTCTACCGGCGGGCCATGCGCATCCCGCCCGTGGCCCACACGGCGCTTGAGTACCACCGCTGGTTCGTCCGCAGCAGCTTCCGTCCGGACGGGCTGCGCTACGCACGGCACATGAAGTCACCGGTGCAGGCGCCGACCCTGCACCTGCACGGCGCCGTCGACCCCTGCGTGCCCACCCAGCTGGTCCGGGGCGCGGGGCGGTACGTGGAGGCACCCTACCGCTGGAAGGTCCTCGATGGCGTCGGGCACTTCCCGCATGAGGAGCGTCCCGAGGCCTTCGACGCCGAGCTCCTCGGCTGGCTGGCCGACCCGGAGCCAGATCGGTGAGCGGCGCGACCCGCCGCGATCGTGACGAGTCGGGCCGGCCGCGCAACGCCCGTCGCCGCGACGAGCTGGGTCGCCCGCTACCACGGGACGCCGGCCATGAGCCCCGTCCCGGCCAGGGTGGGGTGCTCCCGCCGGGCGAAGCCGTGGACGTCGGGGCTGCGATGCTGCTTGAGGGTCGCCCGTTTCACGCCCACGAGGTCTTCGAGGACGCATGGAAGCCCGCGGTGGGACCGGAGCGCGACCTGTGGCGCGGCCTCGCCCAGGTGGCGGTCGGGCTTACCCACGCCCGCCGGGGCAACACAACCGGTGCGGTCGCGCTGCTGTGCCGGGGCGCGTCCCGGCTGCGCGACTACATGGCTCAGGGAGGCGCCTCCAGCCCCTACGGCGTCGACGTCATCCACGTAGCATCGGCAGTCGACGAGCTGGCGACGCGCATCGACAGCGAGGGCCTCGCCGCCATTTCCCCGTCCGACCTTCTCCTGCGGCTGCAGCGCGAGCCGTCATGACCGGTCAGCCGGGACCGTTCGCGCGGTGCTGATCAGTCGCAGCCCTGGGTGGAGACCGGGTTCGTCTCCCCCGCGCCCGCGGCGGCGTCGCCCTCGACCTCGGCGGCGGTGAGCGCGAAGCCGGTGTCCTTGATGCCGACGGCGGCCGCGAAGACGACACCGTAGACACTGCCGTCCTGGGCCAGCAGCGGGCCGCCTGAGTTGCCCGGCTGGACGAGGGCACGGATCTCGTAGATCTCCCGGTCAACCGTGCCCGTCTGGTAGATGTCAGGTCCCTCCGCCTGCTGCACCTGCCCGATCCTGGCCGGGCGAGCGGTGAACGGCTGGTTGAGCGGGTACCCGGCTACCACGGCGTTCTGGCCTACTCCCGGCTGGGTGGCGAAGTGCAGCGGTGTCTCGTTGAGGCCGGGCACGTAAAGCACGGCGATGTCGATCTGCGGGTCATAGAGGACGACCTGGGCCTGGTAGCTCGTGCCGTCGGGCAGGGTTACCCGCGGCCCGGGCTGCACCCCCGCGACCACGTGCGCGTTCGTGAGCACGTGCTCAGGCGCGTAAACAAAGCCGGATCCCTCGATGCTGCTGTCGCAGCTTGGCGCGGTGCCCCGTACCTTGACGATCCGGTCGCGGTCGGCGAGGACGCCAGGAGACTGCACGACGGCCGGGTCAGGAGCCGGCAGGGACAGCAGGTGCGCGCCGCCGATGTCGCTGAACACCTGAGGGAATGGACCGCTGGCGAGCATCCGCCTGAAGTCGGAGAACATCGTCTTGGCCGGCGACGGCATGACCTTGTCCATCGTCTGCAGCACGAGCGAGCCGTTGACCTGGCTGACGACGCCAGGGAACGGCGACGCGGTCAGCACTGACCCGATGGCCCAGGAGATCAGCAGCATCGAAAGCACGCTCACGCCCGCCCCGCCGACGGCGTCCACGGTCGTCGAGGACCTGCTCCTCATGGTGGAGCGCATCGTGGTCCCGATCGAGGACGCCACGAACTGCCCAAGGATCGCCCCGGTGACAAGCAGCACCACCGCCACGACGTCCTGCTGCGTCTGCCCGCCGACGAGGGAGCGCGCCACGGCCGGCCCGAACTCGGCACCGAGCACCGCGCCGCCCACGAAGCCCACGAAGCTCAGCGTGCCGACGATGAAGCCCTGCCGATACCCGGAGACAGCGAACGCCGCCGCCACCACGATCAGCGCCAAGTCAAGCAAATCACCGCGCACGTGTTAACGGTATCCGCTGCGGCCAACTGCCGAAGGAGGAAACAACTGGCGGGGGGCCTTCCGATGCGGTTACGCCGCTCCCTCTGGCATTTCCCTGATCTGCGACGAATCCCAGGGCATGGCCCAGCCGCCGAGCTCAAGCAGCAGCGAGGTGAGGCCGGCGGTGAATCCCCAGATCAGCATGGAGCCGATGCGGAAGGCCGGGGAGATCCGGCCGCCCGGCATCCGGAGCATGAGCCGGTGGCTGGGGTTGACGAGATCGGCGACGGCGATCCGCTCGACCGCTGCCACCTCACCGGCATCGGCCGGCCATACCGCGGAAGGGACCTGCCACCAGGCAAGCACGGGGACGACAAGGAAGTTGCTGGGCGGGATGAACATCTCAGGCAGCGTGGCCAGCACCCGGACGCCGTCGGGGTCGACGCCGACCTCTTCGCGCGCCTCGCGCAGGGCCGCCGCCACCCAGCCGCCTTCCTGGTCGGCGATCTCATCGGCTTCCAGCGCGCCGCCGGGGAAGGCGGGCTGCCCCGGGTGTCGCCGCAACTCGGCGGAACGCTGGATGAACAGCAGGTCGGGGCCGCCAGGTCCCTCGCCGAACAAGACAAGGACCGCGGAGGGACGGCCACCGGACGGGGGTGGCCGGTGGATCGTGGGCACCGTGATCGACTGGGCCGCCGCCGCGAGGTCAGCGAGCCAGTCGGGAACCTCGGTCACGAGAACGGGCCAGGCTTGACGAGCTTCGCCGCCGTCGCCTCGTCGGCCGGGCCGAGCCCGAACGAGGGGCACAAGGCCGCCACCGGGCACACGCCACAGGCCGGCTTGCGGGAGTGGCACATTCGCCTGCCGTGCCAGATCAGCCGGTGCGACAGGATCGTCCAGTCCGACTTGGGTATGAGCGCCGCCACGTCTTGCTCCACCTTGACGGGGTCGTCGCTCTGCGTCCAGCCGAAGCGGCGCGACAGCCGCCCGAAGTGGGTGTCGACGGTGATGCCAGGGATGCCGAAGGCGTTGCCGAGCACCACGTTGGCGGTCTTGCGACCCACCCCCGGCAGGGTGACGAGCTCATCGAGGATGCCAGGCACCTGCCCGTCGAACCGGTCACGCAGGGCGGCCGCCAGGCCCATCACCGACTTCGTCTTGGCGTTGAAGAACCCGGTCGGGCGGAGGATCTCCGCGACGTCGTCCGGATTGGCGACGGCGAGATCCTCAGGGCCCGGGTACTTCGCGAACAGCAGCGGGGTCGTCAGGTTGACCCGCTTGTCGGTTGTCTGGGCCGAAAGGACGGTCGCGACGAGGAGCTGGTAGGGGCTGGCGAAGTCCAGCTCGCAGTGCGCGTCCGGGTAGGTCTCCGCCAGCACCCGGTTGATCTTCCGCGCCCGGCGCACCAGGGCGGCATGGGTCTCGGGCTTCTTGACGGGGGCCATGGTCCTAGGGTACGTCGGCGGGCCCAGCGCCCCCGCCACGATGACCTCCTCCCCTGGCTGGCGCGGTAAGGCCTGGCCAGAACGAAAGCAGTCCTCCGCCTCGACGGCGGAGGACTGCCTCGACGGCCTGGCCGGGCTAGCGCACCTCTCCGGGCTCCGGCTGGACCATGCCGGCGATCTGGTACGGGGCCTTCAGGCCCTCGGTGAGGCCGAACTGGAACATCTCGTCGGGCACCCGCTGCAGCTGCGGGATGTCCATGGTCAGCGGGTAGTCGTCGAACGCCATCGAGTCCGCGACGATCTTCGGCAGGCCGACATAGTGAGCCATCGCCTTCTCAGCGATGGCCCGCCGGGTGTCCGCCGTCTGCTGGCCCTCGTCGAGGGCCTTGAGGAAGGCCGCGACGGTCTTCGGGTGCGCCTGGACCCACTGGGCGGTCCCGATGTAGCCGGTGAACGGGAAGTTCTTCGTCGCGCCCGAGTCGAAGTCGGCCAGCTCCTCCGCCCCGTAGGTCTGCTCGGCGATGGTCCCGAACGGCTCAGGCAGCCAGGCCGCGTCGACCTGCCCGGCCTGGAGCATCTGCAGCAGGGCCGGGAACCCCTGCGGCGGAGTCACCTGCTTCGCGTCCTTGAAGAACGAGTACCCATTGTCCTGGTAAAGCGCACCGAAGAGCACCTGCCCAACGTCATTTGGCGTGTTGAGGCCAACCGACGCGTGACGAGCGGCAAGATCACCGATGGTTTGGTATGGCGAATTCTTCCGGACATAGAGTGCCTCGGTACCGGGGGTGATCTCCGATCCCGCCGCCACGATGCGGAAATTCGCCGGCTTACCGTTGAAACTCTTGTTGATCTGAGCAAGGATGAAAGAGACGTAGTTTCCAGCGACGAACTGCACGGCACCGGACTGCAGGTCGGAGATGGCCGCCTCGCCACCGGTGACCGGCTTGATGGTGACCTTCAGGCCCTGCTGCTTGAAGTACCCCTCGTACTGGGCCACATAAAGCCCTGCCTCCTCGGCCGCGGGAACGGAGTCCACGACGAGCGACGTCTGCTCCGGAGTCGTCGGATTAACCGCAGCCGTACTGCTGCTGCACCCGGCAAGCGCGATTGCCGAGAGCGCTGCCAGCGCGCAGCTGGTCAGCGCGCCTATGCGCGACATAATGCCCCCTTGGTGTCACATCACGTTGCTCACGAGCGTATTGGCGGGGACCCATTCCGGTCAGCGCTTCGGACAATTACGCCAGATGTCCGAAACGTTCGACTACATGGTGAAACGGGCGACATGGGCGGGCTCGCAATATATTGCGGGCCTTTTATCTTTGCCCGCCAGGTAAGAATGTCGGTGGGGGTCTTTAGCATCGGATCATGAGTGCTCGGCATGCGGCCTGCCAGGTCTGCCGGGGGCCGGCCGCGGCTGGCTTTGCCCGGTGCTATCAGTGCGACCTGCACTGGCGCGTCATGGGTGCCCAGCTCGCTGACGCCGTCGTCCCCGTCGGGTATGCCGTCAAGGGCGGCCAGCTCGCCAGCGACTTGTGGCGGTACAAGTGGAGTGCGGACCAGGAGGCGGCCGAGCGGCTGCGGCGGACGCTGCGGGACTTCCTGCGCGATCACGCGGGCTGCGTGCGGCACGCGGCCGGGATGGCCGGCCCGCCAGGCAGGCTGGCGGTCGTGCCGAGCGGGCAGGGACGTCCAGGCGCCCACCCGCTCGCTGGCCTCGTCGCGTCGTGCCTCAGCGTTCCGCGGATCCGGCTCTCCGCCACCGGGCAGCTGGCGGCCCGCGGCCGGGAGATCGATCCCGGCTGGGTCCGGGTTGATGGTGGCCTGGCCGGCGAGAGCGTGCTCGTCGTCGATGACACCTGGGTGTCGGGAGGCAGCGCCCAGTCCGTGGCCGTGGCGCTTAAGCGGGCCGGCGCGGTCCGGGTCGCCGTCGTCGTCCTGGGCAGGCACGTCAACCCGGCCGATCCGCGGGCGGCGGCGCATGGCTGGCCAGCGACCGTCCCGCACGCCCCCTGCCAGGCCCCGCGATCCGCGGCGCCCTAGCCGGCGACAATGGGGGCCGTGCCGACCGAATACACAGCCCCGACCGAGCCAGCGGCCCCCGCAGGCCCGGATGTCTGGGCGCTTTCAAGCAGCGTCATCTACTCGGATCAATGGATCCGGCTTCGCAAGGACGAGATCGAGCGCAGGGACGGCAGCACGGGAACCTACGCCGTCATAGACCGAGCGGACTTCGCCCTGGTCATCCCGGCCGAGGACGGCGGGTTCCACCTAGTCGAGGAGTTCAGGTACCCGATCGGGCGACGGACCTGGTCCTTCCCGCAGGGCGGCTTCCCGCACGGGCAGACCGGCACGCTCGAGCAACTGGCGGCGCTTGAGCTGGCCCAGGAGACCGGGCTGCGAGCCGGGACGCTGAGGCCACTGGGTGCCGCGTCAATCGCGCACGGGATGTGCTCCCAGTTCGGGCACTACTTTCTCGCCACCGAGCTGGTGCCAGGCCCCCCGGATCGCGAGCCCGAGGAGCAGGACATGCGGCAGGCCTGGGTCGAGCGGGCGGAGTTCGAGCAGATGGTCCAGCGCGGGCAGATCGTGGATAACTCCTCGCTGTCCGCCTACGCGCTGCTGCAGATGGCGGAGCGACGCGGGGACGTCAGGCTCTAGGCCCGTCGAAGGACGGGCCGGGCTCTAGACCCGGAGCGGGTCTAGAGCCCTCGACGCGCTAGGCGCCCGTGGGGGTGCCGCAGGAGGCGCAGAAGCGGGCGCTGCCTGGCAGCTCGGTGCCGCACTCGGTGCAGTGCCGCATGGCCGGCGCCATCGCGGTCCCGCAGCCCATGCAGAACTTCGCGCCCGCCGGGTTGCTGGCGGAGCAGGACGCGCAGACCACGCCCGACGCAGTCGCCACGGTCGGAGCCGCTGGTGGCGCCGCCGGGGCCGGCGCCGCTTGGGCCGCCGCCGGGGGCGGAGCCTGCTGCGGCTGCTGCGGCTGCTGGTACTGGGGCGGCTGCTGGCCGAATCCCGCGAGCTGCTGGCCGAGGCCAAGGCCGACGCCGAGGAACGCGTTGTCGGCACCACCGCCGCCCTGGGCCAGGCCCTGGCCGGCGCCGAGTGCCATCTCGCCCGCCGCGTACTGCTGGAAGCCGCCTGCCAGCTGGGAGTACCTGACATCGTGGGCGAGCTTCTTCAGCTCGGCCTCGTCCTCAGGGGGGACGTTGATGTCGAAGTTGCCCATCCGGGTGACGGCGAGGCCGTAGGCCTCAAGCTGCCCGTTGGCCGCGACGACCGCGGCCTGCTCGATGTCGGCCGAGTGCATGGACAGGCCGAGGATGTTCCAGCCCTCGCGAACGATCTGCGTGGTGACGTTCGTGCGCAGCACCTTGAGCAACTGCTCGCTGACCCACCCGGCGATCTTGTTGTTGTCGGTGACGTCGACCGTCGAAGTCAGGTTGGTGACCAGGCGGATGGGGTCGATGACCCGCAGCGCGTAGTCACCGAAGACGCGCAGCGTCACGATCAGTCCGCTGCGCGGGTCCTCGACGTTGTCCACCCGGCCGCCGAACTTGAAGCCGGTGTACTCCCTGGTCCCCACGAAGTACAGCTCGGCCCGGTAGGCGTTGCCGCCAGTGGCGTGGTCGATGATCGCGCCGAGGCCGGGCAGCTCGTCCGCGCTGATCTGGTGCCGCCCCGGGCCCATCGTCTGCACGACCTGACCGGTGTTAACGAAGAAGGCGACTTCGTCGGCGTTCACGATCGCGTGCGTGAACTTACGGATGAGGACGTCGGGCCACTTGAAGACGATCTGGCCCTTGCGGTCATCGGGTACAGCGATGAACTCACGGCTGAGG
>Ga0335072_10002073_pt1 | contig 31653 bp, 33 predicted proteins | sample Lox_Sample_21_FD_206725 | JGI IMG/M metagenome (GOLD analysis project Ga0335072, IMG submission 206725) | Soil microbial communities from Loxahatchee National Wildlife Refuge, Florida, United States - Lox_Sample_2.1 | ecosystem: Environmental > Terrestrial > Soil > Wetlands | place: USA...
AGGGATAAATTTAGCCGGACGCCGCTATCGCGGGCCGCGTGGAAGGGGCACGAGGCGGTTGTGAAGCTGCTGCTCGAGAAGGGGGCCGACGTGGAGGGCAAATCTACCAATGGTGAGACGCCGCTCCGGAGGGCTGCAGAGAAGGGACATGAGGCCGCTGTAAAGCTGCTGCTCGAGTAAGGGGCCGACGTGGAATCCAAGGATGACGTTGGCCAGACGCCGCTATTATTGGCCGCGCGGAACGGGCACGAGGTGGTTATGAAGCTGCTCGAGAAGGGGGTCGACGTGAAATCTAAGAATGGCGTTGGCCAGACGCGGGCCGTAAGGGGTGGGTATAAGGCCGCTCGTCAAGAAGGGCGCCGAGAAACTTCTACATTTGAAAGGCTGAGAAGGCGCTGCTAGTCATCTTACCCTCCCTCGCTACGCTTCTCTTCAGCTGGACAGGAACCAGCTGGAAAGGTACAGCTAGACAAGGACCAGCTATTCGCACGAGACAGGTTCTCGACCGACAGGGTTTTCCTATGTGTATATGTATTTGCCCATCCCCAGGTAGAATAGGTAGCAATAAGCAGTGCTTCCACAAGCAGTATATGCATACCTATCTACTACGCGCAACAAAAACGAGTTTAAAGCGACAAGGCCCACATGCTAGGACGCGGTGGAAAGGACGCCGAAAACAGCCCCCAGAGGCGCCGTTTTCTACCGCCTTCCCACAGATACGCAGTACAGTTGGCTCTTGTCTGCTATCCCTTCCTGGGACTAGCCTGGGGTTCGCATCCGCGGTCAGGTCTGACACCTCCGCTCCGTCAAATTTGGACACTGTTTCCGGCAAAATCTACACACCTGATGCCGGCATAATGCGTTTGAATCTCATTTCTGCTGTTCATCTGTTTTGGTCCTTGGAAACAGACAGATTCACCTCTGAACGCTCGAACTGTGTTTGTCGATGCTTCTGACAAGACTAATTCACCCTGGATTTAATGTTGTGGGGTCATTCCAGAATATTTGAGTAACATTCTGCCAGTCTGTTTCACTCAAATGAACAATCATGGAAGTGTCGCAGGAATCGGTCAGAATGCAGCCTACGTTCATGAGCCACTACCTTCTGACCCGCTGACGATAAGAGTTTTGAATCTCATGCCTACTTCGAGCCATGACTCACCAATACAGCTTACCCTCAAACAAATTCGGCTCACAGACGACTACAACTGCCTCTCACATATGTGGGGAGATGCCGAGGACCAAGAAGTCATTTTCATCAACAATAAAAGATTTGAGGTTCGTCGCAACTTGTACGACTTTCTCTGCCTGGCCCGAAAGTTAAGTATTACGGATACCCTGTGGATCGACGCGCTCTGTATCAATCAAGAGGATATACAGGAGCGTAATAAACAGGTCCAGTTGATGGGAGATATCTATGAAAAGGCGTGCCAGGTTCTCATTTACCCCGGGCCTTTGCCTGAGGGTCTGCGTGATCTGAGCTTCTGGAAGAGAAATCCGTACGTGCAATCCCCAATTTCTAGAGAAGATCATCATCTAACGTGTCAAAAGGCCAGGAGTATCACTGCCAGACATAGATGCCATGCCCTACTGGCGACGCACCTGGATCGTCCAAGAGATTCTTCTCGCACCGAAAGCGTTCGTGGTGACTGGAGAGGGACTGATTAAATGGTCTGCATTCAGCAAGCGGTTTTCCTGGTCAGGATACATTGGCAGTCTCGAAATACATGCATCAAGGTACAAAAAGGCGAGAGAGAGAGGCGAAAGCTTAGGATATATGCTGGATCAGTTTTCGGACACTCAGTGCTCGGACGCAAGGGACCGAGTGTACGCCATGCGGGCCCTGATCCCCGAGTATGCAGACGTTGCAGTCGACTACAGCGAGGATGAAGCTGCGATGCTCATCAGAGTCTCTACCGAATGCGTCCTGCGGAAGATGGAGCATGTGGGTCATGATGGAGGTGTGTGGATACTGGGGCAGCACGTACAAGGGCTAAGACAAGCACTTGGAGTATCGATTGACATCATTTGTGCCACTTGTTTCCAAGGGCTTCCGAGGACAGACCAAGAGGTGCTATGGGATGTGGACGGAGCTGTTCAACAGTTGACGGGGGAACACGTACTTATCAAAGCCACGAAAACCCCAGAATCCAACATGATTGGGGATATCCGCGTACACGATCACTGGTGCGGTCGTTGTGGACGGAGAAGGAGTGGCTCAAGACTTGAGATCCTCGCAAGAGGAAGACATGCCGTGTGGGTGAGAATCCCTAAAGTGGGTTTCAAGGATCGGCTTTGGGGTCGGAGGTGATAGCTATCTATTGTAACAAGGGCTGGTCACGTGAACTGAAGTCGAGGACTCAGGTCAATGGGCATTGAGTGAGTAATGAACGGCTTGCCTGCTAATCAGGTCCGACGGAGCGTAAGCTATCCACCCAAGATAATAGCAGGCAACTGTCGGTAACTGTACGCAGCCGTAGGCAGCAGTGCGATATGAGAAGCACCTTACAACACCGATCCATTTGTGATGAGGATGCATACAAGAGAGAGGGGAAGAGAGAGAGGAGAGAGAGAGAAAGAAGGAGAGAGAGAGGCGGGGTACCATTTGGATGCCTAGTTCGGCAATCTTGCGGCTTAGCGGTGACTGGCCGCAATCCATCTAGTGAACCAAGGTCAGGACGATTGCTCTCCTCCCTAGTCGACCACAATATGCATAATCCAAGACGACCCTGCAGACTGGAGCCACGAATCTTCAAAGATGATGCAGTATTACGAACAGGCTTTTGTTACCATCGTCACAACTTCCGCAGAATCTGTGCACGCCGGATTCCTCCACAATCGTACCCAATACCTTATACCGAAGAGTATGCCTTACTTGTGGAAGGAAGGGCCGAACCAACCGCTTTATCTCTGTGGACCGCGGTATAGGAATTCGTTTGGTAGTGTGGAGGGGGCCTTGTAGAATCAACGAGCATAGACTCTTCAAGAACGGCTGTTGTCTAAGAGATTGCTTCATTTCACCGGTACTGCTGTGTAGTTTGAATGCAGAACAGGATTTCGTTCTGATGGCTGGCTTTCTGACAGAAATCGATTCTTTGAAAGCTAGATGGCTTCCAGAAGTACGAGGAGAACTCGAGTAACGGACGAGATGACCCCCAGCAACGATTCGACAGGCTGCAGATCTCCAGCGAATGGTACATACGGAATTGTCTTGAAATATTCCAAAAGAAGGCTTGACGTACCCAAAAGATAAATTGCCAGCACTGTCAGGCGTAGCGCAGAAATTGGCAGACCGTCTAGGAGACCGGTACCTTGCTGGTATATAGCGGGAAGATTTGTATCGTGGCATGTGGGCACCGATTTGAAGTGGCGAAATTAGGAGAGCTGAAACGTACCGGACCCCTTCATGGTCCTGGAGTTCTATCGATGGGGGAGTGTATTGGCCGCTCATAGCAAGGGGTAGGGAACACTGCATACCTCGCATTGAAATCGCCCACGCTGAAGTCGGTGGTTTTGGGATAGGTGTGGTGAGTCCGATTACCGGCGGAAAGATTGTACTGGCAGGAACCCTCACTAGAGGATCATCACTGCTCCCGTTCCACCGCCATAAGGGTTCGTGGGTCCGCTTTGACGTCGACGATACAGACGAAGACGAAGGCGAAGACGAAGACAATATTAATCACTATGCCAAGGTGTTGAACCCAGGAGAGGAGTTGTGGGTAATGCCAATCATATCAGAAGCCCGTCAAACCCATAACAGGCCGATTCTGCAGTCCACAGAGGGGGTGAATCACGGAATAGCTGAGTATCGCAGGTTCGGCTCGTTCGAGATAAACGACAAGGCGGACCCTGAGATAGTTAAAGCTTTCTTCGGAGGAGAATGGGTGACCCGAACTATCAGGATCATATGATCGTATCAGATGTGATGAAAATGTCATCGAACCTTGACAGCTGTGAAACGGCAATAAACTGCACCAATTCCATCAAGAGAGGGACTTTGACTCTGCGCCCATACGAAACTTAAGCCCCATATGCTTCCGAAGTCTTGCGATAGTACTGAAGTACAAGACCGTCCGGCGATGGAGGGTCAGCTGTATGGAGCGGACGACCTCAAGGCTGTTCTGCATACAAGCACAAAGACCCCCGTAAGCCAAGCCTTGAAGTCGAGAGTCAGTGGCTTTGGCACCGCGAGTCGCGAGGTGAAGTTCAGGCTTTTGATGAAGTTTCCTCCCAAGTGAACGGTGGCGAGTGAAGGGAGCAAGCCCGCGTAGCCATTCGACTGTGTGACATATGTGCCGTCCACCGTTTGCTAGTGCAAAGGCGTCACTCTGGTATTCATTTCGTTGATTCTATCCATGTTCGCAGCTATTCATAGTTCACTTTCGACCCGCGGTGACGACCCTCGACCTGAATATAGGGCTTTTGATCTCATTCTCAATTTTGTAGAACGGATTCATAAGAGCCTTGATCCAAATCTCAAAGACTTCGTTCATGAACTGTCTAATAGCTTCTTCTGTTTGCGGACTGGTTGGATTGTGTGGTATTAATGTTGAAGAAATGGCCGAGGCACGACTGCCGGTGGAACTTGATGGAATTGCTGTAGGAGCGGACATTAGCATCAAGAAACAGCTGATATGGGCATTGGTTGGAGGGTAGGTGTCAATATGCTTCAGATACCTGCCAATACAAAGTCAGCGTTGTTTGCGGATACACGGTGAAATTTCTGACACTGCACTTCCTCAACAATATCCAGTGAGGACAATGAACTGGTTTCATGTAGCGTGATGTCTCCCCATTCCGAAATCGTGCTACACCGTCTCCGCCAGCTTTAGAGGTGCCGAAGGTCAGGTCAAAGAGTGGCTTGTCAGTAGGCGACACAATCACAAAGTAGTATGACATTGCTACGGCATTTGCATGCCAATCATGAATGGAGTGAGTAGTCAAGGGTGAATGTACAGGGCGTTGGCACATCCGATTGCAAGTGTGCTTTGGGTAGAGACCGGCGAAATTCTAATAGAGCGAATCACTCAGCGACAAACGTGCGTTGGACCATCTGATCAGTACCTGAATCAGCGTCTAGAAAGTTTGGCCTTGCAATCGGATGCGCCAAGGCCGTGTAGAAAGGGTGCAGTGCGGAGTGAACTGCGGAGTTTGCTCCGCCAAAAATTTTGTACTCGTTGATCTGCTTGCGCGTCCATACTTCAAAGCAAGGCATTCTAACTATTCAATCCTTAGTCGGTCGGAAAAGCATCTCATAAATCGCACTTGAGTCAAGCTATCTTCCCAAATGCGCTATGCCAGCGTTCGCCTTTGGACTGAAGCCAGCGAAGCAGAATACCCCACCTATCCTCGCGGGAACAAAACGCAAGCAGAACCTATTCGATGACAATGCGGAATCAGACGCTCAGCCAGAAGCCGAGGCAGGTACCAAAGGACCACCAGGCAAGTCCAAGGCCGCAAATACCGCAAAAGATGTAAAAGTACACGAATCTCTCGGCTCTACACAGCGCCAAAAAGGTATACTGAGGATGCCAACGAGGTTGATACCTCAATCTATGACTATGGTAATGCCTATGACATGTTCCATGCACCCAAGGAAGCTAAGAGTAGCACAAAGCTTCCGGTCCAAAGTACATGTCTTCTTTGATGCAGGCTGCGGAGGTACGGAAAAGAGACCAGCTTCGTGCGCAGGAACCGCTGCTTCGGATAGAGCGTGAAGCAGAAGGTGATGAGTTTGCGGACAAGGAGAAATTCGTCACTGGTGCTTATAAGGCGCAGCAGGAAGAGGTGAGAAGGATGGAAGAAGCGGAAGCTAAGCGAGAGGCCGAAGAAGAAAAGAGGAAGAGGAAGGGGGGCGGGATGAGTGGCTTTTTACAAAGATCTCCTGAAGAGAGATGAAGAGCGGTCATCACAAATTGCAAAAGCAGCTCAAGAGGCAGGCGAAGCCCAAGACCGAAACGGTAGACGATATGGTTGGGGAAGAGACAGATGCCAAGCTTGCTGAGAAGCTGAAGGAGAAAGGAGCCCATGTCGTTGTGAACGATGACGGCGAGATCATGGATAGGAGGCAGCTTTCTATCTGCTGGCTTGAACGTCGCAAAGAAGCCTAAATCTAATACAGAAGGACGTGGACAAGGCAGCCAAACGTCAAGTCCAAAACCTACTAACTACTCAACATCTGCAGCCGCGAATACAGCAAGACGATCGCAGCGTGAACGTCAGACTCGTATGATGGCGGCTCAACTCGAGGAGATGGCTCAGAAGTAAGCTCAGCAGGAGGCGGAGGAGCAGAAAGCCATGGAGGAAAAGGCAAAGAGCGAGAAGAAAACCTTGCACCCTTGGCGCCTGGGGCCTGAAAAAGGTTAAAGCGGCGGGTTGGGTGCAGGGGGCTCGAAAACGGCTCCCAAAGTCCACCTTTTTCTGCCTCCCTTTCATAGGTACAGAGCTTCATGTGGGAACTCCGCATTTTAGTGATTCTTGGTATAAGCAGTCCCTAAAGCTTAGCTGTCAGCCGCCCCCAAATGCGTAAAGCTAGGGTTAGAGAGAGGCCATTTACGAGTCTTCCTTGCGTGCTGGACACGGGTGGCGAGAGTCCCTGTATCGACGCCAAGGATATTTCAAGGCTTTTGATTGTGGGCGACTCGGCCGTCAGGGCTGCTGGTCACCCTTGTAGCGCGCTCCGCGTGGCGAAAAGCTGTCGAAAAGATTGCCCAACGGCCGAGGTGCTGCCGAGGCCAAAGCAGCAGCTCTGCATCCAGAACGGTACCAGAGCTTACTATCTAAACTATCTAAAAGAGGGAGGGCGAGGCGGGGAAAAGAAGCGCAGGCAATCGGATTGGCTAGCCAATCAGATCGACAGAAATGTGATGGACAGACGGGTGATAGACAGACAGGTCGAAATAAGACCGATGAGCGCTGGTACCAAGCAGACCGTGCAGCGTCCTAAATAGTGGCCTTTAGGACGCTACGACGATGACTAAAGCCCATTTGTGACGACGCCGAAACCTATCTGTCGCTGGAAACCGACGTGCGACGGTGTTGTGAAGCGCTAGGTCCTCGCAAAAACTCCATATGGGCTTTGCAGCATCGCAGTGCACAAAAACAGGTTACTAGATCCTCCGGTTGTTGAACCCGCTCGCCAATGACGAAGTCGAAAGACGAGCTTGCTTTTTGCTCAATCCCTGCGGAAAAAACGAGCTAGGCTAGGGGACCCTAGGGCCCTTACCATCATGACTAAAATAGAACCCTTACGCAAAAATTGGAAGCGAGTGGACGAGGCTAGCTTCCCATAGAAGTTAGTCTGTAGTTATGGCAGGCATGAAAACGGCTTTGACTCACCACCCAAGCGTATCTTCGAAACGACAGGGGCATGAAGTGGTCCCCGAGATACTGAAACTTTTGGACTTAGTGAGCATCAACGTACGCCCACCAACGACTCGGCCATGGCTCTTGCGTTGCCGCTCTACATAGACCGGGCGGGAAGACGATCGATAGCAATGCTCTAGCATTAAGCAGACGCAATTTTAACGGGCTCACGCGCCAGATCTGGGTTTGCGGCATCACGCTGTCTTCGAGGGCCTGGCGGCACTTTCCGCTCCAGGCTCTTGAAGCCCGGTTGGCCTCAGTGTCTCAAAGAACACCGTCCCGAATAGGCCTGGTCCCAATTCGGTGGCTTATTTGGTGTCTCACCTCAATTGGAGGATGCCATTGGTGTCAGCTGCCCGCAAAGGGGGTAGAGAGAATCGATTCTATAAATCTGCCTACCATGTTTGCTAAATCCTTCACTGCACTGTACACGACAAGTCCTTGCTGGCCCTGATCTCCCGTTCTGCATCGGACATGATCGCCGCTCATATGTGCTTGACCAAGTTGGGGCTTGCCATCGTGATTTCGCCCTGAACGTCGTGGTTGCAGTTTGAAAGGCGCTATCATTGGGTCTAGGCCTTTAAGCCGCCAGCCTCGTCTGCTTCTGTCTACACCCCCATTTCCAGCTCCGATGGCAAGCCTAAACCTTCCAGACGCCCGCACTGGCTGCTTTCGATATCAAAGTGGATGCTAATTCCTGTTTTCCGGAGTTACTGTTGGCTGTAGCAACCGTTGATGTGGCTTGTTGCTACTGCACGCTTGCCATCAGAGCTGGAAATGGGGTGTAGATCGTACTTTGGGGTCCGACGTATACGAGGACCGGTGTGATCAGATGATACCAACAAGCCTCCCGCACGTTTCGGTATCTCGCAGGGAACGGGACCACCTCTGGACGGAGCGAGGCTGACTTTTCTTCGTCTACTGTATGTGGCCTCCAGGGTCCTGTGCGTGCCCACTACAAAGACCCATATAGAGGCGGCTGGGTCCTCGAGCGACTCTTTGCCACATTCGCGTCCGACATCGACACCTCCACCAAATATCAATTTCACTTGCTAACGATTTCCGGCGTCAATATCTTTTCTCTATCATGGCTATGTCTGAAAAGGTAGCTCACGGTAACCAGCCTTCACGCTGATGAGCTTGGAGTCGCTGACGACTACTTTGTAGAGATTGCCGGGCCGGCGCCAATGTACTCTGCCCAGCATGGCATCGCACAGTAAGTGAAACTAAAGGACCAGCTTTCTAGCCCGCCGTCGCATACTGAGCTGCTCTAGGGCTCCGTCGCCGCCAATATCCTATCCTGGATCGCCGCCACCGACCTTTCAGCAAGACCCCATGAACCCTGCTCCGATGTCTTCCTACCAGTCGCAGCTGATGCCATACCACCAACAACACCAGGTGGTGTACCCTCCACAGCAAGCACCCTTCAATCAACTGGGTTCATTTCCTCAGCAGCAACCCTTCAACCCACAGGCTACTGCGCAAATGCCACCACAGCAGATGCCTAGTCAACCACAGCAATTTCGAACTGCAGTCGCTATACCAAACCTGGGAATGGGACCGGCGCCAGTTGACTGCCCGGCCTGCGGGCAACGCACCGTGACAAGCATATCCTACCACCCGGGAAATTCAACTCAGTGAGTTTCCCCTCTCCCTAGTCCTAGCCGCTCGAAGCGCTAACCACTCGCAGTGTATGGGCTGTCATCACATTCTGTTTGACCGGGCTTCTTTGCTTCATCCCGTATATGATGAATTCGCTTAAGGATGTCCAGCACCGTTGCGGCTCCTGTGGTACTCTCCTTGCTACATGGCATAAGAGCGGACAGGTTGAACCGCATATTCATGCCTGATCTCATTCAATACATCCGTCAAGTGTCCGCTATCATCTTGAGGACCCAGAGGCACTTGCGAGGCCTTTAGTGATGGATGACTTTTCTTTCTCAAATTGGTTGGACCGAACTTGGGTTTGGAGCGGTTGGCCAACGGTATGGCGGATCACTAGTGCAAAAAATGCCCAATGACAAAATCACCAAATGTACTTTTGGAAATGCGTACTCCGCGCCCTTACATAATTTGTATGATATACACGAGAACTCGATTCCCTTCCTACACTGTGATCTCGCTGTCGTTTATTTTACCTCGCTATCGCTTCTAAATCGGGAAACTTGTCAGATATTAATCGCAAGGGTAATACCCACATCGCCATGCCTCCCTAAAAGACTACACTACGGTGGGCGTATATCTCATGGGTATACATCTCACGAATGTGCATCTCGTGCGTGTGTCTCATAGGCGTGTATCTCATTGGCGTGTTTCTCATTGGCGTGTATCTCAAGAGCGGGTGTTTCATAGGCGCGCAGGCATGTACCTCACAAGCGTGTACCTCACAGGCGTGTACCTCACCGGCGTGCGTCTCATGGGCGTGTACCTCATGGGCGTGTACCTCACGGGCATGCATCTTATAGGCGTGTACCTCATAGGCGTGTACCTCACCGACGTGCATCTCTGATAGGCGTGTACCTCAGAGGCGTGTTCCTCATGGGCCTACATCTGATGGCGTGTACCTCATGAGCGTGTACCTCATAGGCATGCATCTCATGGGCGTGTACTTCATAGGCGTGCATCTCATGGGCGTGCACCTCATGGGCGTGTACCTCACAGGTGTGCACCTCACAGGCGTGTACCTTGCGGGCGCCCACCTCATAAGCGTGTGCCTCACAGGCGTGCACCTCACAAGCGTGCACCTCACAGGCGTGTACCTTGTGGGCGCCCACCTCATAAGCGCGTGCCTTACAGGCGTGCACCTCACAAGCGTGTACCTCGCAGGCGTGCACCTCATAAGCGTGTACCTCACGGGCGTGCACCTCACGGGCGTGTGCATTATGGGCGTGCACGTCATAGGCGTGTACCTCATGGGCGTACACCTCATAGACATGTACTTTATGGACGCGTATATGTTTCCAAATCTAAGAAGGCTTTGGGGAAACCTCTAGATCCCCCACCTTACAAACGGTGGTCGATTTGTTGAGATTTGAGTTGCGAAATATGAGTTCTTGCGCTAAGAGATAAAAGGTCCCTATCCGCCGCCGTAGCCCCACGTGAACTAACACCCCTGTATTTCGTCGCGATTCGCCGCTTTCCGACAGATTTTCCGCGAAAAGCACAATTCTGAATCCCACGACGGACCATGGCCTCCCAGCCGACATGAACTTGTAATGACTTGTCATTTAGCTGCTTCATGTACTCACTAACACTAACACCATGATAGATCTAAGCTCCCACGGCTTTCCGCGTCACGTACGAACGAGGTACGGCTCCCCCTCCCGAGATTTCGGAGCCCCCTGACAGTCTACAAGTCCCCCGCCGAAACAGCACGGTCGCCGCACAAGATTCCAGCCAAAAGGTCTGGTGCGGACACCACAAATTGGCACCGCCTACAAGACAAGTTAAGCAGCGCCCGATCCAGGCCATCAAAGTCCGCATCTGAAATCACCCAAGATCTCCGAGCCTTCGGGCCTGGCCAGGTGCCGGCATGGGCTGATCTCTCCAACATCAACGAGCTCTGCAGCCAGTGTGCGTCAATTGACTGGGATCCTGTACGCGTCTATCTCGCCGTGGCGGATGGAGATGAGTGGTATCCAAAAGTCCCGCTGTACGGTAGAGACATTTGTAGAAGTGTGAGACAAGTGCGAGATGCTGCTCATGCGGGCTGTCACCTGTGCACGATGATACTGACGTGCTTGTTGACGATGCGGTACCGGTTTTCTGTGGGTGCTGACCCGCTGCCGTGGGGACTGTCAAGTATCACAGAGGACTCGCTGGTCAGAGTGGATGTTGAGGTCATGGCTCACGATCCGCCGACGTATCTAACCGTCGGAATAGTGGAGCAGACTGACTCCACAAATTGGGCTGGTGAGGACGAGACCGAGTTGCACCATTGGGTAGACCTTAGCATACCTTTCCGTGGTGAGGTGGAGGAGGATCCGACGCCAGCGGAGGTGAATGTTACGGACTCAGCAGAGAAAATAGCAACGTGGTGGCTTGAAGAGTGTTTGACGAATCATCAAAGATGCGCTGGTGATGTTCCTCTGCTTCCGACCAGAGTCGTTGATGTGGGTTCACGTGTAGAGCCGTTCCTTGCAATCCCTCAGGGTAAGCGTGCAAGGTATGCTACTTTGAGTTACTCCGTCGGTCAATTTGATCTTCTCAAGACGACGGCGGAGACCATCGATGGGTTCAAAACGTGCATACCGACGGCGAAATTGCCGCAGACAGTCAAGGATGCTGTTGAGATTACTCGCAAACTCGGTTTACAGTTCCTGTGGATTGACTCATTGTGCATCGACCAGTCCAGTCTTGCAGACTGGGAAACTGAACTGAGTTCCATGGCCGAAATATATCGGAATTCAACGATCACGATCGCCGCCACTGCATCGACTAATGCTGGCACTGGTTGCCAGCCATTGCGGAATAAATTGCCATTGATCCCTTGTCACCCTGCTCCCGGAATAGTGATAGTGCCAGATTACGGGCGAGATATGTGGATCTTTCAGAGGGGCGCTCTCGAGACCCGAGCCTGGACTTTCCAGGAGGTGCAGCTGTCCCGGCGAGTCTTAAGGTGCGGTAGCGAGGAGCTCGTCTGGCAGTGTCGCAGCTGCAAACGTCGCGAAGGGTATCCGACAGTGGAGAAGAGACACGAATCTGAAGCATTGGGCGTGTTTTTCGGCACGAGGACTTTAGACGATATCTCTCTCAGAACGAAGAACAGCGAAAAATTCCACAGATGGTACCAGGTAGTTCAAGAGTTTGTGGCAAGGAACCTCACTTTCGCAGCGGACAAGTTGCCGGCCTTTTCGGGGATGGCAAGTCACTTTGCTACGCTACTGGGATCCGCGTTAAATTCGACAGAGAACGTCGCCGTGGCTGACGGTGACGAACGGGAGGTGGGTGCCTCAACAGGTTCACTGACCTATCTTTGTGGACTGTGGAAAGAAGATCTACTTCATGGTCTAGTGTGGCGCAGTATCCTCCCAGCGACTAAGTACGTAGCCTACCGCGCCCCCTCATGGTCATGGGCAGCCGTTGAAGGCGGAAAGACTGTCTACGACATGTACGCACTGCGTAGGGACGATTTCTGTAGCGAGGTGCTAGATGTGCAGGTTACCGTGTCCGGTCTGAATCCTTTTGGGAGGGTGACGTGTGGCAAATTGACACTGCTTGGGCCACTGGCTCCAGTTCCCTCCCAGATCTATGGTGACGATTCGGACCTCGGAGTGTGGGAGTGGAAATGGCCGCTCCTCACGTGTGACTACGTTGGTGAGCCGCCGCTGCGAAGCTTCGTCTTGCGGCTACAGAGAAGCTGCTGTCTCATCTTGGCTGCTGTGGAGAAGGCCTCGCGGTTGGGGACCTACAGGCGAGTAGGCATGCTTGTCATGCCCACGGAACTGGAAGATCCGGAGAAAGTTAAGCTCCAGATACTAGACAGCCTTGATTGGAGACAGGAAGTCGTCACCATCATCTGAAATGCCAAAGTTTTGATCTTCAGCCACGCTTCGACATTAAGTCCCTTCTTGTCCTTTGGCCTTCTTTCCCATGTCCCCCACACCGATAATCCGCGGACTCACAGTCCCTAGATAGTCTCGTGTGACTCCACTTTACGATCGTACCGACCATCTTTTGAACGCCTCTTTACCGCCTGACCTACCGGCATGCCAACTCGATTCGATCGGTGTCGATTCAGTCGGTTCTCGCCCTAATGGCCGCTCCCTCTAAATCAGAGATAATCCGGAAGTATCCTATCGGAGGAGGACTACATGCGTTTCGCGATTCTTTCAGTTCAGCTTGCGCAGAGTTGGGCTACCGTGGATCGCCAGACGCGGTGCGGCAATTTAGTGACGAAGGTGAGATTCTCCAACTTGCTGAAATGCTCTTCCTAACGTGTACAGGTCTCAAAAATCTAGCGCTCGACCTTTTCCTTGCATTACAAAACCTTTCGGCGGCTTGATACCTTACCTTCCTCGATTGGGTATGAATACGTACATCAAAGAGGATAAGATTGGCAAGTACATCATGTTCAAAGGGGAAGAAAGGCTGTACCTAGAAGATAGGCCGATAGCTTTTCAACGAGCGATTGTGTGCAGGGGACGACCTGTTGTCGAGCGAAGAGACGTGGTTCGAAGCGCTGGGAATTCGTGGTCAAGTTCTCATGGCGGTCGGATAAGAGGGCATGCGGAAGGAGATCTCTTGAAGCTGGCCAAAGAAAGGAATGTCTGGGGCGTTGCTCGGCTATTCGGTCACTAAGATCTCGAAAGCATCACTGATCTGCGTCGAGGGATGCATTTTCCGGTCGCCCACGGGAAACTCATTCAGCGAGAGCCAGTGGGCTAGGGATCAACAAAAATCCCCCCTCATCGTCGTCGCCGGGACGGAAGCGAAAGCGACAAGACGAGAAGGCTCCAACTGGCCAATCAAAGCGACCCAGATCAAACAGCAGCCGCAGACAGACAGATATCACAAACCTGGTTACCACAGAGGAAGATGAGGGAGCCAACAAGTATAGCATGGAGCAGGTCAATGTGCAGAGCCTGGTAGACCTTGGAGTTCGGAACGATGGGTCGTTCGACAATCGAATATTCTCTTGCCTCATCATCTCCCCTCCAGGATGGGCGATATATGACTTCGAGTCCATCAAAGAGTTTCTGGAAGCCTGTCGTGATATGATTAAGGCCCATAGATCTCCCTACTATGAGGGAAAGATACTTCATCGGGACATTTCGGAGAACAATACTATCGTCACGGACGCGGAGAGTGAAGGAGATCCGAGAGGGATGCTGATTGATCTTGACTTGGCGAAGGAGCGAGGTACCGGACCGGAACTATGGAGTTCATGGCCATAGAGGTACTCGAGGGTAGAGCTCATACATATCGACACGACCTTGAGTCGTTCTTCTACGTCTTTATATGGGTTATTATCCGCTACGGCCAGGGATCGGACAAAAATTTGCCGAAAACAAGCAGACTTCGACGTTGGTATGCAGGAAGCTACGAAGACAGCGGACATAAAAAGAAGCCACATGGACACAAATCGATTCAAAGGAATCCTCGATGAGTTCCCTTTAGAGTTTGATGGTCTCGAAACACTAGCAAAAGAGCTGCGCGATATCCCCTTTCCATATTGGGAGGGACTCTTCACTGGGACATATCGGGGACTCCCGACAAGCTGTACAAGCCTATGATAGATGCATTTGAAAGAGCGGTTGCCAAATATGTAGAAGGTTGATTAGGGACGAGAATGAGTATGTGGTCGGTTCCTTAATTAGGCAGGCGGTATTAGGCAAATAAAATTGACCCAAATCGATACAGCAATATAGTGTAGAATCCGCAATGAGTCCTGCATGCACCCGTAACACGTCCACACGAATCAGGACCACCAAGGAATACACCATTTATGGTCTAACCCCGACCACACCTGTCCTGCCGTCGTGTCGCGCCTGATTAAGCCCAGCGTCTGCCTGACGCTCTTTACAGCCGGGAAAATATAAAGACATTCATAGCGACCATTGCGACAAGACTGTTGATTCCGCTGCATCCTTTTCGAGTAGCGAAGCTCGATGAGATCTGCCCGTGGCTGGTCGAAGTAGAAGAATTAGCAGTGTTTTTGGTTGTTGAGGGGCTGAGGGCAGACACAGTAGCCGGAGAAGAACTACCGCCACTGGAGCTGCTCAAACTATCAGGAATGCAATTGGACTGAGTTCCGCAGTAATATCCGGGCGCGCACCAGTCATTCTGACCGGAACAACAGGTCGCGCTGCTCGGCATACATCCAGTGCCGCAGTCGGCCAAGTCTTGGGAGGCACAGTCTGGACTATATTGAGGATTTGTTCGTGCATATATAGCCAATGCCCGGACCGAGACTGCAGACTTGGATCGGGCTTAGGCATGTAGTTTAGCCGTCAGGACAACAGACACAGCCCGCAGTGAGGCTACCATAACCACATGGCGTTAAACCATTGATTTCGGTTGGAGTGATTGGCAGGATGAAATACTGCGCATTGGATGTCAGTACGTGCACAGAGGCGAGAAAGATCAGAGGTAAGAGTTGCATGGCGAAGACGGACAAGCAACTTTTCTGATGTTAGGTAGCTGCAGAAATCGCAGTGAAAATGTGTAAGGGTGTCTAAGCATAGACCTAAACCAAGACCATGAAGCGAAGTCCAGACAACAGCCCACCGCAGATGAAGCACAATCTATATCCCCTGCACAAGAGGACACCTCGTGCAAGTCTTGGCAGCTAATTTTTTGGGCCCCTAAAATTTAGAGAGCATTTAGGGTGGCTTCCCGGGCAACAACCCCTAAAGTTTAGGGGCCAAGCTCCAGGATAGAGCGGCTTCCCGGGAACCGACCGCCTAAAGTTTAGAGCCAGAGCCCCCGGATATGGTGCCATCCTGGGAAATGACCGCCTAAACTTTAAGGGCTAAGGCCTCGGAGCTGGAAGAACGTCACATTCGAGAATGTATGGGATCCGTACGAAGGTCCACATGACTCCATGAGCCACTTATCCGAGCCCATGGTCATTAGACTAGAAGGCATGATTAATCCAAGGTTGTACGATGAATTATTACCTACTTTATGATGGTGGTATTGTTGATGATAGATATCTTCTGCCAAGACTTGCACGAGGTGTCCCCTGTGCAGGGGATAGCGACGGCTTCACAACAGTATGGCCCTCGTCTGTGTCAAGACGGAACGCTGAAGCGTTCAGAAAGCTACCACGCGGGGCATATCTAACTACCCATCCTTTGACCCCGCTTGGGGCTGAAAGCCCCATATGGGACAGGGAGCCTTTCAGTGGAGCGCCTCATTTGGGGTAGAGGCCGGATCGTGCGATCCCGGCACTACTTCGGAGCGAGCGCGAGCGCTTCCGCCTGGAGACCTCAGCTCCGCCCCAGTGGCCTAACAACCGACCGGGTCATGCCGGCGAATAGCATAATCTAATGCGTCGGAAACAGCCAACTGCCAGTGTGACCTGGCAAAGCAAGGCAATAATTGAAAACGCGAGCTATTGAAAACGCAGCCATTGGCTTGAGGAGACCAGGTCGCAGTGTCATCTGCCTCTGTTGGATCGTCGACACGAATGCTTTGGCCAGGTGTGAAAGGCTGCCGACTCTGCATTGCCATCACAAGCATTCAATGTTCCAACATAGAGAATGCCCAACAAGAAGTCAATTACAGTGTCTGTCAAATCGTTCATTGGTTGTAGGGATTGGATATCATGTCGAGTCAACCTGTGGATCCAATTTGGTGAAGCAAAGTTCATCTCGGGGGAGGGACATCATCAAGGCGGTCAAGAAAGACCTGGGGCTGAGCCTCGTTGAGGGGTCCGAAGTCTAATTTAGCAATGGTTAAAGTAACGATCTAAAGGATGCATTTACTGTATGCAAGCAAGTAGATGACCAGAAGAGAGGAGGCGGGGAAATTCACGGGGAAGAGCTTACTCCTCGTTTGACAGGTCATCTGGTGCAGTGAGAACAATCCCAATGCCGAACCGTGTAATCAATTTGAACCAGGGCTTCCCAAGTAATCTCCAATTCACGAATTTCCGCACAGCTTCTGTACGAGCTTTTTTCAATTCATCAGTCATATCAGGTACATTAGGATTAGCTGTTTCAGGGCGCTAGGAGACAGACTCGAATTCTACACTAGGACTCTAGGACTACCTAAAGAGGGGCTATCACAATACCCATAAATCCACCAACGACCGCCTCTTTGTTTCCGCTTGTCACGAGTATGACAGGCGGTAGGGAAGCCCCCAGGGGCCTTGGCGAAGCTTGGCAGACACGAGCACTTGAAGCGCGTCTTCTAACCAATTCCTTTTTCTCTTCTTTATACGACCTTGCTAAACCTCAGGCGCCTAGATAGCACCAACAGCTTAGATGATAGCATGGCTACGGGGTAACGAGGGTCACTTCAGCTAGCATCGACTCGCTCTGCTACCTACTCGTGACAAGGTACCGCCTTTTTCGGTCCCTCCTGGCAGAGTGGGGGGCTGGAGCACGAAATTCTCCAGCGCCTACTATTCTCCAGCGCCTCCCATTCTCCAGCGACTGCCATTCTCCAGCGCCTCCCATTCTCCAGTGACTACTATTCTCCAGCGCCTGCCATTCTCCGGTGCCTGCCGTTCTCCAGCGCCCAATATCTTCCAGTGCCTGCCATTCTCCAGCGCCTGCCATGTTCATTGTTTGTACATAGGTGTCGTAGATGACAACACCCGTACAAGCCTCCCGCAAATCCCGAAGGGGGAGAGCCAAGACAGTTAGCCCAAAGAAAGACGACCAGGCTCATTCCCAGGTCGCGCTCGTCACAAGCCCATAAGGAGATTCTTTTCGCCTCCGTCGGCCATCTTCAGGCTCGCCCTATTTCTCCAGCCTCTGGACTCTCTCCTCTATTGTCTCACCAGCCTGCTCGTAGCTCTTATCCGGCCTTTCCCTCCTCTCCTTCGCTTTCATCCCGCGTCTCCTCCATTTTCATTTCGGACTCGGCCAGTGTCTCTTTTCGCTCTCTGAATAAGGCCTCCCTCCACTGCTGCGCATCTTTGGCTCGAGAGAGGTGGCCACGAGAGAAAAGGTGACACGAGATATATTCTACCCGTGCAATGCGCCTAAGTGACGCCTACTTTCTTTTATTCTCGTACACTTTTGACGTAGACCCTAAAGGCTACCTGTTTGCATGATTCGATGTACGGATCGCTCGACCCCCGTGCACCAATGTATCACCGCCGAAGCATCTAGAAGATAGGTGGTAATTAATAGCAGAGTACATAGTTTAGGCTACTTCTTAATAGTGAATAAGTGAATAAGCGAGTTAGCAAATTGTGTTTTGAGCTGAGAAATGAAATGGCTCATTGGTGATCGGGGAGATATTAGGATTAAATCCAATCAATAGAACTCGACCTGAAGAACATCCTATAGCAATAACCTGCTTTCTAACCACAAAGGACCCGCAGGGCCGGGGATAGACATCGCTTGCAGTTGGGTCAATGATGGAATCCTCATAGATCGAGGGTCGATATTGTTGGGGAAGCCAGAGAACTTTACTGCTATTCCAAGTAATCCAGGACCTGTTGACGGCATCTATACCATACCCTGAGTAGTTAGCGGTTCGAATAGGAACTGAAGGAGACTGATCTAAAGCAATATGGCCCATTTTCGTGTTGAGATGGCAACCGTTAGAACTGAACGATAGCCCTGTAGTAGTAGCCCCAGCCGCGAGGGTCTGCTGCAGTGTACCGATCTCGGCGTCCCAGATCCGGACCGTCTCGTCACCCGAAGCAGATGCGAGCCGCCGCCCGTCGGGTGAGAACGCCACTGACCAGACCGAATCTGTATGGCCCTCGAGGGTCTGCAGCAGTACACCTGTCTCGGCGTTCCAGATCCGGACTGTCTTGTCATCCGAGGCAGATGCGAGTTCCCGCCCGTCAGGTGAGAACGCCACTGACCAGACCAAGGCTGTATGGCCCTCGAGGGTCTGTTGCAGTGTACCGGACTCAGCGTCCCAGATCCGGACTGTCTTGTCATCCGAGGCAGATGCGAGCCGCCGCCCGTCGGGTGAGAACGCTACTGATAAGACCAAGGCTGTATGGCCCTGGAGGGTCTGCTGCAGTACACCTGTCTCAGCGTCCCAGATCCGGACTGTCTTGTCATGCGAAGTAGATGCGAGCCGCCGCCCGTCAGGTGAGAACGTCACTGACCAGACCAAGGCTGCATGGCCCTGGAGGGTCTGCTGCAGTACACCTGTCTCAGCGTCCCAGATCCGGACTGTCTTGTCACGCGAAGCAGATGCGAGCCGCCGCCCGTCGGGTGAGAACGCCACTGACAAGGCCGAATCTGTATGGCCCTCGAGGGTCTGCTGCGGTGTATCAGTCTCGGCGTCCCAGATCCGGACTGTCTTGTCACCCGAAGCAGATGCGAATCCCCGCCCGTCGGGTGAGAACGCCACTGACGTGACCGAGTCTGTATGGCCTTTGAGGGTCTGCTGCAGTACACCGGTCCCGGCGTCCCAGATCCGGACCGTCTTGTCACGCGAAGTAGATACGAGCCGCCGCCCGTCGGGTGAGAACACTACTGAGTAGACCCAGTCTGTGTGGCCTTCGAGGGTCTGCTGCAGTACACCAGTCTCGGCGTCCAAGATCCGCGCTGTCTTGTCACTCGAAGTAGATGCGAGCTGCTGCCCGTCGGGTGAGAACACTATTGAGAAGACCCAGTCTGTATGGCCCTCGAGGGTCTGCTGTAGTATACCGGACTCAGCGTCCCAGATCCGGACTGTCTTGTCATCCGAAGCAGATGCGAGCCGCCGCCCATCGGGTGAGAATGCCACTGACCTGACCCAGTCTGTATGGCCCTCGAGGGTCTGCTGCAGTGTATCGGACCCGGTGTCCCAGATCCGGACTGTCGTGTCACCCGAAGCAGACGCGAGCCGCCGCCCATCGGGTGAGAACGCTACTGATAAGACCCAGTCTATATGGTCCTCGAGGGTCTGCTGCAGTACACCAGTCTCAGCGTCCCAGATCCGGACTGTCTTGTCACACGAAGCAGATGCGAGCCGCCGCCCGTCGGGTGAGAACGCCACTGACCAGACCCAGTCCGTATGGCCCTCGAGGGTCTGCTGCAGTGCACCAGTCTCAGCGTTCCAGACCCGGACTGTGTCATCATCCGAAGTAGATACGAGCCGCCGCCCGTCGGGTGAGAAAGCCACTGACCTGGCCCAGTCTGTATGGCCCTCAAGAATCTGTAAACATGGATTCCAATTATTTTGCATTATCGGACTCGTACTAATCCATGGTGGTTCTTTATCCTGGAAAAGCATTCTCATCCTGCTCATAGTCGGGCTAAACACAAGGGCCGACGCATATACTTGAAGAGGCGCATTTTCGATGATATATCTACTGTAAAGAATAAATCGATTCGCATCTCGCATCATTAGAAGGAAATCCGTGGCGTTGTTTGAATTTGCCTGAGGTAAAGTGAGACTTTAGATCACAACAGGAGAGCTTAACGTACGGTGAGTAAATTCTCCAGCTTTTTTACCATGACCACTCCACTTGATATGCTTCTCATCAAGCTGAGAGCCTCCAGCCAATGAAGGAAGTGCTTCTTTAGAAACAGATCGATTGTCCCGTTATCACATAGACCAACCTGATCGTGTAAACTTTTGCCAATCTCGCATAGATGGTCGATCCAATAGACACAGGCATATCGAACTGGAGCGAGAAGATCTGGATCGACATCGACGGACTCGACTTGCTCGATTGAAATGCCCGGATTCTGCAACTGGTAGATGTCCCTTTTCAGTGTATTCGACATGCCTTGTAACGACCGTGAAACTATTGCGCCATGTCCTTCTGCACGCCCATGGGGCAAGATTTCAAGTTCTGCATCGGTAATAAGGTAGTCCTTTGCCGACTGATGAACAAAGTAGACAATCCCCTCGCGTATTGTGAGGAATGAACCACACAAACCAACCAGCTTCGTCATTAGTCCAGGCTTTAGAGAAAACTCCTCCGGCAGTCCAGCTAGAGATGCAAGTTCTAGCAAATGAAGTGGACGATATGCAAGAGTAGCGGTTGAAAGAATTAGTCTGCAGGATTCAGGATCTGTGCGCTTCAATTGCCGGATCTGACTCATCATTCGAGAGTACAGCTGCCCTAGGTCGGATGGCATTTCGCTGAGAACCTCCAAGGCGTGCCAACTTTCCACCTCTCGGAGCTCTTTGCAAACAAGAGCTACCCATAGGAATGTACCGTTCGCCTTGTGCCGTAGTTGCTCATTAACTTGAGCCTGAAGCTTGTTGTCGTACTGTTTAAGTCGTACGAGATCAGATACTTTGTGATCAATGTAAGCGTTAACGGCATTCGAGATATGGTGGTGCGCATTAATTTCAAGGCTAAGCTTCATCCGACCTCCCTCAGGTCTTAACCGTTCTTCGATATCGACTCTGTGACGACTAGACACCAGCCATTTGACTGGAGAGGACGGCACGGACGCATTTGGGACGATAAGATCTAAGAATTGCACCAATCCGGACTCACACTCGTCAAGAGCATCTACTATCAAGTACACCTTCGCGAGGCTTCGGTCATGTAGCATGTTGGTAAGAATTTTTGAGAGGGCAAAGAATGCTTTGGCATCCTTGAACAACTGTTGTCCTGCTTTATCGTAATCTTCGCGGACATGCGAGATGAGAGACGGTTGTTGCACCAGGAGTTGGTAAATCAGACCCCTCAACACCGCCGTAGCGCTATTCAATGTCGAATCAGTAGCCTGACAAAAGAAGTACGACATGCCAGAATCACGAGATGACTCTAAGTGCCGTCCTAGTTCCTTGATAACGCCGATCAGGAGCATGGTCTTGCCCTTGCCTGGGTCACCTTGTATCCAGAGTAATCGGGTTTCATCTCCGTCTCTCCAGTCAATGAAGTCTTGGTGGTTGAGAATCCATACGTACGAGTCCTTCAGTAGGCCACCTTTGCTTTCTTCAATACGCCTCATGTCAGCGCTAGGGTCGGTCAGGCGTAAGTCTTGCAAGCATTGTTTATCTTCTTTGTCCATCTGCATTGAGGTCTGATCCTGGAGGCTCCGATGGATGTCCTGGAAAAGCTTCGTATTCTGTTCGTGGTGAGAAATCAATTTCTGGGTGTTGTATATCTCAGAATCCTGTAGAACAGTATTCTCTGCGTCTTGGACGCTCTTCAAGTTGCCGTCCCAGTCATCAAGCTTGAAGATGTCACGAACGAAGCCGAGGCCCCGGTGTCGATAGTAGGAGCAGACGCTCTTCATCTGGTATGAGAGAAGCGCTTTGTAGAGGTCGACGATTCGTTTCTCCAATTCATATCGCAGTCCCGCGGAGGATCCTCCATCGACTGTGTTCTCCTTGAGGAGAAGGCCTGACAAGTTCCAGTACCAGTTCATCCGCCTAATAACGTAAACGATCCCTGTACGATTGGCTTCTGCCTCCTTTGTGGGGTTTATGAGTACCTCCGGACAAAAGTCAGCAGCCACTTTTGTAGGCTCTAGGCGATAAACCTACCTGTAAAGCCAAGCAAACCCCGGCCCACGCAAGAGCAGCTTGTGGAATAGTCTGTACTGCCGTACCTATTATATTTTGTGCCGAGAGTACGACTTGCATGGCGTCTCCGATATCTTGCTTTGCTTCGTCCTCCTTTTTTATCTTCTGTAGCCCGGTTTGGATGAGCTGGCTCATCTGTAACCGCCTTAACTCCGGGTTTGTCTGCACAATCGTGCTCTTCTGAAGCTCCAACGGTGCTGCACTCGAAGTATTCTCACTGAGTATTCGAGACAAGATCTTCTCGTATGCCTCTACTAATGTAAATTCATTAACTTTGAGGTCGTCATAGGCCAAGTCCCAAAGTTGTTCTGGCCGGCTTGGGATCGAGGAGGCTACCGTCGCAGAAGGAGCTGCTGGAGAAAGAGGAGCTACCGCAGAAACTGTAATTGTTAGTTGCTGAACAGAAGACGTAGATTGAACCTCAGACGATGGCCTTTGATCTTGAGACGTGCGCTCGGCCTTCGCAAGAACAGATGAGGTTCGATAAGGTTGAGAGACGTCTCCACTCGTCATAGAAGACTTTGCTACACTTTTGGGTGATGTAGCTGACGTAGTAGATGAGGCGACAAGCTTACTCTCTTGTGGATCGCTGTTCTTTTTCCCCCTGAACTTGAATAATCTCTGCAGAGGTTTTGGCGCCATGATCTGTACGGAAAAGCTTCGATTGTGAGAATGAAGATGATACTGAAGGTATGGCTTTCACGAGAACAATCGACAAGAATGATAACTGGTGGCAATAGCAAAGATATGGCGACTTCAAATCAACTTGCTTGATTTCCGCAACTGCAATTACGGCTGCCAGCTGGCTAGTTTCGGGCGCGGCCAAGGCTTAAGCTACGGTTTTCTCACAACACCACCCTTTCAACGTCTGCCTTCTTGGTCTCGTCCCTTCTCGACCTCCTCACCGCTCCATATCCAGTTTCGTAACCAGCTTACACTACCCTTTGAATTCCCCGACTAGCCTGACAACAGTGCCCCACAAAGACCCCGAAGTTGGCGAGCGAGTCCGGCGAGAGCGAAGGCTGTAGTAACCTGTCGGCACATTAAGTACGGCTGAGCGAACGGAAGCCCTGTTTTCCATGTCCTGTGGTCGATTGCGAAGGCGACTTCGAAAAAGCAAATATAATTCGAGCAACTCCGAACATCAATGATCGTCTGTCCGCGTAGAACGTCCGATAGATACGCTCCTCTCGTTTGAATTCGTGGTCGATAATGAGAAGGGTCAGCTGTACGGTGGCTTAACAGGGCAGTGGGCAGAGCGTGAGTAGGTGAGTGAAGAGCAAGCCGTAGACCAGCAGAGTGGAAGCTGGCGGGCGGTGCAACCAGGGCGAGAAGGAGTTGTGGGATGAAGTGGGGTGGAACGTGGTTCACACCTTTGATCTTCTGTCCTGTACATTCATAGGCGGTCTTCGAGAGTGCCTCTTCACACATCTTTCGGAAAGTATCGTTAGAGGCTTTCTGTCGCCGTATTTCCTCAAGCAGTTCTTGTCTGCTCCGCTCCGCCTCTTCATTTAGTTGAGTGATGCTGATGGACAGCTGCTGCAGGCTGCTTTCTATAGCGGATCATTCGCTTTCTGCTCAGAGGATCTCTCGCTGAATGACGGCTTCATTCTGCTGCAACATCATGTCCTTCATCTCTTTCATGAGATATTCCTGCTGTATCGTTGTGAGACTATCAACACGCGTCAGTTAGCCATGCTCGCATGTGTAGTTTTATTCCATACGAGGCACACGTACATGCTGGCCGTTGAAAGCGCCATGTTCAGCGTACTCTTACAGTCGCTAAGCTGGCCCTTGAATGCCTTTATCCTTTCCTGCCCAAAGAAACCTCCTCTCCACCTATCAATCCAGAATGTCTTTTCTTCGCTTGGGTGCTTTATCCAGCGGTCGAGTAACGTTTGAAAGTCTGTGCATGCTCTATTGCAGTTCACCACAGCGGACTTGACCTCAGCACTGAGGACGATCTGTGCGCCATTGCTTTGAGATGCTGTCTCCAGACTATAACGTACTGGTTCGACTGCTTGCAGATCGAGCTTAATGTTCCGCATAGTGTCGGGCGCCCCCTTGATGTTATCAATCGTTGTGGAAAGGAACTGTACACTTTGGACAGCTGCAGTGGCAATGCTAACAACTGACGCGACAACACTGAGACCATCAGCCATTGGTAAAACGATATTTAGGACACAGAGGAAGTCAGTGACTCCACAAACACTGGAAACTCTTTAGCTGCGGGAAAAGCGGCGGATGCACTCACTTTCCAAGTGGACAACCTTCAGCTGCGAAGGGAAAGGACGCCGCCGCCCAACCCAGCTCAACTGGCGACGAGCGCGGTTACCCTTGGAGTTCTGTATCGGATGCCATTGCTCTTCACAACAGAGGCATTCACAAATAATGCTCGCCCGCAATAGCGACACAGACAATTTTGACACAGATTCAACGTCACCAGCAACGCACCACCGATGTCGAGCGTTCCGCAGCTCCACCAACAACATATTAGCGGCACCTCTGCCAGGCACGGCGGGCAGGCATTTGCAGGCACCGTTAACGGGAATGTGTACTTTGGAAACGTTGCGACCCGAGAATGTCAGTATATTGAGCTTCTTGATCACCAGTCATTAGATCTGTCGAGCTAACACGACGTCTAGCAAGCGCTCCGTACATCCCGCCCGAACCGTTCTCGACCGTCCCTTTTCGACGAGATCCTGACTTTGTTGACCGTGGCGACATTCTGACTCAAATTGACCAACGCTGCTGTCAACCAGCTGGTCGTGCTGCGCTTGTCGGTCTGAGCGGTGTGGGGTAAATCATCATAAACCCGTTGGGCCGTCTGCTTTACTAACGTCTATCGCCTAGAAAATCTCAGCTTGCCATCGAATACTCCTACCGCATCCGAGAACGGTCACCACAGAAATGGGTCTTCTGGGTGTATGCAAGCAACGCAGCGAGGTTCGAAGCAGCATACAAGAATATCGCGGACAGGCTTCAGCTGCCTGGATGTGGTGATGCTACGGTCAACGTACTTCAACTGGTGTGCAACTGGCTCTGTAGCGAGAGGAGCGGACGATGGCTTATTATCCTCGACAACGCCGATGACAGGAGCCTTTTTCGCGTACAGAGGCAGGATGCGCAAAGCACATCGTCTGGAGATACTCGTAGTGGACTGACATTGGCGGATTTTCTCCCACAAGGCCAGAATGGATCGATCCTTATCACATCTCGAAATCCGGATATCGCTATAAAACTCACCGGCAGGGACAAGGATGTCATCCGGATCCAAAGCATGAACCGAGATCAAGGCCTCGAACTTTTACAGAACAAGCTCGTGCCTCCATTAAATGGACCAGCCACAGAGCTGTTAGCTGCACTTGACTATATGCCATTCGCAATAGCTCGAGCGGCTGCCTACATAAACAAGCGCTGGCCGCGGGCGACGATAGCTAGCTATACGCAAGATTTACACACGAGCGACAAGGAGCGGGAAAAACTCCTAAGTCAAGCCGCCATAGATCTAGGTAGGGATAGAGAGGCCTCCAACTCTATTCTCGCCACATTGCAAATATCTTTCGAGCATATCCGCGAGGATAGACCGTCAGCTGCTGACCTGTTTTCGTTTATGAGCTTATTCAACCCCCAGGGCATTCCCGAGTTTCTACTCCGACACTATTCAGATCGCGGAGATGAGTTCGAAGATGACCTAGACTTGTTGAGGAGTTATTCATTGGTAACAACAAACGAAGTTGGTGATGTCTTTGAGATGCACCGGCTGGTCCAGTTCGCGATAAGAGCATGGCTCCAATCATTTGGTGGAGAAGATAGGTGGCGGCGAAAGTTCCTTGCTACCCTCTCACAGGAGTTTCCAACGGGAGAATTTAAGAACTGGTCGCAATGTCGGCTACTTCTTCCGCATGTCGAATCGCTGGTGAGTAATGAGCCGGTAAATACGGAAGAAGCAAAATGGTGGGCGCAAATTCTATATAATGCAGCGTGGTACACACGGGCTCAGGGGCTTTACATTCGGGCGGAAGAGATTGTCCGGGGTTCTATCCGGGCTAGAAGAAAAACATTGGGCATCCAGAGTACAGATACGCTAAGCAGCGTCAGCGAGTTGGCGTCGGTACTACAAGAGCAGAGGAAGTATTCAGAGGCTGAGCAGATGCACCGAGGTGCACTGGAAGGGAGGGAGAAGGAGCTAGGGAAGGAGCATCCGGACACGCTCACGAGCGTCAACAGTCTCGCGTGGGTGCTGCAATGCCAGGGGAAGTACTCAGAGGCCGAGCAGATGAGCCGACGGGCGCTGGAAGGGATGGAGAGGGCGTTGGGCAAGGAGCATCCGGAGACGCTCACGAGCGTCAACAATCTCGCGTGGGTGCTGCAATGCCAGGGCAAGTATTCAGAGGCCGAGCAGATGAATCGATGGGCGCTGGAAACGATGGAGAAGGCGCTGGGCAAGGAGCATCCGGACACGCTCACGAGCGTCAACAATCTCGCGTTGGTGCTGGAGGGCGAGGGCAAGTATTCAGAGGCTGAGCAGATGAGCCGACGAGCGCTGGAAGGGAGGGAGAGGGCGTTGGGCAAGGAACATCCGGACACGCTCACGAGCGTCTACAGTCTTGCATACCTCTACCACCAGCAGAAGCGGTACGATGCTGCATCAGAGCTGTACCAAAAGGCATACGATGGGTTGGAAAGAAAGCTGGGCCTAAATCACCCTACTACGGTAGCATGCTGCGACAATTTTGCAAAGATGGTAAGAGAGATGGATAATCCAAAAGGTAGGTCTCTAAGTCCTAGTCATCTATGCTACAAGCGACACTGACTATACAACCTTAGACCTTATGTAAAAGACAAAGAGCATCGCTCTTTTCGGCTCTTGGAATATCTTCGCAAAGCTCTCCTTGATAATCAACTCCGATGCCGTGCCGTTGGATAATTACAAGAACTCCGTCCGATGGGATAGAATTCGGTCTTGCCCATAGCTTAGGGGCCTGGAAAGGCCTTCAGCGTCAGACACATTTGCTGGTGCTACACCTTTGCTGATACTACACCGAAGGGGCTCCTAGGAACGATGTACCGGAAGGGGCTCCTAGGAACGGTGTACCGGAAATGGTTCCTAGGAACGGTGTACTAAAGGCACTCCTAGGAGCGGTGTGCCGGAAAGGGCTCCTAGTAACGGTATGCCGAACTCTGATCACCTTCGCCTGCTCTTACTCTGGTCAATTTCCAGGCTGGGTCTATGTCCATTGAACACCCTTTCCACATTCCCTTCATCCTTGCTAGATACTGCCGCGCTTAGCCTAGGAGAACTGATGAGGCCTGGCCCGCTCAGCTTTACATCAGACAGGGAACAGAGAGAGTCTAACAGACAAGGCCGCAACACAACCTCGCGGAGCACAGATGGTCCTGGGGCCGGTTAGACCTGTTCTGGAGCTCCTAGGACGAGCCCTGATGGGTACCAAGTACGGCTACGCTGGTCCCAGAGTGAGAATGAAAGCATCAAGACCAACGTCGAGCGCTGTGTACCCATGAGATGTATACCCATAAGAGATACACACCCATAAAATGTATGCCCATGAGATACAGCCATTAACGAAATCGGCTTCCGCCCAACGGTCGCTCCAAAACTTTTCCGTCTCTGCGCCAAGGGCGGTTACTTGTGTGAATTAGACGCTCCCACTTAGGGGAGATTCGATCTTACTTTACCGTAACTATTGCAAACATTGCCTGTACTTTCACCTACTCTATCAGCCAAGCCCAGGTGCTGGGTACGATTGACTAGCCAACTACCAACCTTCGCCAGCTGCAGAGTGGGGGACGGAAAATGCTACCTTCCGCAGAGTATGGCCTTCTGCGGCGTCGTTCCTCTAGCGATCGGAAATACCAGACCCAGCCCATTCAACCTCTTTCGAGCAGACCTTAGACCTTCTACGAACATCGCCTAGATGTCGAAACGGCGCCGCCCTAGCCGCGAAGACTACACTGTGGGATGGGTGTGCGCCCTCCCAGTCGAACTTGCCGCCGCGCGGGAGATGCTCGACAAAGAGCACGAAGCCCTCGGTTACGACGCTATTGACAACAACATATATACGCTAGGCCGTGTCGGCGAACATAATGTCGTTATCGCGTGCCTACCAGCGGGCAAAACCGGCACGAGCTCAGCCGCGGCGGTGGCAGTTGAGATGAATTCGGTCTTCCCATCTATCCGGTTCGGTTTGATGGTGGGCATAGGAGGAGGGGTGCCAAGTGTGGAGGCAGACATACGGCTTGGGGACGTGGTGGTCAGTAGTCCACATAAGCAGCATGGTGGAGTGGTGCAATATGACTTGGGGAAGGCTACTCCAAGTGGATTCGAGCAGACGGGGTGCATCAACAGTCCGCCGAGGATCCTGCTTAACGCAGTTTCAAATATACAGGCCAACCAATGGGTAGGGAAAAGTAGGTTCTTGGAATATCTTTCTAAGCTCACGGATCTACTGGCATTTGCACGTGGAAATGCAGGGCCTGATGTCTTGTTTACGGCGGAGTACGATCATGAGGGAGGAGCTACATGTGAACGATGTAGTAAAGAGAAGGTGATAGAGCGGCAGTCGCGTAGTCAAGAGATTATGGTTCACTACGGCACTATAGCATCGGGAAATCAAGTCATACGAGACGGGGCTACGAGGGACGGAATAAGTTTGAGGTTGGGAGGTGTTCTCTGCTTCGAGATGGAGGCGGCGGGCCTGATGGACAGCTTCCCATGCCTCGTCATTAGGGGAATATGCGACTACGCCGACTCACACAAGAACAAGAGGTGGCAACCATATGCGGCAGGAACGGCAGCAGCCTATGCGAAGGAAGTGCTATCGGTGATACCAGCAGCTGAAGTGGTGAAGTCGCGTACTGTAGATGACATCATTCAAAAGAACGGTTAGTCTAGCTGGTAATGAAAAGATGGAACAGCTGACGCGCATTTTAGCATTGGATACTATACTCAATCGTTTGCCGTACGCTGTTGAGGCGCCGTTCAATTCATATCAAAGGCAACAGGAACCCACTTGCCTCCCTGGCACTCGCGTCGACCTGCTTCAGGAGATATACGACTGGGCTGATAGGCAAGACGAGCACTTCATCTTCTGGCTGAACGGTTTGGCCGGCACTGGAAAGTCCACGATTGCGCGCACTGTCGCCCGTAGATGCTTTGAACAGGACCGTCTCGGGGCCAGTTTCTTCTTCTCAAGAGGCGATGGAGATATTGGTCATGCCCGCAAGTTCTCCACAACCATTGCCTTGCAGCTTGCGAAGAAGTCATCTTCTCTTCATCGCTACATTTGTGAGGCTGTTACGGAGCACAGTGATGTTGCAAGCCAATCTCTACCGGACCAGTGGCGTCAGCTCGTCCTCCGCCCGCTATCGAAGTTCCATGACAGCTGTCCATCTTATATTCTTGTTGTTGATGCACTTGATGAATGTGATGATGACAGCAACATCCGGATGATTCTACATCTCTTGGCTGAAGCTCGATCACTGAAGATGGTCCAGCTACGAGTCTTCCTGACGAGTAGACCTGAAATTCCAATCCGACACGGCATCTACGAATTACCAAAGGCTGAACACCAGGACTTTATCCTCCATAACATAGCACCCGCAATTGTAGACCAAGATATCTCCAAGTACCTGGGATACAATCTCAAAATCATTAGGCGGGAATGTCATCTTGCTAGTAATTGGCCATGCAAGCAAGATATCGGACGTTTAATTCAGAATGCCAACGGTCTGTTTATATGGATGGCAACCGCCTGTCGATTCATCTGCGAAGGGAAACGCTTCGCAAAGAAAAGGCTCACTCAAATTCTCGAGGGTGGCAGTTCTACCGTTACAGAACCGGAGAAACGCCTCAACGAGATCTATCTCACTGTCCTGGAGCACTCAATTTGCCCCAACTATACAGACGAAGAGAAAGAAGAGCTGTGTAGCACGTTGAGGCACATTCTTGGGAGTATAGTGGTTCTGTTATCTCCTCTTTCTGCCTACTCTTTGAGCAGGCTACTCGATGTTACGAAACAGGACGTTGATCAGACGCTAGACGATCTTCATGCTATTCTGGATATTCCAGAGGATCACACCCGCCCGCTTAGCCTACACCATCCTTCATTTCGCGACTTCCTCCTTGACAAAGATAGATGCACCGATTCGCAGTTCTGGGTGGACGAGAAGAAGGCGAACGGAGCTCTAGCTAATTCCTGCCTAGAGCTTATGTCGAAAAAGCTAGGAAGCGACATCTGCTCCCTACACTCTCCAGGCGCACTTGCTGCAGAGGTCCAGTGGGACGCGATAAACCAGTGCCTACCTAAAGAGGTCCAGTATGCATGCCTCTATTGGGCGCAGCATATCCAGAAGAGCGAGATACAACCCCAAGACGATGGACAAGAGCATATTTTTTTGCAGAAACACCTTCTTCACTGGCTTGAGGCCCTTAGCTTGATGGGCAAAACTCCTGAAGGTGTCCTTGCGATAAGCTCCCTTGAGTCGTACATCCAGGTAAGCTGCATTAATAGCAGGTTATAGGCCTCGACTGACCTATTGCTAAAGGCTAGTACGAGTCCTAACTTATACGCATTCATCCACGATACTAAGCGATTCGCTCTTCGTCACCGGTCGGTTATCGAATATACGCCCCTTCAAGTATATTCATCGGCTCTTATATTTACTCCAGAAAGTAGCATTATTCGGAGACAATTCAAGGAACAATTGCCTAGTTGGATAGGAAGGCTGCCGAAAACACAGTTAGATTGGAGCGCGAACCTGCAGACGCTCGAGGGCCACACCTCCTCCGTCAACTCCGTCGCATTCTCTCACAACGGCAAGCTGCTGGCGTCTGCATCGAGTGACAAGACAGTGAGGCTATGGGACGCGGCCACGGGAGCGGCCCTGCAGACGCTCGAGGGCCACACCTTGCCCGTCAAATTCGTCGCATTCTCCCACGACGGCAAGCTGCTGGCGTCTGCATCGGAGGACGAGACAGTGAGGCTATGGGACCCGGCCACGGGCGCGGCCCTGCAGATACTCGAGGGCCACACCTCCTATGTCATCTCCGTTGCATTCTCTCACGACGGCAAGCTGCTAGCGTCTGCATCGTGGGACAGGACAGTGAGGCTATGGGACCCGGCCACGGGCGCGGCCCTGCAGACG
>Ga0335072_10002074_pt1 | contig 31644 bp, 26 predicted proteins | sample Lox_Sample_21_FD_206725 | JGI IMG/M metagenome (GOLD analysis project Ga0335072, IMG submission 206725) | Soil microbial communities from Loxahatchee National Wildlife Refuge, Florida, United States - Lox_Sample_2.1 | ecosystem: Environmental > Terrestrial > Soil > Wetlands | place: USA...
AACGCAATGCCTATGGAAGCGAGGGTACCCCATCAGATGACATTCACGAGGAGGCCAAGCGATCTGCCGACGCAGACGATAGACCATGAGTATACTGTCAGGGGATGGCTCCACTGGCTGGGTGTAATGAAGGACCATAATTGGGAAGGTATGCCTCCCCTTATGCCTTTTTTCAAAGTCCCGAATCGCTGAATTTGACTGCTAACTCGATTTGTGTGTACAGTACTTCTTGGCTAGTTCTTTGGTGGTCGCTGATGATGTTCTGGGCTCTGTCACCGCACTCTCGTCATGCCACTGCTTGCTGCTTTTGGACTTTGAACTTTGCGACAGCACAGGGTTACCGGGTCTCGAAACTGGGCGGGCAAGATACGCTCGGATACTTGCTAGGTATGCGTCAAGGTCGTCATTTGCCGTCTTTGCAGCCTTTTGAATGGTGGCTTCTTTCATCTCGATGGACTGCGGTGGTAGCAAAGGACCTGGGAGCACTGTTCTTCGACCACCACGCTGGGTTAAGGGCCGAATTTTCAGCGGATTCGTTCAAATGCTTTGCCCACGATTGCCTTTCACATTCGAGAGATTCATGTAGCTTTGTTGAGCTAAATTCTCAGCTCGAGGTTGGTGTTGGGAGTGTACTGAAGATCATGAGGTTTCGGTCATTCTGGTATTATGATTGTTTTTGCTCGTTCTTGTGATGTGTCGATTGAGCGTGGCGCCTGGCGTTCCTCGGTATCTCGAAGAGTGAGTTGATCTTTTGCATGCAAGGAAAAGTGCGGGCTCTTGGAGATATACTGAGGGATAAAGGTGAAAATTACGTTATTGGTATGCAGAAGGGTATTGGCAAGAACTCATCGTAAGAATATTTTGATTCGTCCATTCTAAGAGCGACAGTGGCTATTGTTAATCTTGAGATCCACTGCGCTCTGCCTAAGTTGCGCTACGTCGTTCTCTTTCGGTATAGGGCTCTCATTGCGACTGTAGCAACCCCCCCAATTTGCCAATCAGAACAAAGCCAAGGAGAGCTACCAGAGGACGGAAAATGAAGGAAGCCGCCGCATCCCTTTGGCAGAAATTTTTTTCAGGCGGCATGACGGGCACGGAGGATTTTCGCGGCTGGAAGAGCGAGTTGTCGCGGCCATAAGCAAGGAAGTTATTGCATTTAACTGCATCAGTGTCCCATTTAGAGCTTACCCGAGGACTCCCATTGACCAATCCAACTCGCTCTTAGCGTCGTCAAAACATGCTCTTGGTTTCTTCAAGAATGACGTGCGCCTTGCCGCTGTGCTTGATCAAGCTTAGACAATGACCACAGACGTAAGACGAGCCATCTTGTCCAATGAGGCTCAAAGGCGAACCGTGGGTGTGAGTCTTACCGAAAGGAGTTTAGGGCGAGCAAGTGGATAGATTTGCCCAACACAGCAAGCCTCTCCCAGACAATCAAGGTATCTGAGAGGTCCGCAACTACTGTCTTAGACGTCAGCATCCAGATCGCCCGCAGCCTACCTTAAGCCAGGTAAAAAGCATCCTTCTCAAGCGGGCCTCGGGCATCCACGGGCCTTGTCAAGATGCTCCTGTTCAGCTGGATTAAGGCTGTCATCAGTGAATGACATCCGCCGCAGATTTGCGCACCCCCGAAGCCGCGGGTGAGTCCACTCAATCGCCAGGGTTCGCGTGGTATGTAAATTTAGCTTCTGGTCATGCAGCTATCGGAGCAGCCCATCTTCTCAGAAACACTTTTTCGGCCTCAAGCATGGTGGTATACTTCATCCAGGTCAGGTTCGCCGAGCACCGGTGTGCGAAGTCTCGATCTGCCATTAAGAAATAGCATGTGTAAGATGTTAGCACTGCATCGCAGCAGCTCCGGATTTGTTACCCGCCTTCACCGTTATGCTCCACTGGTCTGAAAGGGTATGAATTCGCTGGTCAAGCCGCTTTTGCTACAAGTAGCTGGGATGTCCTCACTGAGATAGGATGACCCACGATCTCATCAACATTTCTCGGGCTACTAATCGATTCGGGGAATCTAGTGCCTAGTCTTTCTATTCTGTTCAATTGCCTTGAGCTCCGTCCTCCTCCTATCATACCCCAGGTCTCGGCATCCACGCCCTCGCGTTAATATTGACTTGATCCAGCAATAGGTAGAGCTTATCTATTCACCAGACAAGATCTATATCCGTATGACCCCCACCAATACCCCAACCTAATCTTTATAGAATCCCAAACCCCTGAATATTGTTGCTCTGCTCTTTGTGTCGAACCTTCTCGGAGACGCTACAAGATTATCTGACATGGGTAACTTCCTCAGCAGAGCGAAAGCAGCCACCTCCGCCGCCCCAGAAAAGATGTCTGGCCCAGCCGCGTTCAAACATTATTCGAAAGCCCAATCAACATTCAAGCCCCCTCTCATCGCCAACGAAAACGCATACCTTGGTGACATCTACAGCAGGTCCGTCTCGAATCTGGGCTTCACCCCACTTACTGAGCCATAACTGGGGAGCTAACATTTGCGCTCGTGCGCTTGGTTTTATAGTGATCACATCGACAAGGAGAAGCCTATCAGTTGTGGATTCTACAGACTCGAAGCCGGCACTCCACTCGTCTACACATACACGTACCATGAAATGAAGATCATCGTGGATGGAGAATTCGATATCAGCGACGAGACCGGGCAGGAGGTGCACGCTGTAGCTGGAGATGTGTTTTATTTTCCAAAGGGATCGGTGATTACATTCAAAACGAAGACATTCGGTTTAGGGTTTTATTGCGGACAAAGATTGCAGGGAACAGCGTAGGGTTGGCTGGAACTAGAAGATGGCCTTGAATGACTGCTATGCACTGAATGGTTTGGCATGGGATGGCTTTTGGCGTCTCCCGGAGGAATCAGTCTAGCCAGAATTAGTAGGGATATCATAAGCCTGGGATTCGCGAGCATTCATGGAAATTCCCCAAATACTATTCTAGGTTTTCAAACACTATTCGGAGCTTCCTTACCTTGTCAGCGGCCCTTCATATTGCGCAATGTGCTTATGAAGTTTTCAAAAGATGATCATCGTTTTGTCACAGGCCTTGGCATGCCGCCCCAGACTTTTGCCCGATTTAGAGCCACCTTATCAATACCATCACCCACACAAACAAACCATAACAGGCCACCGATTACGTACCTAGTCCCTCACTCACACGCCCAGTCACCACTATGGCAGGTCGGCAAGCCCTTGTAGTCCCAGCACTCAAAAAGCAGACGGCTACCGTCCTCATGTTGCATGGCCTTGGAGACAGGTCCGCCAACATTCGTACGTCATACATGAAAGGATGCTGACGAGATTTGCAGTGGTGCAGGCTGGTGAGCATACAAAAACCCAACGGTTGGCCTGATACAATCACGCTGATGCAGTGTCCCAGGGTTGGGTTGGCCGAGAATTGGCGACGGAGGGGGAAGTTTGAGGAAGTCAAGTTCATATTCCCTAATGCACCAGCGATACCTATCACAGTGGTACGACTCCCAAGTTCTCATGCTATCAGATCGATGACTGATGGGTCTATAGAATTTTGGCATGAGCATGCCAGGATGGTATGACATCGTAAGAGCTCGCGACACCGTCCGCACCCTAAACCGCTCCAACCTTGGAAATGCCTCACCATTAGCACAGCGGACTGTAACTGACGAAACCTCACTCTATACAGACCGACTTCTCCGGCCTAGGTCAAGCACATGACGAACCTGGCATCATGCGGTCTCGTAACACAATCACGAAGCTCATTACGGATGAGATTGCATCAGGAATACCCTCCTCGCGAATCGTCCTAGGAGGCTTCTCACAAGGCGGTGCTCTGTCAATATTCATTGGCGCTACGACTTCCCACAAGCTGGCTGGTGTGGTTGGCCTTAGCAGCTATCTGCTCATGGGTAACAAAATCAAAGAGCTCGCCGAGGAGGCAAAGGGCATCAATAGAGATACACCGTTCTTCATGGGCCACGGCGACGCAGACCCTCTTGTGAAATATGAATGGGGTGTGAAAACAGCAGAGGCGCTGAGTGCGGAACTGGGGCATACGAAGGTGGAGTTCAAAACCTACAAGTGAGCGCCCGTTGTGACAGAAAGTCTGAGCACCTTACTAAGCTTGACAGGGGCCTCGAACATTCGGCAGATCCTGAGGAGATTGATGACTTTGAGAGATTCCTGACTCAATGCTTACCGAAGGTTGAAGATACGCATGCAGCTGGTCTGTGACTGGAAGATGGATTCGGCAGTGGGAGAACTGGAGTTTGGGCACAATGGCTCACCGTGGTCATCGTGCTGATTTGGGGAATGGCCGTCATTCGCAAGAGAGCTTATAGATTTCATGCGACCTAGTGAGATGCTAAACCCTTTACTGTACAATGTGCACAACAACAACGTGACGTGATCGTAGTTTCTGTGCCTCCTCTCGTCTGTAAACCACAAATTAGGGCAAGAACGGGTTAGCTTCGAATTTGCCCTCGGCGCAGCCTTGCCAAGATTTTATATGCACAGCAACTTGAGCTTTGTTCCACTAGGAGAAGACCTCCAGCTGCATGCGAGGACAGAAGAACGATTCCTCATCTTCGTTTCTTCTCGAGCCTTTTCCACCATTGTGGTCTTAGACTTCGTACGTGCAGCTATACCTGGTTGCTTTTTGACAGGAAGTCACGAACAATTGCACTGACTGCGTCAATTCCAGATCGGCCCTTCCCATCCAATAGTTCCGGGCTCTCGCCTGCGCCGTCGGTTCTCTTTCGTGCTGCGTTGAGGAAAGAGGCGCTACCACAGTCGCACTCTCCGCAATTATGGATCAGGAGAAGCTGAAGCGGATGCAGCAGGCCGCGCAGAGTGTGAGAATAGGTAAGACCTTTTTTTTGTTCGCCAGACTGCTACAGTGCGGTCGTGCTGCTTCCTAAGGGTACAACTGCTCTTCCTAGATGCACCTTGCTGACTTCTGAACCAGGGTATGCTCTTTTCCATTTCACCAATCACGCGATAGCCTCTCCCGCGTTATCTCAGCAAAACCTAGCATAGCCTGAACCAAAACGCGAATTCGGACGACCGTTCCCGCTGACACACCTTACCACACTATAGAGGCAAAGGCACACCGCGCCGCAAGACCAAAAAGGTTCACAAGTCGTCCGGCACCGATGACAAGAAGCTGCAGACCGCGCTCAAGAAACTTAACGTCCAGCCCATCCAGGCGATCGAGGAGGTAAACATGTTTAAGGAAGACGGAAACGTCATTCATTTCGCTGCTCCCAAAGGTATGCAACCCCTGGAAACCGCCCTGTGGCTGTTAACACCTCAAAACCTGGCCATGTGTCCTCACTAAATGTTCCAACAAATCACAGTCCACGCATCCGTCCCGTCAAACACCTTCGCCATCTACGGCAACGGTGAGGACAAGGAGCTCACTGAACTCGTGCCCGGTATCCTCAATCAGCTCGGACCGGATTCCCTGGCTAGCTTGCGACGGCTAGCGGAGAGTTACCAGAGCCTGCAAAAGAAGGAAGGTGGGGAGAAGAAAGAGGGCGGCGAGGACGACGATGACGAAATCCCCGATCTGGTGGAGGGTGAGAACTTCGAAGGCAAGGTCGAATGATTGAGTGGAGGTTCTCGAGGGGTTGCGGATAGTGTGCACGCAGTTCGAGGCAAGCGCATGAGTTACGATCTGGCGGCCTCCTGATACATAGGAAACCCACAGCATGGTCATGCATTTGAGGGACATGATCTTGGGCCTTCAACATTGAAACGGTCACCCAATTAGATAATGATTGGGAAGCACCATCACTATAAACTGTTACTTGCACAAAAACTCCTCTTCCGAGCATTCAGGTCCTGCTCACTTGAACCGCATAACCAACGTTCCCAATGCTTCCCTGCTAAACCTAATCGCTATGCCCGAAACTCCCCAAGCGCTATACATCAAAAGTCTGCCCCGGCGTTTTTCGTCCTCAGCTGCGCAATGCTCCCAGCTGTGTACTAATCATCCTTTAACCCACAAAAGTCCGTTTTTAACCACGAATCCACCCAATACCATGCTGACCAGTACCAGCCATTGTTCTTCTCATCAAACTTGCCATCTTCTGTTAACGCCGGACCCTCACCGATCAAGCCCTCGCTGAATTTGCCCTTCTTGCCGAAGAATGTTGAGATGATTGGTATTGACCGTATGACCTTCTCTACAAACGTCGGTTGTGGTGGGAGGGCGTCAGAGATCGGCCGAAGGACGGCGCGCTTCACAGTTGGGATGTGGGTCATGTAGAGAGAATCTCGAGGTGGGACTTGGGTTGGAAGGGAGGGTGCGGATCGCGATCGGAGATTGGAGCTAGATGTAACGGAAGGTGGCCCATATTCGGTTGCTGTCGCAGAGGAGGCAGTGGTAGATGAGACCGAGGCATCATCTCGTGTTACTGGCTGGCCATACTGAACCTCAGGGGCCACAAAAGAGCGGGGGAGGGTTTGTGTAGCGCGTTCGAACCCCGCGACTCCTGAGTCGAGGCCAGTCCGGAAAGTAGTCGCTTGAGAGGTCGTCAATGTCCGCATCTTCGAGCCACTGTCCTTCTGAAGCTCGTTCGCGGCTGCCGAGCCTTTGAGAAGCGGTGCGTCAGAGAATGGTCCTCGGCCCTGCCACATCTCGCAGAAGACCATGTGGCCGTCAATCTCAACGGGGCTGTAGAAACAGGCTCGTTCAGCGGCTTGATAGGAGTCAAATGTCACCTTGATCCAGTGATTGCCGCCCCGATATGTTCTGCTCTTTTTAAGCGCATCTTTGGTCAGGTTCTTGTGGACGACGATGGCGGAGCGCGAGTGACTGAAGGCCGTGGTTGAGGAGAGGAAGAGGTTTGGATCTTCTCGAGGATAGTCTTCGCAAATAATGGCTGGCGTTACAATGCGCTCGTACTTCGATATGACCTTCCATTCTACCGCTTTTGAGGCATAACCATAAAGAATGCATTCGGTCGCGACTGCTTCTGGCTCAACAGCCCGCGGCGCATCTTGCGTACCGCTCGTGGTGGGAAGGTTGGGAAGTGTGGTTCGCGATCGTTCTTCTTCTTCTCTTGCCTGCTCCTTTGCGAATAATCGACCGAATTCTGCCACTGTCGGATTTTCCTTTTGACGCACCGGGGTGGTGCCCGTCCTTGTCCGTGAACTTCGGGTGCCTGTGTAGCGATTGGACCGGTTTCTTCCAAATGGGCCAGACTCTTCTGGAGGTTGTCGTGGATTGCGAGAGGAGCTGCAGGAATCAATCGAGTTAGAGGACCAACACTTTGGGGAGAAAGACTGCATGGCTTACTCTGCGTATCTGTAGGCCCATGGGAGAATGTTGCCATTTTCATCTCGCGCCCGCTCTTCTGGAAGGACCGAATGGACCTCCATGGCACCTTTCCGGTGCTATTGAAACTTTCAAAGGGAACCGAAAAGATCAGATATGAAATGGCCTCAGAGTTGGTCGCCCTATGTAGAGGCTTCTGGAAAGTTTCATCGACCTAGTAGCGTCCTTTTAAATGTTCACCCAGTTGATGGTTCAGACTGACAAAGTGTGGTAAGAGACACTTTTCAGCAAAGGTTGAACGAGCGACAAACTGTAACCACAACGACGCTGTACACTGGCATATACACAATGGATTCGACAGTCCAAATGCAATCTATAGGCAGCGCTGCTGGGCAAGGTGTGTAGACAGCAGGTAAATAAATTGTGCATGCAAACAGTGCAAACAGCTTGAAAGAGCGTGTACCGCGTCGCCCCAATTTGGCCTTTCCGATGACATATTTTCCTATGGAAGCCGAGACGCAGTCTTTTCTAATTCTAGATCTTCTCGCCTTTACTTACGACGATGAAAATTGGGGGGAGCCTAGCCACCCAAGGGCCTGAAGTTCAGCTACCTATTGAGATAATTACTCAGATCGTTTCTTATCTTCCGTCCGGCTCACTTGGTCAAAGATCTGCTTGGGCATGCTGTCTGGTCTCTCGTCAGTGGTATTCAGCAGCTATCTCCAAACTTTACGAAAGGCCACGTTTGACCGGACCGAATTTCGATAAATTTGCTGTCGTCATATGCCCTCCCATCAATGCTCATGTTCACCGCACTGGCCTTGAGCACCATGTCAAGCATCTGGATATGAGTGGCGTAGCGTATGAAAGCTCAAACAGCCAGACTGCGCGGTTGTTGAGACGGGTCGGCCCAACATTGGAGGTCTTTATCGCTCCAGCAACGTCCTTCTCGTGAGTAGATTCGGAGTCATGGCAGTTCTGTGTAGAGAGTGTCTGAAGTTTACCGTAGGACGATCGGCCTTGCTCCCCTGGCTAAATGCCAGCGGCTACGGCGACTAGATCTTCACCTTACCCGGACTCACTCATTCTCGCATATAGACATGTACGCCTTACTTGCGTGTATCGGCAAACTGATGAGCTTGCTGAGGCTCTCTCTTCCTCCTTCTAATTTCGCGGAAACTCGCCTGGGAGACCCTCGGAACGCCAATGTCGAGTGGCCTCCCAATCTCGCAGAACTGCAATTCAATCAAACCTTTCCAACGAGCAAGGCATGGTGGGCCGAGATTGCTTGCCACTGGCCGTCGACGTTGAATTCTTTGATCTTCCGGGACTGCAAATACACAGGTTTGCTTAGTCTGACGGGGTTGAGTTACAAGACCTTTCCACAGATCACTTCATTACGCGTGGATGCCATAGAGGCGGGCCGTGAGATGGAAATCGGCTTGGACTCGTGGGTCGAGGCTTTCCCACAGCTTCGCTTTTTGAGCGTTCCAGGAAAAGGTATGGAACTCACGGTTCTGTCACACCTTGAACCTGGTGGACGCCTCATCCCCCGAATTGAGCAGCTCGAGCTCACTCCAGATGCCGGGGAGGTGAAGAATTTCTCTACGTACCGAACAATCAGTCGATATGCAACTACTTTTCCAAGCCTGTGGCAGATCCGGGTTCACGAGTTGTACCTGGAATTCGACGATGTCTGGGCTGACTGTCAAGATGCTAATACCTTACTCAAAAATCGAGTGATAGAACAAAACGATATTGCTGGTCGAGTCGTCCACGATCCGGAGGAGGCAGGCGTTTCATTCTTCTAGGTGGGTGGGACAATAAAGCGCATGAGACAAGACTCTTTGGTATTGATCTTGCACTTATGCCATGTCCGATTTGAGTTCTGGAATGCTTGGAACCTTCCGCCAAGGCTAAAGATAGTCATGTGAGATGAAATGCCGTCGTCCTCTGCCATCACAGCCGGCCCTGTGCAAGCCCTTCATTAGTAGGGCCGACGTATGAATGGGACTATCCGCTGAGGAGATAAAAAGAATTACATACCACACGAGCCATCTATTTCTGAATCTACAACGTGCAAAAATTAGCTTCTGTAGGGGCCAGGGGCCGGGAGCCTGAAGCTTGTTATCCGTAGCATCTGGTTCGACACTTTCGCTGAAGCTAAAACCGACAAACACACACCTCCTTCTCACTTACTCTCATTCTTTTGATCTCTCATCTTCCATTCCATCTTTTGAAGCACGCTCTTTACCGGCCTCATCTTTTACCGCAATTTCTTTGTACCCTAAGCGCCACCATTCAATTCTGCGCTGCGGAAATGACAACTTTCAACCAGTATTTCCACAGCGTTTACCAAAACGATAACCACAAAGCACGACTCCGATCTGGCAGTGATAATCGCGAGATACCTCTTCTCAGCAAGGACAGAGTCAATCGGGTATTGATATATCCTGGCTCCTTCAACCCTCCCCATGTCGGCCATCTGGCCGTCCTCCGTCACGCATTCGAGAGTAGTCCTGATCTCAACATCGTCGCTGGAATTGTCTTCCCATAGCCCGTCGAGCACATAGAAACGAAGAACAACCAATCAGGCCGGTGCCTAGTGCTCTCTACAGAGCAGAGGTTGGAGCTGTGGAAGAGAGACGCCCGCTTTCCGGCGTGGGCATTTGCGCCTATCTACAAATCCTCACAACTCACAGAAGATATTGCCAACGCGGCGAAGAAAGATAGATAAGAAATCCTCTACATAGGACTTAGTGGGCCTGATATTTGGGACTTTAGTTGTCCGCCCGCACATGTGCATTCAGATGACCCTGAGTATCTGATCAGTGATGCTTCAAGAAGTGTCTCATTTCTCGGTCCAGACGATGTTCCCCAGCCGATGCAAGGCTACACAACCTGGCAGCGGCTGGAACTGGATCTTCAGCCGGGGGCTGAGCAGGAGAATACAATTTGGGAATGCTTCGAACAGTGCAAATATCACAGAAATTGCAATCTGGGCCTGAGATTTCGCATTGTCTGCAAGAAAACGCGGGACATTGCGCTCCTGGGGCCCGTTACGAATGAAATCAGCTCCACGGCGCTGTACCGGATCATCACAGAAAGCATTGGGAGGGTTCGCCTGAAGCGGCTGCAGAACCAGGTACTTTCGGCAGATCTGTTCTGCGAATTCTTGAAACAGAACGACTTCGACACGATGAGGCTTGAGTAGAATATGCGGGTCAAACGTCTTCGGAGGCAGTAATTTAGTGCTGCGACCTCGCTGACAGGGGCGTTCTGGATAGCGGTTGGGGAGCCCACTCGCTTGCAGGAGTGCCCAGGGTACGATTTCTAGTACAAAATAGGCAATTTTGACTCCTCCAAGCGAAGCTGAGTGCAATCCGGGGGCAAAAAAGGTTCCGGGCGTTCACATGCATGTTCCCCCGGGGGGCGGGAGGAAGATGCTCTACAGGAGCTCCAATAGGGATAGCTCTCGATTACTCTTGATGATCGAATTAAAGAATTCAGCAATGCCCTATGTGATATGACCGTATCTATGACCAGGGAAGGTGCGTAGGCACGACGTTTAAGTTCCAATCGACGATGACGAGGTTTCGGCGAGCCATTCCGCGTATTTTGTCAGACATTTCCCCCCGGGGGGAGTGGGAGGGGAGTCTGGTCGAGATGGAATCCTCTTGATCACACAGGGTGGCGAGGTCTGCCGGCGTCTATAAGTATCAAGCCCGCTACCCTGGTAGATAGGACAAGCAATACAGCATCTTCAAAAAAGCAACCAGATTCTAATCGCAGGCCCGCGCCAAACACCTAAAAAATTCGACAAAAGTTTTCGGCGCTAAATTTTGCCCGCGCCGATCTATTGGAGGCTCAAAGAAACATTGCACGCTTGGTGCCTGGGGCCTAAAAATGGTTAAAGCAGCAGGTTGGGTGCAGTGGAAGGGCCCGAAAACAGCTCCCAAAGTCGCCCTTTTCTACCACAACCACAGGTACATAGCTTCATGTGGTTTGAAGCACGTCTGTACTTGGTCGCAATACATAATCTTGAACCCAGTTCGATGCTTCCGCAACGGCCTTGCCATCTTAAGTCCACAGGTAACAGGGGTAAGCAAGCGGCAGCTACAGAAGGAATGTGTTTGGTGGACATTGTGGATATATGGAAATCAGACAGAGTGGGCGTGAAGGAATATGGGTAGCACATAAGAGTGACTGACTTGCCGAACTAAACATGAGGTGAAGGTTCCGAGTTCAAAATGTGAACGTCTAGCTCAAGGAACACTTGTAGGGAATTGAGGATTGTAGAAGAATCGCTTATATACGGCGGGGGAACGCTCAAGAAATGCAAATCAATCATTGGTATCTCGAAGAAATCATGCCGCAAGTCAGAAGACGACTGTACTCCACCTCAATATCCCGCCTTCTTCAACTCGGCTTCGGTCCAGTCCCATAATTTCCTACCACCCGCCTTGTCTTTCGCGAACTTATTACCAGCGTGCAACTTTCCCACAGGTGTATAGTAAGCACCGTCCACCAGCTCCTCCCTCTTCGCGCCGGCAGCAGCCCAGAGCTGGTTATGCGCGCCTTCGGGCACGCCTCTGAGGATCAACGGGCCGAACAGCGCAAAGCCGTACTTGAAGACAATATTGATATCTTGATTCGGTAGGTACAGGTCTGTTTTGATCATGCCTGGATGAAGTGAGACAGACTTGATGGCTGGATATCTCCTTGCGAGTTCGGCAGCGAAGAGAATGTTGGCGGCCTTCGAGGCACCATATCGCGTCCATGGTCCAGTGGCAGTGAGTTTCTCGGTGGATATGATGGTGTCTGTTGAAGGTGCCATGTTGTAGGCTTCCGAACTGACGCTGATGATTCGGACATCTGATCCCGGCATCGATGCCGTCTTCTCCAGTAAGGGAAGTAGCAGCTTTGTCAGTTGGAAATGCCCGATATGATTGGTGCCCAATTGGATGTCATGACCGGACTCTGTCGTTCCTGGAGGGACGGCCATGATGCCTGCATTGAGGATAAGGATATCTAGGCGGGACGTTGATGCATTCACAATCTCTGCAGCTTGGCGGATCGACTGGAGTGAACTGAGATCTAATGGAAGATACTCAATATCAACAGGCTTTGACAGGGCTGTTTTGATGGATTCAATGGCATCTCTTGCCTTTGACTCGGTGCGAGCGGCGAGATATACCTTTGCGGGATTGTGCTTGGCTAATTGGAGGATCGTCTCTTTGCCTATGCCGGTGTTGCCTCCGGTCACAAGAATGACTTTGTTGCTCAGATCGCCGATGTCAGTTTCCGGGTTGAATGACTTTCCATTGAACGGCCACATATTGGGGAAATAGACTTGTATAGCTGTTATGGGATGAAAGATGTAAGGTGTGAGGAGACCGGTCCAGGTTTGGATGTCTTGGAGGTTTGAGGACAGTGCCCAGGGGGCTGAGGGCATGGTATTTTGTACTTCATGATCATTTCCTTCATTACCCTCATCAAGACTTTGACCTAGACGTCTTTCACTCATCAGTGGTCGGCGTCGGCGTCGGCGTATCTCCAAAATTTGATGAACGGCTGGATCAGCCCAACGGACGTAAGGTTAGCGCCCGCTAAAGTCGCCAGGCAACCCAACTTCAATCACTCCGTACTCCGACATTTCATACCGCATTATTGGATTGTGCTTCCCAATTATGATTACTTGCTCGGGATATTTCGATGATGTAAGCGACGGCGAGCTGAAGGTCAAACTTTGGCCGAATCACAAAGCCACAACTGACATGCCGTTATCTCCACTGCAATATTGTTCTACGACGGTATTATGGCATCGGTCCCGAAAAACAAACCATACCTCTGCTGTGCGCCATCAGGCGTATACCTCATTTAGACCTTCCCGCGCCGGCGCAACGTGAAAGCATCACTCGGGCTTTCCTAATCATCAAAATCTTCTCCTTGGAAATAACCAGCCCATTCAGCAAGTCGGTTATACACTACGCTCCCATCAATAAGCAACGCGATGCTATTCTCAACTTTGTCATCTCAACTACCTGGCCGCAAATGACTACGGAACTCTTGCATCTAGCTTCCTCGAAAGCTTTTCGAAGTATGCCCTGCGAATATGATCCATAGGATAGGACTTTCGGTGTCGAAATTGAATCATACTCGTCGCTTCGGACAGCTCGTACCAACTAGCATTTGAATGGTCGCCTGACTACTTGGATGCGGCTCGAGGGATTGCACTTCAGGACGTCAGCCTCATCCGCTGCTGTATATTAGGGACAATGGCCCCTTTTTGTTTGTCGTCCGCAACCCCTAATGAACCTACTTTCTGTGTTGCCACGACAATTGCACGATTGACCAGTTCGCTAAGTTGAAAGCCACTCCCTCTTTGATCTCGTCTGGTGCACGCATTCAGATCCGGCGCTTTGGATACTCCATCTACAGCAGTTGTAACAAGACGCTAACCGGCTTTTCGTCCTAACAAGCTCTCCATCGCAGGTAACCTAATACTTATCTTTCCCACCAGCTCGAGACTCATGATCTTCTGTTAGGACGGCCATCTAGTTGGCCGGAGTACCTGAGTACAGACATCGGAACTGGGTTATATTTCTGGATGCTTCCCGAGCATGACTATGGGAAGGCAAAATGAGGGCGACTAAGAAGGCTCACAATAAGCCACCCTCTCGGTGACAGAATATGTGGTGGCTCTTTACAAGACCATAATCTAGGTGTAGACAGTAGACTACTTTGGGAGTGTTTGGCATGGTCCTGGAAGAGGGTGCGCGCTTGGCGCTTGGCACCACATCTAGTCGTCTGTCGACGACCTAGCCCTTTCTTCTTTCTTTATCCTTGGTATCTTCGTTAGAATAGCTGCATCGAATCATCTTCACGCTGCCGTAACAGTGAAATACTTGAATGGGATTGTTCTTGGCATCCAGCTGAGACCCATGCGCATATGCTCGGTAAAGGCTTTAGGTCGGAGCGGATCCGAGGCTAAACTACCCAATCAGCGCGGCAAGAAACTTGCGCAACTTGAGCAAGTTTCCCTAACAGCCACCTTCTAAAACGGAAGAAGCAGGGCCACCACTGACCAATACCGAGCCTGAAATTTCCTGGGAAGCTTACACGATGAGCACGTTTTCCAAAGACCCCCATTTCGTTAGCGAAAAATCAAAGGCAAGTCCTGACCCTCGGGCCCCTACTTTATGTAGCCCTGGTTCCTAAGAAGATAAAGCCACTACACCTTTCACTACCCAAACTTTGCCGCTCCAAGCGTTTCAATTCATTCTTGACTCTGCAGATCAGTTCCATGCCCTCAAGAGATAGCATTCCTGGTTCGCAATCGCCTTGACGAGAACTCCGCACTCAAGAAGGTTTCCACCTCTACTCTACCGCCTCAACTCGGTCATCATGATGGACATGGGGTCGTCAATGCCGGGTATGTCGGGGGTCTTTACGACTGCCCACAACACCCCTCTATACTCCAACAGCTGGACGCCAAACTCTGCTGGATCATATGCCGGAACATGCATATTTCTGATCATCCTTGCGTCAATCCTAAGAGGCCTTATCGCCTTCAAAGCGATTGTCGAGCAGAAGTGGATGTCCCAAGCACGAAATCGGCGCTATGTGGTCGTCAAGGGCAAGATGACTGAAGCTGGGAAAATCGAAACGGATCCAGATGCGAAGGCTGCATCATTGATCACTGCGCAAGGCGTGGAGGAACCAGTCAAGGTGGTTCGTGCGTACGCTCGAGGTGCAGTCCCGTTCCGGCTATCTGTCGACGTGCCGCGGGCTGCGATCGTCTTTGTCATTTACGGAGTCTCTTACTTGCTGTGAGTACCCAACTCCCGTCTGCTGCAGATCGCCTTCTGACAGTCTCCACAGCATGTTAGCCGTCATGACCCAGAACGTGGGCTATTTCCTCTCTGTTATCGGAGGCATCTTCCTTGGAGAGCTCTTAGTTGGAAGGTATGCTCAGTGGGAAGAGCATAGTCATTGATGGGAATACGTTACCTATGGAAGAAACTTATTGCGTACTTTTTTGGTGCATGGCGTCGGGGTTGCAATCTGATTGGAAGCGTTACGGTTGGGTATGCTTGGTGTATCAGCATGTTTCTTGTTATAGGCAATGGCGGCACAGAGAGAGGAAGGAGGAACATCCCGCTTTTCAGTTGACATTTAACAGTCCCCTATGACTCCGTCAAGGCCACGTCTCAACCATATCCCACTGGCTCACCGGCCTCGAACTATCACCTCCATGTTCACCACTCTCTTTCGCTATTGTCCAGATCCACCGCTTGCCTGCAGATGGATTACTCAAATCCACGGCCTCTACTTCCTCTGGTGTAATAACTGCAACTCTGAAATTACTCCTCGCTAGATCTTCATCCTCCAAATTCCCCGCCTCCTGTCCTAGCTTCTCTCCCTTGCCGACCTTGCTCTTATCGTTCACCGGCTCGCCCGGCGGTGGATTCTTGAACAAGCCTCTCATCATCGGACTCATGTTCTCAAAATGATTGATCACCTCCCTTCTATAGCTCCAGCCTTCATCACTGCCGTTATTCCCATCAACTCTCCGCATGTACCGCCCCACCTCTGCCTTCATGCTGACTGTGCCCGAGTTCTGCGCGGCATCAATCCCCCCCTCAACATCATCTGCTGAGATGAGCCAGCATTTTCCCCGTATCCGCCACTGCGTCATGACGTCCTTGACCCAATACACAGCTTCGACCGGTCCACCACCTCCAGTACCAGACCGTGACTGTTCTCTGTTGCCCTTTCCCTTACCCGTCGCAAAGATGTCGAATGCCTTGTTCATCCGCGCATCCGTCGTGAAGGTCGGACAATCTGACTCATACACCTTGGGGTTCTGGGGCAACTTGTTAAGTGGGTTCTCCGGTAAGGAAGCCCAAAAGCCGCGGTGGATGCAAGTACGGACGCGTGGGAGGCCGGTGTCGGTGACGGTAGCGAGGCTAAACTCTGCCAAGGCGCCGCCGATCTTTTCGAGGTGGGAGGCAAACAGCGGCTTCCAAGGTGCGGGTGTGGTAGGTGTTGGGTAGGAGGTTGACATTGCGTGGCGGAGGAGATGAGTGAGGCGAGAATTGGTAGTGTGGACTGCCAGAGTGCTCAACTGGAGTGTGGGGGAACGTGGATATTGTTTGCTCTGTTTGGGGTTTTCTAGAGTCAAAACTGTGATTCAGAATTGGGATGTTGTAGTGGACTAGACATCAAGTACTTTGCTAAGATATGGATGACTTCTTCGGACAAGCTGCAATGACGTCGAGACTCTGAAGCTCTGAGCCCCGCAGATCGAGATCCACTTAAGAAAGCCTGGCAACTAAGCCTTAGGTCCTGACGTCTTTGGCCGAACTGGGGCCCGGGTGGGAGCGCCTAAACATGGATATGCCACCCAAAGGGCGAGCTCATGCGGGTGTTGCTGGAGAGACCGCCAAATGTTTGCGTCAGAAATAGAATTGGCACTGAAATGATCGTCACGCCAGCTCCCGACTCTGCACTCTTTGTAAACCTCCCTAAGAGGATTCTTCCATTCAATTTTGAGGGCAGAAAGCGCAGAAAGTTGTCAGTTCTTCAACCTAATAAAGGCAGGCCGCACAGGCACTGCTTCTTCTCCTCTCTCACCTGCAGCAAACTTCAAAACAAACTCCGACAATGATGGCTATCAGCACTCCTCTCTCTCCTGGCAACAGACCAGACATGAAGATGCCGATGCCACCTCCACTTCTTCATACTCGCTCTGGCAACGAGATGCACGACCGACCACAGACACCAAATCAGAACGGTTTCACAAGCCCCATGCAGACTCCGACTGGCAGTCCCAGCAAGAAGCAACTCCCGCCTGGTGCCAACGATCTTCCAAATGTCTTCGAAAATGCCATGAAGCTGGCTCCTACGTCACCATCTAAGGGTGAACCCAAGTCTCCAAGCAAGCAGGGCCTGTCACTTGCAGATGAGAACATTACAAGAGATCCATTTTCGGAGGGCGTCAATCACAATGCCATGCTTGGCAGCCCGACGAGAAAGTCGAACAAGGAAAACACTGCCCCAGGCGGATATCATCTAGCAAAGAGTCCTGGCATTCAGCAAAACCAAGCTGCGATTTCGCGTCAAGAAGCCTACCAACAGACAGAAAGCAAGAAAGGTCCTGCCCAGACTCGGGGCTTGACCGCGGAAGAGCTTCAGAAGTTGCAACTTCCGAGGGTTAAGCGACTTGCCAATGTCACACAACTTTGTAAGAAATTATACAGCATTTAGTTCTTGCCCCAGCTTACCAACGTGTAGACTTCCTCGACTATTACTTCGACCTTCTTTCCTACGTTCACAATCGTCAATCACGTCAAGCTGCATTCCAAGCCTCGTATCCTCTCCCTCCCGCTACTGCACAAGAAGACTACGACCCTGCACTACAGAAATATCTCGGACGCGAACGTGCCAACCTTCGCAAGCGCCGCACTCGTCTCCGCCATGGTGACTTCCAGATCCTTACACAGGTTGGCCAGGGTGGGTACGGTCAGGTGTTCCTGGCACAAAAGAAAGATACAAAAGAAGTGTGCGCTCTTAAAGTCATGAGCAAACGACTTCTATTCAAGCTTGACGAGATCCGACATATCCTTACCGAGCGCGATATTCTGACTGCAGCAAAGTCTGAATGGCTTGTCCGCTTGTTATACGCGTTCCAAGATGATTCACAGATTTACCTGGCAATGGAGTATGTGCCGGGTGGAGACTTTAGAACTCTTCTCAACAATACCGGCGTCTTGCATAATCGTCATGCGCGCTTCTACATTGCAGAGATGTTCTCGTGCGTTGACGCTCTTCACCACCTTGGCTACATCCACCGTGACTTGAAGCCCGAGAACTTCCTCATCGACTCAACTGGCCATGTTAAATTGACCGACTTTGGTCTGGCAGCTGGAATGCTAAGCCCAGTCAAGATCGAGAGCATGCGCATCAAGCTTGAAGAAGTCGGCAACACACCTGTGCCTTTTGGTATGCAACCTATGGAGGATCGAACAGCGGCCGAACGTCGTCAAGGCTACCGCTCTCTTCGACAACAGGACGTCAACTATGCCAAGTCAATCGTTGGGTCGCCAGATTACATGGCTCCTGAGGTCCTGAAAGGCGAAGAGTATGACTTCACAGTCGATTACTGGTCCCTAGGTTGTATGCTGTTTGAAGCTCTCGCAGGTTATCCACCATTTGCTGGTGCAACCGTAGACGAAACGTGGCAGAATCTGAAGCGATGGCAGCGAGTACTACGAAAGCCTCAATATGACGATCCAAATTACTTCCTCAGCAAGCGCACTTGGGATCTGATCACAAAGTTGGTTGCAGCAAAGGAGAATAGGTTCAAGAACATCAATGAGATTCACAACCATGAATATTTCGCAGAGGTGGATTTTGCCGGGTTGAGAGAGCAGACGGCGCCGTTTGTGCCAGAATTGGATTCAGAGACCGACGCAGGGTACTTCGATGACTTCAGCAGTGAAGCTGACATGGCGAAGTACAAGGAAGTGCATGATAAGCAGAAGGCACTCGAAGAGATGGCGGAGAGAGATGAGAAAATGAGCAAAGGACTGTTCGTTGGGTTCACTTTCAGGTATGCTATCCCACCTGTGAGAACGAAAATGGTCGACGTTAATGCTTTTTAGACATCGCAAGCCTGCTGTCGACGCTGATGGCAAGCCCAGTAGCCCAAGGAAAGCCATCGCCACTGACGGAAGCTTTGGCACTATTTTCTAGAGTTGTCAGCGGTGTCAGTGCTGGCTGTAGGCTCATTGGAAAGAGGGCGGAGCCTCATGTGATCCTTTTTGGTTTGTTTTGAGTACATTGGCTTGTTTTCCAGCTAGTGCAACGTGTGTTCTCGAAGAGCACATCATGAGCGGATATGAATGGATGGCATTGATTTCTGGGAGGGATTTGGGAGTGGACCGCTTAGGAAGCATTGCATTGTAACACTACTAGCTTCAATTAGCGACTTACTAGAGCAATATCATGGTGGAATCTCATTTTCACAGACGTTCCCAAGAGTACCAAATTTGGTAAAGGGACCGTGTTAATCCCAATGTCATATTTTTGGTACCTCCAGCCCAACCACATTCGGCTCCCCTCCTTTTCTTTCAAGACTTTGTCCAAACTGGACCTTCGACCTCTAAGGTTTTCTCCTTGATGAGAACCTTGATGGACACACCTCATGCGATACAAGCATGCCTCTCATCCACTGCCTTGCTCTCCCGTAACCGGCTGTTATATGTCAACTGCGACATGTTTGATCATATTGCGTCCGTGCTTCAGGGAGGGGAACTGGCAATGAGTATATGCCATCACCAACATGCATCTCAGCTAGATGTCCCATGTATGTCGACAATTCTATCGTGACCTTGTGTATCTTCCGAGATCCCCTACAGTCAAACGGTTGTCCTTCCAGTCCTTGAGGAGCAAACGGCTTCGCGAAGGCTTCGCGAGATCGGATAGTCCATGGCCAGCAAAATGGAATATTTTACATGTACGCAAGTATTCTAAGGCTCCTCTTTCACACTCTGGTAGCCTTACCGGCGTCAACTGCAGTTTCAGGCAGAGACTGTTCAGCATATCCACTGAGAGCAGCCTGGCACGCTGTTTGAGGCATGGCAACCAGAAGGGCATGCTCAGACGTAGGTACTGTGGACTTCCGATCAGTGAGTACGTCTGAAGGACCTCAAACGCCCTTCGATAGCATGTTGATTCTTGGTCTTGCTACCGCAGCGAATTTTCGCAACACCATAATCAAATTGAACCCAGCAGGAATAGTAACCTTACATGATGGCGCTTCTATCATGGCTTGCCCATTCTATCTAAGAATCTAACGCCAAACTCGCCATTCTCCACTTGTTCAATACATCAAGTGAAGGTACTGTGTTGGGATGATTGGGACCTAATCTCTGTTTGTGCAGCCGCAACCGATCTTCCGTTAAACCCAAAGCTCCTTACTACAATGCCGGTGTCGACGATGGTGTGGTGATTAGCACATTTGCTCCAAGGGACTACCTCCGACGTCTATTCATGTTCCGCAGCAGTGTACCTCCAGAACCGAAGATATTGCTATACGCATCGGTTATTTCAAGCGACAACGATATGGCGATGTATTTAACCCTCGCGACAGCTAGTTCCTTTTGGTTGCGCCAGTCAACACTCTTCGGTTTTCGATATCCAGGCCTTATAACATTCTTCAACAACGAAGCGCCAATCCACTTCGCGCCTCTCCAGACATAAACATATACCAACGTATCATCCAGCTCGAAACTCCCAACCACCGTGCAAAACGACAGACCCAGCAATGTCACGAACCAAGCTAGACTCAAATTCTTCCACCCATAGCCTTGGATCTTGATCGCGGAACAGATGTCAAGACCACGAAATGGCTCAGTCCTAAGACGATCATACTGCGGAAGATCCGCATCGTATTTCCAGCCTCTGGCCACGTTCCAGACATTCATCTGCATCTGCGCTAACGAGACGTTGAAAAGCTTCTGCACCTCTATCTGCCACTGATCGGCGGGAAGCCCAAATTGGAAAAGACCCATGAAGGTCTGAGTGAAGGCGTCGAGGCCGCGCTCGGCTGAATATTTGTAGGCCCAGTAGGATCCGGATTGGTAGAATGCGGTGAATATTGAGGCGGCTAAGACGTGTAGGTTCTCTCCTGGGAGGGGCTGCCCATGGTTTGGGTATTCTTCTGTGCTGACTGGTCGGATAAGGCTGTCCATGTCTGCACAGCCACCTCCATCGACGCAAAATTCGTGGGAATCGACGCAAGCTAAGACTCTTGCCTGGGCTTGTAACAAGGGCGGTTGGTGCAAGAAGAATGTGGTTGAAGTATTGTCTATCTGTAAAGTTTGGTTGATGTTGGTAGGGAACATGGGATCGGTTCTTGGTCTGTCGTAGAACACGCCTGGTGAGTGGAGGAAGAAGATGGCGACGGACCCATTGGGCGTACGAAGTTCGGGTATGGGGTCGAAGCTGTCTGGGTCATTGGTGCCGATATTTGCTCCTTTCACTCTATGCTTCCATCAGCTGCTCATAGTCCATCTTCAGTTACAAGATGGTCTTACAGTAAGTGATAGCCTTTTGTGTCCATTGCAGGTGTATGCAGTGCATGGGTGTACAGAACCGGTATTTGATGGCGATGCTTTTGCTGCACAGGCCAGCCATAGAGATAGGCCCAGAAAATGGAATCCGGCGACTCATTGTTGTGACCAGTGGCAACGTAGTCGTCGGTGTTTAGTGGTGTACACATGGTTCTACGCCTAAATGAGCTACTGATTGGAAGGTTGAAACCCAAAGTCGAAAGTGGCTGGTATCCCGTGTCCATGGCTACAGCAGAGGATGGTCCCATGAGGCACATTCCCTCAGCGAATGGGCAAGGCACATTGAACTTCGTCTCGTATTGAACTGTAGGCGTGGAGAACATGTTACAAGCTTCAATCTCGTCGCCAACGCCGTAGCATTTCTCGGCATAGTTCCGGGCTCGAAGTTCCTTGGCTTGCAGAGTCGAGAACTCTACCCAAGATGAAGGACCATTATAGCTGCCATTCGCGGCATAGGCAGTATCGTTAAGACGCCAGGAGCCACAGTCGGGGTGTGTTGACAAAACGTCCGAGCCGGTGACAATATTGGCGGACAAGATGGCTAGTGTTTGTTCCATTACGAAGAGCCCGACGAGACAGATCGCAAAGAGCAGTGCCAGAGAGAACTTTAGGGTGTCCTCGCGCGCATTGATCATAACTCGGCGACAAAGCTTCGTAACAGCATTGTCACTTTCCACAACACCCACTCTAATGCGGCCTCGGAACATGACCCTTATAGCGTTTGAGATGCCGCTTTCCACGGAGTCGAGAGCAAGAAGAGATTCATCATTTCCATTATGACTGTTTCCAGTATGGTTATTTGCAATATGAGCTAGTGGTATACCAGCGACGCCACCGTTTGTTGGAGTTGTTTGTCCTGATCCTGGCAAGACTCCACCGCCTGCAGAATTGAGCGAAGTAGATGATGTTCGTTTGCCGTATTTCTCGCGGTACCAGGCAACGGGAGGCTTAAAGAGCAGGGGTATACGTGAAAGCGCGAGAGCCAGCGCAACAGCGATCAGGTTCGTCATGGCCACGGCAGCCTGCTCCGGAAGAGTCCATTGGTAGCCTGGATGCATTCAGTACTGCTTGAATCGCTTACTAGATGTTGCTTACGGTTCCAGCTGGCCGCACTGTGGTCTCGCCAGACACCCTGATAGACGTATTGCGTGGGCGTGGTCATCGTGGTAAATCAGCAAAGGGCAAGACCTGTAAACGAAACATGAGACGTTCTAGAGGACGCCATACATAACTGCTGAATTTGGAAAGAGTGGCAGCAACCTGCTTTGATAGGGACAAAGATTGGCGGGGCTACGAGACCTACACGATGCACGAACTGCTGCCCACCTTCGTGAGTATAGCACGAGCCGAGGGTGACCGGTCGACTCGTCTTTGTCTCTACCTGGACAGGCGCACACGCGGGTAAGCGAGTTTGACGCTCGGTTCATGCTGGCTTCAGCCGCAAGTCAGCTTCAGCCAGGCTTCTGATTAGGCTGTAAATCCCTCACAATAGGCCATAAGGTGGGCCATTTCAGAACTACCGTGTACGCCTTAGTTTTAGTAGCGTGTGTACGGCGAGGCAGATTTACTGCGCCTTGCTTTTTATAGCCGTTACCGTGCGGCGCGGTCGACTGGGAGGCGGTGAGGAGGTCTGCATAATTCGGGCCCATGTCGAGATTTTGTGCAATTTTTTCTTCATGCCATCACGCTCACCCCGGATGCCTTGTGTAGCAAAAGGTTCTAGCGAGCATATTAGTACCTGATTACATTGAGATGATTGTTTCAGGCTCTCTTCTCCCTTGTAAGTCCTGCGACCCTGCCCCTCGCTGAGGCTTCGTAACGGTGTGATTCTGGCCGGAGGACTTGCTTCCGATTTTACTATGGGGGAGCTAAGCCTCCATATATTTCCATGGGTCTTTGGCTTTCCTCAGGCCAATTGGCGCTCGTCTACTAACTTTGACGAGATCAACGCTGACTTCATTCTGCGCTCTAGGGACAGAAACGTGGGTAGTAGCAGTCCCAGGAATGACCGAGAGAGGGAAATGTACCTTCATCAGCCATTTCACACGAACTGGCAGGAGTCCGGCCATAATTTTGGGATTGTTAGGGCCCACCCCTCAACAGATCTTGTTGGCTAACCAATCAACCTGTTGGCTATTGGACCGGCCTATACGACCTGCAATACCGTTTGTATATCGGCCAGGCCAAGTGGACAACCGAACAGAGCTAAGCAACAGGCCATAATTTATCTTATGCGCGTCTACAAGGTTGTCCCCTTCAGCGTTTATGCAGGCGACCTTCGGGGCTTTTCGGGCGACCCTTCTGGGCGGCCTTACAGACTATCGACCTCGTCGGCGACGTTAAGGATCATGGTGAACCCATCGGCAACCTTAGAATCGACATCGCCGACCTCAGAATTGACCTCATCGTCGACCTCATCGTCGACCTCTTGTTGGCCTGTCGGTCGGCCTGCTACCTAGAGAGCTGACCTGTTGGCTAATGGGGCAGGCCATTTCCCAAGCAGTGCATCCTTACGTATGCTGAGTAATAGGCTGGCCCCACAGTCAACAGGTCGATTGGCTAGCCAACAGGACTGTTGGAGCATCGGTCCCAACAAAAGCCTTCTCCAATAGCAACTAAGAGCTTTGCAAGGCAAAAATTCCGATCTTCATTAGGAATGACTCGCTACCGATTCCTCCAGAGGCTTCTCTTTGTCGATCGAAACAATGACATCGCTACCAGACTTCTCGCTACGTATTCGTGTTCGACGAGAATTCGGTAAGGGTTATACACATCACCGCAACTTGTCTCATTTGGGAAGGTCAGCGCTGGCTGGCTGGCGCTTATGCAACATATAAAGTACCGAGCTCCTGTCAGACGGATTAGGAATGGTACAGTCCTTCACAGCGCTCTCAACACGCCGGCCGAAAAGCCTGGCCTGGTAGGCCGGCGTGCCAGGCCTAGACCCTTCAGCCGGCCTGGTAGGCCTGACAGGCCGCGCTAGGGGGTTGTAAGGGGCTGATATCGTCGTCCATATCTTGGCTCCTTCGTATGAGCGGGATGAGTAAGCGACGATTTAGCGCAGGCCTGTCAGGCCGGCCAGGCCATGACCCTATGGCCGGCGCGGCCGGCGTGTTGAGAGCGCTGGTCCTTCATCCTTTTGGAGTTTGCCGCATGTACGGTAAATTCTGTCTTGGCCCCTTCTTTCTGCTATAGGCCGCATTTCGGTTTGCTACTCGCTGGTTCATACAGATTCAGCTATACAGAGGTAGCTGAGGGTTCAACTGGGCAGGTCTCAGGTGCCGAGGTGGCCTCAGGCGACAAGGCAGCCTCAGGCAGCAAGGTGGGCCCAGCGTACATATATAGACATCCACTTCTCAGGTAGACAGGACAAGTTGATCCATCTCAAAAAGATTCGGCAAGATTCTAATCGTAAGCCCGGCTTGCGATTACCTAAACGCCCGAACGTCTGACAGCTCCTTCGTGGTTGTGGGCTTCTGTCGACGGCTCTCTTAAAAAGCTCCGGGCCTATCAGTCAAAATTCTCAAGAAGCACATTACGACTTTTCATGGTAACCCTCTTGGACAAATCAAAGACGGCCATTTGCACGTCCACGGACCCTTGATCAGAGAGCATGTCATGTCCTAGCCAAAGTAATACGGGGGTCCGGGGGCAGTTATTTTGACCTGTGGACTCGATGAGACTGACAAATTTGCGGCGCTTGATGCCTCCGATCTCGGACAGCAGGATGTAGACTTAAACCTAGCCTTTTTGAAGAGTTTGATGGAGTGGATGAATATATTCTTCATGATCGTGTAAACCCCCCTTCAGACTTTTGGGCATGAGACACTTGGTGGCATACCAAATGCAATGTTGTCAACGGTGTGATGTGCCGGGGATTCGTTTTACGTACCAGAATTCGAAGATGGCTAGTCCGGAAATCACGCGGCATTTTGCGTGTTTTCATCCGTGCGTAGATAAGAGCGACTTCTAGATAAGATACCTTTGCAACTTCACCGGTACGTAGATAAGATATGTTTGCGAGGATTCATTTCTGGAGTGTTGGTCTGGGTGCAGTAAGTCTAATGACAGGGATCCCACAACCGAATCCATGTCCTTCTGAGGATGCACGCCCAGACAAGACCTTTGCCCCTAGGATGCTGCCTTACCCCGTTGCTGATGGTTGACCGGCCACTCCATGTCGGTGGCCGACTTTTTGCTCCTTTGTAATTTGCATGTTACATATGCAGGGAAGACATGATTTGCCATAACCAGGAATCTGGCGGAGGGAAGTCCGCGAAGTGAGTTTCCGATTGCCGGTAAACGCTTACTACCACATATCTAACACCACTTCGATAGCTGACTATCGGACCTCGCTTCTTTTAGTCCCTAATTCCTGCCTATAGGTATGCTAAGGTTTGCGGTAGATGAGAGAATGCTTGCCGAACGTTGTGAAGATACAAGAGCGCCCAGGGGCACATCATTCGTCCGAATGTGAAGGGAGACGAGGCGGCCAAATCATTAGTGAAGGGGCACTGTTGAAGGTAGTATCTGAAACGCTATGGAATTAGTTCGCATAAGGCGACAAACTCTGAGGCCATGCCTAAGGGCCTTCCAAATACCCCTTCTCGAGTTATGTCACCGAGCTCTGATTCATTCTCCACATTGTCTAACAAGGGCCGGGGAAATGCTTTGCAATCACTCTGATCCACTTCACCAAGCAAGCATAATGCTCATCAGAAGGCTTGATCCCATCGATACGCCCAGGGGTAAAAGGGGGCTAATGTTGTCAGCAGCTCCCCACTCTTCACTGTATTGCTGCTTTGAGCCTACCATTTCTCTTTCATTCCATTGAAATCTAGCATTAACTACATCGTTTGATCGTGACATCCCCAATGGCAACCGATGAAGTCCCTAAGGATGTGCAACCTCATGTCAACACCATTAGAACAGGCCCAGGTGGAGCACCTACCATATCCGATACTCAACGTGACAACCACGAAAACTTGGCAACAAGGAAATACAATATGGAAAGGTGGTTGGGACAAAAGCCCAAGGATGAGCCATGGAATGATGTCCGAAATATTGCAGACAGAGACGGACCAGCCAAGTAGGCCAGACTGTGAATGGAGTAAAGTCTGTTGTCTCCATGAACCAAGTAAACTAGGGCTGATTTGAGTACGAGCCTGCAGGACCCAGTGGTTATTTTCCATCCGAGGTTGTTTTATCTGTGGTGCCGTGTCAGAGTTCGGATTTATGCCTCGTTACAACTTTATCAAACGTGCATCATCTGGCAGGAGAGTGGATAGCTGAGGCTTATCACGACGCGGCCGGAAGTTTCAGTGCCAAGCAGTCTATGGGGCCTTTGCGCGCGCCATTACTGGTTCTGACTTGTGGCATGCTTTTGAACACAGGAAAACGAAACGGCAGACCGATGGCCTGAGAGCATGGGGTGATTTCTCATTCTAGCTCTCGCATCTTGTTCAAGCGATGGCCCTTCAGCTGCTCGAAGCATTCCAATCCTAGATGTTATTGGATGCCAAAGGAAGCCGTCTCCGACCGTTCGTCCACTCGAACTTCCAGACCAGCTGCCACCTTCAAGTTACGCCTCAAGCCAGCGACAAGAGAGCACTGCTACTGCCGATACGAAGACCCAAGTTTCAGCTTATCTCGCTTTCGACAACGCAAAGAACCAGAACACGCATGATGCGGCCGTGGAAAGCATATAAAGGCACTCAATACAGCGCTACTAACGTCGGACCTACTTCGGAAGATGGTCAATGTCGATTTGGTAATTCTTCCATAACCTTGTCCTTTGGGCGGCATAATTGAGGCTCGAATTGACATTTATGTACACAGCAAGATGTGAGATTTGTGACACCACTGCCTCTCACCGGCCGCAACTCTTTTAGTGCATTCGCCACGCTTGGTTAAAGCCCTCTTTCCCATTCAAACAGTCATTATCCTACCTGCCGCGCACTGCTCCTCCAAGTCCGGAGTTATTCAACCTATCTCACAAACACCTTCACATTTACGTCAGACGGACAGCGAAACCAACAATTTTTGACCCTCCATTCCGGAACTTGCAGCTCAAAGTGAAATTTGTGGAGGATCGCTGGCAGTAGCTTGTACATTTCGATCATTGAAATCTAGGGGCACAAGGCAAGTTAGAACGAGCCTAATCCAGGCGCCAATGCTTACAAGGAAGTACAGGGAGACAATTCAGTCTACACTGCAAAGCGCGGTTGTGCGAAATAAGTCCCACTTACATGCTTCCCAAGGCAGACCCTTGGTCCCGTCCCGAAGCCTATCTCATGCCTCGCCATGTGTGCAACTTTCTTCTCGTCAGCCTGCAGCCAGCGCTCAGGCACGAACTCCTCGGCATCTTCACCAAAACATTCTGTGTCAAAGTGCACCACATTCGGATTCAGGATCACTTTATATCCTCCGGGAAAATATCGGCCAGCGATTGTCGCACCACCTTTGGGGACATATCGAGGGAACCCCGTGCCAGTCGCTGGCGATACACGCATGCCCTCTTTAATGCAGGCGCTCAAATATGGCAACTTCATCGCACTATTGTATCGGATTGGGAAAGAAAGGTTTCCGGCCGCGAAAGCGTCCTGGATTTCGTCCACGAGCTTCTTGTACACTCGCGGGGTTTTGAGCATGTGGTAGAAAATACCGCAGATCACGTAGCCGGTGGTATCGCTGCCAGCCCAGATCATCGCCCACACATTGACAACCACATCTTGCATGTTGAAGTCGATCTTGTCACCTCGGTCGTGGACAATTTTCATCAACCTCGAGAGGTAATCGTTTCTCAGAGACTCCGTGCCTGCTGCTATCGCATCTTGCCGATCTTTAACGACTGCCTGAGATTGCTCAATGACCGTCTTCGTGGCCGCTAATCCCTTCCTCGTTTCTCCCGAGAATGCCAGCTGCAACATCAGGTACAATGTCTGCATCCCCTTGGGAATATATCCCAGGCTGCTCACGGGAGGCACCATAACGTCGAGCATGCCCATCCATCCATTGTAGTCGATATTCTCTCGTAGAAATCCAAACCCGCCTGCCTTACCGTAGAACATCTCTCCGATGACATCAAAGCTATATTTGCGAAACCACACGGAGATGTCGAAAGTTTCTTTAGATTCCGCAAACCCGTCCATACATTGGCAGAAGATGTCAATGATCCGGTCAACGCATGGCTCGTATTCAAGCACAGTGCCTGGCGTGAACAGAGGCGCAATCTTCTTCCTAGCGATGTTGTGCACCTTCTCATCTCGGACCGAGAAGGTATCTAAACGGTCGGCGATTCTAGCGCTGAATGAGTCGTAGAACTCTGTCTTCTCCCAGATCGGATCGACGCCGTATACTATGTCGGCGGCGGTGGCGTCGGAGATAGAGACTTCGTTGGGCGCTATGCGAACGAATTTTCCATACTTTTTGTGCAGTGGCAGCTGAGAATTCTCGGCAATTCCGTATCTGATGGTGCGAAAGTACCACCACTGCGTTATGGAAGCGAGGAATGGGCCTGGGATGTCATGGTACGGATGGAAGTATCGGGAATAAATGATCCATCCAATGTAGTAGACTAGGAAACCTGCGATAAGGATTTGGGCTGAAGTGAGTAAGCCAAAAGGGACCAGCGTCTTCAGTGACAGCATGTCGGAAGAAGGAATGGCACTCGAGTTATGAATGGAGTGCGTTTTGAAGCATCGACAGATCAGCGGGGCAGTTGCGGGCTGTTGAGAGATAAGGAAGAAGGGATAGGAAAGCAGTTTGTTTTATCCCGGCTACTAATGCATTTAATTTGTGGAGGTTGAGCGCCTATAAGGTTGTTGAATTTTGCCGAGCACGAAGCTAGTACATTAGAGTTCCACGTTACATGCTATGCTTGTACGTTGTGGCGAACGACAGCGGCCTGCAACCGTGTTTTGTCCTCGGAATCCGAGTACAACGCCCGCCTTGTCGAGCAACAGCTTGACCACCACCTCGTGCGGTACCTTGCGCCCCGCGACAGCGGCATCCGACCATCGCTGTCCTTAGACTTCAGATCGACACCGTCCATTGCGAGCAGCAGCTTCTCTACTGCCTCGTAGTCACGTCATTGCTCTATGTGGCAAAGGCAAAATTACACAATATTCCCGCCTATTTCGAGAGAGGCTTACTGTTCCGCTCATCGCGCTAATTCTCGCCTCTTCTTAGCAGCTTGACCACTGCCTTGTACCCCTTCTCTACAGCCTACGGCAGCGCCTTCCGATCGTAAACAGTATCCTTGGAGTCCAGGTCGACTCTACCCGTCGCCAGCAGCAGTTGGGCCATCGCCTCGTTCCTCTTCTCTGTTGCAAACGACAACGGCGTCCGGTTATAGTAGTCCTTGGAATCCGGATCGACTCTGCCAGTCGCCAGCAGCAGCTTGACAATCGCCTCGTTCCCCTTCTCTACCGCCAACGACAGTAGCGTCCGTCCATATCTATCCTTAGAGTCCGGGTTGGCTCTGCCTGTCGCCAGCAGCAGCTTGACCATCGCCTCATTCCCCTCCGCCGCCGCAAATGACAGTGGCGTCCGTCCGTATCTATCCTCGGAGTCTGGGTCGACTCTTCCCGTCTCCAACAGCAGCTTGACCATCGCCTCGTCCCCCTTCTCTGCCGCAAACAACAGCGGCGTCCGACTGTCGTGGTCGTTTGAGTCCGGATCGACTCTGCCAGTCGCCAGCAGCAGCTTGACAATCGCCTCGTTCCCCTTTTCTGCCGCAAACGATAGTAGCGTCCGTCCATATCTATCCTTAGAGTCCGGGTTGACTCGGCCTGTCGCCACCAGTAGCTTGACTATCGCCTCGTTCCCCTCCGCCGCCGCAAATGACAGTGGCGTCCGTCCATATCTATCCTCGGAGTCTGGGTCGACTCTGCCCGTCTCCAGCAGCAGCTTGACCACCGCCTCGTTCCCCTTCGCTGCCACATACGACAGTGGCGTCCGGTTATAGTAGTCCTTGGAGTCCGGATCGACTCTGCCCATCGCCAGCAGCAGCTTGACCATCGCCTCATTCCCCTCCGCTGCTGCAAATGACAGTGGCGTCCGCCCATATTCATCCTCGGAGTCCGGGTCGACTCTGCCCGTCTCCAGCAGCAGCTTGACCATCGCCTCGTTCCCCTTCTCCGCCGCAAACAATAGCGGCGCCCGACCATCATAGTCATTGGAGTCCGGATCGACTCTGCCCGTATCCAGCAGTAGCTTGACCATCGTCTCGTTCCCCTTCTCTATCGCAAACGACAGTGGTGTCCGGTTAAAGTAGTCCTTGAAGTCCGGATCGACTCTGCCCGTCGCCAGTAGTAGCTTGACCATTTCCTCGTTCCCCTTCTCTGCCGCAAACGACAGTGGCGTCCGGTTATAGTAGTCCTTGAAGTCCGGATCGACTCTGCCCGTCGCCAGTAGCAGCTTGACCATCGCTTCGTTCCCCTTCTCCGCCGCAAACGACAGTGGCGTCCGACCATCGTAGTCCTTGGAAGCCTTACAGTCCTTGGAAGCCTTGGAGTCTGGGTCGACTCTACCCGTCGCTAGTAGTAGCTTGACCATCGCCTCGTTCCCCTTCTCTGCCGCAAATGACAGTGGCGTCCGACCATCGAAGTCCTTGGAATCCGGATCGACTCTGCCCGTCGCCAGCAGCAGCTTGACCACCGCCTCGTTCCCCTTCGCTACAGCAAATGACAGTGGTGTCCGACCATCGTATTTCTTAGAAGCCTTGGAGTCCGGGTTGACTCTGCCCGTCGCCAACAGCAGCTTGACCACTGCCTCGGTTCCCTTCTCTGCCGCAAATGACAGTGGCGTCCGTCCACATTTATCCTTGGAGTCCGGTTGGATGTCGCCTCGGGTAAGTAGCAGCCATGATACCGCCTCATGCCCTCCTTCTGCTGCACGAGATATTGGGGTCCGTCCATCCTCATCTTTGGAGTCCGGCTGGACGTCGCCTCGGGTAAGCAGCAGCCATGCTACCGCCTCATGACCTCTCTCTGCTGCACGAGATATCGGCGTCCGTCCACCTCCCTCCTTGGAGTCCGGGTGGACTCTGCCCGTGGCCAGCAACAGCTTTACTACCGCCTCATGCCCTCCCTCTGCTGCACGAGATATCGGCGTCCGTCCACCTCCCTCCTTGGAGTCCGGGTCGACTCTGCCCGTGGCCAGCAACAGCTTTACTACCGCCTCGTGCCCTCCCTCTGCTGCGCGAGATATCGGCGTCCGTCCACCT
>Ga0335072_10002075_pt1 | contig 31644 bp, 30 predicted proteins | sample Lox_Sample_21_FD_206725 | JGI IMG/M metagenome (GOLD analysis project Ga0335072, IMG submission 206725) | Soil microbial communities from Loxahatchee National Wildlife Refuge, Florida, United States - Lox_Sample_2.1 | ecosystem: Environmental > Terrestrial > Soil > Wetlands | place: USA...
TCCACCGCCCGGTGGAATTCCAGACTCCGGCACGTCGTGCGCGGCACCTCGATCAGCAGGTCGGCCGGATAGGCGGCCAGCGTGTGGCGGGCCAGCGCGGATTGGGCGATGTCGATGGTTCGATTCATCACCTCGAAGCCGCCCAGCTTCGGAACTTCGGGAACCTCGGCCGTGTCGTCGAGGTCGTCCAGGTCAGCTTCGGTCGGTTCGATGTCGGCATCGTGTGACCACGTATCCGCTTCGGCGGCTGGCCCGCCGAAGCGGCTCAACATCGCTCGCGCCGTGGGCCGGTCCAGAAGTGAGCGTGCCGCGGTGGTGTCGAGCAGCGCCGATGTGCTGCGCACCATGCGGTTCAGCCACTCGACGGTGGCGCCGGGCTCCTCGTCGCGGCTGACGATGGTCTCGCTGCCGTTGAGGCTCACCGCGATGGTCAGATCGGCGTTGACCGCGGCGATCGGGGCCATCGGCAGCGGATCCAGAATGCCGCCGTCGGCGAGCAGGCGCCCGTCGATTGCGTGCGGGGCGATCACCCCGGGAATCGCAATCGACGCCCGGATGGCCTCGTCGAGGGGGCCGCGCTGAAACCACACCGACTTGCCGGCCAACAGGTCGGTCGCGACCGCGGTGAAGGGGATGGGCAATTGCTCGATGCTGACCGGACCGAGGATGTCGCGGACGGTGTCCAGGATCTTCTCGGCCCGCATCACTCCGGCCGCGCTGATGGAAAAGTCCAGCAGTCGAAGCATCGTGCGCTGCGTCAACGACTTCGCCCACTCGGCGAACTCGTCGAGCTGTCCGGCCGCCTGCAGACCGCCGATCATCGCGCCCATCGACGAGCCGGCGATGCCCGCGATGTCGTAGCCGCGTTCCACGAGCACTTCGATGACCCCTATGTGGGCGTAGCCGCGGGCGCCGCCGCTGCCGAGCGCCAACGCCACCCGGGTCGGTGCTGCTCGACGCGCCACAACTTCGCCAGCCACCCCTACATTTTGCGGCGGAATCGACCCTCACCGGGCCGGGTGGGCACTTTTTTCCCGCGTGATCTCAATTGCGCGGTAGCTCGAATTGCCCGCTTTCGCGCTACCCGCATTCGTCGTTGGCGGCTGCGTGCGCGGCGGTGATCAACGCCGCCTGCCGCGCCAGGGTCAGCTCCGCCCACCGGATATTCCAGCTGCCTGCGGTACCCGACGGCGACGCCTGAACCATCGCCAGATACGGCTCGAACAGCGGCTGACTCGTCTTGGGCTGGGCGTCCATCCACACTTTTGCGGCGTGACATGCCTGGTAGTACTCCTCTTCGGTCGAATCCGCGGGGATGTCGACCCTGGTGGTGACGCCCGCGGGGGACAGACCGATGGCGCCGGGCGGCGCCGAAGTGGGGCCGCTGGGGATGCCCGACGGCCGGGCCGACGAGGAGGTGGTGGTGCCGTTGTGGGCGCCGTGCGAGCACCCCGCGACTGCCCACAAACCGGTCGCCACGACGGCCGCGCCCCATAGCAGGAGCCAATCACTGCGCCAGCGCACGGTATCAATCTATGCAACACTGGCTGCCGTGATGGAGCGCTTCGGATTTTGCGAGTGTTGTCGGCCCTAACGCGCCGCCGCTTGTCCTGATCCGTCCTCCCTGGAGCACTCCCCAATGTCTTTGCCTGTTGTCTCTTCCATTGAGTTGCGTCCCCAGACCGTGGCATCCCCATCCTCGGGTCCCACTCGACTGCGAGTGCCCGACCTGCTGCACGCCACCGACCAGGCCGCCGACGATGTGCTCAGCGGACGCTGCGACCACCTGCTGCCAGAGGGTGGGGTACCGGATGCGGCGCGCTGGTTCACCCGCATCCACGGCGATGAGGAGCTGGACGTGTGGCTGATCAGCTGGGTTCCCGGACACGCCACCGAATTGCACGACCACGGCGGGTCGCTCGGGGCGCTGACGGTGCTGTCCGGTTCGCTCAACGAATTCCGTTGGGACGGGCGCGGATTGCGGCGGCGCCGGCTCGACGCGGGCGACCAGGCCGGGTTCCCGCTGGGCTGGGTGCACGACGTGGTGTGGGCACCCAGGGTTGTTACCGGCATCGTCGAGGCGGCGGCGAGCGCAATCAAGGGGGTGGTTGAACCGACGCTGAGCGTGCATGCCTACTCGCCACCGCTGACCGCGATGTCGTACTACGAGGTCACCGACCGAAACAGGTTGCGCCGCCAGCGCACCGCATTGACAGACCAACCGGAAGGGACGTGATGAGCCGCATCGACGTTGTGTTGAGGTCCGCCCGGCGCCGGTACCGCCGCCTTCCCGCCGCCGAGGTGCCCGATGCGGTGCGTAGCGGGGCGGTGCTCGTCGATATCCGGCCGCAGGCGCAGCGATTCCGCGAGGGTGAGATTCCGGGTGCGCTGGTGATCGAGCGCAATGTGCTGGAATGGCGCTGCGACCCGACCAGCGACGCCCGGCTACCGGAGGCCGTGGGCGACGACGTCCAGTGGCTGATCGTGTGCTCGGAGGGCTATACCTCCAGCCTGGCCGCGGCGGCGTTGCTCGACATCGGCCTCCACCGCTCCACCGACGTCATCGGCGGCTACCACGCGCTGGCGGGTGCCGGTGTGCTGGAACGACTCGGCGGTCATCCGATTGACCCACGCGGGGGAGGGCTGGCGAACTCGGGGGCAATCGGTCGCCGCTGGATCTAGCTAATCGCTGGAGCGCAGCAGCGGACGCAGCCGCTGTGTCTTCTCCGGCGTCCACTCCGGCGGCGACAGCACCGCCGCCCAGCCGTTGGCGACATCGGCGACGTAGTGGTGGCCATGCCCGTCCGGGACATCCACGGCCACCGCCATGTCGGCCGAGACTTGCAGGAACGTCACCAGCGGGATCCAGTGCGTCTGGGGCAACACGTCGTAGCCGCGCTTCTCGCGCAGCCAGTCCGGGCTCTTGAACAGTAGGTCGGGAGTCCACCACGCGATCGGATCGGAGGCGTGCTGCAGATACACCACCCGCGGTTTGCCCCACGGTGCGGGTGGGCGCCCCAGATCGCTTGGGCGAGCGACGAACCGGACGTTCTGGCCGTCGTTGTAGATGGGCAGCCACTCCGGGGAACCGCGATCGCGGGTCGCCGTCAGCTGGGTCCAGATGGTGTTGTTGAACGTCGGCCCGCTGAACAGCGCTCCGTCGGTACGCGCGAGGACATTGTTGAGGCTCATGAAGGGCGCTTCGCCGCCGAACGATCCCAGGCTCTCGCCGAACACCACCAGCTTGGGACGTTGTGCTTCGGGCATTCGGCGGATCAGCCTGTCGACGGCCTCGAACAGTGCCTGGCCGGCCCGCCGGGCGTTCTCCTTGTCCACCAGGAACGACAGCCAACTGGGCAGGAACGAGTACTGCATGCTCACGATCGCGGTGTTGCCGTTGTACATGTACTCCAGCGCGTCGGCCTCCGCCTGGTTGATCCAGCCCGTGCCGGTGGTGGTGGCAACCGCGACGACGGCGCGTTGCAATCCGCCCGTGCGCTCCAACTCGCGGGCCGCCAACTCTGCCGTCGCCGTGATGCCGCCCGCGGAGTTCAGTCCCGCGTAGGCCCGGATCGGCTCGACGGCCGGGGTTCCGTTGAACGCGGTGAGTTGGTCGACCGTCGGCCCGTCCTTCACGAAGATCCGGCCTTGATGGCCCAGCGACTCCCACGACACCAGTGACTCCGCGCCGCCTGATCGCAGCCGGGAGTTCCGTTGCGCGGTATTGGGATTCATCTCGTTGTTGACCGTGTTGAAGCTGTTGTTCAAGGTGCGCATCGTGAACTTGATGACGACGCCGTTGAGCAGCGTGATCGTCAGCACGACGAGCACTACCACCACGATGGTCGCAGAGACTCGAAATGGTGCGATCCGATCGAGCTGCCCCACCAGAAAAATGACCAACCGTCGGATCAGCTGGCCGATTTCGACCAAAGCGAACAGCACGACAAGCGACAGGATCGCGGCCTCGGGGTAGTCGTACCACTCCAGGTGTTTGACTCCCATCAGGTCGCGCACGTCGTCTTGCCAGACGTGGAACCGGATGGCCATGACGACCATGCCGACCACGCCGATCGGGATCAGCGCCTTCCAGGCCCAAACCGGTGCCGGCGGACTGGAATCCTTGGAACGCATGTAACGGACCAGCCAGACGCTGAAGACGCCCAGGCCATAGCCAATGGCACCGGAGACGCCGCTGACCAGGCCCTGGAACAACGCGGTGCGTGGCAGCAGCGACGGCGTCATGGAGAACCAGATGAAAATCAGGCCCAGGGCGGTGCCGGTGAAGGTGTAACGGCGAACCCACCAAGGTCGTTTGGCCTCTTCGGGTTCGGCCGCCGCGCTGGCTTCGGGTTCGGCAGGGGCCTCAGCCGCTTCGTCGTCGACGTGCGTGTTGGTCGCGGAACCCGGTTCGCTCATCGAAGCATCCTATCGATGGGTGAAGTTGGGAGCACGCTTCTCGATGAATGCCGCCATGCCCTCGGACTGGTCTTGGGTCGCGAAGGTCGAATGGAAAAGCCGGCGTTCGTAGAGAAGCCCTTCGGACAGAGTGGATTCGAAAGCGCGGTTGACGGCTTCCTTGGCCATCCGGGTAGCCGAGCGCGACAGCTGCGAAATAGTGCCAGCGACGGCCTTTGCCTCTGTCAGCAAGTCGTCGGCGGGCACCACACGCGAAACCAGGCCGCTGCGTTCAGCTTCGGCGGCGTCGATGGTGCGTCCGGTCAGGATCAGGTCCATGGCTTTGGCCTTGCCGATGGCACGGGTGAGACGCTGCGAGCCGCCCATGCCCGGTAGCACACCGAGTTTGATCTCCGGCTGACCGAATTTCGCCGTATCGGCCGCGATCAGCAGGTCGCACATCATGGCGAGCTCGCATCCTCCGCCAAGTGCGTGACCGGCCACCGCGGCGATCGTCGGGGTGCGGACGGCGGCCAATTTGCCCCAGGCGGCGAAGAAGTCGGCCTCGAATGCGTCGGCGAACGTCAAGTCGGCCATTTCTTTGATGTCCGCGCCGGCGGCGAACGCTTTGGCCGAACCGGTGATGATGATAGCGCCGATATCGGGATCATTATCCAATTCTGTTGCTGCACTGGTAACTTCGCCCATCACCTGGCTGTTGAGTGCGTTGAGGGCCTTGGGCCGGTTCAGCGTGATGATCCCAACTCGCTGGTCGCGCTCGACCAGGATGGTTTCGTAGTTGTTGTCGACCATGGCTACCTTTCTAGAACGTCAGGTCGTCCTCGACCGGCGCGAAATACGCTGCGACGTCGGCCACGGTGACGTCGGCCAGCGACGCCGGTGACCATTTCGGATTGCGATCCTTGTCGATGATTTGCGCGCGGATCCCCTCGGGGAAATCGTGCGAACGCGAAGACGCGGACGCCATCCGATAGTCCTGGGTCAGAACATCTTCCAGCGTCTCCATTTTGGCCGCGCGACGCACCCCCTCGAACGCTACCGACACCGCGATGGGGGAGCGGCTGGCGATCAGGTTGGCGGCGTCTTGGGCCGGTCCTGCGTCATGACCCCGGAGCGCGGCGACAATATCCACCACGCTCTCACCCGCGTAGCACTCGTCGATCCATTCCCGTTGTGCGGCAAGCTCACTCGGTGGAGGTTCGATCGCATGGTGGGCCACCGCGCCGTCGACACCGTCGGCGACGATCGCCCGGGTGAACGCGTCGAGCTCGCTGTGCGGCACGTAATGGTCGGCGAAACCCAGCGCGATAGCGTCGGCGCCGGTAAACGACGCGCCGGTCAGCGCGGCGTGTATGCCAAGGGCGCCGGGCGCCCGTGACAGCAAGTACATCTGGCCGACTTCGGGGATGAAGCCAATGCCCACCTCGGGCATGGCGACTTTCGAGGTGTCGGTCACTACCCGCACGCTTCCGTGTGCACTGACGCCGACGCCGCCGCCCATCACGATGCCGTCCATCAACGCCACGTACGGCTTTGCGAACCGGCCGATCTGCCCGTTGAGCAGATACTCGTCGCGCCAGAAGCGCCGCGCCTCAACCCCGTCCTTGCGCATGCTGTGGTAGAGCGGAACCAGATCGCCTCCGGCGCACAGGCCGCGCTCCCCGGCCCCCGCGAGCACCACGGCGCGCACTGCGTCGTCGCGTTCCCAACGGACCAGCACGGTGCTCAGCAGGTCCACCATGTTTTGGTTCAGCGAGTTGATCGCCTTGGGACGGTTGAGCGTGATGAGGCCGATGCCGTTGTCGGCACGGGTCAAGACCTCATCGGATTCGCCAGTCACGGCGGCCCCGGAAACAGCCTCTGTCACGCCCAAGTCTCCCCTCGCCGGAATCCGTTCGCGGTGCCATGAGTTTGACCAGCAATCTAGATCGTCACTACCGGCGCGGCACCCGCGGGTAAGGTTTATGTTTGACCGGACGACAACGTCCGGGCCCGGAACTACCGAGAAAACCCCAGCTCCGCCGGGAACCAGGGCGGGCCACTGATCGTTGAGCTTGTGTTCGCACAGCTCCAAGTCACAGTCATAAGAGAGGATCCGACGGTGCGGGAGACAAGTAACCCGGTATTTCGTTCGCTGCCCAAGCAGAGGGGCGGATACGCGCAATTCGGCACGGGCGCGGCCCAGGTGCAGCAGGGGTATCACCAGGCTGACCCCTACATGGCTCCCTACCAGGAGGCCAAGGTATCCCGTCCGGTGACCATCGATGACGTCGTCACGAAGACGGGCATCACGCTGGGCGTGCTGACGGTCTCGGCGATCGTCTCCTACTTCCTGGTGGCGTCCGATCCCACCCACGCCCTCGCGATGCCGCTCACCCTGATCGGCGCGCTCGGCGGCTTGGGGCTGGTGCTGGTGGCGACCTTCGGGCGCAAGCAGGACAGCCCGGCGATCGTGCTCAGCTACGCGGTCCTCGAGGGCCTGTTCCTCGGTGCCGTCTCGTTCGTCTTCGCCCACTTCCAGGTGTCGTCCGCCAACGCCGGCGCCCTGATCGGCGAGGCCGTCCTGGGCACCTTCGGTGTGTTCTTCGGCATGCTGGTCGTCTACAAGACCGGGGCCATCCGGGTCACGCCCAAGTTCACCCGGATGCTGGTCGCCGCGATGTTCGGCGTGCTGGCCCTGATGCTCGGCAATTTCGTGCTGGCCATGTTCCATGTCGGTGGCGGCACCGGCCTGGGTCTGCGCAGCGGCGGAACGATCGCGATCATTTTCTCGCTCGTCTGCATCGGTATCGCGGCGTTCAGCTTCCTCATCGACTTCGACGCGGCCGACCAGATGATCCGCGCCGGAGCGCCGGAGAAGGCGGCGTGGGGCATCGCGCTGGGCCTGACCGTGACCCTGGTCTGGCTGTACCTCGAGATCTTGCGTCTGCTCGCCTACCTGCAGAACGATTAGCGCCTGACGGGAAAACCGGCACGCCGACTGGCGTGCCGGTTTTTGTGCGCCGAGTGCGTAGGCGGCGTCGACTGTGCGCTGATGGCAGGGTCGTCGGCGTGTCGTCGCCCTGGGCGCACGCTCAACGCCCAGGACGCACACCCCGAAGGCGGCCCTAGCCGAGCCGCTCGATCACCATCGCCATGCCCTGGCCGCCGCCGACACACATGGTTTCCAGACCCAACGTCTTGTCGTGGGTCTGAAGGTTGTTCAGCAGCGTGGTGGCGATGCGTGCGCCGGTCATACCGAACGGGTGGCCCAGCGCAATCGCTCCGCCCGACACGTTCAGCTTGTCCTCGTCGATGCCCAACTCGCGGGCCGAACCCAGCACCTGCACCGCGAAGGCCTCGTTGATCTCGACGAGGTCGATGTCAGTGATCGACATGCCGGCCCGTTGCAGTGCCTTCTTGGATGCCTCGATCGGGCCCAGGCCCATGATCTCCGGCGACAAACCGCTGACACCGGTGGACACGATCCGGGCCAGCGGTGTCAGGCCAAGTTCCTTGGCCTTCGTGTCGCTGGTGATCACCAACGCGGCCGCGCCGTCGTTGAGCGGACACGCATTGCCCGCGGTCACCGTGCCGTTGGGACGAAACACCGGTTTGAGCTCGCTGACCTTCTCGTACGTGGTACCCGCACGCGGGCCGTCGTCGGTGGTGACCGTGGTGCCGTCGGGGAGGGTGACCGGGGTGATCTCGCGTTCGAAGAACCCGTTCTTGATGGCGTCCTCGGCCCGATTCTGGCTGCGCACGCCCCAGTGGTCCTGGTCTTCGCGGCTAATGCCGGTCAGTATCGCGACATTTTCAGCCGTCTGGCCCATCGCGATGTAGACGTCGGGCAGGTTCCCGTCGGCGCGGGGATCGTGCCATTCGTCGGCGCCGGCGGCCGCGGCCGAGGACCGCTCCTGGGCCTCGTCGAACACCGGATTCTTGGTGTCCGGCCACGAGTCGGAGTTGCCCTTTCCGAACCGGGACACGGTCTCCACGCCCGCGGAGATGAACGCATCACCCTCGCCCGCCTTGATCGCGTGGAAGGCCATCCGCGTCGTCTGCAGCGACGACGAGCAATACCGGTTCACCGTGGTGCCCGGCAGAAAGTCGTAGCCGAGTTCGACGGCGACGACGCGCGCCATGTTGAAGCCGGACTCACCGCCGGGCAGGCCGCAACCCAAGATGAGGTCGTCGATCTGATGCGGGTTGAGCGCGGGCACTTTGTCGAGGGCGGCCCGCACCATCTGGACGGCCAGGTCGTCGGGTCGCATGGAGACCAGCGACCCCTTCATGGCGCGGCCGATCGGCGAACGGGCAGCGGAGACTATGACGGCTTCAGGCATGACGGTTCCCTTCAAATCCCTTCCCACAGGGTGCGGGCTCGCCTCGATGAACGGGTGGTACGTCCACCCCGACGGGCCAGAACAAATCTAGTCGGTGCCGACCGGTTGCTACGACGACGGGGCAGGCGAACCCGGCACCGGGCGCTGCCACAGCCGCGGCATGACAATGCGCCGAGTGTGCTCGGTGCCCAGTACCGGCGCGGGGGACGGGGCCGGCGAATCCGGCGCCGGGCTGTCGACCTTCTCGCCCAGCTCATCGCAGAGCGTGACCAATAATGCCCTGGCCGCCAGCGCGTATGCCGCCGGCGAGGGATGGAAGCCGTCGGCCGAGAACATGAGTTCGGGCGTGGCCCGGAATTGGGGGGCCAGCAGGTGCGCCAACGGGACCGGCACACCGCCGGCGGCCCGGACGGAAGCGGCCTGGGCGCGGGCAAGTTGCGAAGTGCGCGCGTGTGCCAGCGAGCGAAGTGGCTGAGGGATGGCGCTGATCAGGCCCAGATCCGGGCAAGTGCCAACGATGACCGCCGCGCCGCGGGTGCGCAATTTACGGACCGCTGCGCCCAGCCGCTGCGCGGATTGGCTGATCCCGTTGAGCGCGGTGACATCGTTGGCGCCGATCATCATCACGACGACGTCCGGTGGCGTTCCAGCCACGAACATCGCATCGACCTGACCGCAAACGCCTTTCGAGGTGGCACCGACAATCGCCTTGGTGCTCAACCTGATCCGCTTGCCGGTCTGCTGGGCGAGTCCGCGCGCGATCAGCACGCCCGGCACTTCTTCGGCGCTCATGCATCCATACCCGGTGGCCGTCGAGTCCCCGAAGATCATCAAATGCAGATCCGCCGGCATGCCGCGCTGCCACCGTTGCACCGGCCCGCCGCCGGGGCTGTACACGCCATCGGCGCGGGGCGGGATGTCCCACGCCTTCGGGATGATGGTGCGCGCGTGCGTCGCCTGGCCGACGAGCAGGTTTCGAGCGCCCAGATAGGCCGTGCCTGTCGAGGCGAGTGCACCCGCTGTGGCCAGGGCGATTGTCGAACGACGCGGCACCCTGATGGTCACGAAATCAAGTTTAGATCGGCTCTGGTGTTTGCGCGGGTGGCTGACAAACAAAGTGATCACGTTGTGAATCACATGTGGTATCAAATCAGCTTCTTCAAACGTTCTACACATGTAAGCCTGTCAAGCTAAATCCAACGAGTTGGCTGAACGACTCGGCGAACAGATGAACCGGACGCTTAGCCGCCTCGTCACATGCTGTATCGGACTACAAAGGCGTAGGAAGTGTTGAGCATGACCGCACCTAGCAAGGTATCCGGCTCGCCCCGGAGAGCCGTTTGCACACACGATGTGCTCAAGCCCCGTCGAGCTGAGTCACGCAAATTCGCGATCAGTGACGGCGCGCCGGTCGAAGTTCTCGAATCGGGGCCCAGCGTTGCTGCCCGGCTTGCCACCCTGGCGTCCCGGCTGACGATCCGGCCGATCCTGGCCGCCGGCAGTCACGCACCCAACCTGCCATGGCCATGGGGCCTCATCGACCTGATGTCCCGAGTCGTGCTTCCGGTGTCGGCCACCGTCCGACAGACCGTGAACTTGCCAAATGCTTCCGCACAGCTGGTGCGCACCCCCGGTGTACTGCCCGCGGACGGCAGCCGGCGGATGGTTCTCTACTACCATGGCGGCGCCTTCCTGACCTGTGGAGCAAACTCACACGGAAGGCTCGTCGAGGCGCTTTCGAAGTTTGCTGATTCACCCGTCCTGGTGGTCAACTACCGACTGTTGCCCAAGCACTCTATTGGGATGGCGCTTGACGACTGCCACGACGCCTATCAATGGGTGCGGCGGCGCGGGTACGAGCCCGACCAGATCGTGCTGGCCGGCGACTCCGCCGGAGGGTATCTCGCACTTGCCCTTGCGCAACGGCTGCAGGAGGAAGGCGAGGAACCGGCGGCGCTGGTAGCGATCTCGCCGCTGCTACAGCTAGCAAAGGAATTCAAACAGGCCCATCCCAACATCAAGACCGACGCCATGTTTCCCCCGCACGCGTTTGAAGCGCTCGTCGAGTTGGTTGCTGGCGCGGCCGAGAAGAACAAAGTCGACGGCAGGCCTGAAGAGATCTACGAGCCGTTGGAGCACATCAAACCCGGCCTGCCCCGGACGCTGATCCACGTGTCCGGATCCGAGGTGCTGCTGCATGACGCGCAGTTGGCGGCGAGCAGACTGGCGGCCGTTGGTGTGCCGGCCGAGGTACGGGTCTGGCCCGGACAGGTTCACGACTTCCAGCTGGCCGCGCCGATGGTGCCCGAGGCCATCCGTTCGCTGCGCCAGATCGGGGAGTACATCCGCGAAGCCACCGGCTAGCGCTCGGAGGCGCCGGGGCTCGGCGGCTGTCGGCGCGGGTGTGCGCAGCCGGAAATCGCCTGAGACGATGAACGCATGCGAATCGCGCAGCACATCAGTGACCTCATCGGCGGTACGCCGCTGGTTCGCCTGAACTCCGTCATCCCCGCCGGTGCGGGCACCGTCGTGGCCAAAGTCGAATACCTCAACCCCGGTGGCAGCGCCAAGGACCGGATCGCGGTGAAGATGATCGACGCCGCGGAGGCCGGCGGGCTGCTCAAGCCGGGCGGCACAATCGTCGAACCCACCTCTGGCAACACCGGAGTCGGTCTGGCTCTCGTCGCCCAACACCGCGGCTACAAGTGTGTTTTCGTCTGCCCCGACAAGGTCAGCGAGGACAAGCGCAATGTGCTGATCGCCTATGGCGCCGAGGTGGTCGTGTGCCCGACGGCGGTGCCGCCCGACCACCCGGACAGCTACTACAGCGTCTCCGACCGGTTGGTCGACGAGATCGACGGCGCCTGGAAGCCCGACCAATACGCCAACCCGCAGGGCCCGGCCAGCCACTACGAGACCACCGGCCCGGAGATCTGGGCCGACACCGACGGCAAGGTCACCCACTTCGTCGCCGGCATCGGCACCGGCGGGACCATCACCGGCGCTGGCCGCTTTCTCAAAGAGGTTTCCAACGGCGCGGTACGCATCATCGGCGCCGACCCCGAGGGCTCGGTGTATTCGGGTGGCTCCGGCCGGCCCTATCTGGTCGAAGGGGTCGGCGAGGATTTCTGGCCGGCGGCCTACGACCCGACGGTGCCCGACCAGATCATCGCGGTGTCCGACTCCGATTCGTTCAACATGACCAGGCGGCTGGCCCGGGAAGAAGCGATGCTGGTCGGCGGCTCGTGCGGGATGGCGATGGTGGCCGCGGTGAAGGTGGCCGAGGAAGCCGGGCCCGATGCGCTGATCGTCGTTTTGCTGCCCGACGGCGGGCGCGGCTACATGTCGAAGATCTTCAACGACGCGTGGATGTCGTCGTACGGATTCCTGCGCAGCCGCCTGGACGGCTCGACCGAGCAGCCCACGGTCGGTGATGTGCTGCGCGGGAAATCCGGTGCACTGCCCGACTTGGTGCACACGCATCCGTCCGAGACGGTTCGCGACGCCATCGGCATTCTGCGCGAGTACGGGGTGTCCCAGATGCCGGTCGTCGGCGCCGAGCCGCCGGTGATGGCCGGCGAGGTCGCCGGCAGCGTGTCCGAACGCGAACTGCTCTCGGCCGTCTTCGAGGGGCGCGCCAAATTGGCCGACGCCGTCTCCCAGCACATGGGTCCGCCGCTGCGGATGATTGGCGCCGGTGAGTCGGTCACCGCGGCCGGCAAGGCGTTGCGCGAGTGGGACGCGTTGATGGTTGTGGAGCAAGGCAAACCGGTGGGAGTGATCACCCGGTATGACTTGTTGGGATTCCTCTCCGAGCCCCGGAGACATTAGGCCGGCAAATCGCGAATTAGGTTTGCTACCAACGCATACGGTGATGCACATCGTTCGCCGGCCCCATCGCGCGTCGTAGCGGCGATTGGCGCGCGACGCAGATCTCACCGTGCTCAGGTACTGTAATGCGGCCTGGTTCAGCTCATCCGCAGTGGAAGGTTGCCCATGACCGATCAACCGCCGCCTGGCGAGTCCCATCTGCCACCGCCACCTCCGCCCGGATCGCCTGGTGGGCATGAGCCGCCATCCGGCGGGCATCAACCCGCGCCGCCTCCTGAAGCGCAGGGCGCTTCCTTCCCTGCGGCCACGCCTTCGACTCCGGGCGCTGGCTACCCTCCGCCGCCTCCGCCACCCGGCGGAGGTTCGTACCCGCCGCCTCCTCCGTCCTCGGGTGGTTACGCGCCGCCACCACCGGGACCCGCCATCCGCACGCTGCCGACGGAGGCCTACACATCGTGGTTCACCAGGGTGGTGGCTTTCGTCATCGACATCATCCCGTACGCGGTGGTGGTCGGCATCGGCACCGCGATCATGATCGCCACCGAGCAGCCTTCCTGCGTCACCGATATCGCGCAGTACGACGTCAACCAGTACTGCACCAGCCAGCCCACGACGGTCGGTCAGTTAGCGCAGTGGTTGACGCACCTGATCGGCCTGGCCTACCTGTTGTGGAATTACGGCTACCGGCAGGGCACGACCGGATCGAGCCTCGGCAAATCGGTGATGAAGGTCAAGGTGGTCAGTGAAGCCACCGGGCAGCCCCTCGGTTTCGGGCTGTCCATCGTGCGTCAACTTGCCCATTTCGTCGACGCGATCATCTGCTACATCGGTTTCCTGTTCCCGCTGTGGGACGCCAAGCGGCAAACTCTGGCAGACAAGATCATGACGACGGTCGTGCTGCCGATCGAACAATGACGGCGTCGTGTGGTGGCGAACTCGCCGCCGCGGTCGTCATTAGGCTGATCGTCGATGAGCGAAGACGTTAAGGGGCAGCACGAAATCACCGGCCTAGCCACCAAAGCCATCCACGCCGGCTACCGCCCGGACCCCGCGACCGGTGCGGTGAACACCCCGATCTATGCCAGCAGCACGTTCGCCCAAGACGGCGTCGGGGGCCTGCGGAGCGGATTCGAATACGCCCGCACCGGAAACCCGACCAGATCGGCGCTGGAAACCTCGCTGGCCGCCGTCGAAGAAGGCACTTTCGGGCGGGCCTTCAGTTCCGGGATGGCCGCCACCGATTGTGCCCTGCGGGCGATGCTGCGTCCCGGCGATCACGTCGTCATCCCGAATGACGCCTACGGCGGCACATTCCGGCTGATCGACAAGGTCTTCACGCACTGGAATGTCGAGTACACGCCGGTGGCGCAGTCCGATCTGAGCGCCGTGCGCGATGCGATCACGCCGCGGACCCGGCTGGTTTGGCTGGAAACACCGACCAACCCGTTGCTGTCCATCGCCGATATCGCCGCCATCGCCGAACTCGGCAAACAGCACTCGGCGAAGGTATTGGTGGACAACACATTTGCATCGCCCGCACTGCAGCAGCCGCTGATGCTGGGTGCCGACGTGGTGCTGCACTCGACCACCAAGTACATCGGCGGTCACTCCGACGTGGTGGGCGGCGCGCTGGTCACCAACGACGAAGAGCTGGACGACGCCTTCGGTTTTCTGCAAAACGGCGCCGGTGCGGTGCCGGGTCCATTCGACGCCTACCTGACGATGCGCGGTTTGAAGACCCTGGTGCTGCGGATGCAGCGGCACAGCGAAAACGCTTTGGCCGTAGCGGAATTCCTCGCCGGGCATCCCTCAGTGCAAACGGTGCTGTATCCGGGTCTGACCACTCACCCCGGGCATGACGTCGCCGCCCGGCAGATGCGTGGCTTCGGCGGCATGGTTTCCGTGCGGATGCGAGCCGGCAGGGCAGCCGCCGAAGCTCTGTGCGCCGGCACCAAGGTGTTCATCCTGGCCGAATCACTGGGTGGGGTGGAATCGCTGATCGAGCACCCGAGCGCCATGACGCACGCGTCGACGGCCGGCTCGCAGTTGGAAGTACCCGACGACCTGGTGCGGCTTTCGGTAGGTATCGAGGATGTCGCCGACCTGCTGGCCGACCTCGAGCAGGCCCTGAGCTAGGAGTGGTACGGCTCCGCGCTGACCAGCGTCACCTCAACGGTATTGCCGTTGGGCACCGTGTAGCTGCGGGTCTCACCAACCTTGGCGTCGATCAGCGCGCCACCCAACGGTGAGTTCGGCGAATACACCTCGAGCTTGCCCTCGTTGACGCCCTCCTGGCGGGTGGCGATCAGGAACGTCTCGTTATCGGCCTTGTCGCCGTTGTAGTAGACCTTGACCACCGAGCCGGGCAGCGCAACGCCGGACTGCTTGGGCGCTTCACCGACCTTGGCGTTGTTGAGCAGGTCCTGCAGCTGCCGAATGCGTGCCTCTTGCTGGCCCTGCTCTTCGCGGGCGGCGTGGTATCCACCGTTCTCGCGGAGGTCGCCCTCCTCACGACGGTCATTGATTTCCGCGGCGATAACGGGACGATTCGCGATCAAATGATCGAGCTCGGTCTTGAGCCGGTCATGTGATTCCTGGGTCAGCCAGGTCACCTGAGTATCCGTCATCTCGTCGCGCTCCTCGTCTTGTCCGTTCCGCGTATTCACGCAAGCTTCCGGGACCCGCGCTGTCGGGAGTATTCGGGTCCCACCCCGGGTGCTGCGGCGCCGTCCTGCCCACCGTCTTTAAGCAGCAATACACGGTCCCAGCAGGAACCGTGCATTCATCCATGTTACCACTGCGGAAACAGCTGATGACCACATATTTGCAGTTCTTTATCGTTGGTCAGGCCGGACGCAAATAGCCGGGCACATCGGTGCCGCAGCCGTAAATATCCGCCATCGCCGGCGGTTGGGAGGATTTCACCGTCGTCGTCACCTGCACGGTGGCCGCCTCCGACGGCGCGACCAGCACCTCTCGTCTGCCTGTCTCGCTGCCGTCTTTGGCGCGAACGCGCACGATGCAGTCCACCGGGCGCGATGGGTCAGATCGCGTCACGCTGATCGTCACCGACGCCGTCTCGTTGTCGATCACCGCATAGCCGGCCAGCGAGCCGGTGACGTCGCTGGTGCCAAGCCGTTGGTAGCCGATGACGGCAACCACGAGGCCGACGGCGACGGCCAGTATGGCCATGCCGATGACCACCCCGCGCCGCGATACCCGCGACGGCCCGTAGCGGGCCTCGGGACGTGTGATGGGGGTTCCGGTCATGCCTGTGCCTGGACTAATCGACTGCTGGACCTCGGCCGACAGCATGCAACGATCGGCAACTGGAATTATAGGGTCGAAACCGGGTGTCCAGCAGACCGATAAGGGGGCATGTGAGCGAACTGCGGTTGATGGCGGTGCACGCCCACCCCGATGACGAGTCCAGCAAGGGTGCGGCCACCCTTGCCCGGTACGCCGACGAGGGCCATCGCGTGCTGGTGGTGACATTGACCGGGGGTGAGCGCGGCGAAATTCTCAACCCGGCGATGGACCTGCCCGATGTGCACGGGCACATCACCGAGATCCGTCGCGACGAGATGGCGAAGGCCGCCGAGATCCTCGGGGTGGAGCACACCTGGCTCGGCTTCGTCGACTCCGGCTTGCCCAAGGGTGACCCGCCGCCACCGCTGCCCGAGGACTGCTTCGCGCTGGTGCCGCTGGAGGTGTCAGTTGAGGCGCTGGTCCGCGTGATCCGCGAATTCCGGCCGCACGTGATGACGACCTACGACGAGAACGGCGGCTACCCGCACCCCGATCACATTCGCTGTCATCAGGTTTCGGTCGGCGCCTACGAGGCGGCCGGCGACTACGCCCGCTTCCCGGAGGCCGGTGAGCCGTGGAACGTGTCGAAGCTGTATTACACCCACGGCTTTTTGCGTAAGCGAATGGAGTTACTGCAGAACGAGTTCGCCAAGCGCGGCGAAGAAGGCCCATTCGGCAAATGGCTTAAGCACTGGGATCCCGCGCACGACCCCTTCGAATCTCGGGTGACGACGCGCGTCGAGTGCTCGGCGTATTTCAGCCAGCGCGACGATGCGCTGCGGGCCCACGCCACCCAGATCGACCCGAATGCCGAATTCTTCGCCGCCCCGATCGCATGGCAGCAGCGGCTATGGCCGACCGAAGAATTCGAGCTGGCCCGCTCGCGCCTGCCGGCCCACCTGCCCGAGGACGACCTGTTCACCGGAATCGAGAACAACCGGTGAATCACCTTTTGCTCACCGTGATCGCTGACGCGCCGCACAATCACGGGCCCGATTTCGGCAAGGCCAGCCCGTTGGGGTTGCTGGTGGTCGTGCTGCTGTTGATCGCAACATTGCTGCTGCTGCGATCGATGAACCGGCAACTGAAAAAGGTCCCCAAAACATTCGACTCCGAGCACCCTGAGCCCGATCAGGCCGCCGACGAGGGCACCGACACGGCCGGCCCATCCCTTGATCAGGCGCCGGAACAGGCCCCCGGGCAGGCGAACGGATCGGCGCGACCATCCGGGTCGGGCGATGAGCCCGGCTGAGAACGCCGGGACAAACACACTCGGGCTGGCCACTAGCCCGTATTTGCGTCAGCATGCCGACAACCCGGTTCACTGGCAGCAGTGGACGCCCCAGGCGCTGGCGCAGGCGGCTGCGCGGGATGTGCCGATCCTGCTGTCCGTCGGGTACGCCGCTTGTCATTGGTGCCACGTCATGGCCCACGAATCGTTCGAGGACGACGAGGTGGCCGCGGTGATGAACGCGGGATTCGTCTGCATCAAGGTAGACCGCGAGGAACGACCGGACATCGACGCGGTCTACATGAACGCCACCGTCGCGCTCACCGGGCAGGGCGGTTGGCCGATGACGTGTTTCCTGACACCGGACGGCCGGCCCTTCTTCTGCGGCACCTACTACCCGAAAGTAGGCTTCCTGCAGCTTCTTTCGGCCGTATCCGAAACGTGGCGAAACCGTCGCGTCGAGGTCGACGAGACATCCGACCATATCGCAAGCGAGTTGCGCAACATGTCGTCGGGACTGCCCGGCGGCCCGGACGTGGCGCCCGCCCTGTGTGACCACGCCGTCGCAGCGGTGCTGGGCGACCAGGACACGGTTCACGGCGGCTTCGGCGGCGCACCCAAGTTTCCGCCGTCGGCGCTTCTCGAGGCGCTGCTGCGCAACTACGAGCGAACCGGGTCCCCGGCGGCGCTGGAGGCGGTGTCCCGCACCGGCAACGCGATGGCCCGCGGCGGCATCTATGACCAGCTGGCCGGCGGCTTCGCCCGGTACAGCGTCGACAATGCCTGGGTGGTACCGCATTTCGAGAAGATGCTCTACGACAACGCGCTGCTGCTGCACGCATACGCGCACTGGGCCCGGCGTACCGCAGATCCGTTGGCCCGCCGGGTCGCCGGGCAGACCGCGGGGTTTCTGCTCGACGAGCTCGCCGACGGGAGCGTGTTTATTTCCTCGCTGGATGCCGACGCCGACGGCCGCGAGGGCTCGACCTATGTGTGGACACAAGAGCAGCTGACCGAGGTGCTCGGCGCCGAGGACGGACGTTGGGCCGCAGAGGTTTTCGCGGTCACCCGGTCCGGAACGTTCGAGCACGGCACATCGGTGCTGCAGCAGCCCGCCGATCCGAACGATCCGCAACGGCTGGAACGCGTCCGGACCGCACTGCTGGCCGCTCGGCGCACCCGGACTCAACCCGGACGCGACGACAAGGTGGTTACCTCCTGGAACGGTTTGGCGATCACCGCACTGGCGGAGGCCAATGTCGCCTTGGACGAACCCGAGTTCGCCCGCGCCGCAAAGGATTGCGCGATGGCGCTGCTGGACTTACACGTTGTCGAGGGCCGGCTGCGGCGCGCCAGCCTTGGCGGGGTGGTCGGCGACAGCGCCGCCATTCTGGAGGACCACGCGATGCTGGCCACCGGGCTGCTTGCGCTGTATCAGCTGACCGCCGAAGACGGCTGGCTGACGCGGGCAACCGAGCTACTCGACATCGCGCTGGCCCACTTCGCCGACCCGCAGCGCCCCGGCCGGTGGTACGACACCGCCGACGACGCCGAGCAGCTGATGCTGCGGCCGGCCGACCCGCTGGACGGCGCAACACCTTCGGGGGCTTCGACCATCACCGAAGCACTGCTGACGGCGGCGCACCTGGTCGACGGTGACCGCGCGGAGCGGTATCTGCAAGCGTCCGCCGATGCGCTGCGCGCGCACTCCGTGCTGCTGGCGCGTGCACCGCGATCGGCGAGATATTGGCTGGCCGTCGCCGAATCCGCGGTTCGTGGACCGCTACAGATCGCGGTGGCCTGCGATCCGTCTCGCTCGGATCTGTTGGCTGACGCGCGCCGGCTGGCGCCCGGCGGCGCGATCGTCGTCGGCGGCGCGATGGACTCATCGGTGCTGCTGACCGGGCGGGACCGGCTGGCCGGTGCCGACGCCGCCTACGTGTGCCGTGGACGGGTCTGCGACCTGCCGGTCACCCGGGCAACCGAACTGGCGGCCGCCCTGGGCCTTCCGGGTAGTAGCGTTGCGTCCCATGCCGACTGACGCCGACAAGGTCCAAGCGATGACGGAAACCGTCAATCGCTACATCGAGCTGATCGCCAAGGGCAGCGCCGACGACCTGGTCGAGCTGTATGCCGATGATGCAACCGTCGAGGACCCGGTCGGCGGCGAGGTGCACATCGGTCGTCAGGCGATCCACGGCTTTTACTCTGCGGTCAACAATGTGCAGGGCGAATCCGAACTGGTTTCGCTACGGGTGGCCGGCAACGAGGCGGCTTTCCAGTTCCGGCTGACCATCACCGCGGGTGAGCACCGGATATTGATCGAGCCGATCGACGTAATGGTGTTCGACGAGCGCGGCAAGGTCGCCGCGATGAAGGCCTACTGGTCGGCGGCCGACGTCACCCAGCTGTAGCTAGAAGACCACGAACCACATCGCGATGTAGTGGCAGGTCGCCGCGACCGCGGTGCAGGCGTGGAAGAACTCGTGGAAGCCGAACGTGTTGGGCCACGGGTCGGGCCAGCGCAGCGCGTACAGAATGCCGCCGATGCTGTACAGCGCGCCGCCGACGAATAGCAGCACCATTGCGGCCACCCCGGCGTTGTGCAGGATCGTGCCGGTGTACCAGACCGCGACCCAGCCGAGCAGCAGATAGAGTGGCACGCCCACCCAGCGCGGCGCGGACGGCCAGCAGACCTTCATCAACACCCCGGCCAGCGCACCGCCCCACACGATGGACAACACCAGTCGGCCCGCATCGGGAGGCATTGCCAGCAATGCGAACGGGGTGTAGCTCCCGGCGATGAACACGAAGATCATCGAATGGTCGAGCCGCTTCATCCATTTCTGGGCGGTCGCCGACGTCCAGCGGACGCGGTGATAGGTAGCGCTGACGGTGAACATCACAATGGTGGCGGCGGTGTAGGCAAGCGTGGCCAGCCCTGCGCGGGCGGACGCCACCGCCCACGACACGGCAACCAGGGAGGCACCCGCGAAGTAGACGTGGATCCAGCCGCGGAAACGCGGCTTGGCCAGTACCCGGGCGACGCCGTCGACGAGCTGCTGTGCGGCATTGGCCGCGGCGCCCTGCGATTCGGACTCCGGGTTGATCACCGAACTCGTTTGGCTGCTCATGTCTCCTGTCACCTTGCAGTCGTCAACGCGCCACTGGCTGCTGTCGACAGTAGTCGGCGGCGGTCACCACACTGTGTCAGACGTGCGGTGAGATTGCCGGAAATGCAGGCGGGAAATTGTTGCAGCTCACAGTAGGGTGAATCTTCGTGGAGATCATCCCGCGGCGGCTCAAGGACCCGTTGTATCGCGTCTACGAGCTGCGGTTGAGGCAGGGTCTGGCCGCTTCGAAATCCGAATTGCCCCGGCACATCGCGGTGCTGTGCGACGGAAACCGGCGATGGGCGCGCGACGCGGGCTACGACGACGTCAGCTACGGCTACCGGATGGGTGCCGCCAAGATCGCCGAGATGCTGCGCTGGTGCCAGGCGGCCGGCATCGAGATGACCACGGTCTACCTGCTGTCCACCGAAAACCTGCAGCGCGACCCCGACGAGCTGGCCGCGCTCATCGAGATCATCACCGACGTCGTCGAGGAGATCTGTGCGCCGGCCAATCGCTGGAGCGTGCGGACCGTTGGGGACCTGGAGCTGCTCGGCAACGAACCCGCCCGGCGGCTGCGGGGCGCGGTGGAGTCCACGCCGGCGATGGCGCCGTTCCACGTCAACGTCGCCGTCGGCTACGGCGGCCGCCGGGAGATCGTCGACGCGGTGCGCGCGTTGTTGAGCAAGGAACTTGCCAACGGCGCCACCGCCGAGGAACTCGTCGACGCGGTGACCGTCGACGCCATCTCGGAAAACCTCTACACGTCCGGGCAACCCGACCCGGACCTGGTGATCCGCACATCAGGGGAGCAGCGCCTGTCCGGTTTTCTCTTGTGGCAGAGCGCGTACTCGGAGATGTGGTTCTGCGAAGCGCACTGGCCCGCGTTCCGCCGGATTGATTTCCTGCGCGCGCTGCGTGATTACAGCCTGCGCCATCGCCGGTACGGCAAGTAGCGGCGTGACAAACTGGATGCATGGCTGCGCTGTCGGCGGTGGTGTTCACGCTGAGCGGGTGGCTGGGGCTATACCTACTGGCCCGTGACCCGCGTAAACCGGTGCTGGCGCTGGCGGCGATCGGATTGTGCGGCTTCGCGCTGGTGGTCGCGCTGGACGCGGTGCGCACCGCCACCCCGCAGGCTCTGCACGGGCACGCCGCGCTGCTCAGCCGGGTCGAGATCTATTTGGCTGCCGTGCCCAGCGTGGCGTGGTTCGCGGTGCTGGTCGAGCTGTCCCGACCGCGCGATCACTGGCGGGCGCGCACCCGTGAGCTGCTGCTCATCGCCGGCGTCGCCGTACTCACGCTGTTCGGTGCGCTGATGGCCGGAAGCGTCGACGGACCGCTGCGCGCCGGTCACGTGCTGATGATGGCGGTGATCTCGATCTCCACGCTGGGGGCGATGGTCGTCGCGGTCCGGCGGCCCGCCCAGCCGACACCGGTCGTCGGCGTGGTCGTCGTCGCGACCCTGTTCTTCGCGCTGGCCAACGCCATCCTGATCATCCCGCTGGGCCTGGTGCCCAGCTGGCTGGCGCTGGCGTCGACGGGCTTCGATGTCCTGGCGCTCGGCGTGGCGGTCGCCCTGTGGGATGCCTTCGACGAGGGGCAGGCGCTGCGCGCCGACATGCTGCGCTCGTTCGCCGGTTCGGCGGCGGTGGCCGTGCTGTTCGGTGGCCAGGCGCTGATCGGCTTGGCGGTCACCCGCACCGAGCCGAACGCGCAGATCGCGCTGACGGTGCTGCTGTTCACCACGTTGGCGATCGCGATCGTGGTGCAGGTGTTGGCCGATCCGCTGGCCGGGGTGCTGGACCGGCTGGCGTTCTCGAAATCGCCCACCCTGCGAGCCGACCGGGCCGCGCTGCGGAATACCGGGGCGGCGCTGCCGTTGCGGTCGATCGATCCGCTCCGAAATCTTCAAGACGTCGACGACGAAACCTTCGCCCGGCTCACCCGTCGCGCCCTGGGTCATTACGGCGATCTGACCAAGCTGGTCGCCAGCCCGCTGACCGCGTTGCCGGTGATCGATGAGCGACTGGCCGCCAGGGGAGCGCCCGACCACCCAGTGGAGCGGGCCAACGAACTCAAGGCTGTTCTCGCCGACGGCATCGGGCGGCTCAAGCCCCGCGACGGCGGCGATTTCGGAACCACCGAGCAGTGGCGCTACTACAACGCGCTGTATTTCCCCTATGTCGTCGGGGTGCGCGCGTACGCGCAGAACGCCACCGCCGCAGGTTTGGATCCGACCGCGCGTCAGGCCTGGCAGTGGTTGGTGACCGAGGTCCCGCAGCGCTCGCTACACAACTGGCAAAACGCCGGAGCCCGGCTCATTGCAGCCGATCTGCGCGGGCGTGTTGCCGTGGCCAGCGATTAGCCCAGATACGGCCGTTCGGCAGCCACCGCGATTTAGTCCTGAATTGTGGCCCGTCTGCGGGAATACGCCGATGAACTACCTGGTCCTTCTATTCGTGGCAGCAGATGGCAGTGTCACGCGTCGATATGGCAGTGCTTGGACGGCACGGTCAAACCTGTTCGACCCAAATCGCCATCGCGAGGAGTATCACATGACCGCTATATCTGTTATAACGACCAGGCCCCTCTACGACTCGACCGACTCGCTGCTGCGCTTCGCCATGCGTGCCGATGCCACGTTGACGGGATTGTGCGGTCTGGCCGTCGCCGTCGTCGCCGACCCACTCTCGTCGCTGACCGGCCTGACCTCCGTTCAGGAATATGCCCTTGGGGCATTCTTCGTGCTGTACGGCCTGACCGTGTTCAGCCTCGCGGCGTTGCCGGATCTGCGCCGCGCCGGGATCGGTGTCGTCGTGGCCAACATCGTGTGCACCCTGGCCGCGGTCGTGGCCGCCGGCGTAGTGCCCATGACCGCAATCGGGGTCGCCGCGACACTGGCCAGTGGCGTCTACACCGCGGGCTTCGCCGCACTGCAGTACCTGGGAGTGCGTCGCCTCGAGGCTTAACCTGCTTGAGCCTCCCGTCCCGCCGGTGCGCGGCGCCTCCGCCGGGGTTGCGGAGCGCCGCCCCGCTCCGGCCTTTTGCGGGTCTGCCACCGGCTAGAGCTTGCGCAGGCGGAGCCGGTTGATGGAGTGGTCGGCGTCCTTGCGCAGCACCAGCGTCGCGCGGGGACGGGTGGGCAGAATGTTCTCGACCAGATTCGGCCGGTTGATCGTTCGCCAGATCTCGGCCGCGGCGGCCACCGCCTTGGTGTCGTTCAGGGCCGAGTAGTGGTGGAAGTGTGATTCCGGGTCGGCGAACGCCGTGCCGCGCAGCGACAAGAACCGCGACACATACCACTGTTCGATGTCTTCGATGCGGGCGTCCACATACAGCGAGAAATCGAACAGGTCCGACACCATCAGGGTCGGACCGGTCTGCAAGACGTTGAGGCCCTCCAGGATCAAGATGTCGGGATGGCGGACCACGTGCTTGGCCCCCGGAATGATGTCGTACTTCAGATGCGAGTACACCGGCGCGCACACGTAATCGGAACCGGACTTCACCGTGGTCACAAACCGCATCAGTGCCCGGCGGTTGTAGCTTTCGGGAAAACCTTTGCGGTGCATGAGGTTTCGTCGATCCAGTTCGGCATTGGGGTAGAGAAAACCGTCGGTGGTCACCAGATCGACCCGGGGGTGGTGGTCCCAGCGGGCCAGCAGCGCCTGCAGCACACGGGCAGTGGTCGACTTGCCTACGGCCACGCTTCCGGCCACACCGATCACGAATGGCACCGGCCGGTCCGGGTTTTGGTGCGGCTCGCCGAGGAATTCCGATGTGGCGGCAAACAACCCCTGACGCGCAGCGACCTGAAGATGAATGAGCCGGGCCAGCGGCAGGTAAACCTCTTCGACCTCGAGCAGGTCGATCTGCTCGCCGAGACCGCGCAGGCCGATCAGTTCCTCTTCGGTGAGCGCCAGCGGCGTCGACATGCGGAGCGCACGCCACTGCTTTCGGTCGAACTCCACATAGGGGCTCGGCTCGCTAAGCCGCGGCATAGTGCCAGTGTTGCAGGGACGAGCGCACGCCCGACGGCTGGGCTGGCCAAAGCATCGCTGGAATAGACTGGCGCCCGTGACTGCCGCACCCGACGCCCGTACCTCCGCTTCCATAATGTCGGCTCCCCTCGCCGAGGTTGACCCCGACATCGCCGAGCTGCTGGACAAGGAACTTCACCGGCAGCGCGACACCCTGGAGATGATCGCTTCGGAGAACTTCGCGCCGCGCTCGGTACTGCAGGCCCAGGGCAGCGTGCTGACCAACAAATACGCCGAGGGACTACCCGGCCGGCGCTACTACGGCGGTTGCGAATACGTCGACGTCGTGGAGAACATCGCCCGCGACCGCGCCAAGGCGCTGTTCGGTGCCGACTTCGCGAACGTCCAGCCGCATTCGGGCGCCCAGGCCAACGCCGCGATACTGCACGCGCTGATGACGCCGGGGGAACGGCTGCTGGGTCTCGACCTCGCCAACGGCGGCCACCTGACGCACGGCATGAAGCTCAACTTCTCCGGCAAGCTCTACGACGTCGGCTTTTACGGCGTCGACCCGACGACGCATCTGATCGACATGGACACGGTCCGGTCCAGGGCCCTCGAATTCCGCCCCAAGGTGATCATCGCTGGCTGGTCGGCCTACCCGCGGATCCTCGACTTCGCGGCGTTCCGGTCGATCGCCGATGAGGTCGACGCCAAGCTGTGGGTGGACATGGCACACTTCGCGGGCCCGGTCGCCGTGGGCCTGCACCCGAGCCCGGTGCCGCATGCCGATGTGGTGTCCACCACGGTGCACAAGACCCTCGGCGGCGGCCGCTCCGGGATGATCCTGGGCAAGCAGGAGTACGCCAAGGCCATCAACTCGGCGGTGTTCCCCGGCCAGCAGGGCGGGCCGCTCATGCATGTCATCGCGGGAAAGGCGGTCGCGCTCAAGATCGCCGGCACGCCCGAATTCGCCGACCGGCAGCAGCGCACGCTCTCCGGCGCCCGGATCATCGCCGATCGACTCATGGCGGCCGACGTCGCGAAGGCCGGCGTCTCGGTGGTCAGCGGCGGTACCGACGTCCACCTGGTGCTGGTGGACCTGCGCAACTCCCCACTCGACGGCAAGGCCGCCGAGGACCTGTTGCACGAGGCCGGCATCACCGTGAACCGCAACTCCGTGCCCAACGACCCACGGCCGCCGATGGTGACCTCGGGCCTGCGGATCGGGACCCCGGCCCTGGCCACCCGTGGCTTCGGTGACACCGAGTTCACCGCGGCCGCCGAGATCATCGCCGCCGCGCTGACGGCGGGTACCTCGGCGGATGTATCCGCGCTGCGGCAGCGAGTGACACAGCTGGCCAGGGACTTCCCGCTGTACGAGGGCCTCGAGGACTGGACGCTGGTCGATCGCTAGCCGCCGACCGGATCGTCCGGCCGCGACACGGGCCCGGAGATTTCACGAAATCTGTGTACGCGGGTTACCGTAACCGTATGGCACAGAAACCTGTACCTAATGCGCTGATCCTCGAGCTGGAGCCGGTGGTCGAACAGCTGATGGACCACCACCTCAACACCGAGGACCTCTGGTTCGCCCACGACTACGTGCCGTTCGACCGGGGTGAGAACTTCGCCTTCCTCGGTGGACGCGATTGGGATGCTTCCGACGCAACGCTGCCCAGGTCCATCACGGATGCCTGCGAGATCCTGCTGCTGCTCAAGGACAACCTGGCCGGCCATCACCGCGAGCTCGTCGAGCACTTCATTCTCGAGGAGTGGTGGGGTCGCTGGCTCGGCCGGTGGACCGCGGAAGAGCACCTGCACGCCATCGCGCTCCGTGAATACCTGGTGGTGACCCGCGAGGTCGACCCGACCGCCAACGAGGAGGCGCGCGTCCAGCACGTGATGAAGGGCTACCGCGCCGACACCTACACGCAGGTCGAAACCCTGGTCTACATGGCGTTCACCGAGCGCACCCATGCCGTCTTCTGCCGCAACCTGGCCGCACAGATCGAGGAGCCCGTTTTGGCCGGACTCGTCGACCGGATCGCTCGGGATGAAGTGCGTCACGAGGAGAACTTCTCCAAACTCGTCGCGCACTGCCTCGGCTACACCCGCGACGAGACGATCGCTGCGATCGCGGACCGCGCCGCGGATCTCCAGGTCGTGGGCGCCGACATCGACGCTTATCAGGACAAGGTGCGCAACGTCGCCGATGCAGGCATTTTCGGTCCTGCAGAGCTGAGGCAGGCGATTTCCGATCGCATCACCGGATGGGGTCTGGCCGGCGAGCCCGCGCTGAAGCAATTCGTCATCGGTTAACCCAACCTTCGCCCACCGGCACACATTTCGCCGCTCACATCCTGGGTCACAGGGCTGGTCTCGGCGCGCCTGCGCGGCGGCCGAGCGGCCACGAGAGTAGCGTCATTCTCGATGGCCAGCGACATACTCTGCTGCCAGGGCGGCACCTCCCGTCACTACGGCAGGACCGGCCCCGGTCCTGGTGCCGCATTTCCCGCCGACATGCCTGTGTGGGTCCGCGCGGGCTTTCCCCGCTCGAGGAGCGCTTCGTGACCGATATCCGGACCTATGTGATCGACACGTCCGTGCTGCTGTCCGATCCGTGGGCGTGCAGTCGGTTCGCCGAGCACGAGGTGGTGGTTCCGCTGGTGGTAATCAGCGAACTGGAGGCCAAACGCCATCACCACGAGCTGGGGTGGTTTGCCCGTCAGGCTTTGCGCCTGTTCGATGATCTTCGCCTCGTGCACGGGCGGCTGGATCAGCCCATTCCGGTTGGAACACAAGGCGGTTCGCTTCACGTCGAACTCAATCACACGGACCCGGCGGTGCTACCGGCCGGGTTCCGCACCGACAGCAACGACTCCCGGATTTTGAGCTGCGCTGCCAACCTCGCCGCTGAGGGCAGGCGCGTCACGTTGGTCAGCAAGGACATTCCACTTCGGGTCAAGGCCGCCGCGGTAGGCCTGGCCGCCGACGAGTACCACGCACAGGACGTCATCGTCTCCGGGTGGTCGGGGATGCACGAGATCGAGACCGCCACCGACGATATCGACGCGCTGTTCGCCGAAGGCGAGATCGACCTCGCCGAAGCGCGGGACCTGCCTTGTCACACCGGGATTCGTTTGCTCGGCGGCAGCTCCCACGCGCTGGGCCGGGTCACCCCGGCCAAACGTGTCCAGCTGGTCCGCGGTGATCGCGAGGTGTTCGGCCTGCGGGGCCGTTCCGCTGAGCAGCGGGTCGCGCTCGACCTGCTGCTCGACGAGTCGGTGGGCATCGTGTCGCTGGGCGGCAAAGCTGGAACCGGTAAATCGGCGCTGGCGCTGTGCGCGGGTCTCGAGGCGGTGCTGGAACGCCGGACCCATCGCAAGGTGGTGGTTTTCCGTCCGCTGTATGCCGTCGGCGGCCAGGAACTCGGCTACTTGCCCGGTAGCGAGAGCGAAAAGATGGGCCCGTGGGCGCAGGCGGTCTTCGACACCCTTGAGGGCTTGGCCAGCCCGGCCGTGCTGGAAGAAGTGCTGTCCCGCGGCATGCTCGAAGTGTTGCCGCTGACCCACATCCGCGGGCGCTCGCTACACGACTCGTTCGTCATCGTCGACGAAGCGCAGTCACTGGAGCGCAACGTCTTGCTCACGGTGCTGTCCAGGCTGGGCGCCGGATCGCGGGTGGTATTGACCCACGACATCGCCCAGCGCGACAACCTGCGGGTCGGGCGCCACGATGGGGTGGCGGCGGTGATCGAGAAGCTCAAAGGCCATCCGCTGTTCGCACACATCACCCTGCTGCGCAGCGAGCGGTCGCCGATAGCCGCGCTGGTGACCGAGATGCTCGAGGAGATCGCCGGACCCCACTAACGGTGTGTTTCGGCCGGGCCCGGATGTGTGCCGACGGCGTCGGATGTGCGCTGACGGCGGGATTTGCGTCGTTTTGTGACCCTGTGCGCACAGTCGACGCCCAGGTTGCACACTCCATGCCGGGTAGGCTTCCAGGGTGCCGAAACGACCCGACAGCCAGGCCTGGCGCTACTGGCGCACCGTTTTCGGTGTCGTAGCGGCCGGTGCAGTGCTGGTGATCGGCGGCCTTACCGGCCACGTGACGCGAGCCGACAACCTGAGCTGCTCGGTGGTCAAGTGTGTCGCGCTGACGTTCGACGACGGGCCGGGCCCGTTCGACGAGCGGTTGCTGCAAATCCTGAAGGACAACGACGCCAAGGCCACTTTCTTCCTGATCGGCAACAAGGTGGCGGCCAACCCGGCGGGAGCCAAGCGCATTGCCGACGCCGGCATGGAAATTGGCAGCCATACCTGGGAACACCCCAACATGGCGACGATCCCCACCGACGACATTGCCGGCCAGTTCTCCAGAGCCAACGACGCGATCACCGCCGCAACCGGACGCACGCCGACCATATATCGTCCCGCCGGCGGCCTGTCCAGCGAAGCGGTCCGCCAGACCGCCGCCAAGTTCGGACTAGCCGAAATCCTTTGGGACGTCATCCCTTTCGATTGGGCCAATGACTCGAATACGGCAGCGACGCGATACATGCTGATGACATACATCAAGCCGGGTTCGGTCGTGTTACTGCACAGCACATACTCGAGCACCGTCGATTTGGTGTACCAGTTCATCCCGGTACTCAAGGCCAACGGCTACCGCATGGTGACGGTCGGCGAACTGCTCGGGCCACGGGCACCCGGCAGCAGCTACGGCAGCCGGGAAAACGGTCCACCCGCCAACCAACTCCATGACATCCCGCCGAGTGACATCCCGACGTTGCCCAGCACTCCGTCACCCAAGCCGATGCCCAACTTCCCGATCACCGACATTGCCGGGCAGAATTCCGGCGGGCCGAACAACGGTGCTTAGGCAACACGCGGCTACCTTTAACAGGGTGATCAAGGCGGGCTGGCTGCGAGGTCGGGGCACGGATTCGCGGAATCGAAAGTCGGCCCGCGGGTTGTCGATTCAATATGCGATCGACCTTGCTCTGGCGTACCTCATTGCCGTCATCGATGCGGCCGCCATCTTGATCCCGTTACGGGGCCACACATCCGTCGCGGCGAACGTCGACTTCGCGCAGAAGAACACCACCACGGTGCTGGTGCTCGTCGCGTTCGGAATCGTCAGCGTTGCGGTCGCTGGTGTCGTGAGCCTTGCTCCCACTCTTCGGTGGTATGCCGCCGGCGTGGAACCCGACGCCGCTCAACGGGAAGCCGCAATGAAACTCGCCGGACGCCAAACGGCGATCCTGTTGACGGCCTGGGGCGCCGCGGGTGCAATCCTGATGTTGCTCAATCGTGACGGCGGCTTCGCGCTGCTGCTGCCAATGGTGCTTGGTGTGCTGCTCGGCGGACCGGCTGCCGCGGGCACCGGGATATTGCTGGCGCAACGTACCCTGCGTCCCATCATGCGCGCCGCCACACTGGGTCGCGAGCCTCAACTCTTGGTGCCCGGTGTATTTGCGCGACTGGTTCTGCTGTGGTTTTTGTGCAGTGCACTGCCCATCGCCGTGATCGCGACCCTGGTCGTTCTTCGCTCGTACGGCTGGCTCATTCAGAAGTCCGCATCGCTGGATGTGCCCGTTCTGGTGGTGTCGCTCGCGGCGCTGCTCCTCGGGCTGCCGACGATGATCCTGACATCGCGATCCATTTCCGACCCGTTGTCCGAAGTCGTCGATGCGATGGCAGAGGTCGAACACGGCCGGATCGATACCTACGTGGGCGCCTATGAGCGCTCCCAAATCGGGCGTCTGCAAACGGGATTCAACCGGATGGTGGCCGGCCTCGCCGAGCGGGAGCGGTTGCGCGACCTGTTCGGGCGTCACGTCGGAGCCGACGTGGCCCAACGTGCCATCGAAGAGGGGGCGTCGCTGTCGGGAGAAGTCGTCGAGGCGGCAGTCCTTTTCATCGACCTGGTGGGTTCGACGCAGCTTGCGGAAAGCCTTCCGCCACAAAAGGTTGCCGAGGTGCTCAACGACTTTTTCCGGATTGTCGTCGACGCCGTCGACGAACACCATGGGCTGATCAACAAATTCGCGGGTGACGCGGCCCTGGCCGTTTTCGGGGTGCCCTTGCGGACGAGTGAGCCGGCTTCGGCGGCGCTGGCGACAGCGCGTGCCTTGGGCACCCAGCTGCGCCGGCTGCCTGTGGTCGATTTCGGCATCGGTGTCTCGGCGGGCCGCGTGTTCGCTGGCAACGTCGGTGCCGAAAACCGTTACGAATACACGGTTATCGGTGACACCGTCAACGAGGCCGCGCGCCTGGCCGATCTCGCCAAAACCGCCGACCGGCGGATCCTGTGTTCGGCGGGAGCCATCGACCGCGCGGGTGAGGCCGAGCGGGCGCAATGGGCCGAGTGCTATTCCACCGTGCTGCGTGGACGCTCCGAAGCCACCCAGGTCTCGGCGCCCGCGGGCCCTGGCTAGATGACGGCGGCAAACGTCACTTCGACACCTTGAGCGCCGAAATGACCTGATTCAGGGTGGCCGCCGAGGCCGCATCGCCAATGGGGGTTGCGCCCAAGAAGATGGTAACCGGTTTGGTGTCGACCGCGATGACGACGACGGAGTCGCCCTTCACGTTGCGGGCGGGGTCGGCGATCGTGACGTCGGCGTCCACCCGGGCGGCTTTGGTCCCGTCGACGGTGATCGACGACGTCTTCGTGGGGCCGAGGGTGGGCGACGCGTTTGCGTAGCCGGGGCCGTTGGCCACGCACTGCATCAACTTCGATGCCTGCGCGCTGACGTCCATGCTGCTGACGAAGTTGCTCACGGCGACCTCGGCCTGCATCACCCACTGGCTGGCGCCGGGCACCTCTTGGGCGACGCCCACCGCGCCGATGAGGTTCGGGGTCTGGTCGTCCGAGAACGGCGTCCAGCCGGGTGCCGCGGTGGGCGGGAACGACAGCTTGCCCGCGCTGACCGGGGCGCCGCCCGCGGGCTTTTCACCGCTGGACACGTTGGGACCGCAGTCGGTCGCGGTCTGCCCGGATCCGTTGGGCGGCGAAGTCGGAGCGCTGGTCGGCGCCGAGGGCCCCGACGGGTTTGACTGGGTGGACTTGTTTCCATTGCCGCCGAACACGACTACCAGGGTCGCGATCAGGGCGATGACGCCCAGCACCGCAAGACCGGCGACGATCAACCACGGCGCCTTCGAACCTGGTCTCTTCGGCGGTGGACCCGGCGGGTAGGGCCCGCCCGGCCAGCCGGGGGGGACCTGCTGGCCAGCCTGCGGGTACTGCGGGGGTGGGTAGGGATTGGCGTACTGGCCGGGCGGCGGGTACGGGTATGGGCTGCCCTGCTGGTAGGGGTACGGGTTGCCCTGCGGCTGGCCGCCCCAATATGGGTCCTGTCCATACGGATTCGTTCCAGGACCGCCAGGGGGTGCCGTCATCGCCGACCAACCTCACTCTCCCCG